>Ga0335084_10008151_pt1 | contig 10427 bp, 7 predicted proteins | sample Lox_Sample_44_FD_206721 | JGI IMG/M metagenome (GOLD analysis project Ga0335084, IMG submission 206721) | Soil microbial communities from Loxahatchee National Wildlife Refuge, Florida, United States - Lox_Sample_4.4 | ecosystem: Environmental > Terrestrial > Soil > Wetlands | place: USA: Florida... | reverse complement strand
TTTTCTTCTTCGGCATGCCGACAACTTTACACGGAGACGGTCTTGCATTGGCAACGACAATGCGCCACGCTCCATCCCATGCCGTATGGATGGTGGTGCCCCATGTTGGGATCGGCATGCAGAGGCTGGGCGGGCGGCAGGGTGCAGGCGCGGGGCTGCTGCTGTTCGCGGCGACGGCCCTCGCCGCCAGCATCGAACCGCAGGCCGCCATGGCGGGCGGTCGCGCCGCAGGGCGGCGAGCTGGAATCGAAACTCGTCGTCGTGCATTCCGACCGTTGACGCAGGAGCTGCCCATGCGCACACAGTGGATATTGACCCTCTGCCTCATTCCCGCGCTCGCAGTGGCGCAGTCGGCGCCGCCGGAGATCGCCTTCGATTCGGTGCCGGATCCGCTCAAGCTGCCGAAGGACACGTACCTCGGCGAGGTGGCCGGCATCGCGGTGAATTCGCGGCATCACCTGTTCGTGTTCTCGCGCGGCAACACCACCGGCCCGGCCTACGGCGCCGCCGCAGCGCAATTGCTGGAATTCGATGCCAGCGGCCGATTCGTGCGCGAGATCGGCAAGAACCTGTACGCCTGGTCCTACGCGCACGCGGTGCGCATCGACCGGCATGACAACCTCTGGGCGGCCGACAAGGGCTCGGACGTCGTGGTGCGCTTCAATCCTGCGGGCCAGGTGACCATGGTGTTCGGCCGCAAGGCCGAAGCCTCGGACGAGGGCGCGCATCCGCTCGAGCACCCGAAGCCGCCGCTGCCGCCGGTGGACGGCATGTTCCGCCAGGTCACCGACATGACCTGGGACTCGGACGACAACACCTACATCAGCGACGGCTACATCAACTCGCGTGTCGCGATGTATGACCGCGACGGCAACTGGCGCGGCTCCTTCGGCGAGCCGGGCAGCGGACCTGGCCAGTTCAACACGCTGCACTCGATCGCCGCGGACCACGCCAATCGCATCTACGTGGCCGATCGCGGCAACGCGCGCATCCAGGTGTTCGATACCGCCGGCAAGCTCCTGAAGATCATCCGCATCGAGGTGCCGGCACCGGCCAATGCGCCGGTGGCGATCGGCAATCGCCCCAAGGACACCGGCGAAAGCGGCTATGCCGGCAGCGGCAATCGCGCGCAGGCGCCCGGCGCACCCTGGGCGATCTGCATCACGCCAGGGCCGACCCAATACCTGTACGTGGCCGATGGCTACCCCGGCCGCATCTACAAGCTCACACTGGACGGTCAGGTGCTGGGGTGGCTGGGAGGCTCGGGCAGGACGCTGAAGAAATTCGGCTGGATCCACGAGATCGCCTGTCCGTCGGAGAACGAGCTCTACGTCGCCGAGCTGCTGAACTGGCGCATCCAGAAGCTGCTGCTGCATCCCTGAAGTGCGGCAGGGACTTACCAACCACCAGCATTCCGGTTGCGATGGCGCCCGCATGAGCTTACCATACGCTACAGTATTTGATATCTAACGGAGGGTATTGTATGAACAGTTCACCGCGGCGGCAGGTGCGCGCAGTGGCGTTGTTGCTCGTCGCAGCGTGTCTCGCGGCCGTTGTCCAGGCGCACCACTCCTTCGCCGCGCAATTCGACGAGACGAAGGAGATGACGGTATCGGGCGTGTTGACCAAGGTCGACTGGATCAATCCGCACTCCTATTGCTATGTGGAGGTGAAGAACGCGGACGGCACCACGACCACCTGGGCATTCGAGGGATTCCCGCCCGCGATGATGAAGCGGCTGGGCTTCTCGCGTGAGACGCTGGTCGCCAACGTCGGCAAGAAAGTGAAGGTTGCCTATAACCCGGCGCACAATCCGAACGTGAGCATGGGTTACGGTCGCGTCTATGAATTCGAGGGCGGGCAGCGCATCGTGTTCACGACGCCCTCGACCGACAACGGCGGCAAGTACTGAACGGATTCCGGGGAGTGACAGTCATGCGATTCCAACGTCTGACCTCGGCAGCGTTTGTCGTGACGGCTATCGTCGCATTGGCGGCAGCGGCCGTCGCCCAGCAGTCAGGGGGTGGTCCGCCCGCCGATCGCGCGGCGGCCGCCAGGGCCGCGGCCGAAGCGATCGCTGCACAACTCAAGGAGGCGGCTGCCAGGCCGACACCCAGGAGTGCGGACGGCCACCCGGATCTCTCCGGGCACTGGGTTGAGCCATCGCCACGCATGGCGGCATTCCTGCCGCAGGGCAAGACCGGCAAGGGCGTCGACAGGTCGCCGGAGATCCACGTCTTCCCGCCCGGACTGTCGGTGGCGAACGTCAACGCCGGAGATCGCGCCAGTGCCGCACGACGCCTGGCCGACCCCAGCCTCCGGCCGAAGTACAAGCCGCAGTTCGCCGCCAAGGCGGCGCAGTTCTTCGAACGCGGCGACCTGGACGATCCGACTTTCGGCTGCGCGCTGCCCGGCGTGGTGCGCCTCGGCGTGCCGCGCGAGATCTTCCAGCAACCCGGTGCCTTGGTGCTGCTGTACGAGGATCTGGTCAATCGCTATCGCGTGATTCCGGTCGATGGACGCAAGGCGGATCCGGACGCCGACCCTCTGCCCATGGGACATCCGCTCGGCCATTGGGACGGCGATTCTCTGGTGATCGAGAGCAGCGGCTTTTACGGCGACTACTGGCTGGACAAGGACGGCTCTTACTACAGCAGCGACATGAAGCTGACCGAGCGCCTCACGCGCCAGGGCGACACGCTGCGCTTCGAACTCCTGGTGAACGATCCGATGTTCGTCGAGCCGTTCAAGCCCAAGCCGGTGACGCTGGTGCGCTCGCCTGCGGGTACGCATGTGCTGGAGGAATACGGCTGCGTGGAGCAGGACCGTGCTCACATGGTGAACGGAGCGAAGCACTGACGTCCGCTCGGAACGATTCATTGAATCGGGGGGATACATGGCGCGCATGAGTGGATCAGTGGTGGGCCTCGCAGTCACGATGCTGTGGGCGGCGACGGCACTACCGGTAGCGACTTCAGTCGCGGTCGCCGCAGCCGCAACCGGGAATTGCGCGGACCTCGCCGGAGTGAACATCCCCGCCAGCGCGATCGGCCTGCCGACGCGCGGCGCGGCGGTGACCGCAGCCGCGCTGAAGCCCGGCACCGGCACCGCGGTGACCCCGGCGAACTTCGTGCCGGAGTTCTGCCAGATTGATGGCGTGATCAACAACGTCTCCGACAGCCCGCGCGTCATCCACTTTCGCGTGGTCGTGCCCACGCAATGGAATGGCAACGCCATCCAGGTGGGTGGCAATGGATTCAATGGCTTCGTTCCGCGCCTGGCCTCGTTCTTTCGCGGCTCGGCGGGCTCGCCCCAGGGGCCGGCCTATCCGCCGAATCGACCATATCCGATCGCCCAGGGCTATGCGCTCTATGGCAGCGATTCGGGCCATATGACTGGTGCCGGCAATCCGCCGGGCTGGACACCGAATTCGCCCGACGATGGCGGTCCGCCGAAGACCGCGGCGCCGGCAGTCCCGGGCGCAGGAGCCGCGGGCGGCCCGCCACCGGGCAATGCCTTCGACTGGATGGGCGACAAGGAGTCGCTGGAAAATTATGCGCACGCGCAGATCAAGAAGACACACGACGTGGCGTTGGCCCTGATCAGGCAGTTGCGCGGCCATGCTCCGACCCACACCTATTTCATGGGCGAGTCGCAGGGCGGGCGCGACGCGCTGATGGCGGCGGGCGTGTATGGCGCCGACTACGACGGCGTGCTGGTCTCGGTGCCGCTGTCGTATTTCACCGGCCTCCTGGTCAACGGCGCCTACCTGGCGAAGCTGCAGTTCGACCGCGCGGCCTGGCTGCCTCCGCCCAAGGAGCCGGCGCTCACCAGCTTCGTCGTGGCCCAGTGCGATTCGATGGACGGGCTGGCCGACGGCGTCATCAACAACTACCTGGGCTGCTATCGGCGCTTCGATGCCAGCGTGACCCCGCATCCCTTCGCCGGCCTGCGCTGCGCCAATGGCGCCGACACCGGCAATGAGTGCTTTTCCGATGCGCAGATCGGCACGCTGGAGAAGATCTTCGCGCCGATGTCCTGGGGCTTTCCAATGCGCAACGGCGAGACCGACTGGCCGGGCAATGCGATCGCCGGCAAAGGTGCCAGCGATGGCACCGGCCCAGGTGTCGGCACCGGCCTGATGTCGCGCTTCTTCCCGCGCGATCCGCCGGATCCGGCAAAGCCGACTGGACAGCCTGTCGGCATGATGTATGGCCTGATCCTCGGCGATCCGCAGGCCTTCGACTATTACCACAAGTCACACGCGGAGCTGCAGCCGCAGATCCAGGCGGTGTCCGCCATCCTCGACGCACCCGTGGACTGGTCGAAGCTGCTGGGTCACGGCGGCAAGCTCATCTTCCATTCCGCCGGCAACGACCTGCTGACCAATTCGCGTTCGCACCAGCGCGTGTATGAAACCGCGGTGCTGAAGCATGGCCAGGCCGCGATCGACAGGGCCGTGCGCTTCTACGTCACGCCGAATGGCGATCACGGGTCGCGCGGCGTGAGTTCCACCACCGGCGAGCCGACGCCGCGGTACATGGACCTGGTGGGCGCTCTGACCGATTGGGTGGAGCAGGGCAAGACGCCGCCGGATGCGCTCGAACAGACGCTGATGCAGACCGAGCCGCCCTACATGGTGACGAAGTCGCGCCCACTGTGCCGCTACCCGCGCTATCCCCACTATCGCGGCGGCGATCCCAACCGGATGCAGAGCTACGAGTGCCGGATGCCGGAACTGCCAGCGCCGGCGACTGGTGTGCAGAAGATCGGCGAGGCCGTGCAGCGGCACATCAATCTGGGCGAAGTTCCCGGCGCCGTGGTGCTGGTGGCGAAAGACGGCAGGCAGGTATGGCTCGAGGCCCGCGGCAAGTCGGGCAACGGCGCCAATGCGGCGGCCCTGCAGCAGGATACGATCTTCTGGGCCGCATCGATGACCAAGCCGCTGGTCGCGACCGCGGTGATGATGATGGTCGAGGCCGGCAAGGTGAATCTCGACGACCCGGTGTCGAAGTTCATTCCCGACTTCGCCGCGCCGCGCCAGGTGCGCACGCTCAAGCCCGGCTCACCACCGCCGAACCCGCGCGATCCGAATGCTCCAAAGCCGCAATACGATCTCGCGCCGGCGGCGCGGGCGATTACCGTGAAGGATCTCCTGACCCACACCTCCGGTCTGCAGACCATCGGCGTGCCGAATGACTCACTGTCCCCGATCGCGGTGGGCGACACGGTTGCCACCCACATCCCGCGGCTCGCCAGCGCGACGCTCGAGTTCCAGCCGGGCACGCGCTGGGCCTACAGCAATGCGACGGGCTTCGACGTGCTGGTGCGCATCGTCGAGGTGGCGTCGGGCCAGAACTTCTACGACTTCCTGCGGCAGCGCATCTTGGATCCACTCGGCATGAAGTCCACCAGTCTCGGGCCGCGCGCGGAATACGCCGCGCGCACTCAGCCCATCGACCCCAACATGCTGGCCAACCCTTGCGTGAACGCCAAGACCTATGCCTGCGGGTCGGCCGGCCTGTGGAGCTCGGCCGAGGACTACGGCCGCTTCGCGCAGATGCTCCTCAATGGCGGCGAGCTGAACGGCAAGCGCCTGCTCAAGCGCGCCACCGTCGAGCAGATGTCGAGCAACCAGACGGGCACGCTGTTCGCTGGCTCGAGCGGCGTCCCGGGCGCGGACCGGGGTGTGGGCTTCGGTCTAAGCATGATCGTGGTGCAGGACCACGACAAGGCGGGCCTCGCCGTGCCCAATGGCAGCTTCGGCTGGGATGGCGTGGGCACGCGCCGCTTCTGGGTGGTGCCGGCACGGAAGACCGTGATCGTGATGCTGGTGCCCGGTGGCAATGCGGTACCGCTGCATCGAGATGTGGAGCGCGCCGCCATCGACGCCGTCGGCACCTCACGCTGAGCAGCGGCAAGGGAGTTCCCGCCGGCGCCGTGCCGGCGGGCGGTACCGCTGCAGGCAGCGTCAGCGCACGCGGCGCAGCCGCAGGATCCACGCCAGCGGCTGCTGCTGTGCGTCGGTCAGGATGTCGTGCGCGGCTACGCAACCCGACGCGCCGAACCGTTGCTCCAGTGTCCGCAGCGCGTCGGCCGTGATGGCCGCACGCATCTGCAGCCGTGTGAGCTGCAGCGCCGGGGCGCACTGCGCCAGCAGCTGCAGATCCTCGGTCGCCGGCGGCATCAGCGGCGAGTCGAGCAGTCGCTGCGCCAGCGCGTTGAAGTCTGCGAGGTCAGCCAGCACTTCGGGTATCGCTGGTCCCGCTGCCTGTGCGCGCTGCAATTCGTGCAGCTTCGCCTGTGCCTGTCGCAACCGCACCTGCCGCGCAGCGGACGCCAGCGTTGCGTCGGCGACCACCCGCTCCAGTGTTACGGTCGCCTGCAGGGTCCGCAGGCGGTGCACCAGTTTTCTCGAGAAGAAGCTGCCCGGGTGGTGCAGCAGCATGCGTGCGACGCCGCCGGGTCGCAAGACGCGCGCGACTTCGCCGACGGCGCGAGCGCGGTCCGCATATTCGAACGCGAACTGCGATGCCAGCATGTCGATGCAGGCGTCGGGGAACGGCAGCACTTCGATCGGCGCGTTGCTGATCGCCACGATGCGCTGGTCCAGCGTGCCGGGAAGCGCGCGGTAGTCGCTGGCGATCACCGGCGTGCCAGGGAAGTGCTGCACCACCAGTCGTGCCACCAGCGCCGCGGCTCCCGCGCCGATTTCGAGTACCCGTTCGAGTCGCCCGAGCTGGCGCAGCTCGCGCAGCCACCAGGCTTCGACCAGCGACAGCGAGGGATCACCCGGCTGCAGCGAGGTGAGACGCTGGCCCCAGATCCGGTCCCAGGCCTCGGCGTCAGTAGTTGAGTGGGGAAGGACTCTTGTCATAGGAGTCCTTCAATAGTGCCATCCACGGATACCAGTCGCGCCAATGGGTGCGCAGGCCGTCGCCGTCGATGCGCTTGAACTCGATGCGGTAGAAATGCAGGGGCAGCGCGCCGCCGTCGTGGATCTGGTGTGGCGCGAGCGGACCCATGGTCGCGCAGCCTGGTGTATCCATCCCGGGCGGCGGCTCGCCGACGTTGGCATCCTGCCCGTTGTGCAGGCTGTCAGGATCGAGCTTGCGGTCCGATACGCCGTACTTCCGCAGATGCCCTGACGCCGCAGGCTTGAAGATCAGGTTGTCGTAGGCAAACACCGACGGGTATGGGTGGCCGTGGAGGCGCTCCGTCTCCCCCGGCCAGATCGTGACCTCGATCAGCCGTACGTGACCGTCTTCATACAGCAGGCGATGGTTGTCCGGTGCAGCCGCCAGCGAATCGTAGGCCAGTGGATATGGCCAGTCGGCGGAGAACTTCGCTGCGCCCGCCGCCGGCACGACGTCGGGCGCTTCCGGACGCGAATCGAGCATGTGTGGGTACCACTCGCGCCAGCGGGTCTCGAAGTCCTTGCCGTCGACACGCAGGAACTCGAGGCGATAGAAGTGGTGCGGAAAGCTGTCCTGGTTGGTCTCGGCATGTGGTGCCTGTGGGCTGGCCGTGGCACACAGCGGAAATTGCGCGCCCCTGGGCGCGTCCGCGCCGTTGAAGACGATGCCCGGGCCAGTATCGAGATTCACGTTGACGCCGCGCGAAGCCGGCGCATCGATGGCGATCACCGAAGGGAACGGATGACCATGCATCTTGCCATGCACGCCCGGAAAATACGCTTCCTCGATGAAGCGCACATGTGCGTCCTGGTAGCGCACGTGATGCACTTCGGGCGCTGCGACCTCGGCAGCATAAAGATCGCTATAGGGAAACCGGTACGGCGAGGGGCCGGGATTCAGCGTCACCGGGCCGGCGCTGATGCGCCGATAAGGCGGTTTCGGAATGTCCGCGCTGTCGGTGCCTGGCGGGCCCACCAGACCGCGTGCGCCGGGCGGCAACTGGGGGGGTGCCTGGCCGATCGCCCAGGCGGCCGCGAGCGCGATCCCGCCCGCGCCGATCGCCCGCAGCCAACGTATTGCCTTCATGCACGTCCCCTACCGGCCTCTTCCATACTGTACCGCACTGTAGGAAGTTGGCACAATGCGACTGGCGAGAAAGACCCGGACTCGGGGAGCTGTACATGCGCATGGTGACACTGTGCCTGCTGGCCTGCGCGCTGGCGCAACCGGCGTTGACCGCCGACGCCAGGTCGAGCCCGCTGAAGCTGCTGCGCTACGGCGCTGCGGGCCAGGAAAAGCCCGGTCTGCTCGACGCCGATGGCAACATCCGCGATCTGTCGCGCGTGATCCGCGATATCACGCCGGCCGAGCTCGCGCCGGCCGCTTTGGCGCGGCTGCGCGCGCTGGATGCGCGACGATTGCCGCTGGTGAAGCCGGGCGCGCGCCTCGGCGTGCCGGTGCAGGGCATCCGCAAGATCGTCGCCGTGGGCCTCAACTATGCCGCCCATGCGCGCGAGGGTGGCAACGAGCCGCCCAGCGAGCCCATCCTGTTCCTGAAGGCCACCACCGCACTTGCCGGACCGGACGACGACGTGATCCGTCCGCGCGGCTCGACCGCGCTCGACTATGAATGCGAGCTGGTGATCGTGATCGGCCAGACGGCGCGCTATGTGCGCGAGTCGGAGGCCGGTGACTACATCGCTGGCTACTCGGTCGGCAATGATGTATCCGAGCGCGATTTCCAGCAGCGCCGCCAGGGACAGTGGACCAAGGGCAAGAGCGCCGACACGTTCGCCCACGTCGGGCCGTACCTGGTCGAAGCGTCCGCGGTGAAGGAGACCGAGCTCGATCTGTGGCTCAAGGTGAACGACGCCACGCGGCAGTCGGCGAACACACGCGAGATGATCTTCAAGCCCAAGTTCCTGGTCAGCTACATCAGCCAATTCATGACGCTGGAGCCGGGCGACATCATCTACTCGGGCACGCCCGAAGGCGTGGCTGCCGGCATGAAACCGCCGGCTTACCTGCAACCGGGGGATCGGGTCGATCTCGGCATCCAGGGAGTGGGCGAGGAACATCACCGGGTCGTGGCCTTCGAGGACTCGCCGCTCGCCACGGCCGAAGACCAGCTACAGGCGCTCGAGCAGCGGCGCATCGCGGCGATACGCGCCGGCGACCCGGTGGCGATGCGCGAGCTGCTGGCGGATGACTACCAGCATGTCCATGGCAACGGGGAGATGGAAGACCTGGCCACCTTCCTGAAGGGCGTGCCCGGCCGCAAGCGCGAGACGTTGCGCGGGCCGCTCTCCACGCGCGTGTACGGCGCCGTCGCGGTCATCACCGGGCAACAGACGAATCGCACCAAGGCCGCCGATGGCAGCACGAACGACGTGAGCTACTACGTGACGCAGGTGGCGCGCCAGCAGGGCGGTCACTGGCGTTACGTCAACATGCAGGTGACGCCGCTCAAGCCCAACGATCCGGCCAAGGTGCTTACCGGCGATGAGTCCACCTATGTCCGCGGCGGTGTCGATCCGCACTGGAGTGCCGACCAGAAGGCCGTCGCCGCGCTCGAGGCCAGGCGCGCCGCGGCGATCGCCGAGCGTGACTTCGATACGCTGGCGGGCGTGCTGGCGGAGGATTACCTGCACGTCTACGGCGGCGGCAGCACCGGTGGCCGTGCCGATTACCTCGAGCAGGTCAGGCGCGCGCCGCGGGTGCCGACGCGCGGCCCGCTCACGGTGCGCGTCTACGGCGATGTCGCGGTGATGAGCGGCAATCTGCTCAACCGCATCCAGTATCCGGACCAGCCCGAGCGGGTGCTCGACACCTTCGTCACGCAGGTGGCGCGCAAGGTGGATGGGCAGTGGAAGTTCGTCTCGTTCCAGATCACGCAGAAGACGCGGCCCTGAACCGGGAGGGGAGCGACAGTCGGCTGCAGCAGGCGCACTCATGGACTTCGCAGAAGACCACGTACGTATCTCAACTCCGGCCGGCGTGCCCGCCTGGAACATCGATCCCTATGACGAGGCCCTGCTCCGGGCCCCCGAGGACTACTACGCCGAACTGCGCGCGCGCGGGCCCTTCGTCTATCTGACGCGTTACGCGATGCTGGCCTGCGGTCGCCATGCCGAAACCCAGACGGTGTTCTCGGACCACCGGCGCTTCGTGTCGTCGCGCGGTGTCGGACTCGCGGACTTCCAGCACGTCAAGCCCTGGCGACCGCCGAGCATCATTCTCGAGGTCGATCCGCCGCAGCATGCGCGCACCCGCAACGTCATGGCGCGGGCCCTGTCACCGTCCGCCGTCAGTGCGGTGAAGGAGCAGTTCCGGGTCGCGGCCGAGCGCCTGCTGGCGGAGTTGCTTGCGCGGGGCGAGTTCGATGGCGTGAGCGACCTCGCCGAAGTGTTCCCTTCGACGGTGTTTCCGCAGGCGGTCGGCCTGCGTGAATCCGACCGCCGCCTGCTGCTGGGCTATGGCGCCATGGTGTTCAATGCGCTGGGGCCGGAC
>Ga0335084_10008146_pt1 | contig 10429 bp, 10 predicted proteins | sample Lox_Sample_44_FD_206721 | JGI IMG/M metagenome (GOLD analysis project Ga0335084, IMG submission 206721) | Soil microbial communities from Loxahatchee National Wildlife Refuge, Florida, United States - Lox_Sample_4.4 | ecosystem: Environmental > Terrestrial > Soil > Wetlands | place: USA... | reverse complement strand
GACATTCTCGCCAAGCTGCCGCTGTTCCGGCATACGTCGCCCGCGCGGCTTGCCGAGGTCGCGCGTCACGCGCGCACCGAGCACGTGCCGCGCGGCGCCGTGATCGCGAGCCGCGGCGAACGGCCGCGCGGCCTCATGGCAGTCGCCTACGGGCTGGTCAAGCTTTCGCTGCGCGGCGAAACCGAGAAGGTGCTGCGGCTGGTGGGCCCCGGCGAGACCTTCGCCGAGGCGGTGCTGTTCCTCGACAAGCCGTTGCCCGTGGACGCAGTGGCGCTCGCCGATGCGCTGCTGGTCGTGGTGCGGGCCGCGCCGCTGCTCGCGCTCATCGACGCCGACCGTGGTTTCGCGCGCGGCCTGCTGGCGAGCATGAGCCAGCGCATGCACGAGCTCGTGATGGATTTCGAGTCCACCACGCAGCACGGTGCGCGCGAGCGCCTTGCCGCCTATCTGGACTCGCTCGCCCCGCCCGGCGTCGAGCGCCCCTGCGTGCAACTGCCCGCGAGCAAGACCGTGGTGGCGGCGCGCCTGGGCGTTACCAAGGAGACGCTGTCGCGGCTTCTGCGCCAGCTGGGCGAGGAAGGCCTCATTGCCATGGCGAAGCGCGACATCACCCTGCGCGACCGGGCAGCGCTCGCGGCCGCCGCGCGTGGCGGCCGACCAGCTTGAGCATGGTGGCGAGGGTGATCGAGCCGAAGGTGGCGCGCGCGATCTCGTCGATCTCGGCGAGCACCTCGTCGAGCGCGCGCTCTTCGTTGCGGCGCGCGCCGCGCGGCCGCGCGGCGCCGATCTGCTCGAAGAGGCCGATCACGTCGAGCAGCGTCACCCGCTTGGCGTTCGCCGCAAACCGGTAGCCGCCGCCGACGCCGCGCGCCGCGCGCAGCAGGCCCGCGCGCCCGAGCTTGCGCAGCACCTTGGCAAGGTGGTGGGTGGATATCCGGTACTTGGCGGCGATCTCGGCGGCCGAGAGCTGGCGCGTGGGATCGGCGGCGAACTCGAGGGCCGCGTAGAGCGCGAGCCGGGCATTCTGTTGCAGCTTCACGCCAGGCCCCGCTCGCCTTGCGCCCGCTTCACTCGAGCTCCATCTGCAGCGGAATGAAGGGCGCCGCCATCATCCCCTGGCTGCGAAAGAACGCCAGCACCAGAGGGTCGTCCCGGTCGAGCAACGTGCGCACGGTGGTGACGCCGGCACGCCGGAAGCGCTCGCAGATCGCCTCGAGCATGCGCGCGCCCACGCCCGCGAGCCGCGCCTCGGGCCGCACGCCCAAGCCGAACACCCAGCCGCAGGGCGGCGAGCCGAACTCCCAGTCGCGCACCTCGCCGACGATGTAGCCCTGCACCGCGTCGTCCGTCTCCGCTACGAGGAAGTAGCGCTGCCGCTGCCGCGTGCCGTAGCGCGCGAGGATGCCCGACCAGTACGCGGGCTTGCGGAGGCCGGTGATGCCCGCGTCGATGGCGATCACCTGGGCGAGGTCGGTGCGCCGCGCAGCGCGTATCTTCTTGAGGTAGATCAAAGTGGTATCCCTATGCGCAGTTTACGTTGCTGCAACCAGTTCTCAAAAAAGGAGGGAACCATGTTGTCCCGTACCCTGCTCGCCGCGGCGAGCCTTGCGTTCGCCTGCGCCGCATCCGCGCAGGAGCCGATCCGCGTCGGCGCGTTCCTGTCGGTGACCGGCCCGGCGGCCTTCCTCGGCGACCCCGAGCAAAAGACGCTCGAGCTCTACGTCGAGAAGCTCAATGCTGCGGGCGGCGTGCTCGGCAGGAAACTTCAGCTCATCGCCTACGATTCGGCGGGCGACGCCGAGAAGGCGCGCGCCTTCACCAAGCGCCTGATCGAGCAGGACAACGTTGACTTCATCGTCGGCGGCTCGACCACCGGCGAGACCATGGCCGTAGTGCCGCTCATCGAGCAGGCGGGCATGCCCTTCATCTCGCTCGCCGGCGCGGTCGTGATCGTAGAGCCGGTGAAGAAGTGGGTGTTCAAGACGCCGCACTCCGACCGCCAGGCCTGCGAGCGCATCTTCGTCGACATGAAAGCGCGCGGGACCACCAAGATCGCGCTGATCTCGGGCCCGGGCGGCTTCGACAAGTCGATGCGCGCCCAGTGCATGGGGGTGGCGAAGAACTACGGCATCGAAATTCTCGCCGACGAGGCCTACGGCGCGGGCGACACCGACATGACCGCGCAGCTCTCGAAGATCAAGAACACGGCGGGCGTGCAGGCGGTGCTGAACTGCGGCTTCGGCCAGGGCCCGGCCATCGTCACCAAGAATTACAAGCAGCTCGGCATCAGCCAGCCGTTCTACCAGTCGCACGGCGTCGCCTCCAAGGGCTACATCCAGCTCGCCGGCGATGCCGCCGAGGGCGTGCGGCTGCCGGCCGCGGCGCTGCTCGTGGCCGAGACGCTGCCCGACTCCGACCCGCAGAAGAAGGTAGTACTCGGCTACAAGCGCGAGTACGAGGCGCGCTTCAAGTCCGACGTCTCGACCTTCGGCGGCCACGCCTACGACGGCCTGATGATCGCGGTGGAAGCGCTGAAGAAGGCGGGCAGCACCGACAAGGCCAAGGTGCGCGATGCGATCGAGTCGGTGCGCGGGTTGATGGGCACCGCCGGCGCGTTCAACTTTTCGCCGACCGACCACGTGGGCCTCGACGTCTCCGGCCTGCGCATGCTCGAGATCCGCAAGGGCGACTGGACGCTGGCGAAGTGATGTAAGACGATTCGGGCGGAGCACCCCGTGTCCGCCCAACTCGTCCAGTTCCTGCTCACCGGCCTGACGGTCGGCGCGATCTACGCGCTGGTGGCGCTCGGCTTCGCGATCATCTACAACGCGAGCCACGTCATCAATTTCGCGCAGGGCGAGTTCGTGATGATCGGCGGCATGGCGGCCGCCTCGTTCGTCGAGGCCGGGTTGCCGCTGCCGCTCGCGGCGCTCCTCGCCGTGGCCGGCGCCATGCTGGTCGGGCTCGCGCTGGAAAAGCTGGCGGTGGAGCCCGCGCGCGGCGCGCCCGTGGTCACGCTCATCATCATCACCATCGGCGCCTCGATCCTGCTGCGCGGGCTGGCGTCGCTGGTGTGGGACAAGAAGATCCACGCCCTGCCCGCATTCTCGGGAGAGACGCCGCTCAATCTCGGCGGCGCGACGCTCCTGCCGCAATCGCTGTGGGTGCTTGGCGCGACCGTACTCACCGTGGCGCTGCTGTGGTGGTTCTTCAACCGCACGCTCACCGGCAAGGCGATCCTCGCGGTGTCCCACAACCGCCTCGCCGCGCAGCTGATGGGCATCAGCGTGCGGCGGGTGCTCCTCGTCTCCTTCGGCCTCTCCGCAGCGCTCGGCGCGCTGGCCGGCGTGCTGATCGCGCCGATCTCGTTCACCTCGTGGGACATCGGCGTCATGCTCGGCCTGAAAGGCTTCGCCGCCGCGATCCTTGGCGGCATGGGCAGCGGACCCGGCGCCATCGTCGGCGGCCTCGCGCTCGGCCTCATCGAGTCGCTGGGGGCCGGCTACGTCTCTTCGGCCTACAAGGATGTCTTCGCCTTCGTGATCATCCTCGCGGCGCTCATCTTCCTTCCCGATGGCCTCGCCGGCCGCCGCCGCGCCACCGAGCGCGTCTAGCGCCCCGCGGCGCAGCCTGCTGGCGCTCGCCGCCATGGTGGCGCTGCTACCGCTCGCGCTGCCGAACAACTACACCTACGAGGTAGCGATCCTCGTAGGGCTGAATGCCATTGTCTGTGTGGGGCTGAACCTGCTCATCGGCTACGCGGGCCAGATCAGCCTCGGCCACGCGGGCTTCTTCGGCTTGGGGGCCTACGGAACGGCGTTCCTCGCGGCGCGCTACGGCTGGCCGACACCAGCCTCGCTCGCCGCAGCCGTTGCCGCGGTAGCGCTGCTCGCGTGGGCCGTCGGCCGGCCGATCCTGCGCCTAAAAGGGCACGCCCTCGCCATGGCGACGCTGGGCATGGGGATCATCGTCGCGGTGGTAATCGCCACCGAGGACCGCTACACGGGCGGCCCCGACGGCATGAGCGTGCCGCCGCTCGGCATCGCGGGCCACGTCCTCGCCGGCGAGCGCGCGTGGTACTGGGTCGTCGGCGTGCTGCTGGTGGCGACGGTGTGGCTGGCGCAGAACCTCATCGACTCGCCGCGCGGCCGCGCCTGGCGCGCGCTGCACGGCTCGGAGTTCGCGGCTTCCGCCATCGGCATCGACCCGGCGCGCCACAAACTCGCGGCCTTTGTGCTCTCGGCCGCCCTCGCCGCTTTCGCCGGCGCGCTCACCGCGCATTACGCCGGCTTCATCACGCCGGCCAAGGCCTCGTTCCTGCACTCGATCGAGCTCGTCACCATGGTCGTCTTCGGCGGCATGGCTTCCAGCCTCGGCGCAGTGGTCGGCGCCGCGGTGCTCACCACGCTGCCGCAGCTCCTCACCGTGTTCAAGGAATACGAGATGGTGCTGCTCGGCGCGGTGCTGATGCTCACCATGATCTTCATGCCGCAGGGCCTGGTGCCCACGCTGGGGAAGACGCTTGCTGCTGCGCGCGGAAAATCTCGCTAAGCGCTTCGGCGGCGTGCGCGCCGTGCAGGACGTGAGCTTCGCGCTCGCGCCCGGCACCGTGCACGCGATCATCGGGCCCAACGGCGCGGGCAAGACCACGCTCCTCAACCTCCTCACCGGCATCTACCAGCCGAGCGAGGGCAGCGTGTTCCTTGGGGAGCGCGAGCTCACCGGGCAGCCGCCGCACCGCTTCGCCGCCGCGGGGATCGGCCGCACGTTCCAGAACCTGCAGATCTTCTTCAATATGAGCGCGCTGGAGAACGTCATGGCCGGGCGCTGGCTGCACGAGGGCGGGAGCCTCGCTGCGGCAGCGCTCCGATTGCCGCAGCTTGCGCGCGCCGAGCGGCATTGCCGCGCCGAGGCGCTCTCGCTGCTCGACCTGGTAGGTCTCGCGCGCTGGGCCGACGCAGCGTCGGACGCCATGCCCTACGGGGCGCTCAAGCGCCTGGAGATCGCGCGCGCGCTCGCCGCCGGGCCCAAGCTGCTGCTGCTCGATGAGCCTGCCGCCGGGCTCAATCCGACCGAGACGCACGAGATCGACCGCCTGATCCGCGAGCTCGCGGCGCGCGGCATCACGATCGTCCTGGTCGAGCACAACATGAAGCTGGTGATGGGGGTTTCCGGCCACGTCATCGTGCTCGATGAAGGGCGCCTGCTCGCCGAAGGCGAACCGCGCGAGGTGAGCGCCGATCCGCGCGTCATCGAGGCCTACCTCGGCGTGGAGGCGCATTGATGCGCAAGGAAGCTCGCTGATGGCGGGCTACCAAGAGACCGGGGGGAACGGGGGGACCGGGAAGGCCCCGCGCGCCTCAAGCGGACGGGGCCCGGCCCCCCTGTTGCTCGAGGTGCGCGCGCTCGAATGCGCTTACGGTCGCATCCCGGCGCTGAAAGGCGTGGATCTCGCGGTGAGCGCGGGCGAGCTGGTGGCGCTCGTCGGCGGCAACGGCGCGGGCAAGACCACGCTCTTGCGCGCGCTCTCGGGCGTGCTGCGCGCGCGCGGGCAGATCCTGTTTGACGGCGCGGATCTGAGCGACGCCACGCCGGAAGCGCGCGTGAGCGCGGGCATCGTGCAGGTGCCCGAAGGCCGCCAGGTGTTCGGCCCGCTCTCGGTCGAGGACAACCTGCGCCTGGGGGCCTACCGCCGCGGGCGAGAGTCCGCCGCGCGCACGCTTGAGCGCGTCTACACGATGTTCCCCGCGCTCGTCGAGCGCCGCCGCCATGCGGCCGGCACCTTGTCGGGTGGCCAGCAGCAGATGCTCGCCATCGGCCGCGCCCTGATGGCGCAACCGCGGCTGCTGCTCCTGGACGAGCCCAGCATGGGCCTTGCACCGCGCCTGGTGGCCGAGATCTTCGCCTGCGTGCGGTCATTGCGCGATGCACACACGGCCCTGCTGCTCGTGGAGCAGAACGCGCGCGCGGCCCTTGCCATCGCCGACCGCGGCTACGTGCTGGAGACCGGCAGCATAGTGCTGGCAGGCACGGGTGCGGAATTGCTCGCCGACGAGGCCGTGCGCAGCGCCTATCTCGGCCTTTAACCTGGATCAAGTCGAAACCCCGCCCGGCGTGTTCGGATAGGCGAATGAAACCGACCCTTGCAGCCGGCGTCGCCGGCACCCGGGAATTCCTCGTCGACCGGGAGCGCACCATCGACTTCATGGGCGAGGACGCACGCGTGTACGCCACGCCGATGCTGGTGCGCGACATCGAGGTCACCTGCCGCGAGCTGCTGCTCCAGCACCTGGACGCGGGCGAGGACTCGGTGGGCACGCGCGTGGAGATCGACCACCTCGCCGCGACCTTGATGGGCATGAAGGTCACCATCAGCGCTACGATTGCCGAAGTCAAAGGCCGCGGCGTGACTTTCGACGTGACGGCGACCGACGGCCTGGACACCATCTGCCGCGGCCGCCACATGCGTTTCGTCGCCAACGTCGATCAGGTGAAGCAGCGCCTGAAACAGAAGCAGGCGAAGGCGGCGGCCGCCCGATAGACGAATGAAGAAGGTCGCCACCTACTGCTACCAATGTGTCGCCGGGCCTGACCTGCTGACGGTCAAGGTGAGCGACGGGGTGGCGCAGGAAGTCGAGCCCAACTTCGCCGCCGCCGACGTGCACCCGGGCGGCGGCAAGGTCTGCGTGAAGGCCTACGGCCTGGTGCAGAAGACGTATCACCCGGACCGCGTCCTGCGGCCGATGAAGCGCACCAATCCGAAGAAGGGACACGGCGAGGACCCGGGCTTCGTGCCGATCTCGTGGGAAGAAGCGCTCGGCACGATCGCCGCGAAGCTTCTGGACGTCCGCTCGCGCGGCCTCGTGGACGAATCGGGCTACCCGCGCGTCGCGGCGAGCTTCGGCGGCGGCGGCACGCCGCAGTCCTACATGGGCAGCTTCCCGGCGTTCCTGGCAGCCTGGGGCCCGGTGGACATGGGCTTCGGCTCCGGCCAGGGCGTCAAGTGCTACCACTCCGAGCACCTCTACGGCGAGCTGTGGCATCGCGGCTTCACCGTGTCGCCGGACACGCCGCTGACCAACTACCTCATCTCGTGCGGCGCCAATGTCGAAGCATCCGGCGGGGTCGCGGGCGTCTGGCGCCATGCGAACGCGCGCGAGCGCGGCATGAAGCGCGTGCAGGTCGAGCCGCATCTCTCGGTCACCGGCGCCTGCTCGGCCGAATGGGTGCCGATCAAGCCCAAGACCGATGCCGCCTTCCTCTATGCGCTCATCCACGTGATGCTGCACGAGGCGCCACGCGAGAAGCTCGACCGCGAGTTCCTCTACCGCCACACCTCCTCGCCTTACCTCGTGGGCGCGCACGGCTACTACCTGCGCGAGCCGGCCACCGGACAGCCGATCATCGCGACCTCGCTCGAGGCGAAAGAAACGCACGTGAGCCTGGAAACCGGAGCGGATGGCGAGGTCCTCGCCGAAGGTTCGCTCGAAGGTGAGACGGCGTTCGCGAAGTTGCTCGCGCACATGAAGAAATACACCCCCGAATGGGCCGCGAGCGTGTGCGACGTCCCAGCTGCCCGCATCCGGCGCATCGCGAACGAATACCTCGACGCGGCCTGCATAGGGCAGACGATCGAGATCGAGGGCGCGACGCTGCCCTACCGCCCGGTCGCCGTGAGCCTGGGCAAGACGGTGACCAACGGCTGGGGCGGCTACGAGTGCTGCTGGGCGCGCACGCTGCTCGCCGCGCTCGTCGGCGCGCTCGAGACGCCCGGCGGCATCCTCGGCACGACCGTGCGCCTGAACAGCCCGCTCTCGCAGCGGCAGCGCAGCGTGCGCGCGGGGCCCGACGGCCTGATGGGCCATCCCTTCAATCCCACGGACAAGGCGCACTGGAGCGCGCAACCCAACATCCGCAACGCCTACCGCTCGATGGTGCCGCTGGTGGGCGACAACGCCTGGAGCCAGGCGCTCGGGCCCACGCATTTCTCGTGGATGTTCCTCGACCAGACGCCCCCGGGACTGCCGCGCGTGACGCTGCCGGAGGTGTGGTTCCTCTATCGCACCAACCCCGCGATCTCGTTCTGGGACACGTCCGCGATCGAGGAGCGCATGGCGCGCTTCCCGTTCGTGGTGGCGTTCGCCTTCACGCGCGACGAGACCAACCACTTCGCCGACATCCTGCTCCCCGACGCGACCGACCTGGAGAGCCTGCAGCTCATCCGCATCGGCGGCTCGAAGTTCATCGAGCAGTTCTGGGACCGCGAAGGCTTCGCGCTGCGACAGCCGGCGATCGCGCCGCGAGGGGAGGCGCGCGACTTCACCGACATCGCCACGGCGCTTGCGCAGCGCGCGGGCCTCCTGGAGAAGTACAACGCCGCGATCAACCGGGGCGCGATCGGCGTGCCGCTCAAGAACTTCGCGCTCGACACCGCGCGCGCGCATTCGGCCGAGGAGATCTGGGATGCTGCGTGCAAGGCGGCTAGCTTCGAGCTCTCCGGAGGCGCCGAGGCGAACGGCCTTGCGTGGTGGAAGGAGCACGGGCTGGCGACGCGGCCCTTCCCGCGCACCAGCTGGTATCTCTTTCCCACGCTCGCCGCGCGCGGGCTGCGCTTCGAGATGCCCTACCAGGAGCGCCTGCTGCGCGTGGGCACCGAGCTCGGCCGGCGCCTGCACGAGCACGGCATGACCTGGTGGGACAAGCAGCTCGCCGAGTACCAGGCGCTGCCCGCCTACAAGGATTTCCCCGGAGAATGGGAACAGGCGCTCGTCGCCATGGGCGGCGCGCTCCAGGACTACCCGTTCTGGCTCCTCACCTCGCGCTCGATGCAATACGCCTGGGGCGGCAACGTCGGCATGCAGATGATCAAGGAGGTCGCCGACAACATCGCGGGCCACAGCGGCGTGATCGTCAACACCGGCCGCGCGAAGGAACTCGGCATCAACGAAGGCGACTGGCTGGAGATCGCGACGCCCAAGCGCTCGGTGCGCGCGCGCGCCGTCCTGCGCCAGGGCATCCGCCCCGACACGCTGCTGCTCCTCGGGCAGTTCGGCCACTGGGAGACGCCGGTGGCGAAGGACTTCGGCATGCCCTCCATGAACTCGCTCGTGCCGATGTCGCTCGCGCTGACGGATGCCACCGGCTCCGCCGCCGACATCGCGCGCGTCTCCGTTCGCAAGACGGCATGAGACCGCGCGAGCCACATGGGAGGTACAGGGGGGCCGGGAAGGCTCCGATCGCCCTAACCGGAAGGGGCCCGGCCCCCCTGTTCATGCGGGGCCCGGGCCCCCTGCTCCCATGACTAGGTGGGCCATGGTTGCCGACTTGCGGCGCTGCGTCGGCTGCCAGACCTGCACCGCGTCCTGCAAGCAGACGAACGTCACGCCGCCCGGCGTGCAATGGCGGCGCGTGCTCGACGTGGAAGTCGGCGAATACCCGGAGGTGCGCCGCGCCTTCGTGCCGGTGGGCTGCATGCACTGCGACGACCCGCCCTGCATGCACGTGTGCCCGAGTACCGCGACGAAGAAGCGCGCCGACGGCATCGTCACCATCGACTACGACCTGTGCATCGGTTGCGCCTACTGCGCGGTGGCCTGCCCCTACCAGGCGCGCTACAAGAGCGACGCCGACACGCTGCGCCCGAACGTGGCGACCAAGTGCACGTTCTGCGTCGAGCGCATCGACGCCGGCCTCGCCAAGGGCTTGAAGCCCGGCGTGGACCCCGAGGCGACGCCCGCCTGCGTCAACTCCTGCATCGCGCAGGCGCTGCACTTCGGCGACGTCGAGGACGTCTCGAGCAACATTTCGGAGCTGCTCGCCGAGAACCAGCACTTCCGCATGCATGAGGAGCTCGGCACGGGCCCGCGCTTCTACTACCTCTGGGACAAGGCGCGATGAGCTTCGGGCCCAAGGCCTGGATCCAGCAGCACTGGGACGCGCGTGCGGCGCTCAATTTCATGCTCGGCGGCTCGGGCGCGGGGCTCCTCATCGCCGCTGCGCTCGCCTATCCGGCGAGCCGCGTGCCGGTTCTCATCGGCCTTGGCCTGATTGCCGCGGGCCTGGGCGCGGTGTGGCTCGAGATCGGCAAGAAGCTGCGCGCCATCAACGTGTTCTTCAATCCCTTCACCTCGTGGATGACGCGCGAGTCGTTCGCCGCCGTGCTCGTCTTCTCGCTTGGCGCCGCGGCGCTGTGGCAGCCGGACCCGTTCCTCCCCGCGGCCGCGGCGGCAGCGCTCGCCTTCGTCTTCTGCCAGGGGCGGATCCTGCGTGCATCCAAAGGCATCCCGGCGTGGCGCGCGCCTCAGGTGGTTCTCCTCATCGTGAGCACGTCGCTCGCGGAAGGGGCGGGCCTGTGCCTGATGTTCACGACCACGCCGCTGCTGCTCGCCTGGTTCGGCCTGGCGCTCATCCTCAGGGGCTTCGCCTGGTC
>Ga0335084_10008143_pt1 | contig 10430 bp, 14 predicted proteins | sample Lox_Sample_44_FD_206721 | JGI IMG/M metagenome (GOLD analysis project Ga0335084, IMG submission 206721) | Soil microbial communities from Loxahatchee National Wildlife Refuge, Florida, United States - Lox_Sample_4.4 | ecosystem: Environmental > Terrestrial > Soil > Wetlands | place: USA... | reverse complement strand
GAGCAAGCCTCGCAGGGTAAGTTCAGGGTTGACCTCCGACGACCCCGCGACATGATCTCCTTTTGAATACGGATACCCCCAAGTCCAGCCTCAAGGCGCAGATCGACGCTCTGCTTCTCAAGCTTCCCGGAGTCAGCGCGAGAAAGATCAACGGCCTCGACGCCTATTTCGTCAGCGACAAGATGTTCGCCTGCATCAGCGGCGACGGCATCGGCCTGCGCCTGCCCGTTGCCACCGCGACCGAATTGCAGTTCTCGAGAGACAACATCGTCCCGTTTCAGCCCGGCGGGACGGCGAGCACCAGAGAATGGATACAGATCAATCGCGCCGATGCGGCCGAGTACGAGAAGGATCTCGAGCTGTTTCAGGTCTCGCTCGAGTTCGTGAAAACCGCACGGTCCCGCTAGGTCGGCAGGACTCGGCTTGGCAGTCTCGGGGGAGAGTGCCAGCACGGAACGTGTCAACGAAGCGCGCGCCTGCTTTGTTGAATTTCGAGCATTCTGGAAAATCCCTACGTGCGTCCGTACGACAAGAAGGTTTCCAATGTCCGCGATCTGCTTCCGTTCCACGAGCGGCACCCCGCCCGCGCCGCTGAGTAAAGCTTCAGCGCGTCACCAGCTTGGCGAACTCGTTCTTGGAGCCGAGCGCGTGTTTCGCGATCTCGTCAGCCAGGGTTTCGGTGAACGCCTCCGGCGCCAGGCTGCAGCGTCCGGCGCCGATCGCTCCGACGTTGAGCACCTCGATCGCCACGCCGGGCGCGTCGTAGTCGCCGCGGATATACAGCTCGCAGGGGATCGGACCGGTCAGGGTGAAGGTGCCGCTCAGCGCCTCGCCGAAATCGTTCTTCTTGGTCGCGCTGAATTCGAAGGGGACGCGCGACAGGCTGAGGATGCGGCGGCAATGCTCGATGTCGGGGCCCGCCACGTTGACGGCCGCGGGCTGCGCGTAGCGCGCGTGATAGAGCAGGAAGGCGTGGTCGCACACCTCGTCGCCGTCGATCTTGCGCACGCGATAGTCGGCGAAGGCGTTCGAGAGGACCATCGGCGGGCCTTCCTGCAGATAGAGAAACCGGTAGGGCCCCTCGGTGGTCGGGAGCACCGCCTTGATCTCTTTCGCGAATTCGGCCAGGAAATGCAGGGTCGAAAGCAAGGTCTTGTGGATGACCGGCCTGGCCTGGAGGCGGCGCCGCGCCGTATCGTCGGCCGGGCGGGTCGCCGCCTGCTTGCGCAGCATCTCGAGCGCCGAGAGGCGCCGCCCTTCCCCCTGACTTTCGGCCTGAGCCTTGCGCTGCGCCTCCGCTTGCGCCTGGCGCGCCCTCTCGGCCTCCGCTCTCCGCCGCGCCTCCTCTTCCTCCCGGCGGCGCTGCTCCTCCGCCTGCGCGCGCTCGCGCGCCTTTTGCTCTTCGTCGAGCTTGCGCGAAAAGTCATCGAGGCCCGCGAGAATGTCGGGCTTGGCAGCGCCTTTGCGAAGGTCGTCGGCCATCTTCCCCTTATCTCCCGAATGCGCCTTCCCGGGCGACCGGTCCCCGGATAAGACCGGCTAACGATACACTTCGGCGCACCCCGCGCGCAAGAAGCGGGCGCTCGTCGCCCCGCTTCTCGCTTGTTGCGTGTTTCTTACGTAACTCTCACGTAACGCGCCCGGCAATTCACCGACCGGCGGAGCTCACGGCCCGTGCGCCGGCCTGCGATCACTGCTCGCGGATCGAGACGTATAGCGTGGCGAGCTGGTTCTTGACCTTCTCCGAAGCACGCGGGTATTCACCGCGCGCGAGCAGCCCGCGCGCCCCCTCCTTGTCACCTGAACGCGCCGTCTTCAGCACGTGGCCTGCACAGACATGGAAGTTGGCGTGATTCGACATGATGTCGCCGAACAGCGGAAGGTGCCGGTACTTTGTTCCGCCCTCGCCGTGGAGCCACTTGCCCAGGACGCACTGATCGTCGCGGCTCACGACCTCGACCTTGAGATCCTCGCTGCTGGTTCCGGCGATATACTGATCGAGCCGCGTCTTCCACTTCATATGCGCCTGGATCGCCGTGAGGAAGTTGAGGCCGCCGACCGTGGCCGATTCGACGGCTACCTGATCCGGCGTTTCCGCGGAATCGGCGTCGCCCAGCAAGCGCTTGAACCATGGCACCGGCCCGGCGGGAGCGTGATATTACAATGGGCGCCGGACCTCGAAGCCGGCAGCCCACGGAGCCGCGGTGAGAACACGAGCGAGACAAGCCGCGCCATCCGCAGCCAGGACGAGACCGACCGAGCCCACCGTCGCCGCCGTCGTGCGCGAGCGCACGGGCGCGACCTGGTCGCGCGCGCGCGACCTTTGCGCGAAAGGGTGCGTGACCGTGGACGGCGAGCGGCGCCTCGACCCCGCCTCGCGCGTTGCGCCCGGTGCGAGCGTGGTCGTCGACGAGCGCGCGCCGAAGCTCCGCACCGGTGCTCTGCCCGAAACCGCGGTCGTGTACCTGGACCGCGACGTCGTCGTCGTCGACAAGCCGGTAGGCATGCTGAGCGTCCCCTACGAGGGCGAGAAGGACACGCTCGCCGACCGGACGCGAATCCTGCTGCGGCGATCCGGCGGGCGCGGCTCTCACCCCGAGCTCGGCGTGGTCCACCGGCTGGACAAGGACACCAGCGGCCTGATGGTGTTCGCGCGCACCTTCGATGCGAAGCGCGCTCTGGCCGAACAGTTCCGGGCGCACGACATCGAGCGCGTCTACCATGCGATCGCGCACGGTGCGGTTGCCGCGCGGCGCATCGAAACTCATCTCATCCTGGATCGCGGCGACGGGCTGCGCGGGTCCTACGGTCACTTCCGGCGTCCCAGGGGCGGCGTCCCGCCCGAGGCGAAGCGCGCGCTCACGCATGTCAGGCCGCTCGCCCCGCTCGCGGGTGCGACCCTGGTGGAGTGCCGCCTCGAAACCGGGCGGCAGCACCAGATCCGCATCCACCTGTCCGAGCTCGGCCATCCCCTGGTCGGCGAACGCGTCTACATCCGCGACTACGCGGGTCCCAGGATCGAAGCGGCGCGCCCGATGCTCCACGCGCGCGTCCTCGGATTCGTTCACCCGCGGACCGGCCAGCGCATGTCGTTCGAGCGCGAAGCGCCCGACGACTTCCGGGCGATGCTCGAATCGCTTCGCGCTGCGCGCGCCGCCACCCGCCCTGCCCTATAATGGGCGCGGCCACGCCGCAAGGGCGCGCGTCCAGGCACAGGGGAAACACAATGACCAGAACCATTCGACTGGCGCTCGCCGGGACGATCATCGCGGCATCGTGCGCCACGGCCACGGCGCAGACCATGCGCATTCGCGGCACGATAGCCAAGGCCGACGGCAACGTGCTTTCGCTGAAATCGAGCGACGGCGCCGAGCTCAAGCTGACGCTCACCGACAACGCCATGATCGTCGCGGTGGTGAAAGCCTCGATGGCGGAGGTCAAGGAAGGCACTTTCCTCGGCAGCGCGGCGATGCCGCAGGCGGACGGCACCCAGAAAGCCCTGGAAGTGCACATCTTCCCCGAGCAGATGCGCGGCACCGGCGAGGGACACCGTCCCTATGCTCCCGTGCCCAACAGCACCATGACCAACGGCTCGGCTTCGGGCGCCATGGTCACCGGCGTCGAGGGCTCGACCATCGTGGTCAAGTACAAGGATGGCGAGAAAAGGATCGTCGTCCCTCCGAACGTGCCGATCGTCCGCTACGAGATCGGCAACCGCGACGACCTCAAGGTAGGCGCACGGTTTACCGTGCTCGCGGCGACGAGGAAACCGGACGGCACGCTCGAGGCAAGCCGCATCAACGTCGGCCGCAACGGCGTTGAACCGCAGTAGCGCAAAGGAGGAGCACATGAAAACCGCAACGATCGTCGCAGCGGCGGGCGCCTGGCTGCTATCGGGAACCGCCGGCGCCGCGGAAATCAAGGTGCTGTCCACCCAGGCCACCCAGGAGGCGTATTCCGAACTGGTGGCGCAATTCGAGAAGGCGACCGGGCACAAGGTGACGACCGTCTTCACGGGAACGCTCAACGTCCAGAAGCGCCTCGCCGGCGGCGAGGCCTACGACCTCATCATCATGGCAGGCCCGGCGATCGACGAGCAAATCAAGCTGGGCAAGGGTGTCGCCGGCAGCCGCGTCGACTTCGCAAAGTCCGGCACCGGGGTCGCGGTGCGCAAGGGCGCCCCCAAGCCCGATATCGGATCGGTCGACGCGTTCAGGAAGACGCTGCTCGCGGCCAAGTCGATCGGCTATTCGACCGGCCCGAGCGGGGTCTACATGCTCAGCGTGTTCGAGAAGCTGGGCGTCGCCGACCAGGTCAGGGGCAAGCTGAAGCAGACTCCGTCGGGCGTGTTCGTCGGCACCCTGATCGCCAGCGGCGAGACCGAGATCGGCTTCCAGCAGATCGCCGAGCTGGTGCATTTCGCCGGCATCGACTACGTCGGCCCGCTGCCGGGCGATCTCCAGCGGATGACCGTGTTCTCCGCCGGCATCCACAGCGGCGCGAAACAGGCGGACGCGGCGCGCGCGCTGGTCAAGTTCATCACCGCGCCCTCCGCTGCGTCCGTGATCCGCAAACACGGCCTGGAGCCCGCCTGAGGGACCCTCGAAGATCGGGCCGATGACTCCCGAGAAAATCAGGGTGCGCGTAACCGAGACCGGGCAGTCCCTGGACGTCGTCGTGTACAGCAAGCGGGCCGACCGGATCGAGATCGTGCTCGGGGAGGGCATCCACAACGTCAAGTGCGACCTGACCCCGACGCGCATGGGCCTGTCCTACGCGGGCAGCGTGAGAGGGCGGGAGCTCGTGTACGAGCGCAGCCGCGAGCAGGTGCAGGCCGACCTCGACAAGCTCAACCCGGCGCTGCGCGAGCCCAGGCGGCGCTAGACGCTACACCTCAGCCTGGCCGCCGAGCGCGGCCACGGCGGGCGCAAGCAGCGCGGACTGCGGCCGTCCGCGCAGGATGTCTCTTCCCGCCGCAGCGACGGCTGCGCGCTCCGCCGAGTGCTCCAGGTACCAGAGGCACGCCGACTCCAGCTCCGCGTACGGCGCGAACGCCATCCCGCCGGCCAATCCGGTCTCCTCCTTGTCCGGGCTCGCTTCCGAGAGAACGAAACGTCCGTTGGCCATCAGGTAGAAGCACCGCGGGACTTCCAGCCTCGACTGCCCGTAGAAGTGAACATTGAGCACGATGCGTGCGCGAGCGATGAGGTCATCGCGCTCCTTGCCGTAGACGCCGTTTGCGTGGACCACTTTCAGGCCCCTCCTGGCGAGGTTGCGCAGCACTGCGAGCCGCCTCTCGTTGTACACGCCGTAGAAAAGAACGTCGATGTCTTCGACCGAGGGCGAGATGCGCTCGAGCGCCGTCGAGTACCCCAAAGGGACATGCCTTGGCTCGCGCACGCTAAGGTCGCGCAGTGCCGCGCAGTTCTGTGCGCTGTAGTCCCACACCCGGTGGCGGCGCAGGAGGTCCAGATATCCGGGTGTAACCCAGATCGCGCCTTCCACGATCTGCTCGAGGTTGTACAGGATGGCGTCCGCCGGGAGCGCCGCCGGAGGCAAAAGGTGGGCGCCAAGGACAATGTTGCTTCGCCCGCCGGCCAGGCGCCCTACGCAGCGTTCGCACGGCACCCCGAGCTCGGTGAGCCCTGCGTGAATGACTTCAGCGACTTCGTCGAAGGCCCGGACGTGCACCCACCGAGCGGGGTCGGGCGTGACTACGGCGAACCGCATCAGGGCGTGGCGCTCTAGCCGGCCTCGTCGATCCACGCCATCTGGATCGCCTCCAGGATCTTCTCGCCGCAGCGCTCCGGATCGTCGTCGAACTCGTCCAGCTCCTGGACCCACTTGAAGAGGTCGGTGAACCGCACCGTCAGCGGATCGACGCCGGGATGCGCCTCGGAGAGCGCGATCGCGATCTCCAGGGAGTCGGTCCATTTCATTTCTCCTCCTTCACCATGTTGATCGTGTATTTCGGGATCTCGATGGTGAGATCGCTGTCCTTGACGATCGCCTGGCACGAAAGGCGCGAGTTGCGCTCCAGCCCCCAGGCCTTGTCGAGAAGGTCGTCCTCGTCCTCTTCCGAGGGATCGAGCGTCTCGAAACCTTCGCGCACCACCACGTGGCAGGTGGTGCAGGCGCAGGACTTCTCGCAGGCGTGCTCGATCTCGACGCCGTTCTGCAGCAGGCTGTCGCAGATCGACACGCCGGGCTTCGCGTCGATGACCGCGCCATCCGGGCACAGCTCCGCGTGGGGGAGAACGATGATCCGCGGCATCGAAGCCTAGAGGCTTTCCACTTTCCTGCCGGCGAGAGCGCGCTTCACCGCGCGGTCCATGCGCCGGCCGGCGAAGGGCTCGGTCGCGCGGTTCACGCGCTCGATCGCCGACTTGATGGTGCGGTGGTCGGTGCAGGAGAGCGTATGCCTGAGCGCGTCGAGCTCGGCCCGGACGGATCTCTGCTCCTCCGCCGAGACCAGGTCGGCGTCGTCGCGCAGCGCGTTTTCGACCGCTTCGAGCATACGCTCGCCCTCGACCTGCTGCTCCTTCAGCAAGCGCAGCTGCACGTCGTCGCGGGCGTGGTCCAGCGACTCCTTGAGCATTTGCGTGATCTGGGCGTCGCTCAGCCCGTAGGAAGGCTTCACCGCGATCGCCGCCTGAACCCCGGTCGTGGATTCGCGCGCCGACACGCCGAGCAGGCCGTCGGCATCCACCTGGAAGGTCACGCGTATGCGCGCCGCTCCCGCCGCCATCGGCGGAATGCCGTGCAGCTCGAACTTGCCGAGGGAGCGGCAGTCGGCGACCAGCTCGCGCTCGCCCTGGACCACGTGGACGCTCATCGCCGTCTGGCCGTCCCTGAACGTGGTGAACTCCTGCGCACGCGAGACCGGGAGCGTCGAGTTGCGCGGGATCACCTTCTCGACCAGGCCGCCCATGGTCTCGATGCCCAGGGACAGGGGAATCACGTCGAGCAGCAGCCAGTCGTCACCCGGGGCGCGGTTCCCGGCGAGCGCGTTCGCCTGGATGGCCGCGCCGAGGGCAACGACCTTGTCGGGGTCCAGGTTGGTGAGCGGCGTCTGCCCGAAGAGCTCCGCCACGGCCTCCTGCACATGGGGCATGCGCGTCGCCCCGCCGACCATCACCACGCCCTTGACGTCGGCGACGCCCAGGCGGGCGTCGCGCAGCGCCTTGCGCGTCGGCGCCAGCGTTTTCGCGACCAGCTGCCGCGTCATCTCCTGGAATTCCTTCCGCGTCACCGTCGCGTCCACGCTTTCGCCGCTCCCCAGCGTCGCCAGGATGCGCGCTTCGTCGTGGGCGGTGAGAAACTCCTTGGCGGCACGCGATTTCACCAGCAGCAGTCGCGTGTCTTCGGCCGAGAGCGGAGCGAGCTTGGCCCGCTCGATCACCCAGCAGAACAGCCTCTGGTCGAAGTCGTCCCCTCCCAGCGCGGCATCGCCGCTGGTGGCCATGACCTCGAACACGCCCTTCGAGAGCTTGAGTATCGAGATGTCGAACGTGCCCCCGCCCAGGTCGTACACCGCGTAGATGCCCTCGGCGGCGTTGTCCAGGCCGTAGGCGATCGCCGCCGCGGTGGGCTCGTTCAGAAGGCGCAGCACGTTCAGGCCCGCGAGCTTCCCGGCGTCCTTGGTCGCCTGCCGCTGCGCGTCGTCGAAATAGGCGGGTACCGTGATCACGGCCCCGTACAGGTCTCCGCCCGCTCTTCCGAGCAGCGACTCCTCGGCGCGCGCGCGCAGCGCCTTGAGTATCTCGGCGGACACCTCGACCGGGCTCTTCACGCCGGCCGCGGTCCGGAGCTGAACCATGCCGGGCGAATCGACGAAGTCGTAAGGGCTGTTCTCGACGTGCGCCACGTCCTTCAGGCCCCGGCCCATGAAGCGCTTCACCGATACGATGGTGTTCTTGGGGTCGCGCGCCTGCTCGCGCTCGGCCTCCCGGCCGACGGCGGTGCGCCCGTCGCGGAAATAGCGCACGATCGAAGGCAGCAGGCCGTTACCCTCGTGGTCGTTGAGGACGACCGCAATGCCGTTGCGCACGCTGGCGACGAGAGAGTTGGTCGTGCCCAGATCGATTCCGACGGCGAGTCGCTGCTCGTGGGGCGCGGGGGACTGGCCCGGCTCGGAGATCTGCAGCAGCGCCATCAGCAGTCCATCCTTTCTTCGGCGGCGCCGATGTCCTCGCCGAACTTCTCGAGGAACTTGAGCTGCCGCAGGGTCGCCGCCGCTTCGTTCCACTGCAGCGCCCCGAGCTGCCTCCCGATTCTCGCGAACAGGGAATCCTGGTCCACGCGAAGATCGCCCGAGAGCGCGATCAGCCGCTGCCAGTCGCCCGCTGCGACCGCGTCCTCGAGCCGCTCGCGCCTTTCCATCTGGTCGGTCAGGAATTCCGCGGGCATCGCCGTATTGGTCTCGAATTCCGGATCGACCCCGTGCAGCTGCAGGAGATATCCGGCGCGCCTGAGCGGCGACTTGAGCGTCTGGTAGGCCTCGTTCACCCGTGTCGCGAGCTGCATCGAGGCGCGCTGCTCCGCCTCCGAGGCGCTCGCGAAACGGTCCGGGTGCACCTCGCGCTGCAGCTCGTGGTACCGGGTCTCCAAGGCGGGAACATCCACCTCGAACTGCGCCGGTACACCGAATATCTGAAAGTGGTTTTCGTTGAGGTTCATTTCCGCAGGGGATGCAAAAAAGGGGCCCGAGGCCCCTTCTGTCTCCGCCGTCAGAGCGACGGGATCAGACGTTAAAGCTCTCGCCGCAGCCGCATTGATCCTTCACGTTCGGGTTGTTGAACTTGAATCCCTCGTTCAGCCCCTCTCGCGTGAAATCCAGCTCGGTCCCTTCCAGGAACTGGAGGCTCTTGGGATCAACGACGACCTTGACGCCGTGGCTCTCGAAGGTGTGATCGTCCGGATTCACGGCATCGGCGTACTCGAGCTTGTAGGCCATGCCCGAGCAGCCCGAGGTGCGCACGCCCAGCCGCAGGCCCACTCCCTTGCCGCGCTTGGCGAGAAAGCTCGAGACGTGCGTCGCGGCGCGTTCGGTCAGAGTGATCATGCGCTCCTCAAGCCGCCTTCGCCGCCGCAACGGCGGGCACCTCGACGCCGTGCTTCTTGCGGTAATCCTCGATCGCCGCCTTGATCGCGTCCTCGGCGAGGATCGAGCAGTGGATCTTCACCGGCGGCAGCGCGAGCTCTTCGGCGATCTGCGTGTTCCTGATCTTGCCGGCTTCATCGAGCGTCTTGCCCTTCACCCACTCGGTGACCAGCGACGAGGACGCGATCGCCGAGCCGCAGCCGTAGGTCTTGAAGCGCGCATCCTCGATGACGCCCTGCCCGTTGACCTTGATCTGCAGCTTCATGACGTCGCCGCAGGCCGGTGCGCCGACCATGCCGGTGCCGATCTGCTCGTCCGCCTTGTCGAAGGAACCGACGTTGCGCGGGTTCTCGTAATGATCGATGACTTTGTCGCTGTATGCCATGTCCGACTCCTAGTGTGCCGCCCACTGCACGGTGTTCAAGTCCACGCCTTCCTTGTACATCTCCCACAGGGGCGAGAGCTCGCGCAGCTTGGCGATCTTGCCGCGGATGAGCTTCACCGTGTAGTCGATCTCCTCCTCGGTGGTGAAGCGCCCGAGGGTGAAGCGGATCGAGCTGTGCGCGAGCTCGTCGGAGCGGCCGAGAGCGCGCAGCACATAGGAGGGCTCGAGGCTTGCCGAGGTGCACGCCGAGCCCGAGGACACCGCCACGTCCTTGATCGCCATGACCAGCGACTCGCCCTCGACGAAATTGAAGCTCACGTTGAGATTGTGCGGGGTACGTCGCACCATGTCGCCGTTGACGTAGACCTCCTCGAGGTCCTTGATGCCGTTCCACAGCCTGTCGCGCAGCGCGCGGATGCGCTCGTTTTCCGTGGCCATCTCGAGCTTCGCCAGGCGGAACGCCTCGCCCATGCCGACGATCTGGTGCGTGGCGAGCGTCCCCGAGCGGAAACCGCGCTCGTGCCCGCCGCCATGGATCTGCGGCTCGATGCGCACGCGCGGCTTCCTGCGCACGTACTGCGCGCCGATGCCCTTGGGACCGTAGAGCTTGTGCGCGGTCACGGTCATGAGATCGACCTTGAGCTTCTGCAGGTCGATCTCGATCTTGCCCGCCGCCTGCACCGCGTCGCAATGGAAGACGATGCCCTTGGCGCGGCAGATCTCGCCGATCTCGGCGATCGGCTGGATCACGCCGATCTCGTTGTTGACCATCATCACCGAGACGAGAATCGTGTCGGGCCGGATCGCGGCCTTGAACTTCTCCAGCGACAGGATGCCGTTCTGCTCGGGATCGAGGTAAGTCGCCTCGAAACCCTGGCGCTCGAGCTCGCGCACCGTGTCCAGCACCGCCTTGTGCTCGGTCTTCACGGTGATGATGTGCCT
>Ga0335084_10008142_pt1 | contig 10431 bp, 8 predicted proteins | sample Lox_Sample_44_FD_206721 | JGI IMG/M metagenome (GOLD analysis project Ga0335084, IMG submission 206721) | Soil microbial communities from Loxahatchee National Wildlife Refuge, Florida, United States - Lox_Sample_4.4 | ecosystem: Environmental > Terrestrial > Soil > Wetlands | place: USA: Florida... | reverse complement strand
ACGACGCGCGCCTCCTCGCGCAGCTCGACACCACGGTCGCGCGCCGCCCACGCGAGCCGCGCGTCGAATTCCCGCCGGCGGACGACGCGGCAGAGCTCGCGACCGGCGACCGCCAGCCGCCGCCCGGGGATCCCGATGCCGGCCCGGTCGACGGTCGCGTGCGGCACGTCGAGCGGGATGCCGAGGCCCGCCAGCAGCGCCACGGCCCCCGGGATCACCCCGCCGGCGCAGGTCTTGTCGCGAGGATGGCGGGCCTTCTCGAGCAGCAGCGTGCGCCCTGCCAGGGCCGGCGCCGCGGCCGCCAGCGCGAGCGCCGTCGCCGAGCCCGCCGGCCCGGAGCCGACGATGATCACGTCCCGCCGGTCCACGGGCGCCTCCTACCGCGGCGCCCTGTCCGATACCACCCGAGCCGTCATGGCTTGCGCAGCGCGCCGGATGCGCCTACCTTCAAAGGCAGATGGCCCCTCGGCCCGCAGCGCTCGTGATCGCGACCATCCTGGCCGTGACCGCGCAGGTCGGATACGCCACCCCGGCCCGCGCCATGCGCGAGTTGCGCGCCGTCACATGCTGCGCCACGCACTGCGGGCGCACGAAGCCGGCGAGCGGGGCCGCCCGGTGCTGTCAGCTCCGCCAGGACGCCGGCGCCCCGGCGGTGGTCTCCTCGGCGGCGGCCCCGGATGCACCGCCGATGCTCGCCCTCGCGATGGCTCCGCCCGCCGCCTCGGTGCGGCTCTCGACCACGCGTCTCTCGGGCGCGCACGACCGCACGCTCGGACGCGCCGGCCCGGTCTTCCTGCTCACGCACGCACTGCTGCTCTGATCCCGGCTCTCCTCCCCGGCCACCATCCAGCCGGGCGCGAGCCGTCTCTCTAGGAGACGTGCGCCCGCTTCCCAGGAGAGCAGCATGACAGCGGCCCCGTCCTCCGTCGTCACCGCGCGCGACGCGGTGCCCGCGTCCCGACCACGTCGGTAGCACGGTGCGGGCCCGGCACGATGCAGCGAACGAGGGAGACGTCCGCCGGGAACCACCCGCCGGCCGTCTCCCCCTGGCCGCAACCCACGCCCCCGCCCGCTCGCACAGCACATCGAGGACCAACCCATGACGACGAGAGCGCGTACGAGTGATCCGACCAGCAACCGGCGTGCCCGCGATTGGACGCGGGATTGCGGTGCGCGTCGTCCCGGCCTGCATGCCGGCGCGGCAGCCGCTGCCCAGACTCCCGGCAGCACGCAGCGTCGCGCCGCGGGTGTGTGCGCAGCCGCGGGTCTGCTCCTGCTGCTCGCCGCGACGGCGTCTGCCGACGGCGCGCTCCGCCTCTCCGACGTGGTCGAGACGGCGCGGCAGCAGAGCCCGCTCCTCGAGGCGGCGCGCCAGCGCGCGAAGGCCGCCGCGACGATGCCGGCGCAGGTCTCGACCTGGGACGATCCGGTCGTCAGCCACGAGGCCTGGAACTTCCCCGACTCCTTCGACATCGGCCGGGCCGACAACAACATCATCAAGCTGAGCCAGAAGATCCCCTTTCCCGGGAAGCGGACGACCGCCGGCCAGGTCGCCGCCCGCAGCGCCGACGTCGCCGCCCACGAGGCCGACACCGTGGAGCGCGACCTGGTGGCGGCGGTCGAGCGCGCCTACGCCGACCTCTGGCGCGCCCACGAGGAGCTGGCCGTCATGCGGCGCCAGCGCGCGCTCGCCGAGCGCGTCGCGCACCTGAGCGAGCAGCGCTACGCGACCAACCAGGCCGCCCAGGCCGACGTGCTGCGGACGCACGTGGAGGTCACCCACATGACCAACCTCGAGCAGACCGGCACGCTCGCGATCGACGCCGCGCGGGCCGAGCTGAACACGCTCCTCGGGCGCGACCCGAGCGAGCCGCTCGGCGTGCCCGAGCGGCCTCCCGTCGTCCATCTCCCCGCGACGCCCGACGCGCTGGTCGCGCGCGCGCTCGCCGGCCGCCCCGAGGTCGCCGGACAGAGCGCGGCGATCGCACGCGAGGAGACCTCGCTCAAGCTCGCCAAGCTGGCGTACCTCCCCGACCTCGAGGTGAGCGCGTCGCGCTTCCTCAACTACGGCCAGCACGACGGCTTCGGGGCGATGCTCGCGGTGTCGGTGCCGATCGTCCACAAGGCGCGCTACGACGCGGGCGTCGGCGAGGTCGAGGCGCGGCTCGCCGCCGAACGGGCCGAGCGACGCCGGCTCGAGGACCGCATCCGCTCCGAGGTGACGCAGGCGTTCCTGCGGCTCCGGACCGCGCACCTCCAGCACGAGCTGCTGGAGAGTACGCACGTCCCCCAGGCCGAGCAGGCCCTCAACGTCACCGAGACCGCGTACCGGAGCGGGAGCCTCGACGTGCTGGCGCTGCTCGATTCGCTGCGGGCACTGGAGGCGGTCCACCTGGAGCACGTCCAGGCCGGGGCCGACATGGCGAAGGCGGCCGCCGACCTCGAGCGCGCCGTCGGAGGTGAGCTGTGATGCGCACGACCCCGTCGTTCCCGATGCTGCTCGTCCTGGCGCTGCTCTCGACCGCGACCGTCCGGCCCGGCATCCGGGCGGCCGACGAGCCACCGACTGCCACGACCGCGAAGGCACCCGTCTACCAGTGCGCGATGCACCCGCAGATCGTCTCCGATCGTCCCGGCGTCTGTCCGATCTGCGGCATGAAGCTCCAGCGCGTCGACGACCCGGAGCCCGCCGGCGCGGGCGACCCCGACCGGATACTCTTCTACCGGCACCCGATGCGCCCCGACATCACGTCGCCGACGCCGGCCAAGGACGAGATGGGCATGGACTACGTGCCGGTCCGCGCGCACGAGGTCGAGCACGGCGAGAGCGCCGTGCCCGGACACGCCGGGTTCACGCTCTCCGCCGAGCGCCAGCAGATGATCGGCGTCACGCGCGGCACCGTCGAGCGCCGCGAGCTGGCGCTCGAGATCCGCGCCGCCGGCCGGGTGGCCTACGACCCCGACCTGTACCAGGCGATCGTCGAGTACCGCGAGGCGCTGCGGGCGCGGTCGGCGATCGCGGGCAGCCACCTCGCCGAGGCGCAGCGGGGCGCGGACGCCATCGTCGCCGGCGCGGCGCTCCGGCTCCGTCAGCGCGGCTTCTCCGAGGCCCAGGTGCGGGCGATCACGGCCCGCGACGCGGATCCCGTCGAGCTGCTGCTGCCGGGAAAGGCGGTGTGGATCTACGCCCAGGTGTACGAGTACGAGGCCGACCTCGTCCGCCCTGGGCAGCCGGTGGTCGTGACGGCGCCGTCGCTCCCGGGGGTGCGCTACGAGGCCGAGGTCTCGGCCGTCGACCCGATCCTGAACGCGACCACCCGCAGCGTGCGGGTGCGCGCGCGGGTCGCGACGCCCGACGCGCGACTGCGCCCCGAGACCTACGTCACGGCGACGATCGCCATCCCGCTCGGACGCCCGCTGGCGGTCCCACGCGACGCGATCCTCGACACCGGCGAGCACCGGATCGCGTTCGTGGTGAGCGGCGAGGGACGCTTCGAGCCCCGCGCCGTCGACGTCGGGCGCGGCACCCGCGACTACTACGAGGTGCTGGGCGGCCTCGCCGAGGGCGAGCAGGTCGTCACCTCCGCCAACTTCCTGATCGACTCCGAGTCCCGCTTCCGCGCGGCCCTCGCCACCTTCACGTCGCACGCGGGGCACTGAGCATGGTCGCGCGCATCATCGCCTTCAGCGCCCGGAACCGCGTGCTGGTGCTGGTCTGCACCGTGGTGGCGCTCGGCTTCGCCACCTGGGCGGTCCGCTCGATCCCGCTCGACGCGATCCCGGACCTCTCCGATACGCAGGTCATCGTCTTCTCGCGCTGGGACCGCAGCCCGGACATCCTGGAGGACCAGGTCACCTACCCGATCGTCACGGCGCTGCTCGGCGCGCCCAAGGTGAAGGCGATCCGCGGCTTCTCCGACTTCGGGTACTCGTACGTCTACGTGATCTTCCAGGACGGGACCGACCTGTACTGGGCCCGCTCGCGTGTCCTCGAGTACCTCAGCAAGATCCTGCCGCGCCTGCCCGAGGGCGTGCGCACCGAGATGGGGCCGGACGCGACCAGCGTCGGCTGGGTGTTCCAGTACGCGCTCGTCGACGAATCGGGAACGCACTCGCTGGCCGATCTCCGCAGCCTCCAGGACTGGTATCTGCGCTACCATCTCCAGGCGGTGCCGGGGGTGGCGGAGGTCGCCGCGGTGGGCGGCTTCGTCAAGCAGTACCAGGTGAACGTCGACCCGAACCTGCTGGCGGCGGTGAACGTGCCGCTGCCCCAGGTCGTCGACGCGATCCGCAAGGGGAACGACGAGGTCGGCGGCCGGCTGCTCGAGGTGGCGGGCACCGAGTTCATGGTGCGGGGCCGCGGCTACGCCCGCTCCGTCGACGACCTCGAGCGGATCGCGGTCGGCGTCGACCCGAAGACCGGGACGCCGATCCTCGTGAAGCAGATCGCGCACGTGAGCCTCGGCCCCGACATCCGCCGGGGCGTCGCCGACCTGGACGGGCTCGGCGACACGGTCGGCGGCGTGGTCGTGATGCGGCACGGCGAGAACGCGCTCGCGGTGATCGAGCGGGTGAAGGCCAAGCTGGAGGAGCTCGCGCCGACGCTGCCCGCGGGCGTCCAGGTCGTCCCGACCTACGACCGCTCGACGCTCATCGAGCGCTCCATCCACACGCTGATCCAAGCCCTCCGGGAAGAGATGCTGATCGTCAGCGCGGTGATCCTGCTGTTCCTCTGGCACGTGCCCTCGGCGATCATCCCGATCGTCACGATCCCGGTGTCGGTGTTCCTGGCCTTCATCCCGCTCTACCTGATGGGCGTGACGTCCAACATCATGTCGCTCGCCGGGATCGCGATCTCGATCGGCGTGCTGGTCGACGGCGCGATCGTCGAGGTGGAGAACGCCTACAAGCGCCTCGAGGAGTGGGTCTCGGGAGGACGGCAGGGCGACTTCCACGCCGTGCGGCTGCACGCGCTCCAGGAGGTCGGGCCCGCGGTGTTCTTCTCCCTGCTCGTGATCGCGGTGTCGTTCCTCCCGGTGTTCACGCTCGTCGATCAGGAGGGGCGTCTCTTCAAGCCGCTCGCGTATTCGAAGACGCTCGCGATGGCGCTCGCCGGCGTGCTCGCGGTGACGCTCGATCCGGCGCTCCGGATGACGTTCACGCGCATGGAGCCGTTCCGGCTCAAGCCGCGGTTCCTGGCGAGCGTCGTCAACGTGGTCGCCGTCGGCCGCTACTACCCGGAGGAGCGCCACCCGGTGAGCCGGGTGCTCTTCCGCGTCTACGAGCCGGTCTGCCGCTGGGTGCTCCGGCACCGCGTGCTGACGGTCGGCGTCGCCCTGCTGCTGGTGGCGTCGGCGGTGCCGGCCTACCGGCGCCTCGGGTCGGAGTTCATGCCGCCGCTCAACGAGGGGGCGTACCTCTACATGCCGACCGCGCTGCCGGGAATGTCGGTGACCGAGGCGCAGCGCATCCTGCAGCAGCAGGACCGCATCCTGCGGACGTTCCCCGAGGTCGAGCGCGTCTTCGGCAAGGCGGGACGCGCCGACTCCCCCACCGACCCGGCGCCGTTCTCGATGGTCGAGACCACGGTGCTGCTCAAGCCCGAGGCCGAGTGGCGCGCGCGTCCCCGCTGGTACTCGCACTGGCCGCGCCCCGTACGCTGGCTCCTGGGCGCCGTCGTGCCGGAGCGTCTCACCTTCGAGGAGCTCCAGGACGAGATGGACGCGGCGCTGCGCTTCCCCGGCATCCCCAACATCTGGACGATGCCGATCAAGAACCGCATCGACATGCTGTCCACCGGCGTGCGCACGCCGGTCGGCATCAAGATCCTGGGACCCGACCTGCACGTCATCCAGAGCATCGGCGAGGAGATCGAGCGCGCGCTCCGTGAGGTGCCCGGCACCCGCACGGTGCTCGCCGAGCGCACGGCCGGCGGCTACTACCTCGACTTCACGCTCGACCGCGACGCACTCGCGCGCTACGGCCTCTCGGTCGCCGACGCCCAGACGGTCCTCATGGCCGCGGTCGGCGGCGAGACCGTCACGACCACCGTCGAGGGGCGCGAGCGCTATTCGGTGAACGTGCGGTACGCGCGCGAGTTCCGCGACGACGTCGAGCGGCTCGGCCGGGTCCTGGTGCCGACGCCGAGTGGCGCGCAGGTGCCGATGGCGCAGATCGCGGAGCTCCGGATGCACGAGGGGCCGGCGATGATCCGCGACGAGAACGGGCAGCTCGCGGGGTACGTCTACGTACACATGACGGGGCGCGACCTCGGCGGCTACGTCGACGAGGCCAAGCGACGGGTGGCGACCTCGGTCGCGCTGCCGACCGGGTACTCGCTGGTCTGGAGCGGCCAGTACGAGAACCTGGCGCGCGTCCGCGAACGTCTGACCTACGTGCTGCCGCTCACGCTGTTCCTGATCGCGCTGCTGCTCTACCTGAACACCGGCTCGGCGGTGAAGGCGGCGATCGTGCTGCTCGCGGTGCCGTTCTCGCTGGTCGGCGCGGTGTGGCTGCTCTACGGACTCGGCTACCACATGTCGATCGCGGTCTGGGTCGGGATGATCGCCCTCATGGGGCTCGACGCCGAGACCGGCGTGTTCATGCTGCTCTTCCTGGACCTGGCCTACGACGCCGCGGTCCGCGAGGGACGGATGCGCACCCGGGCCGACCTGGACGACGCCATCGTGCACGGCGCCGTCAAGCGCGTCCGGCCGAAGATGATGACGGTCACCGCCGCGTTCATGGGCCTGCTGCCGATCATGTGGGCGACCGGCGCCGGCGCCGACGTCATGAAGCGGATCGCGGCGCCGATGGTGGGAGGCCTGGTCACGTCGTTCGCGCTCGAGCTGGTCGTGTACCCGGCGATCTACGCGCTCTGGCGCAGCCGCTCGCTCCGCGCCGCGGGTTGACCCGGATGGCGACCGGCGTACAGATGAGCCGCGCCGCATGAAGCTGAACGCCGTCGACCACGTCCCCGACTGGCGCCGTGCGCCCGCCGAGGTCGCACGCGTGCTGCGGCCCGGCGGCCTCTTCCTGTTCGAGGAGCTGTCGACGGAGTTCTTCTCCGACATTCCGCTGGTGAGCCCGCTGCTCCGGCGCTACACGGCGCACCCGTGGGACACCATGTTCGACTTCCGCACCTTCCGCCGCGCGCTCGACGACGTCGGGCTCCGGGTCGAGCACCTGCGCTCGGGGTTCCTCCCGGGTTGGCACCAGGGCGTGGCCGTCCGCGCGTGAGCGCGCCGAGCGCCGCCGTCGCCCGCCGGGTCGCCCGCGCGGTCAAAGCCCCGATGGACGCGCGGACGATGAGCCGCGTGATCGCGCGGCTCGAGACCGTCGCTCCGACCTGGACGACCACCGCGCTGGCGGCGATCGCGGAGCAGACCGGGCAGGACCCGTTCCGGATCCTGATCGGCTGCCTGCTCTCGCTCCGCACCCGTGACGAGACCACCGCCGGCGCCTCCGCGCGCCTGTTCGCGCTCGCCGACACGCCCGCGGGAATCCTGGCGCTCCCCACCGCCACGATCGAGCGCGCGATCTTCCCGGTCGGCTTCTACCGGACCAAGGCGCGCGGCCTTCGGTCGGTGTGCCGCCACCTGCTGGAGCGCTTCGACGGCGCGGTGCCGTCGGACCTGGATGCGCTCCTCACGCTGCCGGGCGTCGGCCGGAAGACCGCCAACCTGGTCGTGACGATGGGGTTCACGCTGCCGGGCATCTGCGTCGACACGCACGTGCATCGGATCAGCAACCGCCTGGGGTTCGTCCGGACCCGGGACCCCGAGGAGACCGAGTGGGCGTTGCGCGCCAAGTTGCCGCAACGTCACTGGATCGGCCTCAACGACCTGCTGGTGGCGTTCGGCCAGACCATCTGCCAGCCCCTCTCCCCGCACTGCTCCACCTGTCCGGTCAGGCGCCCCTGTCACCGGTTGGGGGTCGGAACCTCCCGTTGAGACGAGAGAAGTTACGTTCAGGCTTGACTGTTTCTTTATGAGCCGATAGACGGGAGGCAATGGGAGTGGCCGTTCTCCGAGCCCGCCGTACCCAGGCGCAGCGCAGCGCGGTGATGCGCACGCGGCTCCTCGACGCCACGGTCGAGACCCTCCTCGAGCACGGCTGGGCCGGCACCACGACCACCGAGATCGCGCGCCGCGCCGGGGTGTCGCGCGGGGCGCAGCTCCACCACTTCCCCACCAAGGCGGAGCTGGTGCTGACCGCCGTCGAGCATCTCTCGGAGCGCCGCCGCGAGGAGTTCGTGCAGGTCGTCGCCACGCTCCCGGAAGGCACCCATCGGGCCGACGCGGCGATCGACCAGCTCTGGCGGATCATGTCGGGCCCCACGTTCTACGCATGGCTCGAGCTGATGGTCGCCTCACGTACGGATCCCGAGCTGCGCACCAGCCTGACGCAGGTCTACGCGCGGCTGATGGAGACGGTCCAGCGCACGTTCCGCGAGCTGTTCCCGGCCGCGGGCGATCCCCACGCCTTCTTCGGCATCGCCCCGGCGTTCACGTTCGCTCTGCTCGAAGGGCTCGCGATCTCCCGCATTCTGGCCCCGAGCGAGCCCGACCGCGAGCGCGTGCTCGACGCCCTGAAATGGCTGGCGCGTCTCACCGCGATGCCCGACGCGTCCTGAAGGAGTCCTCATGGAAGCCATCACCACCCTCGCCCCCGACTACCGCGTCCCGGAAGAGGAGCGCGCGGCGAGCCCGCGGCGCGAGAGCTACACCGAGCTGGTCCAGCGGCTCAGCCGCCAGTCGGTCACCAAGCACTTCGACGCGTACGCCAGCATTCCCTGGGACAGCGACGAGATGCGGATCGACCCCGAGGACCCGCGCTGGGAGCTGTCTCCGGACGACGGCCTCGGCGCCACCGCCTGGTATCGCGCGCAGCCGGCTGGCGTGCGCGCCCGCCTGGGCCTGCACCTCTACGCGACGTTCATGAAGATCGGCGCCCAGTTCGAGAACGTCCTCCAGCGCGGGCTGCTCGAGTTCGCGCTGCGGCTCCCGAACGGCTCGCCGGAGTTCCGGTACGCGTACCACGAGTGCATCGAGGAGGGGCAGCACTCCCTCATGTTCCAGGAGTTCGTGAACCGCACCGGCTTCGACATCCCCGGCCTGGCCTGGTGGCAACGGATCGCCTCCCGCCGCGTCGTGCTGCACGCGCGCCGCTTTCCGGCGCTGTTCTTCGTCTTCGTCCTGGGCGGCGAGGACCCCATCGACCACGTGCAGCGGACCGAGCTCCAGAGCGGCCGGCCGATCCATCCGCTGCTGAAGCGCATCATGCAGATCCACGTCACCGAGGAGGCGCGGCACCTCTGCTTCGCGCGGCACTACCTCAGGACGACCGTGCCGAACCTGTCGTTCCTGGGGCGGACCGCGCTCGCGATCGGCGCCCCGCTGATCCTCGGGCAGATGGCGCCGCTCATGATGCGGCCCTCGGCGCAGATCGTCGCCACGTACGGCATCCCGGCGGAGACCATCGCCGAGGCGTACACGAACAATCCGAAGCAGCGCGTGGAGACGCTCGCCGCGCTCGCGAAGGTGCGCGGGCTCCTCCAGGAGCTCGGCATCGTCCGGCCCTGGTCGATTCCGCTGTGGAAGGCCGCCGGCGTCTGGGATAGCTGACCCCGGGATGACCCGGGCGGACGTGCGGGCGCTGGTCGAGCGACACTGGCGCGAGACGCACCGGGAGACCGTCCGCACGCTGCCCGGCGGGTGGATCGAGGAGCGCCAGGGGTTCGTCCTGTGCGGCGCGCCGGGCAGCAGCGAGTGCGTGGCGCTCCTCACCGGAGCCGTCGACGCCGACGCCCTGGTCGCCGAGACGACGCGCGCCTTCGGCGGAAAGGGCGCGCCGGTCGCGGGCTTTCACGTCGTGCGACTCCAGGCCGACGGGCCGGCCGGCGCCGCCGCCGACACGCTGGTCGCCCGCGGCTACCGCGAGCTGCATCGCCAGCCGAACATGGTCCTCGGGCCGACGCGGGACGTCCCTGCGCCCCCCGCAGCGCTGCGCATCCGGGCCGTCGCCGACGAGGCCGACCGCGCCGCGTTCGCCGACGTCGTGACGGCGGCCTTCGCGGTCTACTACGCCCCGTACGAGTCCCTGGTCCGCGCCAACTTCCAGACCCTCGACTGCGTCGCCGGCCGGCATCGGCAGGCGTTCGTCGGCTGGTGCGAGGGGCGCCCGGTGGCGGCGGCGATCCTCCACCTCTCGCACGGCGTCGCGGGCGTCGGCTGGGTGGCCGTGCGGCCCGATGCCGGGCGGCGCGGCTTCGCGACCGCGCTCACCTGGGCGGTCGTGGCCGAGGGATTCCGGCGCGGCGCCCGCCTGGCGAGCCTCCAGGCCTCGGAGATGGGGGAGCCGGTCTACCGCCGGATGGGCTTCGAGGTCGTCGGCCACTGCCGCGAGCTGATCCGCGAGGACCTGTACCAG
>Ga0335084_10008141_pt1 | contig 10431 bp, 10 predicted proteins | sample Lox_Sample_44_FD_206721 | JGI IMG/M metagenome (GOLD analysis project Ga0335084, IMG submission 206721) | Soil microbial communities from Loxahatchee National Wildlife Refuge, Florida, United States - Lox_Sample_4.4 | ecosystem: Environmental > Terrestrial > Soil > Wetlands | place: USA... | reverse complement strand
GCCCAGGCTGTGACCGATCAGAATGGCCGGCGCCTGGTGCGTTCGCCGCAGGTGATCGGCGGCGGCGACCAAATCGTCGACATTGGAAGTAAAATGGGTGTTGGCGAACTCACCTTCGCTGCCGCCGAGGCCGGTGAAGTCGAAACGCAGCGCGGCGATGCCGTTGACCGACAGCCGCTCGGCGATGCGCTTGGCCGCCAGGTTGTCCTTGCCGCAGGTGAAGCAGTGCGCAAACAGCGCGTAGGCGGTCGGCTCGCCCAATGGCAGATCGAGCGTGGCGGCGAGCTTCTCGCCCTTGGCATTGGAGAACTCGAAACGCTCGGTGCGCATGGGGAGCTCCCGTTCGTCGTGGCCGGGCAAGCGCGTCCGGCCTTCGGCCGGATCGGCCGTGAAACTTGTCCCGGCGATCCACTTTCTTCGCTGTTAATTATACGTTCGGCGGCGTGGATGCTCGCGACAAACGCGGGCATGACAGAAAAGTTATCGTCGCACGGCTAGCCCTTGAAGGTTGGCTGACGCGGATGCACGACGTCCTTGAAGCTGTCGAAGCCTTTCCAGGCGGGTTCCGGCGGCTCGCATTTTGGCTGCGGCGTGTAGATCGACGGGCCGGTCATCTGCATCTGCGGGATGTAGCGCGGACAATTGGGGAAGATCGCGCGCGCGGTCACGCGCACGATCAGCTGCGCTCCGACGGTCTCGCCGAGCAGCGCGTCCTGGTCGCTGACCCGCGCGCTGCCGTTGACGCGCAATCGCTTCGGCTTGTCGTGCAGCGCGATGAACAGCAGGCCGACGTTCGCATTGACCAGCAGATTGCCGAGGCTCTTGAACATGCCGTTGCCGTCGTAGTCGGGAAACGCCAGCTCGTTCGGTCCGGTGACGCGCACGAAGCCGGGCATGCCGCCCTTGAACGAGCAATCCGGCCGGCCCTCGGCGTCGGCAGTTGCGATGAAGAAATAAGCCGCGTTCTCGATGAAGGTTTTGTCGTCGGCGGTGAATTCGGTGCGCGTCAGCTTTTCTTCCAGCCGATCCGAGATGCGCCGGCTGTCGAAACGATCCTGCAGTTGGCGATTGCCGTCGTGGTACATGATAGTCATCGCCGTCCCCCCAATGAAAAGCCGCTAGTCGCCTGCGATATGCCGCCGCCTGATCCGGCGCACGATCCACCAGATCGCCGCGACCGCCACCGGTACGAACAGCGCGGTGGCGAGCGAAATATCGACAGGCAGGCCCTCGTCGTGCGCGCCCTTGATCAAATAGCCGAACAGGCCGACCACGTAATAGCTGACGGCGGCGACCGAGAGGCCTTCGACCGTGGTCTGCAGCCGCAATTGCAGCCGCGTACGCGCGTTCATCGACTTGAGCAGGTCGCGGTTCTGCCGCTCGAGCTCGACGTCGACGCGCGTGCGCAAGAGGTTGGCGGCGCGCGCGAGCTTTTCCGACAAGGTCGCCTGCCGCTCCTCGGTGGTGGCGCAGGTGCGCATGGCCGGCTGCATGCGGCGGGTGAGGAATGACGACCAGGTCGGGAAATTCTCCACACGGCGGTCGCCGATCGCCTGCAGGCGCAATTGCACGATTTCGTTGTAGGCGCGGCTCGCGCCGAAGCGGAACAGGCTGGCGGCGGCGCCCGCCTCCAGCTCGGCGGCAAGCGCGGTCAACTCGTCGAGCAGGCGATGATTGTCGATCAGATGCTCGGTCGAACGCATCTCCTCGGTCACTTCGGCGAGCCGCTTCTCGATCCGGTTGATCGAGGGCGCAAGCCGCTGCGCCTCCGGCAGGCCGAGCAGCGCCAAGGTGCGATAGGTTTCCAATTCGACGATGCGCTGGACCAGCGCGCCGGCGCGCTCCGGCCCGAGCCCGCGGTCGATCACCAAGATGCGCACGAAGCCGCTGGCGTCGACCTGGAAGTCGGTAGCGAACAGCGCATCGCCTTCGCTGTTCTCCGCCACCGCCAGGCTGGCGCGGTCGAACAGCTGTTCGGCGGTGACGGTCGTTTCGCCGTCGCGCATCAGATGCAGATCGAGCGCGACCAGAAGCGGGCCCGGCTGCCGCAAGCTCGCCATCGGCGCGGCGAGCGAAGCCGCGGACGGATGAAACGGCGTCGTGCCCTGCGACGGCAGCTCCCAGGTGTAGGTGGCGAATTCGGAATGCTGCTCCCAGCGCAGCACGGCACCGCTTAGCGCGAGCCGGTGATGCTTGGCGCCGTCCTTCAGCGGCTCGAGGCCGCGCCTCGCGCAGAAATCGGCGAGGGCGGCACGATCGGCGCGGGCCGCATCGCCCGATGTCTCGAAGGCGAAATGTAGGATACGCCGGGGCGTGCTGATCGGCGTGAACGGCCGCGCATGCACCTCGCCGAGCACCGCCGCGCGCAGCGCATGCGGGGCGAGTTTCGTACCACCTTCGATGCTGACTTCGGCGGTCATCGACGGTGGACCTATTCGGCGCCCTTGTTCGTGCGCGACGGCGCGGCTGTTTTCTTCACCGCGCCGGGGACGTCCGGGTTGACCAGGATGTGCGGGCCGATCTCGGAGACGCGGTTGACGCCGGTCAGCGCCATGGCGACGTCGAGCTCCTTCTTGAGGATCTCGATCGCCTTGCTGACGCCCGGCCCTCCGCCGGCGCCGAGGCCGAACACATAGGCGCGGCCGATCAGGCAGGCGCGCGCACCGAGCGCCAGCGCGCGCAGCATGTCGGCGCCGGTGCGGATTCCGCCGTCGAACAGCACCTCGGTCTGATCGCCGACCGCGTCGGCGATTGCCGGCAGCGCGGAGATCGACGAGGGCGCGCCGTCGAGCTGGCGGCCGCCATGGTTGGACACCACGATGGCGTCGGCGCCGAGCTTGACCGCCATCTTGGCGTCGTCGACGTCGAGGATGCCCTTGATGATCAGCTGGCGCGGCCAAATGCTTTTCAGCCACTCGACGTCGCGCCAGTTCAGCGCCGGATCGAACTGGCCGTTGGTCCATGCGGCAAGCGAGGTGACGTCGTCCATGCCCTTCACGTGGCCGGCGAGATTGCCGAAGGTCTTGCGCTTGCCGTTGAGGATGCTCCAGGCCCAGGCCGGCTTGCTGGCGATGTCGATGATGTTCTTGAGGCGGATCTCGGGCGGCACCGTCATGCCGTTCTTGATGTCGCGGTGACGCTGGCCGAGCACCTGCAGGTCGACGGTCAGGACCAGCGCGCTGCAATTGGCCTTGAGCGCGCGCTCGAGGATGTCGCGGGAGAAGGCGCGGTCCCTGATCACGTAGAGCTGGAACCAGAACGGCTTGCCGGTCGCCTCCGCCACGTCCTCGATCGAGCCGATCGACATGGTGGAGAGCGTGAACGGGATGTTGGCCGCGTTGGCTGCTTTCGCCGCCAGCACCTCGCCGTTGCCGTGCTGCATGCCGAGCAGCCCGATCGGCGCCAGCGCGAACGGCGCCGCCACCTTCTGCCCGAGGATGGTGGTCTCGGTCGAGCGCGCGGAGACGTCGACCAGCACGCGCTGGCGCAGCTTGATGCCTTCCAGGTCGGCGCGGTTGGCGCGAAAGGTCTCCTCATTGTAGGAGCCGCTGTCGGCATAATCGTAGAAGGCGCGCGGAACCCGGCGGCGGGCCAACTGCCGCAGGTCCTCGATGCAGGTGATGTTTTTCATGGAGGCACTCGTTTCCCGGATGCTTAATCCGGTAGCACAGGGCCGCAACCGGGCGAAACGGGCGGTTTCGCGGTACCTTCGCGCGGAAACTCCAGCTTTTGCCGGTTAACAACCGGCAGTAATGATTACTCACAATTTTTGAAGTAAACACACGGGCTTGGCCGTATTATACGCCGGTTGCTGGCCGTCCGGCCCGCCAAGAACTAACCGGAAGGGGCAAAGGGTTTTGCGGCCTTTAAACGGGGTTGAGGGGCTATCCATGGTTCGCCGTTACTTTGGCACCGACGGCATTCGCGGCCGGGCCAATCGCGTGATCACGCCGGAACTGGCGCTCAAGGTCGGCCAGGCCGCCGGCCTGATCTTCAAGAACGGCGATCACCGCCACCGCGTGCTGATCGGCAAGGACACCCGCCTCTCCGGCTACATGATCGAGAACGCGCTGGTCGCGGGCTTCACCTCGGTCGGCATGGACGTGCTACTCACCGGCCCGATCCCGACGCCGGGCGTCGCCATGCTGGCGCACACGATGCGCGCCGATCTCGGCGTCATGATCTCCGCCTCGCACAATCCGTTCGACGACAACGGCATCAAGATCTTCGGTCCCGACGGTTTCAAGCTCAGCGACGAGGTCGAACTCAAGATCGAGGCGCTGCTCGACTCCGATCTGTCGAAGCAGCTTGCCAGTTCGAAGGACCTCGGCCGCGCCCGCCGCATCGACGGCGTGCAGGACCGCTACATCGAATTCGCCAAGCGCACGCTGCCGCGCGGCATCACTTTCGAGAATCTGCGCGTCGTCATCGACTGCGCGAATGGCGCCGCTTACAAGGTCGCGCCCGGCGCGCTGTGGGAACTCGGCGCCGAAGTCATCTCCATCGGCGTCGATCCGGACGGCTTCAATATCAATGAGGATTGCGGCTCGACCGATCTCGACGCGCTAACCCACAAAGTGCGCGAGATGCGCGCCGATATCGGCATCGCGCTCGACGGCGACGCCGACCGCGTGCTGATCGTCGACGAGCGCGGCCATGTCGTTGACGGCGACCAGCTTCTCGCGGTCATCGCCGAGAGCTGGAAGGAGGACGGCCGGCTGCAGAAGTCTGGTGTCGTCTCCACCGTGATGTCCAATCTCGGTCTCGAGCGCCATCTCGCCGGCCACGGTCTCGATCTGGTGCGCACGCCGGTCGGCGATCGCTACGTGCTCGAGCGCATGCGCAACGACGGCTACAATGTCGGCGGCGAGCAGTCCGGCCACATTATTCTGTCCGACTACACCACGACCGGCGACGGCTTCGTCGCGGCGCTGCAGGTGCTCGCCGTGGTCAAGCGCAGCGGCCGTCCGGTCTCCGAGGTCTGCCATCGTTTCGAGCCGCTGCCGCAGGTACTCAAGAACGTTCGCTTCAAGAGCGGCAAGCCGCTGGAGAACGCCAGCGTGCGCTCGGCCATCGCGAGCGCGGAGAAGAAGCTCGGCCTCGGCGGCCGCTTGATCGTGCGGCCCTCCGGCACCGAGCCGGTGATCCGCGTGATGGGCGAGGGCGACGACAAGTCGCTGGTCGAGGCGGTGGTCGACGACGTGATCGAGGCGCTCACCGCGGTGGCTGCCTGATTATTTACAATATTCTCTGGTGAATTGACTTAATGTTCAGTTCCCGACACGATAGGTTGCAGCCCGCACGTGCAGCTTGCGAAGGCGCGAGACCTAAGTGAAAATCCAATAGAACAAGACACATAGCGTTTTTGATATGCAACCGAACACACCAAACTCTCCCCGTCCGCCGCGCGGCGATGTGGCGGCGGGCGCCGCGCCGCTCGCGGCAGCCGGCAGTCCCGACGATCCGATCATGCGCGAAGCGCTGCGGCTGATCGAAGCGTTCCTCGCCATCGAAGATCAGACGGCGCGCGCCGCGTTGATCACGCTCGCCGAAAGCCTGGTCAGCTATGACTGGGTGCGCAAGGTGCAGCGCCGCTGAGCGCGGGTCGCGCGCCCGCATCGGCGCTTCAGGTTCCTTCGCCCTAATTCTCAACGCTTCGTTAAGCGTGATTCGCGCGCGGCGGCAGGTCGCGCGCTCATGGGCGCTCGCCGATCCATTCGTTAAAAATCGTCGTTAAAAAACAGGGTTAAGTACCACTTAACGTTTTGCTGGCATCGTCCCTCAACATTACCGCCGGCATGGGCTCCCGGCGACAGCAAGGGACGACACAATGCTTCGTTTGCGTCTTGGCATTTCGTCGCTGGCCGTGCTCGCCACGCTCGGCGCCGCGCACGCCGCCGACTATTCGCAACCACTGCCGCAGCCGCCGGTCTACGCGCCGCCGGCGCCGGTGCAAGAAGTCGGCGAAGGCTGGTACCTACGCGGCTTCGTCGGCATCGGTATCAACGCCGATTACAAGCTCGACTACATGCCGGGCGCGCCAACCGACTTCGTTTTCGATCATCAGTCGATAGCCGACACCTTCTTCCTCGGCGGCGCCGTCGGCTACGAGTGGAACAGCTGGCTGCGCTTCGACGTGTCGGCCGAATATCGCGCCAAGACGCGCGTCTACGCGTTCGGCCATTACACCGCCTTCTGTCCTTCCGGCTTCTGTCTCGACACCTACGAAGGCAACATCTCTTCCTGGGTGTTCCTGGCCAACGCTTTCGTCGATATCGGCACCTGGAACTGCTTCACGCCCTTCGTCGGCGCCGGCGTCGGCACCGCGCGCAACACGCTGTACGACTTCACCGACATCAACACGACGGTCAGCGGCCTCGGCGCCGGCCACAATCCGACCGAATGGCACCTGGCCTACGCCTTCTACGCCGGCATCGGCTACAACGTGACCAAGAATTTCAAGGTCGATCTCACCTACCGCTACCTCAACTACGGATCGATCACCGACACGATCGACTGCTTCGGCAGCTGCACGCACGATTCCTACAAGTTCGACAACCTCTACTCGCACGACATCATGCTCGGCTTGCGCTGGCTCTGCTGCGAGGTTGCGCCGCCGCCGCCGCCGCCGAGCTACGTCTATGTGCAGCCGCCGGTCTACACGCCGCCGCCGCCGCCGTTGCGCAGCAAGGGCTGAGGTGCGTCGACAGAAGTTAAAACCGCGCGCGAAGATGGTGAAAATTCATGGTTACGCGGCGCTTAACTTTGCTTCATGGGCACCGCGCCAAGCGTCGTGAGGGAATTCGGGTCATGAGTCGGTGGAAGACGCTGGGAGTTGCCGGCGTATTGGCTGTGCAGGCGGGAATCGCCTTCGCCGCTGATATGCCCGAAACCTTGCCGCCGCCGGCCGTGACCGACTGGCATCCGCCGCGCATCCTCGAGCTCAATTACGGTTGGTATCTGCGCGGCGACCTCGGCTACGCCTGGGGTGAATTGTCGCGCGCCGATTCGGCGTCGGGCTTTGCCTCGCCGGTCGACAACGCGCTGGGCAGCGCGATCACCGGTGGCATCGGCGCCGGCATGAAGACCAAATGGCTGCGCACCGACCTCACCGCCGATTACCTGGCGCCGATGAAATACAAGGGCACGGTGGCGACGCCGGACGACGTCACCGCCAAGATCTCGGCGATCAGCGTGCTGTTCAACGGCTATCTCGATCTCGGCACCTGGTATCACGTCTCGCCCTATCTCGGCGCCGGCGCGGGCGCCGCCAATGTGCGCGTCAGCGGCTACCAGAGCACGGTGGCGCCACCGTTCAGCGGCGGCGATCATGACCAATGGAATTTCAGCTGGGCGCTGATGAGCGGCTTCGGCTTTGCCGTCGCGCCCAACCTGATGATCGATGCCGGCTACCGCTACATCAATTTCGGCGACGTGAAGTCGGCCAGCGATTCATTCGGCGCGATGACCTTCAAGAATGTCTTCGCGCATGAGGTGCGCCTCGGCCTGCGTTGGAGTTTCGATGACATCGACGCCCGCCGATAGCAATCGCCGCGCACGACGTACATTGACCGCCGCGCGGCGCTGTCTGCTCGCGCTTGTCCTTGCGCTCGCCGCCGCGGGGTCCTTGGGCCGCGCTTCGGCGGCCGATCTGGATGACGATTCCTGGCTGCGCGGGTCGTTCTCCGACGAGCACCGCGGGCCGATTCGTTGGGACGGCATCGTGCTGGGCGGCACCTTCGGCTTCTCCAACATGAGCACGGATTTCGGCGACGCCGCCGGCTCGGAGATTGCCTACATCCTGCGCAACAGCACGCTCGAGACCGAGGCTTCGCCTTCGAGTTGGACGACGTTGCCGCGCGACGTCACCAACGCTCAGCAGTACGGCGGCTTCATCGGCTACAATTACCAAATCGACCAGATCGTGCTCGGCGCCGACATCGCTTACAACCATCCGAACTCGCTGGTCGGCTCGGCAAGCGATTCGATCGACCGTATCGTGACGACGTCCGACGGCGTCACCCACAACGTGCTGCTGCAGGCGCAGTCGTCGCTGCGGCTGGTCGACTACGGCACCGTCCGCGCGCGCGCCGGATACGGCTACGGCCAGTTCCTGCCCTACGCCGTGCTCGGTGTCGCGGTCGGCCGCTTCAATTATTCGACGTCGGCCACGGTCACCGACGTTCAAAGCGGCGCGATCGTGGGCACGTTCGGGCCGATTACGCAGTCGCAGGGCCAGGACAATTTCTATGATGCCGGTTTTGTCGCCGGCCTCGGCTTGGATGTGTCCGTGCTGCCGAACGTGTTCGTCCGCGGTGAGTGGGAGACGATCATCTGGGGCCCGGTCAACGGCATCAAGCCTTCGCTCAACACAGCGCGCGTCGGCCTCGGCGTTCGTTTCTGATCCTTTCCGCCATCCGATTTATCTAAGCCGCGGCCATTGACCGCGGCCGCCAACTCGCCTATCTCCGCCAGTGGGACACCCCTCCCCAACGAGGGGCGCCTATCTGGAAGGATAGACACAATGAGCGAGACCAAGCCCGGCGTGCGGCCGGTCATCCCGCACTTCTCGTCCGGCCCCTGCGCCAAGCGCCCCGGCTGGAACCTGCAAGCCCTCACCGACGCCAGCCTCGGACGTTCGCACCGCGCCAAGATCGGCAAGGCGAAGCTCAAGCGCGCCATCGATCTCACCCGCGAAGTGCTGGAAATCCCCGCCGATTACCGCATCGGCATCGTGCCGGCCTCCGATACCGGCGCGGTCGAGATGGCGCTGTGGTCGCTGCTCGGCGCGCGTCCCGTCACGATGCTGGCCTGGGAATCGTTCGGCGAAGGCTGGGTCACCGACGTCGAGAAGCAATTGAAGCTGAAGGACGTCGCGCTGCTGAAGGCGCCCTACGGCGAATTGCCGGACCTGAGCAAGGTCGATTTTGCCACCGACGTGGTCTTCACCTGGAACGGCACCACCTCCGGTGTGCGCGTGCCGAACGGCGACTGGATCGCCGCCGACCGGCAGGGCCTCACCATCTGCGACGCCACCTCCGCCGCCTTCGCGCAAAAGCTCGATTGGCAAAAGCTCGATGTCGCCACCTTCTCCTGGCAGAAGGCGCTGGGCGGGGAGGGTGGCCACGGCATGCTGGTGCTCTCGCCGCGCGCGGTCGAGCGGTTGGAGACCTATAAGCCGGCCTGGCCGTTGCCCAAGATCTTCCGCATGACCAAAGGCGGCAAGCTCAACGAGGGCATCTTCCAGGGCGAGACCATCAACACACCGTCGATGCTCTGCGTCGAGGATTATCTCGACGCGCTCAATTGGGCGAAGTCGATCGGCGGGCTGAAAGCGACCATTGCCCGCTCCGACGCCAACGCCAAGGCACTCGCCGACTGGGTCGCCTGCACCGCCTGGGTCGACAATCTCGCCTCGGTGCCGGCGCAACGCTCCAACACCTCGGTGTGCCTGAAGGTGGTCGATCCGGCGGTGACGCGGCTGTCCGGCGACCAGCAGGCCGCCTTCGCCAAGGCGATCGCCGGCCTTTTGGAGAAGGAGGGCGTCGCCTACGACATCGCCTATTACCGCGACGCGCCGCCGGGCCTGCGCATCTGGTGCGGGGCCACCGTGGAGACGAGCGACGTCGAGGCGCTCACGCCCTGGCTCGACTGGGCGTTCGCACAAGCCAAGGCTGCTCTGCCGAAGGCGGCGTGAGCGCATGATCCCGAAAAGTGGGAACCGGTTTTCGGATAAGATCATGCGCAACGAAAAAATGTTCACGAATTCTCTCACCGAGAAACTCGCGGATTTCGTTCGCGGGATCGGCATCGACGTGCGCGAAGCCGAGTTGCCGGAGCCGACCTTCCTGCCCGGCCTCGACATCCGCCACGGCGCCATCCTGGTCGACGAGGCGCGCCTGTCTTATCCGGGCGATCTCTTACACGAGGCCGGCCATATCGCGGTCGCTGAGCCGGCCGAGCGCGCGCAAGTCGCGCTTGCGCCGACGCCGGGCGACGAAATGGCGACGCTCGCCTGGTCCTATGCCGCGTTGCGCCATCTCGATCTGACGCCCGAGGTCGTCTTTCACGCCGACGGCTATAAAGGCGGCGCGCAGGCGCTGATCGATGCCTTCGCTGGCGGCGGCAATCCCGGCGTGCCGCTGCTGGCCTACTACGGCATGACCGTCGAGCCGAAATTCGCCGCCGCGCGCGGCGTCGAACCGTTCCCCCACATGCTGCGCTGGCTGCGCTGACGGCAGCCGCGCGCTTTCCCCGACTTCGGAAGGACTCCCCCATGGCACCCCGCGTTCTCATCTCCGATGCCCTGTCGGCTGCCGCCGTGCAGATCTTCAAGGATCGCGGCATCGACGTCGATTTCCAGCCGGCGCTCGGCAAGGACAAGGACAAGCTCGCCGCCGTCATCGGCGACTATGACGGCCTCGCCATCCG
>Ga0335084_10008140_pt1 | contig 10431 bp, 8 predicted proteins | sample Lox_Sample_44_FD_206721 | JGI IMG/M metagenome (GOLD analysis project Ga0335084, IMG submission 206721) | Soil microbial communities from Loxahatchee National Wildlife Refuge, Florida, United States - Lox_Sample_4.4 | ecosystem: Environmental > Terrestrial > Soil > Wetlands | place: USA: Florida... | reverse complement strand
AGCCACCGCGAACGGCCAGCGAAACAGCTCGGCCCCGACGTCGTAACGGTCGCGCAGCTCGATCCGGACGACGGGGTGCCCCGCCGCTTCGAGCGCCGTGAGACGCCCGGCGGTGGCGTCATCGCGCTCGTCGGCGAGGGTGAGCGCGACGAACAGCCGATCGGGACCGTACGCGGCGGGCGGCCCGAGCGGCTCGTCAGCGACCGGCACGAGGCCCTTCCCCTCCTTGCCGGTGCTTTCAGCGATCAGCTGCTCCAACCAGAGTCCGAAGCTCGCGATGCCGCGGGACAAGACGAGCGTAACCTTGTCCCGGCCGGCGAGCGCTGCCTCGCCGAGCACGGCGCCGAGCCGCAACCCGGGATGGTCGGCGGGCGCAGCCTCCGGCCCGCACGCGCGCGCCATCGCCAGGGCGCGGTCGACGAGCCGCGCCACGTCGATGCCGAGCAGGGCTGCCGGGACGAGGCCAAAGTACGACAGCGCCGCATAGCGGCCGCCGATGTCCGCCGGGTTGAGGAAGGTCCGGCGGAACCTGCGCGCGTCGGCGAGGGCGGCGAGGGCGGTGCCAGGGTCCGTGATGGCGACGAAGCCCGAGTCGCGCTCCCGGTCGCGGTGCAGGCCCCAGAAGTAGCGGAACATGCAATCGGTCTCGAGGGTGGTGCCCGACTTGCTCGAGAGCAGGTAGAGCTTCGGCGTCCCGGCGCCGACGCGCGCGGCGTCGGCCACGGCGCGCGGGTCCGTGCTGTCGAGCACGGTGAGGGACGGATGACCAGCGGCAGAGCCGAACGTGTCGCGCAGCATGATCGCGGCCAGACTCGACCCACCCATGCCGAGCAGGACGACGTGGGGGTAGTCGTGCCGGAGGTCCGCGGTGAACGCCTGGAGGTCCACCGCCTGGGCGCGCATCATCTCGCTCGAGGTGAGCCAACCAAGGCGATCGCGGATTTCGGGAGTGGCGGGATCGGGTTTCCAAACCGTGGGGTCGCGCGCCCAGATCCGCTGGGGCACGCGATCGGCGGCGAGCTGCGCGACACGCCGCTCCACGGCGGCATCGAAGGGTCGCGGCCCGGACGGCTTAGGCGACGCGGCGGCGCTCCGCGCCGTACACGGTGATGAGCGCCGTGGCGGCGGCCAGGATCACGATATCCGCACCCCAGCCCAGCTCCAATCGCGGCACTGCCATTTGCAGGAAGGTCATCACGAAGTCGAAGGCCCCGATGAGGAGCCCGAGCAGCACCGTGCGCGCCAGCGGGCGTCCGTACTGCGCCAGCACGCTGCCGGTGGCGAGCGCGACCGCGCCCTGCCCGGCCGCGACGGCCAGCACCGTCATCACGTCCCCGAACAAAGTGGCGAGCAGACCGGAGCGAGTCGAGATGTCGCTGAAGGCCAGCGTATGGATCAGCACGATGAGGACGCCGGCGACCGCGGCGCAGACGATGGTCCACGCCGCGTAGTAGATGACGATTCGCATGTGGCTGCCGGCGTCGGGACTCATCGAGCCTCCGCGAGCCCACAATCTGGCGCGTGGTCGCGCCAGTCGCTAGCGCAGGACGGCAGTCGCGCGCTCGATCGCGTCGCGCGCCAGATCGACGTGCGCCGCGACGTCGAGCACTTCCCGCTCGGCGCTCGCCGCGTCCGCGTAGCGGATCGCCTCGCCAACCGACGGGAATGCCATCGTGGCGTAGCCGTTGTCCACGTCCGGCGCAAACTGGAGGCTGCGGTACCAGGGCCGGCCCGCGAGGCCCGCCGGACGCGTGAGCCGGCGCTCGACCTGCATCAACCACCTGTTGACCTGCGAGGCGCGTCCCGAGTCGAGGCCCGCGGCGAGGGCGGTGTCACGCGCGGCACTGAAGGCCCGGGCGGCGTCGGTGAAGTGGGTCAGGGCCGACTGGAGCGGAACGATGGACACGGGCCACGCCTGGCCCTCGATGGTCGCCGACAGATCGGTCGCCAGCTGGCGCATTTCCACGCCGAAGGCGACGTAGTCGAAGGGGAGGATCTCGGCATTGGCCAGCCTGGCGACTGCGAGGCTTACGAGCTGCGTGACGACGCGGTGCGCGCGAAACCCCGGATCGCCGAAGCGCGCCATCCAGTCGTACGTATCGTACACGGAGTGGTACACGCCGCTCGGCCCGCCGAAGCCCACTCCCATCATCGGAATGCCCATGTGGTGCGCGAACACCGCGAAATCGGAGCCCCCACCCGGGTTCTCGATCGCGGGACCCTGCGTGTCGGCCACCGCGTAGCGCCGCCACCCGTCGTATACCGTCCCGACGCCCCCCGGGTCGGCGACCATCCGCGTCAGGTCGCGGATGAACGGCTTGAGCGAGGGAGAGCCGGTGCCGCCGAACCGGAGACCATTTGCCACATCGTCCTCGTTGATGTAGGCGACGACATGGGCGCCCACCTCGTCCTCGAGCTCTTCCACCCACTCGGTCGAGCCCATCAGTCCCCACTCTTCGGCATCCCAGGTTGCGAACAGCACGGTGCGCGCGGGCCGCGCCCCGTCGCGCGCCAGGGCGGCGAACGCGCGGGCTGTTTCGAGCACCGTGACCGTGCCGCTCACGTTGTCCGCCGCGCCCGGCGACCACGCGTCGCTGTGGGCCCCGACCACGATCCACTCGTCCGGGAAGGTCCTGCCCCGGATCATCGCGAACGTGTCCCACGCGGGGTGCATCGCACGGGCGCCTCGCTCGGCGCGGACCTGGAGCCGGAGGCGCGCAGGCCCGGGGCCAACCCCGAATCGCAGCGAGCCGGGGCCGTCCCAGCTCCCGGGCAGCGGGGTCTCCGCAAGGCGGGACAACACGCGCCGGGCGTTCGCGTACCCCATGGGGACCACCGGAATGTGCGGGACGGCGAGAGACTCCTCGGGTAGCCGGTGCGCGCCGGGGATCGAGGCTTCACTGGGCGTCGTCGGATCGCCGTTCAGGTTCAGGACGCTGCCTCGTTGAATTCCACCCAGGGGACGCATCGGCCCATCCGGATACGCCTCGCCGCGGAGGTAGCCGTCGTCCCGCGGGTCCGAATACAGCACCACGCCGGCCGCGCCGCGCTCCTCGGCTTCGCGAACTTTGATCCCGCGAAACGAGTGCCCGTACCGGGCGATCACGATGCTGCCCCGCACCGTCACGCCGAGCGAATCGAGGACGTGGTAATCCTGACTGAGGCCGTAGTTCACGTAGACGACGGGGGCCGTGACATCGCCGTTGCCACTGAAGGCGTTGAAGGGCAGCGGCTGGGGACCGGACGCGCTCCCCTTCGGCCCGACCGGCGGCTCGGCCAGGGCGAGGCGCTCGCCGTCGGCGCTGGGCGAGGCGTACAGCCAGGCGTGCACGATCTCGGGCTGCGGCAGGTAGAGGACGTATTCCTTGGTCCAAGGCTCGAGGCCGAAGGACCGGAACTTGTCGAGGATGTAGTCGCGAACGGCCGCCTGCGCCGGGGTGCCAGCCATGTGTGGCTGCGCGGCGAGATCCCGCGTCATGATCCTGGCCCGGGCGGCGTCCGCGCTCGAGAGCAGCCGGTGCTCGATCGCCCCCTCGGTCGCCGCCGAACGCGGCGAGAACCCCGTGTGCGGGCGCACCGGATCGTGGCCGCGCGCCGCCACAACGACGAGGGCAAGCGCGATGCTGCCGATCGCGAGCGGGGAGGCCTTCACGCGGATGGTTGCGGGCGCACGGGGGTCCTAGCGACGTATGCGGGTACGGTAAAGGTAGCCGAGGGCGGCAAGCCGGGGCTAGTGGAGGCGCGGCGGGTAGCTGGCCTTGCCTGCCGGAAGGCGCTAGGATGAAGCATGCTGATCGTCGCGGTGCTGTTGTTCACGGTGCTGCTGCGGTTGATCATCATCACCGTGGTGGTGTATCTCCTGCTGCCCGCGGGTCCGCTGTGCCCCCACTGCAAGATCGATATGGTTCCGATCCGCAATCGGTTCGTGGACACGTTCCTGCCCATGCTGCAGCGGCGCTGGTGCTTGGAGTGCGGGTGGAACGGCGTGACGCGCCGGATCCGCGCCGCCCGTACGCCGAGCGGCACCACGCCTCGCTCGCCCCGCACCACGCCCCAGGGACCTCCTCGTTCCTGACGAGGTGCGGCGCGCGCGCCTCGCCGAGCGGTACGAGCAACGTGGCTTGCTAGCGTCCCCGTCGCTCACGTATCATCTCCCCTTCGTCGCGCCCTCACCCCGGAGCCTGCATGCGGCGGCTGCTGCGCCTGTCGCGCTCGCTGGTCGGCAAGAAGATGCTCATGGCCGTGACCGGCCTGGTCCTGTTCCTGTTCGTCATCGCGCATCTGTTCGGGAATCTCAAGGTCTTCCAGGGGCCGGACAAGTTCAACGCCTACGCGGAGGGCCTGCGCACGGTCGGGGCACCGTTCTTCCAACGTGGCGAGCTCCTCTGGGCCGTGCGGCTGGTGCTCGTGGCCGCGGTCCTGGTTCATGCGTGGGCGGCGCTCGAGGTCAGCCGGGCGAGCTGGCGGGCACGCCCGCAGGGGTATCGGCTCCTCGCGGCGAACGACACGACTTATGCCGCGCGGACGATGCGCTGGGGCGGCGTGCTGCTCGCGCTCTACGTGGTGTATCACCTCCTCGACTTCACCTTCGGCCGCGTGAACCCGGCGTATGAGCCGGGTAACGTCTACCACAACGTGCTGGCGAGCTTCCGGGCGTGGCCGGTGGCGGGCGCGTACATCGCCGCGTTGCTCGTGCTCGGGCTGCACATCTACCACGGGCTGTGGAGCGCGTTCCAGACGCTGGGGCTCAATCGCTCCCCCACCGCACACTGGCGCCGCGGCACGGCGGGCGTGATCGCCGCCCTCATCGTGGGCGCGTACATCACCATCCCGGTTGCCGTGCTCGCCGGGCTGCTGCACTGACATGGAGCTGCGCGCGCAGGTCCCGTCCGGCCCGCTCGAGGAGCGCTGGACCCGCCACCGGTCGGAGATCCAGCTCGTGGCGCCGGCGAACAAGCCCAAGCATCACATCATCGTGGTCGGCTCGGGCCTGGCGGGGGCCTCCGCGGCGGCCTCGCTGGCCGAGCTGGGCTATGAGGTCTCGTGCTTCTGCTTCCAGGATTCGCCCCGCCGCGCCCACTCCATTGCCGCTCAGGGCGGGATCAACGCGGCCAAGAACTACCAGAACGACGGCGACTCGGTGTTTCGGCTGTTCCACGACACGATCAAGGGCGGCGACTTCCGGGCGCGCGAGGCCAACGTGTATCGCCTCGCGGAGATCTCGACCCAGATCATCGATCAATGCGTGGCGCAGGGGGTGCCGTTCGCCCGCGAGTACGGCGGCTTGCTCGCGAACCGGTCGTTCGGCGGCGTGCAGGTGTCGCGAACCTTCTACGCCCGCGGCCAGACGGGCCAGCAGCTGCTGCTTGGCGCCTACCAGGCCCTCTCGCGACAGATCGGGCGCGGCAAGGTGAGGATGTACGCCCGCCACGAGATGCTCGACCTCGTGGTGGCGCAGGGCGCGGCGCGCGGCATCATCGCGCGCGACTTGGTGAGCGGAGCGCGCACCGCACACGTCGCCGACGCCGTCGTCCTCGCCACGGGTGGGTACGCGAACGTCTACTACCTGTCCACCAACGCCCGCGGGTGCAACGCCACGGCCATCTGGCGCGCCTATCGGCGCGGCGCCGCGTTTGCGAATCCCTGCTTCACGCAGATTCACCCGACCTGTATTCCACCGGCGGGCCACCATCAGTCGAAGCTCACGCTCATGAGCGAGTCGCTGCGGAACGACGGCCGCATCTGGGTGCCGCTCCAGGCCGGCGACACGCGCGCCGCCGACCAGATTCCCGATGCGGAGCGGGACTACTATCTCGAGCGGCAGTATCCCAGCTACGGCAACCTCGTTCCCCGCGACGTCGCCTCGCGCCGCGCCAAAGACGTGTGCGATCAGGGCCGGGGCGTCGGGCCCGGAGGGCGCGGCGTATACCTCGATCTCCGCGACGCGATGGCCAGGCTTGGCCGGCACGTGATCGTCGAACGGTACGGCAACCTGTTCGAGATGTACGAGCGGATCACGGGCGAGGACCCCTACCAGGTGCCCATGCGCATCTATCCCGCGCCCCACTACACCATGGGCGGGCTCTGGGTGGACTATCACCTGATGAGCACGGTCCCGGGCCTCTTCGTGATCGGAGAGGCCAACTTCTCAGACCATGGCGCGAACCGGCTCGGCGCGAGCGCGCTGATGCAGGGGTTGGCCGACGGCTACTTCGTGCTTCCCTACACCATTGGCCATTACCTCGCGCAGGCGGCGCTGCCCAAGATGGACGCCGGCCACGCCGCGGTGCGCGATACGGACGCGCAGGTCGACGAGCGGCTGCGCACCCTGCTCGCGGGCAAAGGACGGCACGGCGCGGATCACTTCCATCGCGAGCTGGGCAAGGTCATGTGGGACGAGTGCGGCATGTCGCGTCGCGCCGAGGGGCTGAAGGCTGCAATCGAGCGGATTCGCGCGCTGCGCGAGGAGTTCCAGGCCGATCTGTACGTGGGCGGCTCGGGCGCCGAGTTGAACCAGTCGCTCGAGCACGCGGGACGCGTGGCCGACTTCCTCGAGGTCGGGGAGCTGTTGTGCCAGGACGCGCTGCATCGTGACGAATCGTGCGGCTGCCACTTCCGCGACGAATACCAGACGCCCGACGGTGAAGCCAGGCGCGACGACGCGAGGTTCAGCTACGTGGCCGCGTGGCAGTTCATGGGAGCGGGGAAACCTCCGATGCTGCACAAGGAGCCGCTGAGCTTCGAGGTGGTGCACCCGTCGCAGCGGAGCTACAAGTGAGCGGCGTCGTCCTCCACGTGTGGCGCCAGGCGGCCCCCGCGACGCCCGGCCGGTTCGAGCGGTACCAGGTGGAGGGTGTGACGGCGGAGATGTCCTTCCTCGAGGTCCTGGACCTGCTCAACGAGACGCTGCGGGCGCGCCACGAGGAGCCGATCGCGTTCGACCACGACTGCCGCGAGGGCATCTGCGGCGCCTGCGGCATGGTGATCAACGGGCGGCCGCACGGGCCGCGCCGCGCGACCACGGCCTGCCAGCTCCACATGCGCCACTTTCCCCCGGGCGTCGAGATCTGGGTCGAGCCCTGGCGCGCGAAGGCCTTCCCCGTCATCAAGGATCTCGTGGTCGATCGGCGCGCGTTCGACCGGATCATTCAGGCGGGCGGCTTCGTCTCCGTGCGCACCGGGAGCGCTCCCGAGGCCAACGCCATCCCGGTGCGAAAGCACGACGCGGACCTCGCGATGGATGCGGCGGCGTGCATCGGGTGCGGCGCGTGCGTGGCGGCGTGTCCCAACGCATCGGCGATGCTGTTCGTCGGGGCGAAAGTCGCGCACCTGGGCCTCCTGCCGCAGGGGCAACCGGAGCGCTACCAGCGCGCACGGCAGATGGTCGAGATGATGGAGGCGGAAGGATTCGGGGCGTGCACCAACCACGGCGAATGCATGGCGGCCTGCCCCAAGGAGATCAGCATCGACTTCATCGCGGCACTGAACCGCGACTACCTGCGCGCGGCCTTCGGCGCGTATCCGTCCGAAGGCGCCGGGGAGCCGACCGAAGGCTAGAGCTTCACCAGCGCCATCATCTCCTCGACATGGCGGGCGGATTCCCCCAGCGCCGCCCGCTCGTTGGCCGACAGCTCGATCTCGACGATCCGCTCCAAGCCCCGGCGGCCCAGCGCGCACGGGACGCCTACATACACGCCCGACAGCCCGTATTCGCCCTCGAGCCACGCCGCGCATGGGAGAATGCGGTGGCGATCGCGCGTGATGGCCTCGACCATCTGCGTCACCGCGGCCGACGGGGCGTAGAAGGCCGAGCCGGTCTTCAGATGCTCCACGATTTCCGCGCCGCCGTCCCGCGTGCGCTGCACGATGGCGTCGAGCGTCTGACGATCGAGCAGCTGCGTGACCGGGATGCCCGAGACAGCCGCGTGGGACAGGAGCGGGACCATGGTATCGCCGTGGCCGCCGAGCACCATCGCCTCGATGTCGGCCACGGAGACCTTCAGGGCATCGCCGAGAAAGGCGCGGAAGCGGGCCGTGTCGAGCACGCCCGCCATGCCGATGACGCGCTCCCGCGGAAAGCCGGTCACCTGCTTCGTGACCCAGCACATCACATCGAGGGGGTTCGAGACGACGACGACAATGGCGCGGGGACAGTGCGTCTTGAGCTGGCGGGCGACCTGGGACACGATGTTGGCGTTGGTGCGGACCAGATCGTCGCGGCTCATGCCCGGTTTGCGGGCCACCCCGGCCGTGACGACGACCAGATCGCTCTCCGCCGCGGCCGCGTAGTCGTTCGTACCGACCACGCGCGTATCGAACCCCTCAATGGGCCCCGCCTGCCACTGGTCCAGCGCCTTCCCCTGGGGCAGGCCGTCGACCACATCGGTCATCACGACCGTGCGGGCGAGCTGCTTCTCGGCGAGCCGTTGCGCCACGGTGGCGCCCACGTTGCCCGCGCCGACGACGGTGATCTTGTTGAGCATGAGGTGCCTTCCGGAGTGGCTACAACTTACACGGCGGGCGGCGCCGCCCGCAAAGCATCGCTGGCGCCGTGCAGCTGGCGCAGCGCTTCGTACACGACGATGCCCGCGGCGGTCGCGAGGTTCAGACTGCGGATGCCATCGAGCATGGGGATGCGGTAGACCCGGTCGGCGTGGTCCGTCCGGATCTGCTCGGGCAGCCCGGCGGTCTCGTTGCCGAACACCAGCACGCTCCGGTTACGAAACGGGGCGTTCCAGAACGATTGCTCGCCGCGCGCGGAGAAGTAGAGGCAGCGCTCCTCCTCCACCGCCTGCCGGAACGCTGCCAAATCGCGATGGACCCACAGATCCACCGCATCCCAGTAGTCGAGTCCCGCGCGCTTGACCGTCGCGTCGTCGATGGCGAAGCCGAGGGGCTCGATGAGATGGAGCGCGGTGCCGGTGGCCGCGCAGAGGCGCGCGATATTGCCGGTGTTCGGCGGAATCTCAGGCGCGACCAGCGCGACGTGCAGTCCCATGACGCCGCGCCTGGCTCACCGCCCCGTGACACCGGTCGACAGCCCGCGCCACAGCTTCTCCTGGCGGGGGGTGGGCGACGGCGCGCGTGAGAGCGAATAGCTCGCGGCGCTGCGCTCCTGCACCTGACTGGACAGGGAAAGCGTCTGGTCGCCGCGCTGGACCACGATGACGAGCGGGCTGCCGGCCTGCCCCTGGTAGCGGCGTCGAAACGCCGCACCCCAGTCGTCCTGGCCGCGGATATCGATGTCACCGACTTTCAGGAGGATGTCGCCCGGCTGGAGGCCGGCGGCGTCCGCAGCGCTCGATGGCTCGACCATCTGCACCACCCACTTGCCGTCCTCGGCCGGCGGGGCGCTGATCCCAAGAAACGGTACGCTCGTCATCTGCTTGCCGACCGCGATGCCTGCCCGGGGGAACAGGGCTTCGTAGGGCAGCGGCTCGCGTCCATTGATGTAGCGCCGATAGAAGTCATCCGCGTCCGGCATGCCGAACTCGCGCAGCAGCGCCAGGAGCTGATCGGTGGTGAACCCCTTCCCCGCCTGGTAGTAGCGCGTGTACAGCGCCCGCATGACGTCGTCGAGACTGTGCGCATTGTCGGTCGCGTCGCGCATCGCGATGTCGAGCAGCATGCCGGTGAGTGCGCCCTTCGGATAGTACAGCTGCGAGCTGTTCACGAACACTTCGTTGATCCAGGTCGCGACGCTGCCGTCCTCCTCGCTCCACGGCTCGGGGGCCGACTCGACCTGCTGGATATCGGTCGTCGCGTTCCGCAGGAACTGGTCGCCGGTCCACAGACCCGATCGCAACGCCGTCAGGTCCGCGTAGTAGTCCGTCACCCCTTCCGACCACCACAGCAGCGGTGTGTACTGCTCCGCGTGGTAGTCGTAGGGCCACATCTCGGCCGGTCGGATGCGCTTCACATTCCAGAGGTGGAAGTACTCGTGCGCGAGCAGCGGCTCCATGAAGTCGCCCAGGTTGCCGGCGGGATCGGCGAACGCGACCGTCGGCATGATGTCGTACTGCGACGACGCATGCTCGAGCCCGCCCCCGAACGAGATGGGCTCGCGGATGACGTTCAGGAAGACCGTGTAGTTGTCGTAGGGGGCCTTGCCCATGAGCCGGTTCTCCGTCTGGGCGATCTTGCCGAGGGCCGTGCGCAGGTTGCGCGCCGCTCCCGGTCCGTACGCGTCCCCCGGCCAGACGGCGAGCCGCAACCACTTCTTATCCACCTGAATCGAGTCGAGGGTGTACTTCCCGACGAACGTCTGGGCGTCCGCGAGCTCATGGTAGTCCGCGGCTGTGTACGGGCCGCTGCCCGATCCCTTGAGGGCCGTCGTCACCTGCCACGCCGCAGGCAACGCGAACCGCACCTCGGCGGGCCGGTCGAGCTTCCCCTCTTCGTACAGGAACAGATTGGTGCCCAGGAACTGGC
>Ga0335084_10008137_pt1 | contig 10437 bp, 11 predicted proteins | sample Lox_Sample_44_FD_206721 | JGI IMG/M metagenome (GOLD analysis project Ga0335084, IMG submission 206721) | Soil microbial communities from Loxahatchee National Wildlife Refuge, Florida, United States - Lox_Sample_4.4 | ecosystem: Environmental > Terrestrial > Soil > Wetlands | place: USA... | reverse complement strand
TGGACCTGCCGCCCGTGGAGCCGCGGCCCTACAGGGCCTCCGCGCTGGAGGCGATCCAGCGCCACGCCCCGCGGGCCGAAGAGGGGGCCGAGGCGCTGCGCGTCATCCCGGAGCACGAGATCCTCTCGCTCAGCCACTACCAGGTGGACGACTATCTCACCTGCCCGCTGAAGTACAAGTACATCCACGTGCTGCGCGTCCCGATCCGGGAGCATCACAGCGTGGTGTACGGCAAGGCGCTGCACGAGGCGATCTCGTTCTATCTGCGGCGGCGGCTGGCGGCTGCCGTGCCCGGCGCCCAGGGTCCGGATGCCCGCCCCGCGACCGAGGGCGAAGTCCTGGAAGCCTTCCAGGCGGCCTGGCAGTCGGTCGGCTTCCTGTCCCGCGACCATGAGGAGCTGCGCCTCGAGGAAGGCCGACGGGTCCTGCGCCGATTCGTGGCGGAGCAGGCGCGGTCGGGCCGAGTGCCCACGGCCGTGGAGCGGCCCTTTGCCTTCCTGCTGGGGACCAACAAGATCGCCGGCCGCTGGGACCGCCTGGACGAACGGGACGGCCAGGTCACGATCATCGACTACAAGTCCTCGGCCGTGCACGACCAGAAGGAGGCCGACGGAAGGCGCGGGAGAGCCTGCAGCTCTCGATCTACGCCCTGGCCTACCGCGAGATGCACGGGCGGATTCCAGAGACGGTCGAGCTGCACTTCCTGGAGGCGGAATTGGTCGGCACCGCCCACAAGGGGGAGAGCGACCTGGGCGAGACGCAGGAGACCGTGCGCCGGGTCGCCCGGGGGATCCGCCTCCGGGACTTCACGGCAACCCCCGGGTACATGCCGTGCAGCTACTGTGCCTTCCGCGAGATCTGCCCCAGCACGGCGTACGCGGAGGCGGGGGAGTAGGGGATCGGGGGAGCAGTGGATCGGTGGATTGGTGAAGACGAAGTAAATTAGGAATCGGAGGCCGGGGGGTTCTCTTGCAGAAGCTGCGCATTGGCGTGGACGTGGACGATGTGCTGGTAGAATCCCTGCCGGACTATCTCGAGCTGTTCCGGCGCCGCTTCGGCCGGGAGGTCAAGATCGAGGAGGCGGCCTGGGAGATCTTTCGTCGGTTCCCGGAAATCCCTGCGGGGCAGGCGGGGGAGTTCTACGCCGAACTCGAGCGGACCGATTTCCTGGGGAGGCGGCCCGTGTTCCCGGAGGCCGTCGCCGGCGTCCGGGCCCTGGCGGCCGCCGGGCATCGGCTCTTCGTGGTGACCGGTCGCCTCGCCCAGCACCAGGATCACACTCGCCGGATGCTCGAGGGCGCGGGGCTCCTGGGCCTCTTCGAAAATCTCGTGCACCGGGATGGGGAGAGTCTGGCGGGCTACAAGCCACGCGTGCTCCGCGAGCTGGGGCTGCAGGTGCACATCGAGGATGAGCTAGACGTTGCCCGGGCAGTGGCCAGGATCCGGGTTCCGGTGCTACTCTTTGACCGTCCCTGGAATCAGGGGGATCTCCCCGTGGGGGTCACCCGCGTCCGGGACTGGGAGCAGGTGGTGCGGCAAGTGGCCGAAGAGGCGGCCACCCGACAGGCCTGACCGGCGGGCGGCAGGCGGAGGTGCGGTTCATGGGGAAGGTGACGCTCGAGACGGCTGCCTTTCTGTTTCCGGCACCGGTGCTGCTCCTGTCCACCGCGGGCAGCGACGGCGCCGTCGATGTCATGACGGTCTCCTGGGTCGGCGTGGCTTGCGGCACCCCCCCGATGATCAGCGTGGCCATCCGCCAGGAGCGGTACTCGTACATCCTCATTCGGGAAAGCGGCGAGTTTGTCCTCAACGTTCCCTCGGCGGCCATGCTCCGGGCCGTGGATTTCTGCGGATCGGTGTCCGGGGCGGGCGTGGACAAGTGTGCCCAGGCGCACCTGACGCCGATACCGGGCGTGAAGGTCCAGGCGCCCATGATCCAGGAGTGCCCACTGAACCTCGAGTGCGTGGTCCGCAACTCCGTGGTCCTCGGATCTCACGTGCTGTTCCTGGCCGAGGTGGTGGCGGTCCACGCCGACGCCGAGGTGGTCCAGGATGGGGCCGTCGTGGCGGGGCGGATTGCCCCGCTGGCTTACGATCCCTTCGGCGGGGACTACTGGAATTTGAAAGAGGTCGTGGCCCACCAGGGCTTCAGCGAGGGGGAGATGCCCAATCGGACCGGCATCGATCCCCGAGCGAGGAACTGACCCAGCCGGCACCCAGCGGAGGAGTGCGATGCCCAGCGAGATACCGCCTGACACCCTGAACGAGATCGGCGTCCTGCGACGCCGCGAGATCGAAGCCCGGATCCTCGCCCCCGTCATCAACGCCCTGGGGGCGGAGTTCGGCCGGGAGCGCGTCGTCGAGATTGTCAAGCGCGTCATCGTGGAGATCGCGCACCAGCAGGGCCAGGCCCTGGCGAGTCAGGCGGGCGGGAACACGCTGGACGACTTCGCTCGGAGCAAGAGCAACTGGGTCAAGGGGGGTGCGCTCGAGACCGCGGACCTCGCCCGGACGGAGACGACCTACGAGTTCAACGTGACCCGCTGCCGGTACGCGGAGATGTATCGAGCGCTCGGAATTCCGGAGCTGGGCGCGGTGCTCTCCTGCGGGCGGGACTTCGCCCTGGGGGAGGGATTCAACCCCGACCTGAAGCTGGTGCGGACCCAGACCCTGATGGAGGGAGCGTCGCACTGTGACTTTCGCTACCGCCTGGAGAAAGAACCGCATACTTGACGTTCCGGACGAAACGACAGCGCGAGTACGTCAACATCACGCGTGAGGTCGAGGCGGCCCTGCAGAAGAGCGGGACGCGGAATTCGACGGGCAGCGGCCGAAGCGCGTCATCATCAAGGTTATGGGAGAATAGGAGGGAGCAGTGGGGGCGCTCGACGACCCGGTCTTCCGGGCCCTGATCGATCAGGCCAAGCGAGTGTGTTCCAGGCATCCGGAGCTGCTCGAGCCCTATCTGGCCGCCATCCGGGACAAGGCCAAGGGATTGGAGGAGGGGGCGCTGCAGCGCCTGCTGGCGGAAGTATCGGCGGTCGCCCACGGGCCTCGGTGACGTCGTCTGCCCTGGCCGCCGAACGCTGGGAGTACCTCCTGACGCGGGGAACCCTCCACGCGCGTGCCTTTTGCCTTGACACGGGCCGCCCCTCCGCGCTATGCGTTCCGGGATCTTCGGAACCTCTGCCGCCCGCACCCCCCAGCGTGTACAGTGGTCCGCGGACCGTGCGGGACCTCGTCCGCAGATAGCTTCAGGGAGCATTGGCGAGAGGAGGTGAACCCACGACCTGGTTGCAGAGCATCCTGGTTGCAGGATGATCATCCGCGTTTCACCAGAGACCAGGAGGAGGAGTGTGAGCATGTTCAATCGGCACACCGCGCTGATCGGCGTGATCGTCTTGTTGCCCGTTGTGTTTGCCGCCCACGGCGAAGGGGCCGCGTACCCGTCCCGCCCGCTCGAGATCGTCGCCCCGGCGAACCCCGGCGGCGGGTGGGACGCACTGGCCCGCACCATTGACCGCACCCTGGAAGTTGAAAAGCTCTACCCGCAGCCCATCTCGGTCCTCAACAAGCCAGGCGGTGGAGGGGCGGTCGGCCTGGCCTACGTGTTCCAGAAGAAGGGGGACGACTACGAGCTGGTCGTCTATTCTCCGCCCCTGATCATCAACACGCTCAACAAGACCTTCACGCAAAACTACAAGGAATTGACCCCGCTGGCCAAGCTCATCACCGATTACCAGGTCTTCATCGTCAAGGCGGATTCCCCCTACAAGACCTTCAACGACCTGATGGCTGCCGTCAAGAAGACCCCCGGCGCCGTCAAGTTCGCCGGCGGCTCCTCGCCCGGCTCCATGGACCATCTGGCCTTCTGCAAGGTCGCAAAGGTCTCGGGCGTCAACCCCAAGGATCTTGTCTACGTGGCCTTCTCGGGCGGCGGCGAGGCCCTGACGACCCTCCTGGGCGGCAACGTCCCCTTCGTCTCCAGTGGCACCGGCGAGGTGCTCGCCCAGATCCAGGCGGGGACCGTCCGGGCGCTGGCGATCACCTCGACCGAGCGGCGCGGCGGGCCCCTCAAGGACATCCCCACCCTCAAGGAGCTGGGGATCAACACCACCTACGAGGTGTGGCGGGGGGTCTTTGGCCCCCCCGGCATGTCCAAGGATGCCCAGGCCTGGTGGGCCAAGACGCTGAAGACCATGGTTGGAACAAAGACCTGGAAGGATTCGTTGGAGAAGCTTCAGTGGGTCGACGCCTATGCTGACGCCGACGCCTTCACCAAGTTCTTGACGGAGGAAGAGAAGTCCTACCGAGAGCTGATGACCGACCTCGGTTTCGCCAAGTAGTACGCGCTCCTTGCATCGATGCCCCGGGACCGGGTCACCTCGCTGACCCGGTCCCGGCACGTGGCGGAGTGGTGACATGAGTCAAAACCGGGAAGAGCGCCTGGCCAGCCTGGTCCTGATCCTCGGCTCCCTCGCCTACCTGGTGGGCGCCTTTCTCATCCCCATGCCAACCCTCAAGCAGCAGCTGGGCCCGGACGCCTTTCCCATGGCGATCGGACTGGGCCTGCTGATCCTGTCAGCCATTTACGCCTATCAACAGTTCCGCGGTGGCGTGAAGGAGGATGAAAAGCGCGCGGCCATCATCGGGGCCGAGGGCAAGATCCAGGGCAAGGCCGACCTGAAGACGATGGGCTACATGCTGGCCGTGATGCTGTGCTATGCCTTCCTCTTCGAGCGCCTGGGCTACGCCATATCCACATTCCTGGCCTTCATGGCGGGCGTGCTCTATCTGGACCGCCGGCACCTGGTGCGCGATGGGGTCATCGCGGTGATCTCGAGCTTCGTCCTGTACTACATCTTCAGCGCCTTCCTGCGGGTCCAGCTTCCCGCGGGGCCGCTCAGCTACCTGGGGTTCTGAGTCAGAGCAGGAGGTCTCCGGTGGGCTTCTGGCATAACCTGACCCTGGGGTTCGGCGTCGCCGCGACGCCGACGAACCTCTTGCTCGCCCTGGTCGGCGTCTTCCTGGGGACGGTCATCGGCGTGCTGCCGGGGATCGGTCCCATGACGGGGATCGCGCTCTTGATCCCGCTCACCTTCGGCCTGACCCCGGTTTCGGCCATCATCTTGATGGCGGGGATCTATTACGGCGCGATGTACGGGGGCTCGACGACCTCGATCCTGGTCAACACGCCCGGGGAGTCCTCTAGCGTGGTGACCTGCCTGGATGGGTACGAGATGGCCAAGAAAGGGCGCGCGGGCCCGGCCCTGGCGGCGGCGGCCATCGGCTCCTTCGTCGCCGGCACTTTTGCGACTCTGATGTTGATGCTCCTGGGTCCCTGGCTCGCGGGGATTGCCCTGAACTTCGGCCCGCCGGAGTTCTTCTCCCTGATGGTGGCGGGACTCACCGTCGTGACCAGCCTGGCGGGTCGATCGATGGTCAAGGCGCTGCTCTCGACCTTCTTCGGCCTGGCCATTGCCACGGTCGGCATCGACAACCAGAGCGGGGTGCCCCGGTTCACCTTCGGCAACCCGGAGCTGATGGACGGCCTCGAGTTTCTCGTGGTGGCGATCGGCCTCTTCGCCCTGTGCGAGGTGCTGGTGAATCTGGCAAACCTGACGCAGGCGACGCAGGAACGGCTGAGCATCAAGGGCCGGTTATGGCTCACCAGGGAGGACTGGAAGCGCTTCATCCCGTCCTGCATCCGCGGGACGCTCTCGGGCTTCTTCGTGGGTGGGATTGCCGGCGCCGGCGCGGCGGTGGCGAGCTTCGTCTCCTACGGCCTGGAGAAGAAGGTCAGCAAGTACCGGGACGAGCTGGGCAAGGGCGCGATCGAAGGGGTCACCGGTCCCGAGTCGGCCAACAACGCGGCGGCGGGCGGCGCGCTGATCCACCTGCTGTGCCTGGGGATCCCGGGGAGCGGCACGACTGCCATCATGCTGGGCGCCCTGCTCATGATCGGCCTGCAACCAGGCCCGCTGCTTTTCGTGCAGCAGCCCGCTTTTGTGTGGGGCCTGATCGCCAGCATGTACATCGGGAATGTCATGCTGCTGGTCCTCAACCTGCCCCTGGTCGGCATGTGGGTGAAGCTCCTGGATGTCCCGCTCTACCTGCTGCTCCTGTTCATCACCCTGTTCTCGTTCCTCGGCGTGTACACCATGAACAACAGCGTCCAGGATCTGTATCTCATGGTGGGGTTCGGCGTGATCGGATACCTGATGAAGCGACTGGACATCCCGGCCTCGCCGATCATTCTGGGCATGGTGCTGGGGAAGCTGATGGAAGAGAAGATGCGGCAGTCGCTGGTCATCTCTGACGGCAGCCTGCTGATCTTCGTGAACCGCCCCATCTCGCTCTTCCTGCTGCTCCTGGCCGTGGTCTCGATCACCAACCCGTACTGGAAGCGGATCGGCGCCGCCACCCGGCGGCTGCTCGGCCCGCCTCGGCAGGCGGCATAGGGCATCGCAGCGGCGATCCTGAGCATGGCAGGTCGAGCGATCTTGGGAGGGGTGAGGCATGGAGAACCCGGCGAGCGCCCGGCGAGGTTTCGTGAACCTGCTCCTCGGGGGCGGAATCGGGGCCATGATGGTCTCGGTATTCTATCCGGTCATCCGCTACCTCATCCCCCCCCAGAGCGGCGAGCCGACCACCGCCAACGTCACGCTGCCGTGGAAGCCCAGCGAGATCCGCACAAACTCCGGCAGGATCTTCAGGTTCGGCAGCCAGCCGGGGATTCTGGTCCGGACCCCCGGGGGGGAGCTGCGGGCTTTCAGTGCGGTCTGTACCCACCTCAACTGCACCGTTCAATACCGGGATGAGAAGCAAGACATCTGGTGCGCCTGCCACAACGGGGTCTACGACCTGAACGGAAAGAACGTGAGCGGCCCGCCCCCGCGCCCTCTGGAGCCCTACAAGACCTATGTCAAGGGCGAGCAGATCGTGGTGAGCAAAGGAGCCTGAGAATGGCACCGCCTCGCCTGGTCCAAGCCCTCACTGCCTGGCTGGATGAGCGGGTCAACCTGGGGGAGATCCAGGAATTCATCCGGCACAAGGTGGTGCCGGTCCACAGGCACACGGTCTGGTACTACTTCGGGGGAATGACGCTCTTTCTCTTCGCCATCCAGGTCTGCACCGGGATCCTCCTCCTGCTCTACTACCGGCCCAGCGCCGAGGAGGCGTACGAGAGCGTCCAGTTCATCGTCACCGAGGTGCAGTTCGGCTGGCTGATCCGCTCGATCCATAGCTGGTCCGCCAACCTGATGATCGCCACCCTGATGATCCATCTCTTCAGCGTGTACTTCACCCAGGCCTACCGGAAACCGCGGGAGCTGACCTGGGTGAGCGGGATGTTTCTCCTCGGGCTTGCCCTTTTCTTCGGGTTCAGCGGATACCTGCTCCCCTGGAACACGCTGGCCTATTTTGCCACCAAGGTGGGGACCGACGTTGCCGGTCAGGTGCCGGTGATGGGCCATCTGTTGACCCGCATCCTGCGCGGAGGCGAGGACGTCACCGGGGCCACCCTCTCCCGGTTCTACGGGATACACGTGGCAATCCTGCCGCTGCTCACCACGGGGATCCTGGGCCTGCACCTCTTCCTGGTGCAGAAGCAGGGGATGAGCGTCCCGGTGGAGCTGGAGCAGGGCGGCCACCCCCCCAAGACGATGCCCTTCTTTCCCAATTTCCTGCTCCGGGACCTGGTGGGCTGGCTGACGGCGCTGGCGGTCCTGGCCGCGCTGGCGGCCTATTTCCCGTGGGAGCTGGGTTCCAAGGCGGATCCGTATGCTCCCGCGCCCGCCGGAATCCGGCCCGAATGGTACTTCATGTTCATGTTCCAGACGCTGAAGTACATTCCGGCGAAGCTGGGCCCCATCGACGGCGAGCTGGTCGGGGTCATGGGGTTCGGCCTGGGAGGGCTCTTTCTGCTGCTGGTGCCGTTCTTGGATCGAAGGTCGGGGCGAGGGGAGAGGAGCCCACTCTTCTTCTGGATCGGCGTGGGTCTCGTCCTCTACATCGCGGTGCTGAGCGTGCTGGGCTACGTGGCGCCGGGAGGAGGATAGCATGCCCTGGAAATGGCGCCTCCTGCTGGCCTCGATGCTCGCCGCCCCGCTCCTCACCCTGGCGGCGGTGGCGGGGGCCCAAAAGCTGCCGGAAGATAACGCCTGCATCCAGTGCCATCAAGGGCTCGGGGATGCCCGGGTGACGCCTCCCGCGGAGAAGTTCGCCCAGGACATCCACCTGGCCAAGGGCATTCTCTGCCAGGACTGCCACGGGGGGGACCCCACCAGCTTTGATCCCCAGCAGGCCATGAGCCGGGCCAAGGGATTCATCGGCAGGCCGACGCATCAGGCTATCCCGAGACTCTGTGGGAAGTGCCACAGCGATGCGGACTACATGAAGCGATTCAATCCCTCGCTGCGCGTGGATCAGCTCCAGGAGTACTTTACCAGCGTGCACGGGAAGCTGCTCAAGAAGGGCGACCAGAAGGTGGCCACGTGCATCAGCTGCCACGATGTCCACCGCATCCGGGCGATCAAGGATCAGCAGGCCTGGACGTATCCGGTGAGGGTCGTGGATACCTGCGGGCGCTGTCACGGGGATCCCAAATACATGGCAGGGTACAACATCCCCACCGACGTCGTGGCCAAGTACAAGCAGAGTGTCCATTACGAGGCCCTGACCAAGAAGGGGGACCTCTCGGCGCCCACCTGTAACGTCTGTCATGGCAATCACGGGGCCGCGCCCCCCGGCGTGGGGTCGGTGGCCAACGTCTGCGGGACCTGCCACAGCGTGCCCGCGGACTTGTTCGCCAAGAGCCCGCACCGGAAGGCCTTTGCCGCCATGGGGCTGGCCCCCTGCGTGACCTGCCATAGCAACCACGACGTCATGAAGACGAGCGACGCCATGGTCGGGACGACCGACAAGGCTGTCTGCGTGAACTGCCACCCGGCGGATTCCGCAGGCTTCAAGCAGGCCGGGGCCATGCGGGCCTCCCTCGATGGGCTGCGTGAATCCATCCAGGGTGCGACGGCGATCCTGGATCAGGCGGAGAACGCCGGGATGGAAATCAGTCAGGCCCGGTTCGAGCTACGAGGGGCGACCGACACCCTCCTCAAAGCGCGGGCCGCGATTCACCTCGTGGATCCGGCGACCATCCAGAGCCTCACGGAGGAGGGGAACAAGATCGCCGCCACAACGCGCACCAAGGGCGCCAAGGCGCTCGAGGACCTGGCCTTCCGCCATCGGGGGCTCTGGGTATCCGTGGGCGTCATCCTGCTGGTGATCGTGGGGCTGGTGCTGAAGATCCGGGAGATGAACCAGCGTCAAGAGCGGGAGCCAGCCTCCGATCGGCGTGGATGACCACAAGCCCCCGGGGTGTCCCCCTACGCCTGAGGGTCCTTCCCTCGTTATCCGGGTTAGAGGTCTGGCTTAGGTGAAAAGGGGCGGATTGCCCTTGACATCGCGGGATGCCCTCCACCATTCTCTGACCGTACGCGGCCTGAACAGGCGGACTCGAACCGCGCCGGGTCGGCCCAACACGGGGGGAGGGGAGCCCGATGCAGAGATTCCTCAAGGACAGGGAACACCTCGTCCGCATGGCGGGTCTCTTCCTGGTCGGGCTGGTCCTCTTCCTCGTCATGCAGTTCCTTCTCGTTCCCAAGGACTTCTATAAGCTCGGTCACTTCCGGGCCGGCGCGCTCGCGGACAACGCGGCCCGGCCGGTTGTGTTCGCGGGTCGCCAGGCGTGCGAGTCCTGCCACCCTGACGTTGTGGAGGCACGGAAGGGCAGCCGCCACGGGATGATCGGCTGCGAGGCCTGCCACGGGGCCCTGGCCAAGCATGCAGACGATCCCGGCAGCCTCAAGCCGACCCGCCCCGACGCCCGCACGCTCTGCCTCGTCTGCCACCGCGAGGACGTTGCCAAGCCCAAGTCCTTCAAGCAGGTGAACCCGCAAGAGCACATGGCCGGCGAGCCCTGCATATCCTGCCACAAGCCCCACCACCCCGAGATGGCGTAGGAGGAGCGGCATGGGGACCAACCGCCGGGACTTCCTCAAGAGCACAGGTAAGTTCGTCCTGCTGACCTCTGCCGCGGCCCTGGCGTGGGAATTCCTGGAGGCCGGGACGCCCGAGGCGGCGCCCAACTACAAGCTGCAAGAGCACTGGTGGGCGTTCGCAGTCGACATCGAGAAGTGCATCGGCTGCGGGAACTGTGTCCGGGCCTGCAAGACCGAGAACAACGTCCCCCTGGAGCCCTACTACTTCCGGACCTGGGTGGAGCGCTACCACGTGCCCCAGGGGGATATCGAGCACCCCGACGTGGACTCGCCCAACGGCGGGTACGACGGGTTTCCGGCCCGATACCAGCCGGGAGACGGCTCGAAGAACTTCTTCGTCCCCAAGCTCTGCAACCATTGCTCGCACTCCCCCTGTACG
>Ga0335084_10008136_pt1 | contig 10438 bp, 6 predicted proteins | sample Lox_Sample_44_FD_206721 | JGI IMG/M metagenome (GOLD analysis project Ga0335084, IMG submission 206721) | Soil microbial communities from Loxahatchee National Wildlife Refuge, Florida, United States - Lox_Sample_4.4 | ecosystem: Environmental > Terrestrial > Soil > Wetlands | place: USA: Florida... | reverse complement strand
GGCAGGTGCGTGGTGTACGGACCCTCGGTGCCGGGCGCGAGTTCGTTCCGCAGGCGGATGTTCGCGAAGGTCCCGCGCAGCATCACTTCGTGGTTGCCGCGCCGGGCGCCATAGGAGTTGAAGCCCTTCGGCGCGACGCCGTGCTCCTGGAGGTAGCGGCCTGCCGGCGAGTCCGGTTTGATCGAGCCCGCCGGCGAGATGTGATCGGTGGTGATCGAGTCGCCCACCTTCACGAGCACGCGGGCGTCCTCGATGTCGGCGATCACCGGCGCCGCCAGGTCGGCGAAGAACGGCGGTTCGCGGACGTACGTGGACGCAGGATCCCAGCCGTAGACCGGACCGGTCGGCGTCGGCAGCGCGTTCCAGCGTTCGTCGCCGTCCCAGATCTTCGCGTACTCGCGGGTGAACTGCTCCGGGGTGACCGCCTCGGCGATGGCGTCGGCGACCTCCTGCGACGACGGCCACAGATCGCGGAGGTAGAGGGGTCCGTCGGCTCCTTCGCCGAGCGGTTCGCGCGTGAGATCCACGTCGACGGAGCCGACCAGCGCGTACGCGACGCAGAGTGGGGGCGACGCCAGGTAGCTCGCGCGCACCTGTGGATGGATCCGACCCTCGAAGTTGCGGTTCCCCGACAGCACCGCGACCACGTTGAGATCCTGCTCGTCGATCGCGGCGGCCACGGCGTCCGGCAGCGGCCCCGAGTTGCCGATGCACGTCGTACAGCCGTACCCCACCAGCCCGAACCCCAGCTTGTCGAGGTACGGCGTCAGCCCGGCGCGGTCGAGGTAGTCCGTGACCACGCGGGAGCCCGGTGCGAGCGAGGTCTTGACCCAGGGCTTCGAGGTCAGGCCGGCCTCGACGGCACGCTTCGCCAGCAGGCCCGCGGCGAGCATCACGGACGGGTTCGACGTATTCGTGCACGACGTGATCGCGGCGATCACGACCGACCCGTGCCGCACCGTTCCGTTCACCGCGACCGGCGTCTCGGTGCCGGGATCGGTCGTCGCCGATGTGTCGACGGCGACCTCGGCCGTGCTCCCGCCCTCCGCGAGGAACCGGCCGACGTCGCCGGGCTTCGGATCGGGCTCGGCTCGGTCGCGGAACGCCGCCACGAAGGAGTTCCAAACGCCGGCGAGCGGCACCCGGTCCTGCGGGCGTTTCGGTCCCGCGACCGAGGGCTCGACCGCGGCGAGGTCCAGCTCCATCGTCTCGGAGAACACCGGCGTCGCGTCGCCGTCGCGCCGGAACAGGCCCTGCTCCTTCGTGTAGCGCTCGACGAGGTCGACGCGGTCGCGCCGCCCGGTGAACGCCAGGTAGCGGAGCGTCTCCGCGTCGACCGGGAAGTACGCGGCGGTCGCGCCGTACTCGGGGCACATGTTCGACAGGGTGGCCCGATCGGCGACCGAGAGCGTCGAGAGACCGTCGCCGAAGAACTCCACGAACGAGCCGACGACGCCGTGCGCGCGCAGCATCTCGGTGAGCGTGAGCACGAGGTCGGTCGCCGTGGTCCCGGCCGGCAGGGCTCCCGAGACGCGGACGCCGATCACGGCCGGCGGCGGCAGGAACATCGGCTGCCCGAGCATGGCCGCCTCGGCCTCGATGCCGCCGACGCCCCACCCCAGCACGCCCAGGCCGTTGACCATCGTGGTGTGCGAGTCGGTCCCGACGAGCGTGTCCGGGAACGCCACGCCGTCATGAACCGTGACGACCCGGCTGAGGTGCTCGAGGTTGACCTGGTGGCAGATGCCGGCGCCGGGCGGCACCACGCGGACGCCGTCGAAGGCCTGCTGTGCCCAGCGGAGCAGCGAGTATCGCTCGCCGTTGCGCTCGTACTCGCGCTCGATGTTGGCCTCGTAGGCATCCGCCGAGCGGAACAGGTCGACCTGCACCGAGTGATCGATGACCAGGTCGACCGGCACGAGCGGGTTCACCGACCGGGGATCGCCGCCGGCCCGCTGGATCGCGCTGCGGAGCGCCGCCAGATCGACGACGGCGGGGACGCCGGTGAAGTCCTGCATCAGCACACGCGCAGGCATGAACGCCACGTCGCCGGCCCTCCCCGGCCACGCGGCGAGCGCCCGGACGTCGTCGTCGGAGACGTCTCGCGTGCCGGCGCGACGCAGCAGGTTCTCCAGCAGGATCCGCACGGTGTGCGGCAACGACGTCGTGCGACCGATCCCCTGCTCGGTCAGCCAGTCGATCCGGTAGACGTCCACGGTGCCGTCGTCGGTGGCGAGTCGGGAGCGTGCGCCGAGCAGCGCGGAGAGGTCCGAACCGCCCGCCGGAGCCATGGCTCCATCCTCCCAGACGGTGTCAGTCCGTTCGTCGGGCGTTCGCGCGCTCGGCCATCAGCGCCTCCTTGTGCGCGATCCGCGCCGTCCGACGCAGGCGCGCCTCGCGTTGTCGGCGCCGCTCCTGCTCGGTCTCGACGAGGAGCGGCGGCACCGGACGCGGCCGGCCCTCGTCGTCGAGCGCGACGAACACGAGGTAGGCGGACGCCGCGTGCGCTCGCCGGCCGGTGATCGGGTTCTCGGTCTCGACGCGGACGCCTGCCTCCAGCGACGTGGTCCCGACGTCATTCACGGACGCGTGCAGCGTCAAGACGTCGCCGACGTGCACCGGCTCGAGGAACGAGATCTCATCGACGGTGACGGTGACGCACAGCCCGCCGGCATGTCGCATCGCGGCGAGCGCACCCGCCGTGTCGGCCAGGCGCATGACGACGCCACCGTGGACGTTGCCGGCGACGTTGGCGTCGGTCACCTCCATCAGCTGCGTCAGCGTCACGCGAGCCCCCGAGGCCGGCTTGGCGGTGAGATCCCAGGTCACGCGCCGAATCCTACGGCCGGATCGGGTCGGGCTCGCCCTGGCCGGGGTCGTTCGCGACAGCTGCTGTTACCCTGCCTAAACGTTTGAGCGCGGCCCCTGTCGAGGCCGGGGGGACCCCCTTCCGTACCCCCGGCGCCCTCCCAGACGGGGGCCGCGCTCGACGTATCCCCCGGGACGTCCACGACCGGCGGCGGGCGTCTGCCAGCATCCGTGCGTGCGGCTCGTCCGACCTTCCCTCACCCTCGCGATCTTGCTGGTGGCCTGCTCAGCGACAACTTCGAGCTCGCCCTCGCCGTCGCTGGACCCCGGTCCGGCCACCACCACCTCCGCCTCGATCCCAACGGGGGGTCCGCCATCCTCGCCGGCTCCGTCCCTGCCCGCAGGCATCCCTTCGTCGTTCCCGCGGGATCTGCCGGCGGCGAAGGTGCCGCCCGCCGCCCTGATCCCCCGCGGCACGGACGTCGCCGGGACGTGGTTCGCGCAGACCTCCGCCGGCGACGCGATCGTGCTCGCGTGGCAGGTGCCGGGGCCCGACCCGTTCCGGCTCGAGCACGGGGTGGTGGTGTGGCGCCGGTTCACCGACGGCGGCGCGCCGTGGCGGCCGGTGTTCGGCGAGACCTACGATGCGTCGGGGACCCCGGTCCTCGGCATCACCGCCACGACGCAGGACGTGACCGGCGACGGCTCCGAGGACGCGCTCGTGTTCGCGGAGACCGGCGGCTCCGGCAGCTGCGGGGTCTACTCGGTGCTCGACCTGGCCGCCGGGACCACGGTCTACCGGCGCTCGGTCTGCGACACGCAGATCGCGCCGTCGACCCAGCCGGTCGGGCTGTCCTTGACGCAGGCCGTCTACGCGCCGGGCGACGCCCACTGCTGCCCGAGCGCGATCCGGGAGACGGTCCTCGCCGACGTGAGGCTCAGAGCGCCGTCGCGATGCTCCGCCGCCTGCCGACCTTCGTGATCTGGATCGAGGCCGGGAAGCGGTCCTTCACCTGTTCGGCGTGCGTGATCACGAAGAGCTGGTGGAACCGCTGCGCGAGCATGCCCATCGCCTGGACCAACAGGTCCTTCCGCTCCTGGTCGAGCGAGCCGAGCACCTCGTCGAGGATCAGCAGACCGACGTCGGCGCCGGAGACCCGTGAGAGGTGCGCCGAGATCGCGACACGCAGGGCGAGGTTCGCCAGGTCCGTCTCGGAGCCGCTGAATCGATCGATCGAGAAGTAGCGGTCGCCGTCGGCGATCTGGATCGACAGGTCGTCTTCGTCGATCCGCAGATCGTCGTACTCGTGGTTCGTCAGCTCGCGGAACAGCGCCTCCGCCTCGCGCGAGAGCTCCGGCCCGACGCGCGCGACGAGGTGGTCGCGGAAGCCGTCGAGGAGCACGGCGACCCGGTCGAGCACGCGCGCCTCGTCGCGCAGCTGCCCGGCTCGGCGCTCGGTCTCCGTCGCCTCCCGCAACCGGCCGGCCAGCCCCTCCACCCGCTTGTCGGCCTCCGCGGCGGCGGATGCCGCCGCACGCTCGGCCGCCCGCGCGGTCTCGAGGCGCTCGTCGGCCTCGCGCAGCGCGGTGCGGAGCGCGACGTGCGCCGCGGCGTCGAACGCCAACCCGTCGGCCTCGTCCACGGCGATCCCCAGGCGCTCCTCGACCGCCGCGAGTTGCTGGCGCGTCGCGACCAGGTCCTCCCGGAGCTGGTCGCGGTGCGCGACCCGGGCATGGAGCGCCGCCACCCGCTCCCCCAGTTCCCGCTCGCGCCGCACCGCGGACTCCGCCTCCGCGAGGGCCGGCGCCTCGCCGCCGAGCCGCGCGAGGAGATCGGCCGCGTCGGCCGCGATCTCCGTCGCGCGCTCCGTCAGCAGGCGCCGTCGATCGGCCGCCGAGCGAGCGGCCTCGGCCGCGGCGGCGGCGGCCCGGTGCGCGGTCTCCGCCGCTTTCGCCGAACGCTCCGCCGCGACCCTGACCTTCTTCGCGCGGGTCGCGGCGGCGGCGGCGGCCGTCCGCTCGCCGCGGCGATGCTTGACGTACGCGGCGAACTCGCCGCCCAGCGGCCGGCCGCAGACCGGGCATGGTTCCGAGGGGTCGGCCTCGTTCGCGCGCGCCAGGCTCTCGGTCGCGGCCGTCAACGCGGCGGCGGCGTGGTCCTCGTCCGACCGGGCCCGCGCGAGTGCGGTGCGCGCGGTCTCGAGCGCGGCCGACGCTTCTTCGAGCGCGCGCTCCCGGTCCGCGTGATCCTCGCCGGCGGCGGCGTCGATCTGCACCCGGAGCTGCGCCTCCTCGGTCGCCCGCTCGGCGAGGCGCCGCGCGAGCGACAGCCGCTCACCGGCGCCGGCGAGCGTGGCGAGCTCCGCCTCGAGCGGTGGCAGCGACGCCTGCTCCTCGTCGAGGACCGCCAGGCGTTCGACGAGGGTGTCGGCGCCCCTGATGAGCTCCCCGCGGCGCTCCGTCGCGTTCCGGATCTCGACGGTCAGCTTCTCGACCCGCTCCCGGATCCGGTCCGCGTCTTCGAACGCCTCGCGCGCGGCGCGGGCCAGCTCTTCCTCGGTCTCCCGAGCCGAGCGACACCCGCCCGCGGCGGCGGCGGCCTCGTCGGCGGCCTCGCGCGCCTCCTTCACCTCGGCCTCGAGCGCGGCGAGATCGCTCAGCATGCCGGCGAGCTGCTCGGCGGTCTGCTTCGCCGAACGCGCCTCCTTGCGGGCCGACGCCCTCGCGTCGTCGACGGGCTTGATCCCGAGCAGGCGCAACGCCATGTCCTTGCGCTTGCTCGGGGTCACATCCGAGAACGCGTCGAGTTGCTTCTGTTCGGCGAAGACCGACGCCGTGAACACGCGCAGGTCCATCCGGAGGGCGCGACGGATCTCCTCGTCGACGTCGCTGACCCCCGTGGCCAGGAGCTTGCTGCCGACGTACAGCTCGGCGTCGGGTCGCGCGTTCTTGCCCGAGATCGTCCGTCGCACCTCGTACTGCTGCCCGCCGTGCTCGAACACCAGTCGAACGAGGCAGTCGGTGAGGAGGCCGGCGGTGCGGATGCCGTCCTTCTTCGTGCGGGCGCCGTCGACCCCGTACAGCGCGAACAGGATCGATTCGACGAGCGTCGACTTCCCGGCGCCGTTCGGCCCCACGACGCCGATCACGCGCGACGGCAGCTCGAGGTCGACCTCCTCGAAGACCCGGTAGTTCCGCAGCGAGAGCTCGAGGAGCCTCACACCAGCTCGCCCCTCGCCTCGTCGAGGAAGCGGCGACCCTCGGCCACGACCCGCTCTCGGTCGAGCCCGGTCAGGTCCTGCCCCTCCACGTAGTCGGCCCACTCGCGCTCGAGGGACCGGACGTCCGGCGCGCCCTGCACGGCGTAGGTCTCGGCGCCGATGTCCGGCTCGACCTGGACGTGGAGCGCGCCGGGCACGGCTTCGAGGAACGAGGCGGCGCCGACCTGTCGGAACGCCGAGGCCTCGACGTGGTTGAGGAACACGCGGACGACGGCCCCGTCCGGCGTGCCGCGACCGGCCTGTTCGACGGCGTCGACGATCTGGCCGGGCCCCATGCCGCCGGCCTCGACCCCGAGCGTGAGCAGCGGCCGCTCGTGCGGGTTCGCGAGGTGCCGGACCGTGCCCGCGTCGGTGTCGAGCACGACGATCCCCTTCGGGCCGGCGTCGGCCGGACGGTCGGCGAAGCTGAACGCGTCGGTCGCCCCCGCGTACCACGTCCGCTTCGAGACCTTCTGGAAGACGTGGTAGTGGCCGAGCAGGACGCGATCGAACCGCCGGTCGAACGCCGATTCCTCGACCTCGAGCTCGTTCACGTCGCCCCATGCGCGCGCCGGGAGCGACGTGAGCGCCACGTGCGCGAGCAGCAGGTCGGTCGCGTCGCCGCCGGCCGCGTCCGCCGCCCGCTCGAGTTGCGCGCGCAGGTCCTCGGTCGAAAGCGTCTGCGGCACGGCGTGCACGAGGACCCCGGCCAGCTCGGTCGAGACCGCCTCCATCCGCCACGCGAACGTGACGTTCGGAAAGACGCGCTCGAGCGCGTCGTACGGCGAGCCCGTGCCGCGCACGCGCGGCGTGTCGTGGTTGCCGCTGATCGCGACCCCGCGCAGGCCCGCGTCGGCCAGGCGCTGCAGGCCGGCGAGCACGTGCGCGAACGTCCGGTACGTCGGCCGGGCGTGATCGAACACGTCGCCGAGCCACACGAATCCATCCGGCTCCTGGCGGATCGTCTCGTCGACCGCCCACGCGAACGACCGTAGGAAGTCCTCCTCCCGGAGGTTGCGCCCGTCGTCGTCGCGGAGATGTGCGAGGTGCGTGCGGCCGAGGTGCGCGTCGCCGAGCCCGACGAGCCGGGCCACTACTCGACGAACCCCCCGCCGGCGTCGGGCGGCACGGGCGGCATCGGCGAGGGGCCCGCCACGGACTTCAGGTACTCCTCGTAGAGCGAGACCCGGGCCGGCAACGCGAAGGGCGCCTCGAGGTTCGTGATGATCGCCTCGCCCGGCATCAGCGTCTGGATCTCGGGTCCCAGGTCCGAGACATCCTGTTTCGAGGAGCCCCGCAGGATCGAGCGGTCGCGTTCGTCGGCCAGCCCGAGGATGAAGAACGTGTTGAACTGCGAGAGCAACTCGTCGTCGATCAGCTTCGGCTGCTGCGAGACGGCGCAGAGGCCGACCTTGAACTTCCGGCCCTCCCGCGCCAGGCGCGGGAACACGTTCTCGTCGTTCCGCTGCGCGCGGGCGAGCACCCGCTGGGCCTCCTCGAGCGCGACGAGCGTCGGCGGGAGCCGGTCGAAGAGGTCTCGGTCGGATTGATAGAGCTGCGCGTACGTCTCGAGGAGCCGGCGCGTGATCACCGACGCGACGAGGATCTCCTCCATCCAGGACAGCCCGGAGGTATCCACGAGCACGGAGTAGCCGTCCGTCAGCTCCTCGACGATGCGCTCCGACAGCGATGGCTGCGAGAGGTCGCGCGAGATGCACGGCATCTCGAGGATCCGCTGCGCTCGGCGCTGGATCACCTGGAGGGTGCTGGTGGCCACGGAGAGCTGCTCCGCGAGCGCCGGCACGTCCTGCTCCTCGCCGACCGTCACGATCCAGTCCTCGCCGTAGTAGCGGACGAGCCGCCAGATCGCGTCCTCCTGCGCATGGCTCCATTGGTACGCGGTCTGCAGGTCGCCCTGCGTGATCTCCGACAGCGCCAGGCGCAGCGCCGTCGCGCCGGCGCCGGCGGCGCGCGTGGCGTAGACCTTCAGCCGGTCGGCCGCCCACGGGTGGTGCCGCAGGCCGCGGCGTAGGCCACCGCCGCCCTCGAGGTACTCGCCGTGCGGATCGAACAGCAGGCACGCGTAGCGTCCCTGCGAGGCGAGGATCTGGCCGGCGAGGACCTTCATCAGGTTCGACTTGCCCATGCCGGTGGTGGCGAACACCCCGACGTGCGAGGTGATCGTGTCGCCGCGGATCCCCACCTCGAGGTCGATCGTGTCCTCGCCCGAGCGCAGCAGGCCGATCGTGAGGTCGCCCATCCGCTCCCGCAGGAACGCGAAGTCCTCCGGCGTCGGGGCGGTCACGCGCGCGAACTGCGCCGGCAGCGACTTCGGCTTCCGGAACGCGCCGCCGGCGTCGATATAGCCGAGCGGCTGGCACGTCGCGACCTTGTAGATGCGCTGCTCGGGGTCGTGCAGCGTGTACGGGCTGCCGGCGACATCGCCCGACATGTAGGCGCCGGCCGTGCGCTCGGCCCACCCCGGGTCCGCCGAGTCCGAACCGTACGTGACCTGGATCACCCGGAACAGGAACCGGCGCGCGCGGTCGGGATCCTCGGCGGCCAGGAGTTCGCCGAGGAACAGGTCGCTCCCGTAGAACGACCGGAACGCGGCCTCCAGGACGCTCCGCCCGAAGATCCGTCCTTTGTAGGCGAGGGGGTCGCTCACGCTAGCTCCGGTTGAGGATCTCGTGGAAGTCCTGGAACAGGACCTCCACGTCGTCGTCGGACAATCCCTGGCGCGCGAGCGCCGCGCGGAACGCGCGGCGCACGTCCGCGACCGCGTACCCGGTCACCCGCGCGGCCTGGTGCGCCCGCGCGAGCGGATACGGGTAGCCGACGAACGCCGGGTCGCGGGAGAGACCCGCGAGCCGCCCGAGGATCGCGGTGGGCTCGGCCGGACCGCGGGCGACGTCGACGCGGAAGGCGTACGGCGCGGTCGGCGCGAGGTGCGCCACGAAGATGTCGCCGACATAGAGCCTGCCGAAGATGGGATCCGTGGAGATGCGGGCGGCCCACGTCTCGCGCCCCAGCTCGCGATCGCCGCGCCGCTTCAGCAGCGTCACGAGCGGTGCGTTCCTCCCCCAATACAAGGTGGAGGCCTTCACGACGCCGGCGAGCGAGACGTCCCGCTCGACCGCCAGGGCGTGTGCGCGGCGTACGACGTCGCCGGGAACGAGCGGGCCGCCGTGCAGCGACCCGTCGACCAGGACCAGGTCGCCGGCAGCCGCCTCGGCGATCGTCGCCAGCACCGTGCGCCATTCCGCCCATTCGCGGAACGCGTCGACCGGCCGCTTCAGCTCGGGCAGCGTCTCGGGCGGGTGCCCGAGGAGTTCCGCGAGCGCGTCGCGCGCCGCCGCGTCGAGCGACGGACCGGAGAGCGCCTGCAGGTCGAGCGCGGGCGCGTCGACGGCGCGGATACCACCGCCCGCGAACCGCACGCGGGCCGCACGGAACGCCGCGACCTGGAAGGCCCGGCCGTCGGCGACCACGCACGAGCCGCCGTCGATCGCCCAGACCGTGCCGGGATCCAGCCCCTCGACGGGCTCGAGCGCGAGGTCGTCTGGATGGCCGGGAACGACGACGTCGGAGCCCAGATCCAGCTGCCCCCCGACCACCCGGATCTCACCGCCGGGATCGCGGAGCAGCTCCACGACGTAGGAGGCCGCCGCCTCCAGCCTCCCGAGCGCGACGCGGTCGGCCCCCACGAGCTCATCGGCCTGGGGGGCAGGGGTCGCCATGGGCGAAGGATACCGGCCGGCCCCGACGCGGCACTCCGGGGAGGCGGCGTCGGCCAGATGAGGGGTCAACGTCCTACTGCGAATGACTGATGAACCCGACCCGAGGACCTGCCGATAACCACCTTCGGAGACCAGTTCTCACGGGTGGGCTGGCGAGCGGGAGAGGACGCGAGGGGGATCGGATGATCGCTTCGCTGAAGGGATACGGGAAGATCGCGCGAGCGCTGCTGGCGGCGCTCGGCGTGTTCCTGATCCTCGGCATCGTCGGCTCGATGTGGATGGGCTCGAAGGCCCGCACCTCGGCGCGTGACGAGATCGTGCACCAGGCGCAGGCGATCACGGACAGCTCGTTGTCGCTCGCGTTCCAGCCCTCCGATCTGTCCAACCCGGCGACGGCCGACCGGGCGAACGCCCTCAGCGACGACATCAAGTCGATCGTGCTCGACCCGAGCGACTTCGAGGAGGTCACCCTCTACTCCCCCGAGGGCACGATCCTCTACTCCACCCAGACGAGCCGGATCGGCAACAACCTGCCCGGCGAGAAGGACTCGATCAAGGAGGCGCTGCGGGGCATCCCGCAGACGACCGACTTCGACGGCACGTTGTCGGTGATGCTGCCGCTGCGGTTCC
>Ga0335084_10008135_pt1 | contig 10438 bp, 7 predicted proteins | sample Lox_Sample_44_FD_206721 | JGI IMG/M metagenome (GOLD analysis project Ga0335084, IMG submission 206721) | Soil microbial communities from Loxahatchee National Wildlife Refuge, Florida, United States - Lox_Sample_4.4 | ecosystem: Environmental > Terrestrial > Soil > Wetlands | place: USA: Florida... | reverse complement strand
AGCGCCCGCTGCGCCAGGGCTGGAGCGGCTCGCTCGGCTACGACGCCGAGGCGATCGACGTGAAGCAGGTGAGCGACCCGGCCGCGTCGGGGCTCGAAAACCCGACCGGCAACTACGTGCTGGGCTATCTGGACTTCGGCGTTCGCCGCATCGCGACCGACAGCCTGGTCGAGCCGACGCGAGGGTCCTGGCTCGAGGCGAGCCTGGAGACCGGCTCGCGCTTCCTCGCCTCGCAGAAGAGCTACGTGCGGTGGACCCTGGACGCGCGCGGCTTCCTGCCGGTGGGGCCGACCGTGCTCGCGGGGCGCGTCTTCCTGGGCTCGATCTCCGGATTCGCCACGACCCACAGCGGAGACCTACCCATCACCAAGCTGTTCTATTCGGGCGGGAGCGCCATGTCGCGCGGCTACGACTACCAGCACCTGGGCAACGACAACGCGCCTGGCCGAGCCGTGGGCGGGATGAGCTCGCTCGCGGGGTCGCTGGAGCTGCGCTTCCCGCTGTACGGCGAGCTGCGCGGGGTGGTCTTCGGCGACGCCGGGCAGCTGGGCACCGGACCGGGTGACTGGCAGCCGACCGCACTGCGATACTCCGTGGGCGGCGGATTCCGCTACCTGACCCCGCTCGGGCCGATCCGGCTCGACATCGCCACGCCGCTCAACGAGCCACCGGGAGTATCGAACTTGCGCGTCTGGTTCGCGATCGGGCAGGCGTTCTGAGATGCGCGTGATCCGCGGGCTCGCGTACACCGTTCTCGCGTTGCTGGGCGCGAGCTTGCTCGCGGTGTTGCTCGCGGGCTGGGCGCTGGTCGAGCTGCGCGACGGCTGGCAGCGCGAGCGCGTGCGGGCGCTGCTCGAGGCGTACGCGAGCCGCGCGCTCGCCGAGGGCGGCGTCGACGTCGAGCTGCGCATCGGCGGGCTAGACGGCCCGCTCTACCCCGACGTCGTGCTGCGCGACGTGGCGCTCGTGCGCGCCGGCGCGACGCCGGTCTCGATTCGCCGCGCGGAGCTGCGGCTCGACCTGCGCGCGCTCTACCGCGAACGGCGGGTGGTGATCGAGAAGCTGCGCCTCGAGGGCGCGGCGGTCGCGCTCGTGCGCGACCCCGAGCGCGGCTGGCCCTGGGAGGGGCTGATCTCGCCAAGCGAAGGCGAGCTGCCGGTGTCGGTCGAGCTGCGCGAGCTCGAGGTCGCCGACGGCTCGCTCGATGCGCGCTGGGTCCAGGCCGGCCAGCCGAGCCACGTCGCAGGCGGGCTCGGTGGCAGCGCGCGCGATCTCGTGCTGCCCAGAACCGGCAACCCTCCGTGGCCGACGGCTGCGAAGTTCGCGCTCGCGCTCGGCGCCGGGAGCGTGGCGGGGCGCGAGCTGCGCGCGGCCGAGCTCGAGCTCGCGCTCGACGGCTCGCGGCTCACCGTCGCCTCCTCCAAGCTCGACAGCGCCTTCGGGAAGATGAACGCGCAGGGCACGACGGACCTCGCGGGCTGGCTCGATTCGAGCGCGCCCGCGTCGCTCGAGCTGGCAGCCGACGTCGACGCGCTCGACCTCGCCGTCCTGCTCGAACGCCCCGAGCTGGCCGGTCAGCTCACCGGCAAGCTGCGCGCTCACGCGCAGCACACACCGGGCTCCGAGCTGCGCTCCGGCAGGGCTGACGTCGAGCTCGCCCTCGCTCCGTCGCGCTTCGGGAAGCTGCAGCTTGCGAGCGGCGACCTGCGCGGGACCTACGACGCCGGCCAGTGGAAGCTCGAGCGCGCGCTCCTGCGCTCGAGCGCGGCGCAGCTCGACGCGCAGGGCAACGGCGATCTCGACAGGATCACGGCGCTGCAAGCCAAGCTCGACGTCTCGAACCTCGCCGCGCTCGCCACGCTCGTGAAATCCGACGCGAAGGGCAGAGCGCGTGCAAAGCTCGACCTGCGCGGGACCTGGAAGGCGCCGAGCGGCGTGCTCGAGCTCGAGACCCGCGAGCTGCGCGCGGCCGGCCTCGAGCTGGGCTCGCTGCGCTTGCGCGCGCGCAGCGAGGGCCTCGAGCGTTACCGGATCGAGCCGCTCGCGCTCGATGCGCCGGGCCTCCAGCTCGCCGCCGACGGCCCGATCCTGCTGCGCCGCGCGGGCTCGGGCGTGCAGATCGAACAGGCGCAGCTGCGGCTGTCGAAGGACGAGCTCGTCGCCATCCATGGGCGCGTGCTGCCCGGCGAGCTCCGCGAGCTCGAGGTCGACGTGCAGCGCCTCGCGCTCACGCGGATCGGCGCGCTCGCCGGTCTGGCTACACCGCTCGGTGGCAGCTTGCGCGGGAGGGTCACCGCGAACGGCCGGCTCCCCCGCCCCGCGCTCGCGGGTGCGCTCACCTGGGAGGCGCCCAAGCTCGGCGAGGTCGAGGCCGAGCGGGTCGTCGTCGAGCTCTCCACGCGCCGCGACGTGCTCTACGCCGACGGTCGGATCGCGGCGCACGGCCGCGACCTCTTGAGCGCGCGCGCCGCGATTCCGTGGACGGCGAAGCGCGACCTGGCCGAGCTGTTGCGCCACCCGGAGACGTCGCTCGTGGTCTCCTCTCAGGAGCTGCCGCTCAAGCTCGCGCAGGAGCTCGTGCCCGCGCGGATCCAGAACGTCGAGGGGACGGGCAGCGTGCGGGTCGAGATCCACGGCGGACCGGTCGAGCCCACCCTGGACGGGGAGCTCGTGGTCAACCAGGCGCGCGCAGACCTGCCCGCGCTGCAGCAGCGCTTCGGTCCGCTCGACGCGCGCATCGTGCTGGAGCAGGAATCGCTGCGGATCGACCGCTTCGTGCTGCAGTCCTCGGCCGGCGGCAGCGCCGAGCTCTCGGGCGTGCTCGCGCTGCGCGACCTGGCTCCACAGCGCGCGATCCTCTCGCTCGCGCTGCACGACTTCGCGTTCCGCTGGCAGACCAACCTGCAGGCGCTGCTCGCCGGCGAGGTCGACGTGGCGGGGCCGATCGACGGCCTGCAGGCGCGCGGCGCGGTCGAGCTGCGCAAGCTGCGCTACTCGCTCGCGGGCGGCGTCGACCCGCTGCTCTCCGAGATCACCGTGCGCGACTCGCGCATCGCCCCGCGCGAGAGCCTGCCGCCGTTCCTTGCGACCACCGACTTCTACGACAAGGCGAGCGCGGACGTGACGATCGCGCTGGCCGACGACGCGCGCGTGCAGGGCGCGGGCGCGGACCTCGAGATCGCGGGCCAGCTCCGCGCGGAGAAGGCGCCGCTGAAGCCGCTGGTGCTGACGGGCGCGATCGACACCACGCGCGGCAGCTACCGCTACCGCGGGCGCGTCTTCGACGTCGAGCAGGCGCGGGTCAACTTCACGGGCCGCGCCGACTTCGACCCGACGCTCGACGTGCGCGCGATGCACCGAGTCCGAAACATCCTGGTGTACGCGGTCGTGACGGGCCGCGCCTCGGCGCCCGTCATCCGCCTCACCAGCGACCCGCCCTACCCCCAGGACGACGTGCTCGCGCTGCTCCTGTTCGGCAAGACGCGCGACGAGCTCGGCCAGGGGCAGGTCGGCGCGCTGTCGGCGATGCTCGCGCCCGGCGCGAGCGCCGCCGCGCTCGAGCAGATCGGCATCGAGATCCCGTACGAGGTCGACGTGCAGGCTGGCGAGGACCCGAACGACACGACCGTCGGCGTCGGCCACTACTTCACCGAGGACATCTTCGTCCGTTACGGCCAGGGCATCGGCCCCGACGCGGAGAGCAACGTGCGCGTGGAGTGGCGCTTCCACCCGCGCTGGAGCGTGCAGACCGAGATCGGCACCCGCGGAGACTCCTCCGCGGACCTGATCTGGCACTACGACTACTGAGCGCCGGGGAGACCGCGATGGAGCTGCGCGACGTTCGCTACGAGACCGACGGCCCGCTCGCGCTCGTGACGCTCGACCGTCCGCGCTACCGCAACGCGCAGAGCTGGCGGCTGCTCGACGAGCTCGACCTCGCGCTCGAGCGCGCGCAGGGCGACCGCGCGATCGCCGCGGTGGTGGTGCGGGGCGCGGGCGAGCACTTCTCGGCCGGCCACGACCTGGGCACGCCGGAGCAGGTCGAGGACTACAGGGCGCGCGGCGTGCCGGCCGTGGGCATCGAGGAGTACGAGGCGTTCCGGCGCTACAACCTCGACCTCACGCTCAAGTGGCGCAATCTGCCCAAGCCGACGATCGCGATGGTGCGCGGCTACTGCATCTACGGCGGCTGGATGATCGCCGCCGCGATGGACGTGATCTTCGCCGCCCCCGACGCGCGCTTCCTCGCAGGCCAGGTCGAGTACTTCTCGATCCCGTTCGACGTCGGCTTCCGCAAAGCCAAGGAGCTGCTCTTCGAGAGCCGCTTCATCTCGGCCGAGGAGGCGCGCCAGCTCGGCTTCGTGAACCGCGTGATCCCCGGCGAGGACCTCGAGCGCGAGACCCTCGCGTGGGCGCGGCGCATCGCCGAGCAGGGCTACGGCACGTTGCGGCTCGCGAAGCTCGCGGTGAACAAGATGCACGACCTGGTCGGCTTCTCCGCCGCGATGGAGGCGGCGTTCGCGGACTATCTCGTCGCCGCGCGGATGGGCGGCCACCCGCGCAAGCCGCTCGAGAAGCGCCGGCTGCCGGGCGTGGACCTGGCGGTGCGCGGCGCGCGGGGAGAGCGCGAGCGCTAGCGGCGCCCGCGGCTAGGCCGGCTCGTCGTCGCCGCGCGGGGTCGGGCTGTCGCGGAGCTCGCGCGGCGTGCAGCCGAACCAGCGCCGCACCGCGCGCGCAAAGGCGCTGACCTCCGAGAAGCCGGTGATGTGCGCGGCCTCGGCGATCGACGCGCGCCGCTCGCGCAGGTGCTCGTGCGCGAGCTCGCGGCGCAGCCGGTCGAGCACGCTGCGGAAGCTCTCGCCCTCCTCGGCCAGCCGCCGCTGCAGCGTGCGCGAGCTCATGCCGAGCCGGCGCGACACCCGCCGCACGTCGCCCTCACCCGAGTCGAGCAGCGCCGCCAGCGCGCGGCGCGTGTGCGCGACCGTGCCGCCGGTGGCGACTTCGGCCGCGAGCCGCGCCGCGAACGCGTCGGTGAGCTGCGCGATCGATGGATTCGCGTGCGCCGACGGCAGGTCGAGCGCGCTCTTCGCGAACACGAGCTCCGAGCGCAGCGTGTTGAACTTGACCGGACAGCGCAGAGCGCGCGCGTAGTCGTCGACCGGTCCGCGCGGCGCGTGGGCGAAGCTCGCCTCGAGCGGCAGCACCGGCTGTTCGGCGACCCAGCCGAGAAAGCGGAGGATGAGCAACGCCGTGTACTCGGCGCGCACCGCGCGCGCCTCGCTGCTCGGCTCCTCCGGCGCGAGCTCGACGCGCGCGACGCCGCCGTCCTCGTGCAGGTCGAGGAGCGCGCGGCCCGAAACCAGCTGCTGGTAGCGCGCGACCCGCTTGAGCCCCTCGCCGAGGGTCGAGCTCGAGAGCGCGAGATAGCCGAACACGTTCACCGCCCGCGCCTGCACCTTCTCGCCCGCGTGCAGGCCGATGCAGGGATCGCCGGTGCGCTCCGCGGCAATCGCCCAGACCCGGTCGAAGCTCGCCTGGGGAACCCGCGCCTCGGGGTCGAGCAGCGCGGCCGGCGCGATGCCGCACTCGCGGAGGATCCCCTCCCAGTCCGCGCCCAGCTCGCGCAGAGCCTCGGCGAAGATGCGCAGCGAGCTGGCCAGGGCCGAGGGCTCGGGATCCCGGAAAACGTCAGCCATCCCGCCACGCTAGCACGCCGAGGCCGCCGCGCGGCCGCAACTTGGCGCTCCCGATCAACGGATTGTCCGGGACGATCAATGCCTCCGGGCTCGACCGCCCATACCCTGCCCGCCCGCCGGTCGAGGCATCGACGTCGGGCGGGAGGTCGCGATGAAGAGCGCAATGGCCGAGAACGAGCCGGAAGAGGCTCAGCTACTGCAGATCCTGCACAACGAGTTCGCCGAGCTGCGCGCGCACGTCGACCGCCTGCTCCGCGCCGCGCTGGACACGCGGGTCGGCTTCGAGGAGCGCGCCGAGGCCGTGGCCGGCATCCGCGACCTCGCCCGTTTCGCCCAGGCGCGCGAGCGCCTGCGCTCGGGCTAGCGCGCGTGCCACACTGAGGGCTCCAACGTCGCGGAGGAGCCCGCAGTGGCCGGACTGATCGAGCGGAGCGACGCCGAAGGCGTCGCAGTTCTGTGTCTAAACCGGCCAGAGGTGCTGAACGCCCTCTCGCCCAAGCTGTTCGAGGAGCTGCGCGCGCACGTCGACCGGCTCGCGGGCGAGGCCGACTCGGTGGGCTGCGTGGTGCTGCGGGGCGCGGGCCGCTCGTTCTCGGCGGGCAACGACCTGCGCGCGATCCAAGCCGGCGCGCGCGCACCGTCGGCCCACTTCCAGGCCGAGACGCTCGACCGGCTCGAGCGCCTGCCGCAGCCGGTGATCGCCTCGGTCCAGGGCCACTGCTACACGGGCGCGCTCGAGCTCGTGCTGGCCTGCGATCTCCTGGTCGCGGCCGAGTCGGCCCGCTTCGCCGACACCCACGGGAAGTGGGGCATGACCCCAACCTGGGGCATGAGCCAGCGCCTGCCGCGGCGGATCGGCCCGCTGCACGCGAAGGAGCTGATGTGGACCGGTCGCGCGGTGTCTGGAGCCGAGGCCTTCGCGATCGGCCTCGCCAACCACTGCGTGCCCGACGCCGAGCTCGAGTCGCGCACGCTCGCGCTGGCGCGCGAGATCGCCGCGAACTCCTGGTTCACCCTGCGCACGGAGAAGCAGCTCCTGCGCGGCGGCGAGGCGCTCGCGCTCGCGGATGCGCTCGCCTTCGAGCGGGCGAACAGCCCCGGCGCCGGACCCGACATGCCGGAGCGTCTCGCGAACTTCGGCAAACGCGGCTAGCGCCGAGCCAGCGGTCCGTAGCAGAAGCCCGTCAGCCGCCTCGTCGGCGGTGCTCCGGCGGCGGAGAAAGCGCTGGTCACACACCCTGCACCGCAGTAGACTGATCGGCGGGGTGAGCGGCGGAGGCTCCCCGCATGCGGCGTTCGATCGCATCGGCTGCGATTCTCGTAGGGCTCACGCTCCCGCGGGTCGTCGACGCGGGAGTCATCGTGAGCTACGCGTTCGACTCGGTCACCTCGACTCTTTCGATCACGAGCCCCGCAATGGTGAGCATCCCGCCGCAGGGCACGTTCGACGGGATCATCGCGGTCACCTTCTCGACCGACATCGCGGGGGCGATCGTCAACGGACCGGCCACGCTGGATGACTTCACCCTCTCCACGAATCTGAACATCTCGACGACGCTGTTCAGCCTCCCCGTGACCCTGGTCGGGCCCGCGAACGCCGAGCTCGAGACCGCGGTCGCCGGCAACCTGACGGGCAACACGCTCTCGTTCGGGTCGGCGCCCGGGAGCTTCCACGCCTTCGGATCGCTCGCCTGTGGCGGCAGCCCCTGCGCGGCCAGCGGCTTCACCACCGGCGTCCCGCGCGCTTTCGACGGCAGTGCCTCGGTGCCGCTACCCGAGATGACGCTCGCGTCCATCCACGGCACGCTCGCCGGCCTGACCTTCAGCGTCGGCGGGCTCTCCCTCGTCGCGAGTCTCGAGTTCAACGGCACGGAGACCGGACGGGAGATCGTGCCCGAGCCCTCGGACCTGATCCTCGTCGGGCTCATCGCGGGCGCGCTGCTCGTCGCGCGCCGGCGCTAGCCGCTCAGAACGCGAGCTCGGTCGCCGCGGCGCAGCTCTGCGGGTGCGCCGCCGCCGTCCCCGCCAACCCCTTGCGCAGCCGCGCGACGGAGACGATCGAACACTCGCCGGTGTCGGACGGCGAGTCGCAGCGGCGGTTGGCGGCGCCGGAGAGCGGCGCGCCGATGCGCGCCAGCGCGTTCCGGATCGCCGTGACGTCCGCCCCGTCGGCGCGCGCGTCGGCGTTGGCGTCGCCGCACTGGCAGGCGTCGCCGACGCCGTCCGGTGTCGTCGTGCCGAAGCCGCCCGTATCGGCCTGGCTCGCGTTGGCGATGCGCGGGCAGTTGTCGGCCGAGTCCGCGTGGCCGTCCTCGTCGGAGTCGAGCGTCGCCAGCCCGGTGCGGATCCACGCGTCGAACACCGGCACGGCCGCGGAGTCGGGCACGAGACTGCCGTCCGGCATGCGCACCGTCGCGTCGCTCGTCTGCTGGCGATACCAGAGCACGCTCTGCTCGGGGACGCCCACGCGGATCCGCTGCGGCGTGGGCAGGCCGAGATCGCCCTCGCTGGGCGCGACTCCGATCGCGTTCAGCTCCGCGAGGAGCCGCGCGCCGCGCAGGTCCAAGCCATCGGGCGAGGGACCGCCCGGCTGGTGGCAGCTTGCGCAGTTCGCCGCCAGGTAGGAGCGCGCGCGCGCGGCGACGCTCCGGCTGGTGTCGCCGGGCGCGGCCCACGCGCCGTAGGCCGCGGCGGCCTGCGGCGCGCGGTCGAACATTCCCAGACACGTCCAGGCGTGGATCTGGTTGGCGGCGCCGCTCGGGTACGGGAAGCTCCCGTTGAGCTGCGCGGCGCGCGGGCCGAGCACGCGCTGCTCCGGCTGGCTGTGGCAGCCGAGACACTCGCCGGGGCTCGGATAGGTCCAGGTCTGCTGTGTCGGCGTGCCGCCGACGTCGACGGTGACGGTGTCGCTCGCCGCCGCGGTGAGGAGCGTCGCGTCGGTCTGCGCCGTGTTCCAGCGGTACGTGAACGCGGCCCAGCGTTCGACCTGGCGCAGCAGGACGCGCGTCTCCATGTGGCGGGTGGTCGTGGGAGTGGCCGGCAGGTCGATCTGCTGCACCAGCGCCGTGCCCACCGGGAAATCGAAGCCGCCGCTCGCGCGGAAGTGCGCGGTCTGTCCCACCGGGAGCGCGACCCAGCGGCGAATCAGCGCGCGGTCGTCCCACTGCGGCACGTTCACCGAGTACTCGACCAGCCCAGCCGCCGGCGTGAGCGGCGCGGTGCTCGAGAACAGACCGGTCGCGGACAGCGCGCTCGGGAACTGCGCGGGCGGCGTGCCGCTCACGTCGAAGCGGTAGATGGTTCCGTCGAACGAGGTGACGTAGAGCTCGCCGTCGCGGTCTTCCCCGAACGACGACGGATTGTTGATGAACGAGACGAGCGGCGGCGCCGCGGGCAGGGAGCCATTCCACGCCCAGATGTGTCCCACTTCGAAATCGCCGTACAGGTATGCGCCGTACAAGCTGGGGAGCCGGTCACCGCGGTAGGCGTAGCCGCCGGTCACCGCGAAGCCGCCCGTCGTCGGGTCGTGCGAGTACTCGATCTGCGGCTTGCGCGTTCCGCTGGCCGCGCAGTTGCCCGAGAAGTCGTGCGTGCCCTCGCACACGTTCCAGCCCAGGTTGTAGCCGCCGGCCGGCGGCGCCGCGCGCTCTGCCGCCGTGAAGAAGTCGACCTCCTCCCAGGCGGCCTGCCCGACGTCGCCGATGTACAGGTCGCCGGTGAGGCGGTCGAACGAGAAGCGCCACGGGTTGCGCACGCCGCGCGCCCACCACTCGGGCGCGCCGCCGCCCGCGGCGTACGGGTTGCCCGCGGGGATCTTGTAGTTGCGCTCCGCGTCGGCGGGGAACGCGTCGCCCGACGGGTCGATGCGCAGGATCTTTCCCAGCACGGCGTTGACGTTCTGACCGTTGCCATCCGGGTCGCCCGCACCGCCGCCGTCGCCCGCTGCGATCCACAGCATGCCATCGGGACCGAACGTCATCATTCCGCCGTTGTGGTTGATGTACGGCTGGACGAACTCGAGGATCTGGAACGCGCTCGTGGGATCGGCCGTATTCGGCGTCGCGGCCGGCACCGTATAGCGGACGATCTTGGTGCACATGCCGCTGCCCGCCTGGCACGCGCCGCCGCTCGCGGTGTAGTTCACGTAGAAGTAGTGGTTGGTCGCGAAGCTCGGGTCGAAGGCGAGCCCGAGCAGGCCCATCTCCTCGTTGCTCGCGTCCACGACCGTGGAGAGATCGAGGAAGACCTGCGTCGACGACACGGTCGGGCGGTTCTCGAACACCCGGATCCGTCCGCCCTGCTCGACGACGAAGATCCGGTTCGTCCCGTCCGGCGCATAGGTCAAGAACAGCGGGTTGGTGAAGGCAGGCAGATTCGGAAACGCGTTCACCGGCGTCAGCGCCGGGGTGAGCGGCGGCGAGTCCAACGGAAATGTGTGCCCCGCGAACGGCGGGCGCGCAGGCAGATTGCAGGTCTGGGCGCGCGCGCGCCCCGCGAGGAACACCGCGTGGCAGACGACCGCACACCCCGCGACGAACCGCGCCCCGAGCTTCCCCGACATCCGCATCGACTCCCGCGCCACAGCCGCTCTCGCTACCCACACAGCATACGCCGGCGGGGCCCGGCGTGGGCGGGCTCACGCTGCGCACGAGCTGCCGGTTAGAATCCCCTCGGGGAGAGACGGTTGGCGCCGATCCGCCGGATTCTGCGCGCGCTGCTCGGACTGGCCGCGATCACCGTCG
>Ga0335084_10008134_pt1 | contig 10439 bp, 10 predicted proteins | sample Lox_Sample_44_FD_206721 | JGI IMG/M metagenome (GOLD analysis project Ga0335084, IMG submission 206721) | Soil microbial communities from Loxahatchee National Wildlife Refuge, Florida, United States - Lox_Sample_4.4 | ecosystem: Environmental > Terrestrial > Soil > Wetlands | place: USA... | reverse complement strand
TGCGCTCGGCGGCGCGCGCCGCGAACTCCCGTACGCTCATTCCGACGCGCGCACCGCAAACGAGTGCCGGCGCGTTGAGGTGCGCGAGCATGCCGGTCTCCCATAGCGACCGTGCGTCGCCGATCCGGGCAGTCATGCCATCGACCGCTGCGGCGGGAATGCCGCGGGCGGCGAGCACCGGCAGGCGCGTCACGCCGGCAGCGCCCACACCGGCGTCATGGAATACCGCGGCGCGCGCGGCGACGGCGAGCGCGGAGTCGCGCCGTCCACCGTGCAAGGCCGCATGCGAACCGATGACGAGCACGCGCCCCACATCCGCGCCGACGATCTTCCCGATCGAGTCGAGCCCCCAGACCTCGACTGCACCGGGACGCAGCAGGCACCGGCCCTCGCTGTACGGCGGCGGAGCGGTGTGCGCTAGCGGCGCCCCGCGCAGGCGCTCCGCGGCGTCGCCGCAGCGCATGCCCGCGGCGACGCCGAGCGCCGCGGCGAGCGCGTTCGCGTGCGAGACCACGCCGCGCTCGAGCGCGTCCCGCCCGTCGCCGATGCGCGCCGAGGTGTGCGCCACCGTCGCGGCGGCAGTGCCGATCCGCTCGAGGTAGGCAAGGCCGGCGATGCCGGCGGCGTCCTTGCCCACGCCGGCGTCGTTCAGGATCACCGCCCTCGCCCCGGCGCTCGCGGCGAGATAGGCCGCGATGATGCCGCCATGCGAACCGACGACGAGCACCGCGCCGCGCACTTCGGCACCGAGCTGCGTAGCGCTCTCGGCGGCGACGATCATGCCGGCGGATCCACGCGCAGCCAGAAGGTGACCGGGCCGTCGTTGACGAGGCCGACCTGCATGTGCGCGCCGAACTCGCCGACGGCGACGCGCGGGTAGGCCGATCGCGCCTGCGCGACGGCGAAGTCGAAGAGCGTGCGCCCGCGCGCCGGCTCGGCGGCGGGCGTGAAGCTCGGGCGATTGCCGCTCCGAGTGTCGGCCGCGAGCGTGAACTGGGGAACGAGCAGGAGCCCGCCGCCGGTATCGGCGAGGCTCAGGTTCATCTTCCCGCCGGCGTCCTCGAACAGCCGGAAGCTCAGGATGCGCTCGACGAGCCGCTTCGCGCTCGCCTCAGCGTCGCCGCGCTCGGCACAGACGAGGGCGAGCACGCCGGGTCCGATCTCGCCGACGGTCCGGCCGGCGACGGTGACGCGCGCCTCGGCGACGCGCTGGAGCAGCGCGATCACAGATAGCCGAGGTAGCGAGGCAGGAAGAGCACGAGCTCGGGCACGAAGGTGACGAGCAGGAGCACGAGCGTCAGGGCCAGGATCATCCAGGCGATCCACTTGAACGTCGCCTCGATCGGGATGCCCGCCAGGCGGCACGTGACCATCAGGTTCACCGCCGTCGGCGGCGTGCACGCGCCGATCGCGACATTGAGCGTGATGATCACCCCGAACCAGACGAGATCCCAGCCGTAGGCGATCGCGACCGGGATCAGGAACGGGAGGAAGATGAAGTAAGTGGCGATCGCGTCGAGCGCGGTGCCAGCGATCATCAGCATGGCGGTGATGCTCAGCAGCACCATGGTCTCGTTCGCGCCCGAAGCGGTGAGGCTCTTCGCGTACGCATTGAAGACGCCGATCGTGTCGATCGCCCAGCCGAAGACGCTCGCCAGCCCGACGATGAGCAGGATGACCGCGGAGATCTCGGCCGATTCTGCGAGGATGTCCCACAGCTCGCGCAGGGTCAGTCCCTCGTAGACGAAGATACCGATCGCGATGCCGTAGGCGACCGCGACCACCGCCGCCTCGGTCGGCGTGAAGAGGCCGCTCCGCATTCCGCCGAGGATCACCACCGGCGCGGCGAGCGCCCAGCTCGCCTCCCGCAGGCTCCTCCAGAACGGCGGCGCCGGCTCCGGATCGCTTGCCCCGAAGCCGTATTTCACGCTGAGCCAGATCCCGGCGGCAATGAGTGCGATGCCGGAGAGGATGCCCGGGACGATCCCGGCGGCGAACAGCGCCGGCACGCTCGCCTGCGGGACGAGGATGCTGTAGACGATGAGCGCCACCGAGGGCGGGATCAGGACGTCGGTCGTGCCGCCGGCGGCGATCAGGCTCGCCGAGAACGCCTTGGGATAGCCGTCCCGCGCCATCGCGGGGATCATGATCGCGCCGACCGCCGCCGCGTCCGCCGCCCCGGACCCGGACACACCGCCCAGGATCATGCAAACGATGATCCCGGTGGCGGCGAGCCCCCCGCGGCGGCGCCCCACCATCGAGGACGCGAAGCGCACCAGGCTCGCGGCCATTCCGGTCCGGTCGAAGACGAGCCCGGCGAGGATGAAGAGCGGCAGCGCGAGCAGCGGGTATTTCGCGATGCCCCCGTACACGGTGGTCGGAACCGACATGACCCCCATGTGCGCGTAGACGATCGCCGCGAAGCCGGAGAGCCCGAGCGCAACGGCGAGCGGGACGCCCGCCACCATCAGGAGCAGGAAGACGCCGAAGAGGATGGCGGCGTTCATGCCCGAAACGGGCGCTTGCGCCAGAGCTCGACGAAGGCCTGCGCAAGCCGCAGGAGGAGCGCGAGCGAGAGCAGCGGCAGCCAGACGGTGTAAATCCACTGCGGGGCGCCGATGCCGGGCGAGGTGACCTCGTAGCGGAAGTCGTCCCAGGCCATGCGCGTGCCGAGCCAGACGAGGAGCGCGGCCATCGACGCCGAGCACGCGAACGAGAGCAGCAGCAGGCGGTGCCGCCAGGGGCCGGGTGCCCGTTCGGCGAACCACGTCACCGCGATCTGGTTGCCGTCGAGGAACGCCTTCGCCGAGCCGACGAAGGTCAGGAAGACCATGAGGAACACCGAGACTTCCTCGGTGAACGCGAACGAGATGTCGGTGAAGTAGCGCACCAGCACGTTCGCAAGGGTGATGATGCAGAGCGCGGCCATCGCCGCCGCGCCGAGTAAGCGCTCGACGCGGAAGCGGCGCTCGACTACCGCGCGATCGAACGGAGACGACGTGCCCCGGTCAGCGTCCACATGCTCCTCCAGAAGCGAAAACGCCGGCAGGCGCGAGGGCCTGCCGGCGGTCAGACGGGCGAGCGGACGGCCGCTCGCCCTACTTCTTCCGCGCCGCGACCGAGGTCTCGGCCTTCTTCACCAGGTCGGGCCCGATGTTCTTCGCCCACTTGTCGTAGACCTTGCGCGTCGCCTTCACGAACTCGCCCCGCTCCTGCGGCGAGAGCTTCACGACGGTCACGCCGAAACCCTCGACCGTCTTGATCGTGCTCTCGTCGGGCGCGACCAGGCCGGCGCGCGCGAGCTTGATGATCTCGCGTCCCGCCTCGACCGCCGCGTCGCGGACGATCTTCTGGTCGGCCGGCGTCCACGACTCCCATACCTCCTTGTTCGCGACGAAGATCAGCGGGTCGGCGACGTAGCCCCAGAGCGTGACGTTCTTCTGGCCGACGGTGTGCAGCTTCGCGGCGGTGAAGATCGTCAGCGGGTTCTCCTGGCCGTCGACCGCGCCGGAGGCGAGCGCGGGCTGCGCGTCGGCCCAGCTCATCTGCGTCGGGTTGGCGCCGAGCGCGGTGAAGGTGTCGTTGAAGATCGGCGAGCCGACGACGCGGAACTTCAGGCCCTTCATGTCCGCCGGTGTGCGGATCGGCCGCTTCGAGTTGGTCACCTCGCGGAAGCCGTTCTCGCCCCACGCAAGCGGCACGACGCCCTGCTTCTCGAGGATCCGAAAGATGTCCTTCCCGACCTCGCCCTGGGTGAGCGCGTCGATCGCCGCGTAGTCCGGCATCAGGAACGGCAGCGAGAAGAGGTTCAGCTCCTTCACCTGCGGCGACCAGTTGATCGTCGAGCCGATCGCGAGGTCGATGACGCCCTGGCGGATGGCGGTGAACTCGCGCGTCTGATCGCCCGCGACGAGCGAGACGCCCGGGTACAGCTTGATGTTGATCCGGCCGTTCGTGCGCTCGCGCACGAGGTTGCCCCAGATCTCGCCACCCTTGCCCCACGGGAAGGCGGTGCCCACGACGGTGGAAAGCCGGTACTCGGGTGCGTACTTCGTCTGCGCCATGGCCGGCGGGGCTGCGATCGCGGCCGCGGCGGCGATGGCGAGCGCTGTGAGAATCTGCCTCATTGAGACCTCCTCCTTCGGGTGATGGGATGCGCGCGCGAGCTAGCGCCGCGCGGCGCTTCGTCCGGGGCCCGGCCGGTCGCACAGCGCGACCAGCGCGGCCAGGATCCTGTCGGCGGTGATCCGCGCCTCGTCCTCGAGCGGCTTAGAGTAGCCGACCGGGATGCGCGGCGCGCCGATGCGTTTCACGGGGACGCCGAGCTCCTCGGCGACGGTCGCCGCCACCTCGGCGCCGAAGCCGCCGGCCTGCACCGCCTCGTGCGCGACGAGGAGGCGGCCGGTCTTCGCCGCGGATGCGAGCACCGCGTCCCGGTCCCACGGCCAGATCGTGCGGAGATCGACGACCTCGATCGCAAGGCCGCGCTTCGCCGCGGCTTCGGCGGCCTCGAGCGCGGTGTGCACGGTGCGCGACCAGGTGACGAGCGTCGCATCGCCGCCCGTCCTACGGAGCTCGGCGGTGCCGAGCGCGACGCGGCGGCCCACCGGCACCTCGCCCTCGCTGCCCCAGAGCTCCTTGTGCTCCATGTAGATCACCGGGTCACCGCTCTCGATCGCGGCGTGGAGCAGCGCGTAGTTGTCCGCCGGCGTCGCCGGCGTGACGACGACGAGGCCGGGCATGTGCGCGAACCACGCCTCGAGCGACTGCGAGTGCTGCGCGGCGGACGCGCTCCACAGGCCGTTCGGCATGCGTGCGACGAGCGGCACGCGGCCCTGCCCGCCGAACATGTAGCGCGCCTTGGCGGCCTGGTTGACGACTTCGTCCATCGAGCAGAGCGCGAAGTCGACGACGCGCATCTCGACGACCGGCTTGAGGCCATTCAGCGCCATGCCGACGGCCGCGCCCATGATCGTGGCCTCGGAGATCGGCGTGTCGATCACGCGCTGCGGGCCGAACTCCTGCGCGAGGCCGCGGTACTGCGCGAAGATCCCGCCCCGGCCGACGTCTTCGCCGAGGGCGACCACGCGCGGATCGGCGCGCATCGCCTCGGCGAGCGCGGTGCAGGCGGCTTGGGCGTAGGTGAGGCGCCCCATGGTCAGTACCACCGCCCCGCGCCGGTGTCCTGGATCTCGCCATAGGCGCTAGCGGTCTGCGGCCACGGCGCCGCGTGCGCGGCGGCGACGGCGGCGGCGATCTCGCGCTCGGCCTCCGCGCGGACCCGCTCGAGCTCCAGCGCACCGACGCCCAGCGCCGCGAGCTTCTCCGCCGCGTTCCGCAGCGGATCCTCCTCGACCGCACGGCTCACCTCGTCCGGATTCCGGTACGCCGCCGGGTCGACGGAGACATGGCCCTTCACGCGATAGGTCACCGCGTGGAGGAAGCGCGGACCGCGCCCCGCGCGCACCTCTTCGATGAGCGCCGCCGCGGCGGCGTCGACCGCTTCGACGTCGTTCCCGTCCACCACGCGCCCATGCACTCCGACCGCGTGCGCGCGCGCCGCCGCGCCCTCGCCGCCGGTCATCGCCTCGGTCGGGGTCGTCGCGGAGTAGCGGTTGTCCTCGCACACGAAGAGCACCGGCAGGTGATAGATCTGCGCCCAGTTCAACCCCTCGAGGAACGGCCCGCGATTCACCGCGCCGTCGCCGAAGAAGCATGCGACGATCTCGCGTGCGCCCCGCAGCTTGATCGCATGGGCCGCGCCGGCCGCGATCGGGATGCCGGCTGCGACCACGCCGTTTGCGCCGAGCATGCCGACCGAGAAGTCGGCGATGTGCATCGAGCCGCCCTTGCCGCCGTTGAAGCCGGTCGCGCGGCCGAAGAGCTCGCACATCATTGCGGTCGCATCGGCGCCCTTCGCGATCGTGTGGCCGTGGCCGCGGTGCGTGGAGGTGATGAGGTCGGTGCGATCGAGGTTGGCGCACACCCCGGCCGGCACCGCTTCCTGCCCGGTCGAGAGGTGGAGCGGACCGCGGACGAGGGCCTGCGTGCCGAGCGCGGCGCCGAATGCGGCGACCCCGCCCTTGCTCGCCTCCTCCGCCGCGTTCTCGAACGCGCGGATGCGCGCCATCGTGCGATAGAGCGCAAGGAGCCGCTGGGGGTTGGAAACGGTCGCTGCCATGCCCGACGGCCCGCGGCCGTGAGAGGGAGCGCGGAGTCTACTGGTGCGGCGCGCGGGGCGTCAAATGGCGACGCCCGGCGGCGCACCGCCTGACGGCGCCTCCGGCACGCGGTATCGTTGGGTGGTCGAGCAAATGCACGACTCAAACAGCGAAGGAGACTGTATGGCGACGCGCGGGTTTTCCGGAAAGGGCCGTTCGGCGGGCGCAAGCGTGCGGCTCCCGCCGGGGCAGTTCGTGACCGAGGACTTCCCGGTGCTCTCGGCCGGACCCACGCCCAGGATCGCGCTCGAGAACTGGCGCTTCACCCTGAAGGTCGGCCCGCGGCCGGTCAAGCAGTGGTCGTGGCGGGAGTTCATCTCGCTCCCGGTGACCGCGATCACGCGCGACATCCACTGCGTCACCAAGTGGAGCAAGTTCGACACGGCGTGGGAGGGCGTATCGATCGACGACCTCCTCGCCGACGCGGGCATCGAAGCCCCCACCGCCTATGTCCTCGCGCACTCCGTCGACGGCTACTCGACCAACGTGCCCACGAAGGATCTCGTCGGCGGGCGCGGCATGATCGCCGTCTCGTACGATGGCAAGCCGATCCCGGCCGATCATGGTGGCCCGGCCCGCCTGCTCGTCCCGCATCTCTACTTCTGGAAATCGGCGAAGTGGGTGAACGCGCTGCAGTTCACCGAGCGCGACGAGGCCGGGTTCTGGGAACTCCGCGGGTATCACCTGTACGGCGATCCTTGGCAGGAGCAGCGCTACTCGGGGGACTGAGGCGATGGACGCCGTTGCCAGGCCGCGGAAGCTCGCGTGGACCGCGGCGAGGGTCGTCTCGGTCGTCCCGCGCACGCCGCGGATCAAGAGTTTCTTCTTCGCGCTGCCCCAGCCGCCGTCGTTCGTCCCGGGGCAGCACATGGACGTGCGCCTGGTGGCGCCCGACGGCTATGAGGCGCAGCGCAGCTACTCGATCGCCTCCGCGCCGGAACGGACCGACGCGCTTGAGCTCGCGATCGAGCGGCTTCAGGACGGCGAGGTGTCGCCGTTCTTCCACGACGAGGTCCGGGCCGGCGACGAGATCGAGCTGCGCGGACCGATCGGCGGCCACTTCATGTGGTCGGTGAACGACGGCGGGCCGCTGCTCCTGGTCGGCGGCGGCTCGGGCGTCGTGCCGCTCGCCTCGATGGTCCGGCATCACGCCGCGCAGGCAAGCGAGGTTCCGGTGACGCTGGTGACGTCGGGACGGACCGCGTCGGACCTCCTGTATCTCGACGAGCTGCGCGCCTACGCTGCCGCGCAACGCAGCTTCAGCCTGCTGGCCACGGTCACGCGCGAAGCCCCGGCTGAGCGCGATCTCAGGAACGGCCGCATCGATCGGGCGCTGCTCGCGCAGACGCTCGCGCAGTCGATGCCACCGTTCCGCACGTTCGTGTGCGGAAGCAATGCCTTCGTCGAGACGGTGACGCAGGCCCTGCTCGATCTGAACGTCGCCCCGGACCGGATCAGGACCGAGCGCTACGGCGGCTGAGGTTCAGGGGCGACCCGTGGCAGGGTGAAACGCCCGCACCGCGAGGAATCCCAGCACCACGAAAATCAGCAGCACGATCGCCTGCGCGATGACGAAGGGCGGCTCGGTCTGCGTCGGCGCGAGCGGCTTGAGGAGTGGCCGCTTGAGGAATGCCTGGACGACGCCGACGAAGCAGTTGAGGTAGAGCGAGAACACCGCCGTCACGACGTAGACCCAGCGCCAGGACCCCGCGAGGCGGCCGATGTAGAGTGCGAAGAGCGCGATCGCCAGCGCGACGAGCGAGATGATGCCGACGATGTGCGACGCCAGGAGCTGCTGGAAGGGGAACAGGAAACCGGTGAGGCTCGTCAGCACCGTGGTGGCGAGAAAGAGCGCGGTCCAGCCGGGGAGCCGCTTTCCGCCGAGCATCCCGAACAGGACGACGATGCCGGCGCCGATCCCGATCAGGCTGAGGATCACATGTAGCTCGGTGAACGCGGCCAGCGACACTCCGAGAACCATTGTGCATCTCCCCGAGGGGTACCAGCCCTATTCCTGCAGCGCGCGGTGGACGAACTGCACCGCGGTCGATCCCTCGCCCACCGCCGCGGCGACTCGCTTGATGCTCCCCGCGCGCACGTCGCCGACCGCGAAGATCCCCGGACGGCTCGTCTCCAGGAGATACGGCGTGCGAGCGAGCGGCCACCGCGTCGCCTCGAGATCCGCCGCGCTCAGGTCCGGTCCGGTGCGCACGAACCCCTTCTCGTCCAGGGCGACCCATCCCTCCAGCCAGCGCGCGTTCGGCACCGCGCCGGTCATCAGGAACACGTGCCCGATATCGCGCGCCTCCCGTTCACCGCCCCTGCTCCGCCATATGACGCGCTCGAGCTGACCGTTCCCCTCGAGCGCGGCGATCTCGGTGAACGGGCGCAGCGTGATGTTGGGGTTCTCCTCGATGCGCCGGATCAGGTAGCGCGACATCGTCGCGGCCAGCCCCGACGACCGGACGAGCAGGTGCACGTGCCGGCATCCGCTCGCGAGGAACACCGCCGCCTGGCCGGCCGAGTTCCCGCCGCCGACGACGATCGCCTCCTCGCCCCGGCAGATCTGCGCTTCCAGGTAAGTCGCCGCGTAGTACACGCCCGCGCCAACGAACTGCGACAGGTTCTCGATCGCGAGCGGCCGGTACTCCGCGCCGGTGGCGACGACGATCGTCCGCGCGTGCACGACGCGGCCGCTCGCAAGCTCGATCCGGTACGGGCGACGATGGCACAGCAGGCGCACGACCGTGCCCGCGACGGCGACGTCCGCCCCGAACTTCTGCGCCTGGACGAGCGCGCGTGCGGCGAGCGCCTGTCCCGAGATGCCGGTCGGGAAGCCGAGGTAGTTCTCGATCTTCGAGCTCGTTCCCGCCTGCCCGCCCGGTGCGGTCGTCTCGAGCACGAGCACGTCGAGTCCCTCGGAGGCGCCGTAGAGGGCGGCGGCGAGCCCCGATGGCCCCGCGCCAATGACGATCAGATCGCGGACCGTCTCGTGGTCGAACTCCGGATTCATCCGGAGGCACTCGACGAGTTGCTCGTTCGTCGGGTTTCTGAGCACCGCCTCGCCGCGACAGATGACGACCGGCACCTCGTCGACCCCGACTTGGAAGCGCTCGAGCAGCGCGGCGACGTCGGGGTCGCGATCGACGTCGAGGCTCGCGTACGGAAAGCCGTTGCGGCCGAGGAACTGGCGCAGGCGGAGCGTCGCGGCCGAGTGGCTCGAGCCGATCAGTACCACGTCGCCCTGCTGCGCCTGGATGAGCCCCATGCGGCGCAGGATGAACGCGCGCATGAAGAGCTCGCTCAGTTCAGCGTCGTTCTGGACGACCCGGAGCAGGCCTGCGTGCTCGATCGCGATCACCTCGCCGTCCTCGCGGACCCGCGCGCGCACGGAGGAGCCCGCGCCGCGCAGTGCGCTCATCTCGCCCCCGAAGCTGCCCGCCGTATGGACGGTCACCGGCGTCTCGCCGGCGATCCCCGGGAGCACGACCTCGATCGCGCCGGACAGCACGACGAGGATGCGTGCGTGCCGGTCACCCGGCTCGGTGAGCAGTTCGCCGGCACGGATGCGAAGCCGCTTCCCGTACGCCTCGAGCCGGTCGATCTGCGCCGGCGTCAGCTTCGGGAACATCTGTTCCCGCCGGGTCTCGATCAGACTCGCCATCGCCGTCAGCGCCCGCCCAGGATCTTCTCGGTCGCCGAGACCAGGCCGCCGAGGCCGAACGAGGCGTCCTCGACCATGCCGTTGAGAAAGAGCCCGGGCGTGCTGCGGACGTGGCTCCGCCGGCCGCTCTCGATGTGCTCGCGGACCCGCTGGACGTAGAGGTGCTCGTCCATCTCCGCGGTGAAGCGCGCCATGTCGAGCTCGAGCCGCTCGGCATAGGCGTGCAGGTTCTTCGGCTTCAGGTGGGCCTGGTTGTCGAACAGCAGGTCGTGCATCTCCCAGAACTTGCCCTGGGCGGCGGCGCACTCGGCCGCCTCGGCGGCGGCAAGCGCGTGGGGATGCAGCCCCTCGAGCGGGAAGTGGCGCCAGGCAAACCGGATCCCGCCCGGAAAGCGCGCGAGGAGCCCCCTCAGCCCGGGCGCCGTCTGCTTGCAGATCGGGCATTCGAAGTCGCCGTATTCCACGATGGTCACATGGGCATGCGCCGGGCCTTTCACGTGGTCGTCGGCGCCGGGAGGGATTGCGAGATCGAACTTGTGATGCTGAGTCATTGG
>Ga0335084_10008129_pt1 | contig 10443 bp, 5 predicted proteins | sample Lox_Sample_44_FD_206721 | JGI IMG/M metagenome (GOLD analysis project Ga0335084, IMG submission 206721) | Soil microbial communities from Loxahatchee National Wildlife Refuge, Florida, United States - Lox_Sample_4.4 | ecosystem: Environmental > Terrestrial > Soil > Wetlands | place: USA: Florida... | reverse complement strand
ATCCTTGCCGCGAGTGTGCATGTGAGGATGGAGCGCGACCAGTTTCACGTCGCGGGGGACCTCGAAGCTGGCATCGACACGGTAATTGGGATCTTGCGGTGGAATCTTGAAGGTGCCGTTCACAGCCGACAGAGTCAGCACGCGCTCTTTGGGGGGCTCTTTGGCGAAGATGATGCCAAGACGGGTCTGGTCGGTGGTGGCTTTGCCGTTCGGAGTGTAGTGAACTTCGAGCACGATATCGGAGCCGGCCTTGATCAGCTTGCCTTGTCCGGGCTGCAGAATTTCCGCAGGCTGGCCGGGAGCGTATCCTACGAGAAAGTCGCTGGGGAGAGCGCTGGTGTCGTTCTTGTCGTCTTGTTTCGGTGGCGGAGCTTCGAAGAAGACTCCGGGCTTTTGTCCCTTGAAGTAATTGGAGCCGGGTTCGCGGACGAAGGCAATAATGTGGTGAACGACGGAGCGGTCGGTGGGACGAGCTTCGGCCGCCTGGACCCATTTGTCTTCCGTGAATCCCGTGGGAATGATGACGTACTGATACTCCACCATGCCCGAAGCTGGAACGGAATAGGGGTGCGGGAGTTCAAAAACCGCGTCGGGCTTGGGGATGCCCCAGCCTTCGACGAACTTCGGTGGCGGAGGAACTTCGACAGGGTCGCCTTCCGGCGCGCCCGCATTGGCCCAGGCCACGATCGCATTGATTTCTTTTTCGCTAAGGGAGCGGTCATTGGAGAAATGGCCGAAGGCAGGATCGGCGTACCAGGGCGGCATGATCTTTTGCTTGACGGCACGCTTCATCGTGGAGGCCCAGGGGCGTGCCTGCTCGTAGGTCAACAGCGAAAATGGGGCGGCTTCTCCGGGGCGATGGCAAGACTGGCAGTGACTTTGAAGGATGGGAGCGATGTCTTTGGAGAATGTGGGCGCGGGAGTTTGACTGACGCTGTACGTTCCTAGACACAGAAGCATCGCAACGGATGACAGAGAACGTCTCATGAACCTTTGTCCCCAGATGAAGATGACTGCCTCTTGAGGATGAAGTATACCCGAGTGGGTTGGCTAGCCTGCAAAGCATCCGACACGAGTCTTGGCAGGGCACTATCTCATCCTGTTTGGTGCCACCGGCTTGTTGCATAGGTCCTTCGCTTCGCTCAGGATGACAGGGAGGAGCAGTGGGTATGCGATACGAATTTTTGGTTGAGACTTATGCTACCGAGCGGGTTAAGGTCGCTAGCGTTTGGAGTGAGTTTCGGGATGAGGATCTGGCGGTGCGGCCTAGCGCGAGCGATCCGCGGGGGCGGAGCGTGCTGGAGCAGATGGTGCATCAGTGCGTGAGCGAGGATTTGTGGTTCAAGAACATGTTGGGGATTGATGTGGGGGCTCCGCCGCTGCCGGGTTCGGAGGGGCGGATGGAGTTTATCAAGCGATATGTAGAGGACAGCGGGAAGCGGCTGGCGGAATTGCAGACGAAAGAAGATGGATGGTGGGAGGGCGAGACTTCGTTCTTTGATGTGCGGCGAGGCCGCGCGTGGGTGATGGTGCGGAGAGTGGCGCATACGTCGCATCATCGGGGACAGTTAATGGCGATGCTGCGGATGCTGGGCCGGGAGGTGCACAGCAATTATGGCCCGACGGCAGATACGGGTGGACTGATGGCGAATCGGGCTCCGACGATTTATGCCTATCGATCGCTGGAGGAGTTATTGAGCGGTGGGCAAGCGGCGCAGTTGCCGGGTGGCGGCGGGAAGGCTGTGACGGAGCGGCCTGGGCGGTGAGCCTTTTCAGGGCCGTGGTCGGTGCAGGAGTTCCGCCGGCAGGTTTCACCTGGCCTCGCTTCGCTCGGTGGACAGCCGAGGCGGCTGTCCCTACGCGAGTTTTGGTGATTACTTGATTGTGAAGGCTAGCGTCAGTAGTGTTTTTTGTTCTACTTCATGCGCTTTAGCGCTGCCTGTGGCGGGGCTTGGGCTGGAGCTTCGCTTGACGCTCAGGACTGGACGTTCGCCGACAAGGCGCTTCAGACGGGGAAGCATGTTGAACATGGCTCCCTGATTTGCGGGCTCTTCCTGCACCCAGACGATGTCCGCGTGCTGGCCGTGGCGCTCGAATTCGGCGGCGACTTCGGCTTCTGGGAACGGGTAGAGCTGTTCGAGGAATACGATCGCGGTGTTGGCGTCTTTTCTCTTTTTTCTTTCCGCCTGTAACTCGTGGCCGATTTTTCCGGTGCAGATCAGGATCCGTTCGGCTTCGCCGACTTCATTGTCGGGGATGACGTTGAGAAACTGCTTGTGCGTGAAATCTTCGATTGGAGAGCTGGCATCTGGGTGGCGCAGCATGCTCTTCGGAGTGAAGATGATCAGCGGCTTGCGCCAGTGGCGCAGGGCCTGTCGGCGCAGAAGGTGGAAGTACTGCGCGGCATTGGAGGGCTGCGCGATCTGGATGTTGTGCTTCGCGGCCAACTGAATGAAGCGCTCGATTCTTGCGCTGGAGTGCTCGGGTCCCTGGCCTTCGTAGCCGTGGGGGAGGAGCATCACGAGGCCGGACAGAAGATTCCATTTGGCTTCTCCGGCGCTGATGAACTGATCGATGATGGCCTGCGCGACATTGACGAAGTCTCCGAACTGAGCTTCCCAGAGGACAAGCGATTCGGGATAGTCGCGGGAGTATCCGTATTCGAAGCCGAGGACACCGGCTTCGGAGAGTGTGGAGTTGTAAATTTCGCAACGCGCCTGTCCCTGGGCGATGTTCTCGAGGGGAACGTATTCGTTTTCATTCTCGATGTCGATGAGGACTGAGTGACGCTGGTTGAAAGTGCCACGGCGGGAGTCTTGTCCGCTGAAGCGAACGTGCGTTCCGGCTTTCACCAAGCTGGCGAACGCGAGGGCTTCGGCCATGCCGTAATCGACGGCGCGTTTACCGGCGCCCATTTCAGCGCGCTGTTCGAGAAGTTTTTTCACCTTCGGATGAATGTGAAAGCCTTCCGGATAAGTGGTAAGCCTAGAAGTTAGTTCGGGGATTTCTTCGGGAGAGAGTCCGGTCTCGACTTCGTATTCAGGGCGGTGCAGACCTCCGAAGTAGTTGTTCCAGTACTTCGGGAGCTCGCGCATCAGGGGCTTGTGTTTGACGCTTCCGGCTTTCTTCTGCGCGGCTTCGAATTCTGCTTTGATAGAGTCGGCCTTCGCCTGGGCATCCGAGTCGCCGATGTCTTCGGCGTAGATCTGCCAGAGCGGTGCGTGGTCTTTGATCTTCTTATAGAGGAGCGGCTGAGTGATGGTCGGGTCGTCGACTTCGCTGTGGCCGTGGCGGCGGTATCCGATGAGGTCGATGACGACGTCAGTTCCGAACTCGTAGCGATACTCAGTCGCAATCCGGGCGACGCGAACAACGGCATCCACATCTTCGGCGTTGACGTGGAAGATGGGAATCGACTGGCGCCGGGCGATGCACGCGGCGAAGCGGGTCGAGTGTTCTTCGGTGTAGCTGGTGGTGAATCCGAGGAGGTTGTTGACAACGACGTGGATGGTGCCGCCGACGGTGTATCCGGGAAGGTCGGCGTAGTTCATGGTTTCGGCGAGAATGCCTTGTCCTGCGAATGCAGCGTCGCCATGAACGAGCAGTGGGAGATATTGTTCGCGGCCGCCTTCTCCGGTGCGGTCTTGCTTGGCACGGGTGCGGCCGACCGTTACGGGATCAACGGCTTCAAGGTGACTTGGGTTTGATACGAGGTGGATGTGAACCTTGCCACCACTCTTGGTTTCGTACTCACCGGTGGCACCCATGTGGTACTTGACGTCTCCGGAGCCAAGGACGCTACGTGGATCGACGTCTTCGAATCCGGCAAAGATTTCCTGCGTCGGACGCTTGGCGACGTGGGCGATGACGTTGAGGCGTCCGCGATGGCTCATGCCCATGACGAGTTCGATCGCGCCTTTTTGCGCAGCGCAGTCGAGGACTTCATCGACTAACGGGATGAGGGCGGTCACGCCTTCGAGCGAGAAGCGCTTGGAGCCGAGATAGCGCTGCTGCATGACCTGCTCGAAAATGTCGGCGCGAGTGAGCAGATCGAGGATCCGGGCCTGATCTTCCTGGGGAGGTTCGGATTCCATGCGCTCGAAGATCCAGCGGCGACGCTCCGGGGCGTAGATGTGGTTGATTTCGACCCCGATGGTGCTGGAATAGATGGCTCGGGCCTCGCGGGCATATTCGCCATCGGGTTCGAGTTCGGGCGTCGGGCGCGGTCGGAGGAAACCGAGTGGATCGAGGTCGCCTTCAAGGTATCCAAATTGGCGGTAGGCCGAGAAGACGCGTTCGCGTTCAGGATTGGTGCCGTTGGTCGAGGCTTGGTCGGCTACGGCGCTGGATGTCTTGGATTTCGGGGTCATAAGAGTGCAGGTACTAGGATAAAGGATGCTGGGGAATGGCAAAAGCTTCAGGGCGGAAGCGCTCAGCACAGAGGGCACAGGGGATCATTGGGAAACAATGTTTGGACGGTGATTGTAGACAGGAGCATTTCGCATGACTAGAACGAAGCTTGGAGTACCGCTGGTGGTGGGCATTCCTTTTGATGGTCAGTCTTCTTATTTGCGGGGAGCGGGGGAGGCTCCGGCGAAGATACGGGAGGCGATGTGGTGTGACGCTTCGAATATGTGGACGGAACTGGGCGTGGACTTGGGCGTCGCGGGGGTTTTCGAGGACGCGGGGGACTTGGAGCTGCCGGCGCAATCTGCAGCATCCCAAAATCCCCACCCTTCAACACGCTCAGGGCAAGCCTTCTCCCAAAATCAGGGAGAAGTGGGGCACCCGGTTCTCCTGGCAATTGAAGCTGCTATTGCGAAACACATTGATGCCGGGAAGAGGCCGGTCTCGCTGGGCGGGGATCATTCGATTACGTATCCCATTGTGCGGGCGTTTGCTAGGCATTATCCAGAGCTGACGATTTTTCATTTTGATGCTCACCCGGATTTGTACGACGAGTTGGAGGGGAACCGGTTGTCGCATGCTTGTCCGTTTGCGCGAATTATGGAGGCGGGACTGGCGAAGCGGTTGGTGCAGGTGGGGATTCGCACGATGAATGGACATCAGAGACAGCAGGCGAAGCGGTTTGGAGTCGAGGTGGTGGAGATGCGTGGGCTTCCGGCATACGAGAAGTTGAAGGCTGCGGGGCCGGTTTACATCACGTTTGACATGGATGTGCTGGATCCGGCATTCGCGCCGGGGATTTCGCACCGCGAGCCGGGAGGGATGACGGTACGAGAAGCGATTGCACAACTGCAGGCGATCGAGGGAGAGATTGTGGGTGCGGACATTGTCGAGTACAACCCGGTGCAGGATGTTTCGGGAATGACGGCGACCGTGGCGGGAAGGATTTTGAAGGAAATTCTGGGGAAGACGATTGCCGGGTAGGGTTCCATTTTGAGAGAGCGGCAAAGATCTTTCACCACAGGGGGCAGGGGGATCACAGAGAAAATCGATTTTCGATAGTACAATGCCCGGTCATGAAAATCATCGGATTAGTAGCGTTGTGCGCTTGCCTGGCTATAAGCGCGGGATGCGGCGGGGGCGGGATGGGGGACGGCGGCGGCGGTGGTGGAGGCGGAGGAGGCGGCGGGTTGATATCTGCTTCCGTTGTCGTCTCGAACACGACGAACGGACCGTTCAGCGTGGCGATGTCGACGTCGTTTCAACCGGCGGATTGGGACTATCAGTTCTTCAATTTGAATCCTGGCGCGACTACCACGCTGGGAAATCTGGGATCGCATCACGTGCGCTTGCAAGGGATTGTGCATGGAGTACCGCAGGGGGACGAGGGCACTAGTTCGCAGGCATGGGACTTTTCGACTCTCGATGCCATTGCGCAGCCAGTGCTGAGCGTGGGCGATCAAAGCCCGGAGTTCCAGATCGCGAAGGCTCCGGCGTTCATGTATCAGGGCAACAATAGCGGGAGCGCCTTCACCGATCTAAGCTTCACCGAATTCGCCGGGTACACGCAGAACCTGGTGCGGTATTACAACACAGGCGGGTTCACGGAAGGTACAAGTTACGTCTCCGCGGCGTGGCCAAACGCGAAGATCACTTGGTGGGGAATCTACAACGAGCCCAACATTAATAATGGTCTGTCGGCGCAGCAATACACGGACATGTACAACACCGTGGTTCCGGCCATGCAGGCGATCGATCCCACGATCAAGTTTGCAGCGGTGGAACTGGCGGATTTCTACGGGCAAGAGCAGGCGTGGCTTCCGACATTCGCCAGCGGAGTCACCGCGCAGGTTGACGTGCTGGCGACGCACTTTTATTCGAGCTGCAATCAGAAAGATACGGACTCAATGCTGTTCGCGACTGTTCCTGGATTCGTGACGGACGTGCAGGCGATCTATGGCCACATGGCGGTGAATCCGGCGCTGGCGAATGTCCCAGTGTGGGTGACGGAGAATAACGTCAATGCGGATTATTCGAACAATGGCATGAGCAACTGCAATCAGGGACAAGTTTTCGTGGAGGATTTGCGGGGATCGAGTCCTTATTTTGCGGCGTGGCGGCCTTATGTCTTCTCACAGCTTGGCAAGGCTGGGGTGCAGGCGCTATATCACTGGGACTTTGGGGCGGATCAACAATACGGCGAAGTGGACTACAGCACCGGCGCTTTGCAACTGAGCTACTGGGTGGATTATTGGCTGGGCCAGGAGTTCCCTGCAGACGCCGGCAGCCAGGTGCTGCAGTACACATCCAGCGACGATGCCGACCTGGAGACTCTGCCGGTGATCAACAGCGATGGAAGCGTTGTAATCATGGTGGCAAATCATGCCGTGAAGACTCCGTCGACCGACAATAATGGGGCAGGTGTTCCGTTCAGCGTGAAGGTGGATGTGTCTGCCCTGGGGACATTTTCGAGCGCGCGGTTGGTAACGATCGATAAGGACACAAGCGTAACGAATGGACCGGCGGCGACCAGCGTTACGCCTGCGGCGCAAGTGACGCTGGACCTCAACGGGTATTCGGTGGGAATACTGACTTTGACGCCATAAGTACGAGGTAACAAGATCGTTCACCACAGAGGACACAGGGCGCATAGAGGAAACAGATAATGGTTTTTCAAAACAACGTGATGAATGGCTTGCTCTGTTTGGCATTAGCGGGGTGCGCGGTTACCGTAGCGTGCTCGAAACCGGCACAGAACGCCCAGGCGGGCGGGATGCAGGCGATGCCAGTGAAGGTGATCGAAGCGAAGGCGCAGGCGGTCAACGACGCGTCAGATTATGTGGCCACGTTGAAGTCACGCGATTCGGCGGTGATCATGCCGCAGGTGGATGGGCAGATCACCCAGATTTTCGTGCACTCCGGGGAACGCGTGGGCGCGGGCGGACCGTTGATGGAGATCGATCCGCTGAAACAGCAGGCGACTGTGAAGAGCCTGGAGAGCGCGCGGTCGGCGCAGCAGGCTAATTTGAGTTGGACGAAGCAGCAGTATGAACGGGCGAAGGGGCTGTCGGGGGCGGGAGTGGTAAGCAAGCAGGATCTTGATCAGGCAAAGGCAGCGATGGATGCGTCGCAAGCGCAAATGGACGCGCTGGATGCACAGGTTCGCGAGCAGGAAGTGCAGCTTCATTATTACAAGGTGGTCGCGCCGAGGGCGGGGATCGTGGGAGATATTCCAGTGCGGGTCGGTGACCGTGTAACGAATACGACACAACTGACGACGGTTGACCAACCTGGCAGCCTCGAGGCTTACGTCTACGTGCCAGTCGAGAAATCGCCGCAGTTGAAGATGAATTTGCCGGTGCAGGTTCTCGACAGCAACGGCAAGGTGCTGGCGGACACGCGGATCAGCTTTATCTCTCCGCAAGTGGACAACACCACGCAAACGGTACTGATAAAGGCTCGAATTGAGAACGGGAATGATGCACTGCGCCAATCGCAATTTATCCGCTCGCGTGTGGTCTGGGGAACGCACCAGAATCCGGAAGTGCCGATATTGGCCGTGTCGCGGTTGGCGGGACAATATTTTGCTTTCGTTGCGGAGCCGCAGGGGGGCGGATTCGTGGCCAAGCAACGTCCGCTGACCATTGGCGAAACTGTGGGCAATAACTATGAGGTGCGCGATGGAATCAAGCAGGGAGACAAGGTGATCGTTTCCGGAACACAGTTCCTCGTCAATGGGATGCCCGTGGTGCCGATGAGTTAGCAAGAATGAAAACCGCGGAGGACTCTGAGGACGAGGAGGAATCAGGTTTTTCTGAATAGGCCGCCAGATCTTAGTTGTACCTTCTCTGCGTGCTCTGTGTCCTCGGCGGTATTGGGTGGTTCGAGGCTGATCATTCATGGTTGATTTCTTCATACGACGTCCGGTATTTGCCAGCGTTTGCGCTTTGCTGATCGTTCTGGCGGGATCGGCAGTGATTCCTTCCCTGCCGATTGCGCAATTTCCGAATCTTGCGCCGCCCACCGTCGGCGTTTCGAGCTTCTATATCGGCGCCAGCGCGCAGACCGTGGAGAGCGCGGTGACGATTCCGCTGGAGCAGCAGATCAACGGCGCCGAGGGAATGAAATACATCACGTCGACCAGCGGCAATGATGGGACAAGCCAGATCACGGTAACGTTCGACCTGACGCGAGATCCAGACTTGGCGGCGGTTGATATCCAGAATCGAGTGAACACCGCACAGGGACGGCTGCCGGGAGCGGTGAAGTCGGTTGGAATCACGACGGCGAAGACATCGCAGAACTTCGTATTTGCCGCGGCCGTCACGGCCGATAACAACCAGTACACGCCACTGTTCATGAGCAACTATCTCGACGTTTATGTTCGGGACTCGCTCAAGCGGGTTCCGGGCGTGGCAGACGTAATCATTTTCGGCGAGCGGAAATTTTCGATGCGGCTGTGGCTGGATCCGGTGCGGATGGCGGGACGCGGGCTCACGGCACCGGACGTGGTGAATGCGTTGTCCGAGCAAAACGTGGAAGTGGCTGCCGGGCAAGTAGGACAGCAGCCATCCGTGCCGGGGCAGCAGTATCAGGTTAGCGTGCGAGCAGTTGGCCGGTTGAGCGAGGCGGCGCAGTTCGACAACATCATCCTGAAGACGAATGCGGACGGCACGCTGGTGCGGCTGAAAGATGTGGGGCGCGCCGAACTTGGCGCAGAGAGCTATGCGGCCGATCTTTCGTTTAATGGCAAAGATGCCGTTGGAGTCGCGGTTACGCAGCTATCGACTGCCAATGCATTGGATGTGAACCGGCAGGCGATGGCCGAGCTCGATCGCTTGTCGAAAAACTTTCCGCCGGGCATGCATTACCAGCTGGCGTTCAACACGACAGATGCGGTCAGCGAGTCGATTCGGGATGTGCTGTTTACGGTGGGTTCGGCGATTCTGCTGGTCATCCTGGTGATCTTTGTATTCCTTGGCGACTGGCGAACGACGATGATTCACTTCATCGCGACCCCGGTATCGCTGATCGGGACTTTCGCGTTTGTGAAATTGCTGGGATTCTCCATCAACACGCTGACACTATTTGGCATCACGCTGGCGACCGGCCTCGTCGTCGATGACGCGATTGTTGTTATCGAAAATATTGAGCGGCACATCGCCGGGGGCGAGCATGACTCCCGGAAGGCGGCGTCAGCGGCGACGGTCGAGATTACGAGCGCGGTGATCGCGACTTCGTTGGTGCTGGTGGCGGTGTTTGTTCCGGTGGCGTTCTTTCCGGGCACGACGGGGATACTGTTTCGGCAGTTTGCGTTAACGATCGCGTTTTCGATTGCGATCTCGGCGTTCAATGCGCTGACGTTGGCGCCGTCGCTGGCAGCGATTTTTCTGGCTGGGCCTCATGGTGGAAAGTGGTGGTGGCTCAAGAAGTTCAATCAGGGCATTGCGGCGCTGACGCGCGGATACGAAAGAGTGCTGCACGGAGCGTTGCGATACAAGTTCGTGATGGCCGTCCTTTTCTTTTGTGGACTAGGGCTGACATACCTGGTGTTCAAGCGAGTCCCTTCGGGATTTGTGCCGGATGAGGATCAGGGATACTTCATTATCGTGATTCAGGCGCCTTCGGGAGCGTCGCTGGAATATACGAAGGGGGTTGGGGCTCAGGTCACACAGATGCTGGCGGGCGTTCCAGAGATACGCGATATATTCTCGGTTGCGGGATTCAGCTTCGCGGGATCGGCCCCGAATCAGGGATTGATGTTTGTGTCGCTGAAGCCCTACGCGGACCGGCAGGGGCGGGAGCATTCGGCCCCGGCGATTTTGAACCGGGTTCGACCGCGCCTCTTTGGGGTTCCGGGGGCGATTGTTTTTGCGACACTCCCGCCGGCGGTGCAAGGACTTGGCCGGTTCGGCGGATTCCAATTTGTGGTTCAGGATCAGGCAGCGCACCGTCTGGATGAGCTCGCAGCGGCTACGCAAGGTCTGATCCGCGACGGGTCGCAGCGAAAAGACATCGTCAGCCTGTACACCGCAT
>Ga0335084_10008126_pt1 | contig 10444 bp, 7 predicted proteins | sample Lox_Sample_44_FD_206721 | JGI IMG/M metagenome (GOLD analysis project Ga0335084, IMG submission 206721) | Soil microbial communities from Loxahatchee National Wildlife Refuge, Florida, United States - Lox_Sample_4.4 | ecosystem: Environmental > Terrestrial > Soil > Wetlands | place: USA: Florida... | reverse complement strand
TATTGAAGAGGAAGTTGCCGCGGAAATCCGGGGCAAGCAGCACCGTTGCGCCAGCTTCCTGCGTCACGCGAACGAAACCCGGCCTGCCGCCACGATGCGAGACGTCGACGCCCTGCGCGCCGGCGTGCCCGCTGGCGCGTGCCGCAGCGGTTGCGATGTAGAACGTATCGGCGCGTTCGACCAGCGCGGCCGCGCGCCGGTCGAGCAATCCGTCGCGCGCCACCACGGGCTGTATCGGCCGCGCAGCATCGACCCAACGGGGCGTGCGTGCCTGGATGTACTGCGGGCAGTTGCCGAAGCTCTGGTCGACTTCCACCGTGAAGCGCGCGCCCGATACCTCGACGACGGTCGCGTTGACGCGGTTGCGCCGGCGCGTTTGCGGCTCGATGCCGAGCATTCCGAGGGGCGCAGCGAGCGCGAGGTTCTCGCGCAGCGGATCGCCAGGCACGGGCCACGCGTCGATGCTCAGGTGTCGCGCATCCGGCGTCGTGATGAAGCCCGGCGCGCCGAAGAGGATCGATGCCCACGGCCGTCGTTGCGCATCGACGCTTCCGACGAACAGCGTCGGCAGGCGCGCGAACAACTCGCGGTGCTGATCCGGCATGAAGCTGCGAACGAAGCGCGGCGCGGTTTCGCCAATGCGATCGCGCACACCTGCGCGCTCCTGCAGAGCGAGCTCGCCAGGGTGAAAGATCCCGCTTTCGAGGTTCACGCCGCGGCTTCCTTGAGTTCCGGCAGCGGCGAACGCCGCACCGGAACGAAGCCGGGCAGCGCTTCGAACCGGGCGAGCCACGCGCGTACGTTGGGGTAGGGTTCAAGCGACAGCCGCCCTTCGTTCGCAAGCGCCGTGTACGAGTAGATCGCGATGTCGGCCAACGTGGGCTGCGCACCGGTCAGAAACGGCTGTCCGGACAGATGCTCTTCCAGCAGCGCGAACAAACGCGTGGCCGCATCGTTGACATCACCCGGCACGGCCTTGTTGCGAAACAGCGCATAGCCGCGCGCTGCGACGGGACCGTTATAGAGCTCGCCGGCCGCGACGCTGAACCAGCGCTGCACGCGCGCCGCGCCCACGGGGTCTTCCGGCAGCCAGCGACCGCTCGGGTCATAGCGCTTGGCGAGATAGACGAGGATCGAGTTGCTGTCGCCGAGCGCGACATCGCCGTCTTCGATCGTGGGAACCTGTCCGAATGGATTGCGCGCAAGGAACGCCGCGGACTTGTGTTCGCGTGCGCGCAGGTCGACGTCGATACGTTCGAAGGGCAATTGCAGCATCGAAAGCAGCAACTCGACCCGGTGGGAGTGCCCGGAGACCGGGAACGTGTAGAACTTGATCGGCGTTGCAGGCTGCGCGCGGGAGGCCATGGGTCGTTCCTTCGTCGGGTGGCGATAGCGCCCACAACTTAGGCGATGCATGGCGCAAAGAGAATCCGCGCCGTTGACATTTCACCGTTGCAGCGGCTGCAATGGCGCGATGGATCGACTGGACAGCCTGCGGGTCTTCGTCGCAGTGGCCGAGGCGAACGGCTTCGCCGAGGCGGCGCGCCGCCTGGGTCTTTCTGCATCCGCGGTCACGCGCGCGATCCTCGCGCTCGAGCAGCGCCTCGGCGTGCAGCTTCTGCATCGAACGACGCGAAGCCTGCGGCTTACCGAAGCGGGTGAGCGCTTCCTCGAAGACTGCCGTCGCATCCTCGCTGACCTCGACGAGGCCGAAGCGTCGGCGGGCGGCGCGCACGCGGTCGCTCAGGGTCAGCTCGCAGTGACCGCGCCGTCGATGTTCGGCCGGCTGCATGTCGCGCCGGTGCTGTTCGATTTCCTCGAGCGTCATCCGCAGGTGAGCGCGAGGACGCTGTTCGTCGATCGCGTAGTCAACCTGCTCGACGAAGGCCTGGACGTCGCGGTGCGCATCGCGCATCTGCCGGATTCAGGCCTGACGGCGATTGCCGTCGGATCGATGCGCAGAGTCGTGGTGGCCTCGCCGGCCTACTGCGCTGCGCATGGCACGCCACGCGTTCCCGCCGACCTCGTGCACCACCGGGCGATGGGCTTCATGCAGAGCAGTGGCCAACCTCCGGCGTGGTCGTTCTATCCGACGCGCGCGAAGGAGCGCGCCGCACGCGAAGTCGTGCAGCCGCCGATGCAGATCGTCGCCAACTCCGGCGAGGTCCCTATCAGTGCGGCGTTGCGCGGGCATGGCCTTGTGCGAACACTGATCTACCAGGTCGCCGAGGACATCAAGGCGGAGCGGCTGCAGATCGTGCTGGCGGACTTCGAGCCGCCGCCGATTCCCGTGCACGTCGTCACGCTTGCGGGCCGCAAGGCGCCGGCGAAGGTCAGGGCGTTCGTGGATTTTGCGGTCGAGCGTTTGCGCGGCGAGCCCGTGCTCGCGGGCGCGGCGTTCCTGGCGTGAGCGAAAGCGAAGCGCTTACATATTGCGCCGGTACTGCCCGCCCACCTCGAACAGCGCGTTGGTGATCTGGCCGAGCGAGCAACAACGCACCGCGTCCATCAGCACCGCGAATACGTTTTCGTTGCGCATTACCGCGCCGCGCAGGCGGTCGAGCAACGCCGGTGCCTGATCTGTGTGGCGGGCGTGGAAGGCACGCAGGCGCTTGAGCTGCGACTGCTTTTCTTCCTCGGTCGAGCGGGCGAGCTCGAGCTTTTCCGGCACCGGATCGCCCTTGGGGTTGCGGAACGTGTTGACGCCGATGATCGGGTGTTCGCCGGTGTGCTTCAGATGCTCGTAGTGCAGCGACTCCTCCTGGATCTTGCCGCGCTGGTAGCCGAGTTCCATCGCGCCGAGCACACCGCCGCGTTCGCTGATTGCTTCGAATTCCTTGAGCACCGCTTCCTCGACCAGCTCGGTCAGCTCCTCGATGATGAAGCTCCCCTGGTTCGGGTTCTCGTTCTTCGCGAGGCCCCACTCGCGGTTGATCACCAACTGGATCGCCATCGCGCGCCGCACGGACTCCTCGGTCGGCGTGGTGATCGCTTCGTCGTACGCGTTGGTGTGCAGGCTGTTTGCGTTGTCGTAGGTCGCGATCAGCGCCTGCAGCGTCGTGCGGATGTCGTTGAACGCGATCTCCTGCGCGTGCAGGCTGCGGCCGCTGGTCTGGCAGTGGTACTTCAGCTTCTGGCTGCGCTCGTTGGCACCGTAGCGGTCGCGCATCGCCACGGCCCAGATGCGGCGCGCGACGCGCCCGAGCACGCTGTACTCGGGATCCATGCCATTGCTGAAGAAAAAGCTCAGGTTGGGCGCGAAGTTGTCGATGTCCATGCCGCGCGCGAGATAGGCCTCGACAAAGGTGAACCCGTTCGACAGCGTGAACGCGAGCTGGCTGATCGGGTTCGCGCCCGCCTCGGCGATGTGATAGCCGCTGATGCTCACCGAGTAGAAGTTGCGCACGTTGTGGTGGACGAAGTACGCCTGGATGTCGCCCATCACCTTCAACGAGAACTCGGTCGAGAAGATGCAGGTGTTCTGTCCCTGGTCCTCCTTGAGGATGTCGGCCTGCACCGTGCCGCGCACGTTCTCAAGCACCCAGGCGCGGATCTTCTGCGCCTCGTCATCGCTGGGGTCGCGGCCGTTGTCGGCGCGGAAGTTTTCGAACTGCTGGTCGATCGCGGTGTTCATGAACATCGCGAGCAGCGTCGGCGCCGGGCCGTTGATGGTCATCGAGACGCTGGTGGTCGGTGCGGTCAGGTCGAAGCCCGCGTACAGCGCCTTCATGTCGTCCAGCGTGGCGATCGAGACGCCCGAATTGCCGACCTTGCCGTAGATGTCGGGACGCAGATCCGGATCGTTCCCGTACAGCGTCACCGAGTCGAAGGCCGTCGACAACCGCTTGGCTGGCATGCCCTCGGAGAGCAGCTTGAAGCGGCGGTTGGTCCGGAACGGATCGCCTTCGCCGGCAAACATCCGCGTCGGATCCTCGTTCTCGCGCTTGAAAGCGAATACGCCGGCGGTGTACGGGAACGAACCGGGCACGTTTTCGAGCAGCATCCACTTGAGCTGTTCGCCGTGGTCCTCGTACTGCGGCAACGCGACCTTGCGGATCTTGCTGCCCGAAAGCGACGTGTACGTGAGCCTGGTGCGCACCTCGCGGTCGCGGATTCTCACGACGTATTCGTCGCCGGCATAGGCCTGCTGCATCTGCGGCCACATGTCGAGCAGCTTCCTGCTGCGCGCGTCGAGCTTCGCGTCGCGTTCGGCCGCTAGAGCAAGGATCTCGCTATGCGTGCCAGTCCCGAGCATCTCGTTCGTCGCCAGCAGCTGCTGGCGCTCGCGCGCAATTCGCGCTTGCTGCACCGCGCGCTTCTTGTACGTGCGCACCGTGTCCGCGATCTCCGCCAGATAGCGCACGCGTGCCGGCGGGACGATCGGGGTCTGGTTGGTCGAATGCCGGGTCGTGACCTGGGGTAGCGTCCCCGGTTGCGCCTTCAACCCGAGTTCGACGAGCCTCGCCAGCAGCGCCTGGTAGAGCGCGGTCACACCGTCGTCGTTGAAGCGGGCCGCCATCGTGCCGAAGACGGGCATCTGTTCCGGCCGCCGATCGAACGCCTGGCGGTTGCGCTGGACCTGCTTCGCGACGTCGCGCAGCGCGTCGGCCGCTCCTTTGCGGTCGAACTTGTTGATCGCGACGAAGTCGGCGAAGTCGAGCATGTCGATTTTCTCGAGCTGGCTCGCCGCGCCGTATTCCGGCGTCATGACGTACAAGGTCGCATCGACGTGCGGCACGATCGCCGCGTCGCCCTGGCCGATGCCGGACGTTTCGACCACGATCAGGTCGAAGCCAGCCACCTTGCACGCGGCGATCACGTCCGGCAGCGCCTGCGAGATCTCGCTGCCCGCCTCGCGCGTCGCGAGCGATCGCATGTACACGCGCGGCCCGTTGTTCCACGGATTGATCGCATTCATGCGGATGCGGTCGCCGAGCAGCGCGCCGCCGCTCTTGCGCCGCGACGGGTCGATCGAGATCACCGCGATCGACAGCGCGTCGCCCTGGTCGAGGCGCAGGCGCCGCACGAGTTCGTCGGTGAGCGAGCTCTTGCCCGCACCGCCGGTACCCGTGACGCCGAGTGTCGGAACCTTCGCGGTATCGGCGGCCTTGTGCATGGCCTGGCGCAGGTCCGAGTCCGCCGCGCCGTTTTCCAGTGCGGTGACGAGGCGTGCGAGAGCGCGCCAGCGTTGCGTGGCATCGGGTTGTTCGAGCGCCTCGAGTTTCGAAGGGGCTTGCGGCGACAGGTCGACGTCGCACGCCGCCACCATCGAACCGATCATTCCCTGCAGGCCCATCTTCTGGCCGTCCTCGGGCGAGAAGATCCGCGTCACGCCGTAGCCGTGCAGTTCGTTGATCTCGCCTTGCACGATCACGCCGCCGCCGCCGCCGAACACCTTGATGTCGGCGCCGCCGCGTTCACGCAGCAGGTCGAGCATGTACTTGAAGAATTCGACGTGGCCGCCCTGGTAGCTGCTGACCGCGATGCCTTGCACATCCTCCTGCAAGGCGGCGGTGACGATCTCTTCGACCGAGCGGTTGTGCCCGAGGTGGATCACCTCGGCGCCCATGCTCTGCAGGATGCGTCGCATGATGTTGATCGACGCATCGTGGCCGTCGAACAGCGAGGCCGCGGTGACGAAGCGAACCTTGTGGGCCGGCCGGTAGCCGGCGAGCTTCCTGATTTCGGACAGGTCGGTCATGAGCGGCTCCGAAGCGGCCGGTCGGCGATTCTGGCGCGGGAGGAAAGCATGGACAACCGGCGTCACCACGAACGCGGCGCGCCCGGCCACGGCAGGTGGTGATCCTGAACCAATGTACTTGCCGTTGACGTAAACGTCAATCATAGGAGACGCCCAGCCAGGCTGGGCATGCGTCACGCGGGGGAAACGGCCGCTTGCGTGCCGGTCGTCTTGCGTTTCGATGGCGAGGCGCTCGCTTCCTGCCAGCTTTCACGCACGAGTTCGAGCAGCGCCTTGATGAGCGGATCGTCCTGTCTTTCGACGAGCGATACAAACCAGAGCGTCGTCGTCAGGCGCGCCTTGTCCCAGATGCAGACCTCGCCTGCAGCCTCGCCCTCGAACGCGACGTCCTCGCGCATCAGCGACACTCCGACGCCGGAGCGCACGAGGTCGACGATGACGCGTTCGTCGTCGGCTTCGGCGCGGTGCTGCGGCAGATCGATGCCGTGGTCGGTCAGAAGTTTCGTCACCAGCCGGTTGTGCGTGCTGAGGTCCGGGGTCATCACCCACGGCAGTTCGGCAATCTCGGACCAGTCGGCGGCCTGTACGCGTTGCGCCCATTGTGCCGGCGCAGTCACGCGATACACCACCTCGCGCAGCGGCAGAGCGGTGAACCCGGGGCCGGGCTCGTCGCCGAAGTAGAAGCTCGCATCGAGCTTGCGCTCGCGCACGTCTTCGAGCGCGATGCCCGACATCTCGTGATGCAGTTCGAGTTCGAGGCCCGGGTGACGCCGCAGCGCGCAGCTGAGCAGTTCGCCGACGCGGTTGGTATGCGGATCGCTCACCGTGCCGATGCGCAGCGTGCCGGTGATCTCCCCCTTGAGATTGCGCGCGGCCTGCTTCAGCGCATCAGCCGCGAGGATCACCTTGCTCGCCTGCGCGAGCAGTTCGCGTCCGGCGGTCGTGAGTTCCATGCCCTTGGAAACGCGATCGAACAGCCGGACTTCGAACTCGTTCTCGAGCGCCTTGATCTGCCCGCTGACTGCGGGCTGGCTGAGGTGCAGGCGCTCGGCGGCGCGAGTCAGGTGACCTTCTTCTGCGATCGCCGCAAACGTCCGTAGCTGATAAAGCTCCATCTTCGAGACCTTCCTTCAGTCACGTCCCGCGCTATTTTGCATTGCGGGATACAGCACTGTACCCGTTTCGATGCGGCGATCTTAACAGCTTGAAAGTACAGCTTTATTTCAATCGAAACTAACGCTGCGCAGGCGTACTGCATTGCACAAAATCAATGAGATAGCGGTGCCGTACTGCGCGTAACCCGGGCGCCCCGGGGTGCAAATACGGTGGCGCAGGCGATCCCGAGTACCGCCAGCGTCATGACGACGACGGCCCCAGAAGGAAGGTCCGCAAGAGCCGAAACGGCGAGCCCGACTGCGTACGCAACGACTCCGGTCCCATACGCGATCCACTGGCGGCGCCGTCCCGCAATCGTCCGCGTGGCAAGCGCAGGAATGATCAAGCTCGCGAACACGAGATACACGCCGACGAGCTGCACCGACGCCGTCACCGCGAAAGCGAACACCGCATAGAACCCGATGCGGCCGAGCTTTGCCCGGAACAGAAACCAGACCGCAAGCAGCACGAGCGTGAGCACCCCGACGGCGATGAGTTGGCGCGCATTCACCCAGAGGATCTGCCCGACCAGAAGATCCTTCAGGTGTTCTCCGCCGTGCGGATTGTTCGCGAGCAACAGGATGCCGGCGCATGAAGCGAGCACGAACAGGACGCCGATCAGCGCTTCCTGTACCTCGGGCCAGCGCTTCTCCGTGTACGTCAGAAGCACCGCGCCCGCGAGCGCTGCCGCGACGGCGGCAATCTGCACGGCCCAACCCTGCGGCTCCCAGCCCGCGGCATCGGCGGCGATTACTCCGATGCCTGCGACCTGCGCAATCGCAAGGTCGATGAAGACGATCCCGCGCGACAGCACCTGGATACCGAGAGGCACATGTGTGGCAAGCACCAGCAGGCCGGCGATGAACGCCGGGCCGAGAATCGACAAGTCGAGGGCGGTTGTGTTCATGGTCATTTCTTTCCGAGAGCGATTTCTGCCAGTGCACCCTGCGGTTCCTCGAGGAAGATCTCGCAACCTCGAGCCCGTGATTGCCGCACCCGGTCGAACGCCGCATCCATCGTCATTGCCCGGCCCGCACTGCGAGCAGGCGTGCGATCGTGTCGTCGAACAGGCCGAAGAGATCGCGCGCCTTTTCCGAGCCGCCCACCGTGAACGGCAAGACGACGACCGGCACTTTCGCGCGCTCCGCCAGCCACTCTGAACTGCGGCCGTCGTTGTACGCCGCGCGCAGGATCATCTTCGCGGGCTTCTGCTGCAACTGGCCCAGCACTTCGGTCAGCGATCCGGTCGTGGGCTCGACACCGGGCTTCGGTTCGAGCGTCGCGACTTCCACCAGACCCAGCCACTGCTCGAGATAAGGAAATGCCTTGTGCTGCACGACGATCGGATCGCCTCGGAGAGGTGCGGCTTGTGTCTGCCAGCGCTCGATCGCCGCGCGCCAGCGCCTCATGAAGTCGTCGTGGCGCGACGCATAGAACGCGGCATTGTTTCGATCCAGGTCGGCAAGTCGCTTGGCCAGCGCGTCGGCAATCGGAATGAAGTTGCGCGCATCGGTCTGGATGTGCGGATTGCCCGCGGCATGAACATCGCCCTCGGCGCGATCGAGGCGCGTCGGAATCTCCAGCTTGGTGACATATGCCGCGGCTTCGAAATTGCCCGGCTGGCCCGGCTGCACCGCGGAGTTGCCCGACTGACGCAGCAGCACCGGAAGCCAGCCGATCTCCAGCTCGGCGCCGGTGCAAACGACCAGATCGGCGCTGCGCGCGCTTGCGATCAGGCTGGGTTTCGCCTGGATCCGATGCGGATCCTGCAGCGCCGTGGTCGCCACGTAGACGCTCGCGCGATCGCCGGCGAGCTCATGCATGAGCGCGCCCCATTCGGGCTCGCACGCCAGCACCTTCAGTGTTGCGCCGGCTGCGGGCGCGAAGACGGCGGCAGTGACCGCCGCCAGAGAAACGACAAGATGGGAGAGTCGCATGGGGACCTCTAGAAAATGTGAGCGCCGTGGGCGCCCAGGCTCATCTGGTACTGGACGAAGATCTGGTTGTCGGCCTTGCCCTCGCGAGCGCGATCGCTTGCGAGTTGCAGGCGGATGCGACTGAACTCGCTCGTGTTGTAGTCGGCCATCCAGGTCATCCGCGTTGGGCGACCGCTCGCCTGTGCGAGGAACGCGGCGTTGCTGGCAAGGTCGACCGTCCCGCTGTCGAGAAGGTCGTAGCGCAGGCCCGTGCGCCAGCGCGGCGTGAACTGATACACCGCCTGTACATACATGCCGGACTGACGGCTCGCGTACGCGTCCGGCAACGCCACGCCGGTCACGTCGTAGGTGAGCGTTCCATTCTCGCGCCGATAGAAATACTCGGTCTGCAGCTTGAAGTTCTCGCGCGCGGGATTTCCGTTTGGCGCCCACTTCCAGACGAAATCCGCAATCCAGAGCTTGCTTGAACCCGAGAACGCGTTCGTGACGGGATTGCCGGCGAGGTTGGTCGTGTCGTCGGTGCGATCGCGCGGCGATACCTGCATGTAGGAGATTCCGGCGCGCCAACTGCTGCTTTCGCCCCAATCGCCACCAGCGTGCGCGAATACGGCGCCGCGGCCGCTGCCGTTCTTGTCACGTTCGGTTCCGGGAAAGTTGGCGCCGCGACCGACTTCCGCGCCGAACTCGAGAAAGAGCGGTGTCGGCGCGAGCCAGCGGACCTGCAAGCCGTCGTCATCGAGCTGCGTACCGAGGAACGCCTTGTAGGCGAGCGGCGCGTCGACGAAATCCCAGGTGTGGGCGTGCTGCTCGTTCAGATACCCGATGCCCGAGAAGAAGCGTCCGAACTTGATGGTGGCGCCGTGACCGAGCGCCGTGGTTTGCACGAACGCCTCCTCGACCTCGGCGTCATTGTCGGGAGTGATCGAAATGTTGGCCGCGCCGTAGAAGTAGGGATCGATGTTGGCGGAGATGCCGAGCTCGGACTCGCCGAGACTGAAGCCGCGCGGACCCGGTCCGGCGTCGGGGGGCGTGACGAAACCGCGGATCTGGTAGTCGTCCGGATCGCGCGAAAGATCCGCGTACGTGCCGGAAAGGATCAGGGACAGCGCGGGATTGAAAGAACTGGACGAAGCAGCGCCGCCGGGCGCTGCGGGTGGCGTGGCGTCCGGGCTCGTTTGCGCCCGGGCGCCGTCGATGCTGAGCGCGAGCGCGGCAAGCAACCACGCACGCGCAAGTCGATAGGACATGTCTTGCCTCGCAAGAGATTCGATTCGACGGCCGCACGCATCGAATGCTCGATGTGCGCGGAAGATCAGAACGGACTCAGGCCGTGCGAGGCGGTGCGCGCGAGTGATAGGCGCGTACGAAGTACGCGCTGCGGAGATGGTGCGGTGTTTGCGGCGCTACATGCTCGAGCGCCGCTGCGAAGATCGGCGGGGCAGTCGGCGCGGCGCCTGCGGCGACTTGCGCATAGGTCAGGCAGAGGTCGCAATGGCGCTCGCCGAGCGGAGCGCGCTTGTCGGGCTGCTCCTGGTTCGCGATCCTGAGCGCGTCGACACCGTGCGCCAGCGCGTGCAACGCCATGCCCTGCTGCGCGAACAGCAGCGCCGCGATCAGGACGTAGACGAACCGCTTGCCAAAGACCCGCAGC
>Ga0335084_10008125_pt1 | contig 10445 bp, 11 predicted proteins | sample Lox_Sample_44_FD_206721 | JGI IMG/M metagenome (GOLD analysis project Ga0335084, IMG submission 206721) | Soil microbial communities from Loxahatchee National Wildlife Refuge, Florida, United States - Lox_Sample_4.4 | ecosystem: Environmental > Terrestrial > Soil > Wetlands | place: USA... | reverse complement strand
TGCCGGCGCCCGATTCGCCCACCACGCCGAGCACCTCGCCCGGCGCGATCGCGAAGCTCACGTCGTCGACGGCGACGAGCGTTCCGCGACGGGTTGGAAATTCGACCCGCAGATGTCGAACCTCCAGAATCATCTGAGCTTCGGGTTCAAGGCATCTCTCAGCCAGTCGCCGAGCAGGTTGACCGAGAGCACCAGGATCACCAGCGCCGCGCCGGGAAACACCGTGATCCACCACTCGCCGGAGTAGAGGAATTCGTTGCCGACGCGGATCAGCGTGCCGAGCGAGGGGGTGGTCGGCGGCACGCCGACGCCGAGGAAGGAGAGCGTCGCCTCGGTGATGATCGCGACGCCGATGTTGATGGTGGCGATCACCAGCACCGGCCCCATCACGTTGGGCAGCACGTGCGAGGCGAGGATCGCGAGCGGGCCGCGGCCGATGACGCGCGCCGCCTGCACATACTCCTTGTTCTTCTCGACCAGCGTCGAGCCGCGCACGGTGCGCGCATAGTTCACCCACTGGGAGAGCGCGATCGCGGCGACCAGTACGGCGAGCGCCATCGCGTCGTGCGCCTCGGCGGAGAGCCCGATGCGCGCCACCCCGTCGATCAGCAGCGCGATCAGGATCGCCGGGAAGGAGAGCTGCACGTCGGCCACGCGCATGATGAAGGCGTCGAGGCGGCCGCCGAAATAGCCCGACACCAGTCCCAGCGAGACGCCGAGCAGCATCGCCAGCGCCACCGAGGCGAGGCCGACGACCAGCGACACGCGCGCGCCGTAGAGGATCGAGGAGAGGATGTCGCGGCCCTGGTTGTCGGTGCCGAGCAGATAGGCGGCGCTGCCCGCGTCGCTCCACGCCGGCGGCAGGAAGGCGCTGTTCAGGTCGAGCGCCGCGAGGTCGAACGGATTCTGCGGCGCGAGCCACGGCGCCGCCGCCGCCGCGACCACGCAGAGCAGCGTGAGGGCGGCCGCGACGACGGTAACCGGCGACCTGCGGAAGCTCCAGGCCAGATCGTGCTCCCAGAGCCCCCGCAGCATCGCGTTACTTCACCGTCGCGAAGCGCGCCTGCGGCCGGTCGTCGGGGCTGTACGAGATGCTGACGTTCTTCTTCATCGCCCAGGGCCGCATCTGGTGGTGCAGCGGAATGTAGTAGGCCTCGTCGCGCGTCTTCAGGAGCGCTTCGCGCAGCAGCGCGTCGCGCGCCTTGGGATCGGTGGCGATCTTGATCGCGTCGATGGTGTTGTCGAGCTTGGGGTCGCTGACGCGGCCGAGGTTGAAGCTGCCGTCGGCGCCGGTCGTCTTGGTGCGCACCAGCGACTGCAGCGTGTAGAGGCCGTCGAAGGTGGCGACGCCCCAGCCGAGCATGTAGATGCTGGAATCGAAGTTGAGGATCTTCGGGATGAAGTTGGCGAACGGCATCGCGTTCAGCCTGGCGCGGATGCCGGCCTTCGCCCACATCGAGACGATCGCCTGGCACACTTTCTCGTCGTTGACGTAGCGGTTGTTCGGGCAGTCGAGCGTGAACTCGAAGCCCTCCGGGTAGCCCGCCTCGGCGAGCAGCTTCTTCGCGCCGGCGATGTCGTACTTCCACGGCGTGTCGAGCGCCTTCTCGTAGCCGTGCACGCCCGGCGGGATCAGCAGCCCGGCCGGGATCGACAGCCCGCGCATGGTGACGCGGCGGATCGCCTCGCGGTCGATCGCCATGTTGAGCGCCTTCCTCACCCGCAGGTCCTTGAACGGGTTCTTGCCCTTCACGTTCGAATACTTCAGCTCGTCGTTGTGCTGGTCCATGGCGAGGAAGATGGTGCGCACCTCGATGCCGTCCTGCACCTTGAGCTTCGGGTCCTTGCGCAGCCGCTCGACGTCCTGCGTCGGCACGTCGGTGACGAGGTCGACGTCGCCCGAGAGCAGCGCCGAGACGCGCGTCTGGTCGGACTTGATCGGCGTGTAGACGACGTCGGTGACGTTGCCGTCGAGCTTGCCCCACCAGCTCTTGTTGGCGGTGAACACGATCTGCTTGTCGGGCTCCCAGGACTTGATGATGTAGGGGCCGGTGCCGTTGGTGTTGCGCGAGGCGTAGATCTCTTCCTTCTTGGCGTAGTCCTGCACGTTCTGCGAGCGGTTCTTCTCCGACCAGCCCTTGCTCATGATGCGGAAGTCGACGATGTTCCTGAGCAGGATCGGCGTCGGCCCCTCGAGCAGGAAGTCGACGGTGTAGTCGTCGATCTTCTTCACCTCCTTCACGCCGGTGACGTAGACCTGGTTGGTGCCCTGCGGCTGCTTGATGCGGCCGAAGGAGAACACCACGTCGTCGGCGCTGAAGGGCGAGCCGTCGTGGAACTTGACGCCCTTGCGCAGGTGGAAGCGCCAGTGCGTGTCCGAGATCTGCTGCCAGCTCGTCGCCAGGCAGGGCTCGATCTTGTAGTCCTTGGTATAGCGGGTGAGGCCTTCGTAGGTGTACTGCAGGATCGAGTGCGTGGTGGCGTGGTTCTGCGAGTGCGGGTCGAGCGTCAGGATGTCGTTCTGCGCGGCCCAGCGCAGGTTGACCGCGCCGACTGCAGAAGAAAAAACGACCAACGCGACGAAAAGCAGCTTCCTCATGGGTCCTCCCGTTTATTTGACCGGCAGCGCCTCTTCCACCAGCGCCGCGAGGTAGCCCGCGCCGAGCGGGATCACCTCGTCGTTGAAATCGAAATTCGGATTGTGCAGGAAGCAGCCGCCGGGGCCGCCGCCCTGGCCGAGCCATACATACGCGCCCGGCCGCGCCTGCAGCATGAACGAGAAGTCCTCGCCGCCCATGGTCGGCTCGACGTCGGTCACCACGTTGCCCTCGCCGAAGATGCGCTCGCCCACGCGCGCGGCGAAGGCCGCCTCGCGCTCGCTGTTGACGGTCGCGGGGTAGCCGCGGGTGTAGCTCACCTCGGCGGTGGAACCCATTGCTTCCGCTGTTTTTTCACAAATTTCCTTTACCCGTTTTTCGGCGAGATCCCGGGTTTCCGGACGAAAGCTCCTGACGGTCCCGATCAGCTTGACGAAGTCGGGGATCACGTTGAAGGCGCCGACCTGCGAGGTCTGCATCGAGCAGATGCTGACCACCACCGAGTCGAGCGGGTTGACGTTGCGGCTGGCGATGGTCTGCAGCGCGCTGATGACCTGCGCCGAGGCGACCACCGGGTCGACGGCGAGCTGCGGCACCGCGGCGTGGCCGCCTTTGCCGCGGATGGTGATGATCACCTCGTCGGTGGCCGCCATCATCGGGCCGGCGCGCACCGCCATCTTGCCCGGATCCATCGCCGGCCAATTGTGCAGGGCGTACACCTCGCTCGCCGGAAAGCGCTCGAACAGGCCTTCCTTCACCATCACTTCGCCGCCGCCGCCGCCCTCTTCGGCCGGCTGGAAGATGACATAGGCGGTGCCGTCGAACTTGCGCGTCTCGGCGAGGTAGCGCGCCGCGCCGAGCAGCATGGTGGTATGGCCGTCGTGGCCGCAGGCGTGCATGCGGCCTTCGTGCTTCGACTTGTAGGGGACGCTGCCGGTCTCGTGCATCGGCAGGCAGTCCATGTCGGCGCGCAGGCCGACGCCCCGATCGGATTTTCCATTGCGAATGACGCCGACCACTCCGGTCTTCGCCAGGCCGGTGTGCGTCTCGATGCCCCATTTCTTCAGGTACTCGACCACCTTGCCCGAGGTGCGGCTCTCCTGGAAGGCGAGCTCGGGGTGCGCGTGCAGGTCGCGGCGGATCTCGCGCAGCTCGGCGTGGTAGGCGCGGATCCTGTCGACGGGGCTGGTCATGTGGGCTGGATGCGCAGACGCGGGTCGACCGCATAGTAAAGCAGGTCGACGGCCAGGTTGATGAGCACGAAAAAGAGCGCGATCAGGCACAGGTAGGCCGCCATCACCGGGACGTCGGCGAAGCTGACCGCCTGGATGAAGAGCAGCCCCATGCCCGGCCATTGGAACACCGTCTCGGTGATGATGGCGAAGGCGATGATCGCGCCGAGCTGCAGGCCGGTGATGGTGATCACCGGCACCAGGGTGTTGCGCAGCGCATGGCCGAAATGGATCGCGCGGTCGCTCAACCCGCGCGCGCGGGCGAAGCGGATGTAGTCGGTGCGCAGCACCTCCAGCATCTCGGCGCGCACCAGGCGCTGGATCAGCGTCATCTGGAACAGGCCGAGCGTGATCGAGGGCAGGATCAGCGCCTTGAGCCCCGAGGCGGTGAGGAAGCCCGTCGTCCACCAGCCGAGCTGCACCACGTCGCCGCGGCCGAAGGACGGCAGCCAGCCGAGCTGCACCGAAAACACGAGGATCAGGAGAATGCCGATCAGAAATGTCGGCAACGAGACTCCGGCAAGCGATACGGCCAACAACAGATGAGACAGCGCCGAATGCGGCCGGAGGGCCGTATAGATCCCCATCGGGATGCCGCAGGCGAGCGCCAGCAGCGCGGCCACGAACGACAGCTCGAGCGTCGCCGGCAGCCGGTCGACGAACAGCTTCGACACCGGCTGCACCTGGCGCAGGCTCAGGCCGAACTCGCCGCGCGCCGCGTTGGCGACGAAGTGCGCGTACTGCACGTAGAACGGGCGGTCGAGGCCGAGGTCGCGCGTGATCTGGGCGCGCTGCTCGGGCGTCGCGTCCTGCCCGAGCATGAAGAGGACCGGGTCGCCGACGAAGCGGAACAGCGAAAAGGCGATGAACGCGACCGTCAGCATCACGATCACCGCCTGGCCCAGGCGCCGCAGGACGAAGGCGAGCATGGCGCCCATTAGAATCCGCCTGTGTCGCGATTCGCAAGCACCCTGGTCGACTGGCAGCGGCGCCACGGCCGCAAGGGCCTGCCCTGGCAGGGCGCGCGCGATCCCTACCGCGTCTGGCTGTCCGAGGTAATGCTGCAGCAGACCCAGGTCTCCGCGGTCATCCCTTACTACGAGCGGTTCCTGAAGAGGTTTCCTACAGTGGGATCCCTTTCGAGAGCCACTGAAAATGATGTTCTTCAGTTGTGGAGTGGCCTCGGCTACTACGCCCGAGGCAGGAACCTCCATGCCGCTGCGCAGCAGATCGCAAAGTCGGGATTCCCAGAGACCGCGGAAGCAATCGCGCGCCTCCCCGGCGTCGGCCGCTCCACCGCCGCCGCCATCGCCGCCTTCGCCTTCGGCGAGCGCGCCGCGATCCTCGACGGCAACGTCAAGCGCGTGCTCGCGCGGCATGCGGGCATCAAGGGCTTTCCCGGCGACAAGAAGATAGAAGCGAAGTTGTGGAAGCTCGCCGACAGCCTGCTCCCCAGGAAGAACATCGAGACCTACACCCAGGCGCTGATGGATCTTGGTGCAACGCTCTGCACCAAAGCCAAACCACGGTGCATGGAGTGCCCCGTGAAGAAGACCTGCGTTGCACTGAAGAAGGGACTGACGGAAAAGCTGCCGTCGCCGCGGCCGAAGAAAGCCATTCCATCAAGGACGACGACCTGGCTCGTGCTGCGTCACGCGGGACAGATTCTGCTGGAGAAGCGCCCCAGCCCGGGAATCTGGGGCGGGCTCTGGTCCTTCCCGGAGATCAGCGGCGAAGATCCGGCCGCCTATTGCCGCAGCAAGCTCGGCTGCGATGTCGAGTCAATGAAACAGCTGGAAGATGTCGAGCACGGCTTCACTCACTATCACCTGACGATTCATCCGCTGCTATGTGATGTGAGACCGAAGCAGCAGGCCGAAGCGCCCGGCCGGCTTTGGCTCGACATCGAAGACGCCGGCAGCGCGGCTACACCGGCGCCGGTGAAAAAGCTTCTTCAGACCTTCGCATGACAAAAAAATAGGGTCTGTCCCTATTTTTGGATTCGGTGCCTGACACCGATCTACCGGCCTAGCAGCGCGTTCAATCTCTCCAGGCGTGCGACGCCGCTTGAAAGCTCCAGCATCTCCTGCTTCGCGGAAAGCGGAAGCGGCAGGAGCTCGGTCAGCCGCGAGCTGACCCACGAGGCGGAGTCTTTGCGGAGCGGGGGCTCGAAGAAGGCGGGCTGCTCGGCGATGACGCGCTCAAGCAGAGTGACGCAGCGGGCGCAGTCGGCGGGAATCGGGCCGTCGTCGTCGGCGGGAAGCTCTTCGATGGTGCCGCGGGCGAGGCCGCTGGGCTCGACGCGGCGGTCCTGGATGCGAAAGCGCTCGGCGCCGAGGGCGACGACCTCGAGGACGCCGAGCTGCGGCATGTCCCAGTTGGTGATCTTCGCCAGCGTGCCGACGTCGGCGGCGACGGCGGGGTCGCCGACTTCGCTGCCCTCGAGGATCAGGCAGACGCCGAAAGGCGAGCCGTCCTTCAGGCACACCTTGGCCATGTCCATGTAGCGCTGCTCGAAGATGCGCAGCGGCAGGCGGCCGCCGGGGAAGAGTACGGTGTTGAGCGGGAAGAGAGGGACGTCCGTCATTCTTGCGCCGCCCGCGCGAGGCCGCGGTGGCGCACGAGGACTTTCCACTCGCCGCGGAAGTGCTCGGCGAGCCGCTCGACGAGGTACACCGAGCGATGGCGGCCGCCGGTGCAGCCGATGGCGACGGTGACGTAGCTGCGGTTCTCCTTGACGATCTCCGGCAGCCAGGTGGCGAGCAGCGAGCGCACGTTCTCGAGCCAGCGCCCGACGGAAGCTTCGGCGCGCAGATATTCGACGACCGCGGCGTCGCGCCCGGTGAAGGGCCGCAGCTGCGGGTCATAGTGCGGGTTGGGCAGCATGCGCGCATCCAGCACCCAGTCGGCGTCGAGCGGCAGGCCGTCGCGGTAGGCGAAGGACTCGAAGAGCAGCGTGAGCCCGCCGGAGCCCAGGCCGAGCAGGTCGCGAATCCAGTTCTGCAGCACGCGCGGCTGCAGCTCGCTGGTGTCGATGCGGTGGCCGAGCTGCGCCACGTCGGCGAGCAGGCCGCGCTCGCGCTCGATCGCTTCCTCGAGCGAGGTGCCGGGGGTGGCGAGCGGATGGCTGCGGCGCGTCTCGGAGAAGCGGCGCAGCAGCGCCGCGGTGGTCGCCTCGAGGTAGATCACGCGGCAGTCGACGCCGCGCGCCTGCAGATGGCCGATCTGCTCGGGCAGAGCGGCGAGCGCCGCGCTGCGCGCGTCGACGCTGACCGCGACCCGCTCGTGCCCCGCCTCGGCGAGGTAGGCGAGCACCTGGCCGAGGGAGCCCGCCGGCAGGTTGTCGACGCAGTAGTAGCCGCCGTCCTCGAGCACGTGCAGGGCGATGCTCTTGCCGGAGCCCGACAGGCCGCTGATGAGCACGAGCCGCACTACGCCGCCCCGCTACTCGTCCTGATCGCGCTGCATGTGCTGCTTCTGGCGGCCGAGGAACTCCTGCGTCGAGTCGATGCCGCGCAGCTTGAGGATCTCGTTCCTCACCGCGGCCTCGACCAGCACCGCGAGGTTGCGGCCGGCGGCGACCGGGATGATCACCTTGCGGATGGTGACGCCGAGGATCTCCTCCGACAGCTCGGCGAGCGGCAGCCGCTCGGTGGGATCCTTGCCGCCGGGCAGCGGCTTGGCGAGGTGGCAGATCAGGCGCAGCTTCATCTTGCGCCGCACCGCGGTCTCGCCGAAGATGGTGCGGATGTTCAGCAGGCCGAGGCCGCGCACCTCGATGAAGTCCTTCAGCATCGGCGGGCAGCGCCCCTCGAGCGCGCCGGCGGTGATGCGCGAGAGCTCGACCACGTCGTCGGCGACCAGGCCGTGGCCGCGGCTGATCAGCTCGAGGCCGAGCTCGCTCTTGCCGACGCCCGACTCGCCGGTGATCAGCACGCCCAGGCCGAGCACGTCCATGAACACGCCGTGCAGCTCGACCGACTCGGCGAGCGCCTTGGCGAGGTAGCGCGAGAGCTTCTCGATCAGCCTGGGCGCCGCCACCGGCGAGGCGAACACTGCGGTCGCGGTCTGCCGCGCCGCCTCGACCAGCTCGGGGAACGGCTTCACGCCGTCGGCGAAGACCACGATCGCCGGCTTCGAGGCGATGAGGCGCGCGGCGAGCTCGCGGCGCTTCGCCGCGGGATGGCGCTCGGCGAACTGCGCCTCGTAGGCGCCGATCACCTGGATCGCGTTGGGGTGGCTGAGGTTGAGGTGGCCGATCAGCGCGGCCGCGGCGGCGGCTTCGCTGTCGACGGCCGTGCCGGCCTCGCGCCCGGCGACCCACGCGAGCGAGAGCGCCTCGCGGTTGTCGTCATGCAGCCGCGCGACGTTGACCCGGTGCATCCGGCTGCCAGGACTGGACGAGGTGGTGGAGGGCGGCGGCGTCGGCCGCGTGCAGCATCTGCTCGCGCAGCGGCTTGTCGCTGAACATCTGCGCGAGCTCGGAAAGGATCTGCAGGTGCTTCTCGGTGGCTTTCTCCGGCACCAGCAGGAAGAAGGCGAGGCCGACCGGATTGGCGTCGGGCGCTTCGAACGGTACCGGCTGCGCCAGGCGGTAGAAGGCGCCGAGCGCCTCCTTCAGCCCCTTGATGCGGCCGTGCGGGATGGCGACGCCCTGGCCCAGGCCGGTCGAGCCGAGCTTCTCGCGGTCGAAGAGGGCGTCGAACACCAGCCCGCGCGCGATGCCGTGCTTGTTCTCGAACAGCAGCGCCGCCTGCTCGAACAGGCGCTTCTTGCTCGTCGCCTGCAGGTCGGCGACGACGTGATCGGGCGCGAGCAGCCTGGCGACGAGGCTCATTGTGGCGGCGGGGTGATGCCCCTCTTTTGGTACAGCTTGTCCTTGTAGCGTAGCACCTGGCGGTCGAGCTTGTCCGCGAGCAGATCGATGGCGGCGTAGAGGTCGCCGTCCTCGCACTCGCAGTGCAGGTCCTTGCCGCGCACGTGCAGCGTCACTTCGGCCTTCTGCTTGAGCTTGTCCACCGTGAGGATCACGTGCGCGTCGATGACGTGGTCGAAGTGGCGCGTGATGCGCTCGAGCTTGGTCGCCACGTAGCTGCGCAGCGCGGGAGTCACGTCGAGATGATGGCCGCTGACGTTGAGGTTCATTGGGTTACAAGGCCTTCCTCTGGTTGACGGGTGGAATCTGCAGCGACTCGCGGTACTTGGCGATGGTGCGGCGGGCGACCACGATGCCCTGCTCGCCGAGGATCTGCGCGATGCGCGAATCGGACAGCGGCTCCTTGGCGTTCTCGGCGCCCACCAGCTGCTTGATCAGGGCGCGGATCGCGGTGGAGGAGGCGGCGCCGCCCGCCTCGGTGGCGACGTGGCTGCCGAAGAAGTACTTCAGCTCGAAGGTGCCGCGCGGCGTCGCCATGAACTTCTGCGTGGTGACGCGCGAGATGGTGCTCTCGTGCAGGCCGAGCAGGCCGGCGATCTCGCGCAGAACCAGCGGCCGCATCGCCACTTCGCCGTGCTCGAGGAAGTGGCGCTGGCGGTCGACGATCGCCTGCGACACGCGCAGGATGGTGTCGAAGCGCTGCTGCACGTTCTTGATCAGCCAGCGCGCCTCCTGCAGCTGCGAGGAAACGCCCGCGGCCCCGCCGCGGGCGCCCGCCGCGATTTCCGCGTACAGGCGGTTTATGCGCAGGCGCGGCATGGCGTCGGGATTGAGGCTCGCCTTCCAGACGCTCTTGTGCTTGCGCACGATCACGTCGGGGATCACGTAGCGCGCCTCGATGCGGGCGAAGGAGGCGCCCGGGCGCGGGTTGAGCGTCTGGATCAGGCGCTGCGCCGCGCGCAGCGTTTCTTCGTTGGCCCCGGTGACGCTCTTCAAGCGCGTGTAGTCGCGCCCGGCGAGGAGATCGAGATGCTTCTCGGCGATTTGCAGCGCGAGAAGATGGGAGGGGGCGTCGTCGCCCTCGCACGGCACGCGCAGCTGCAGGCAGAGGCATTCGCCGGGGGAGCGCGCGCCGACGCCCGCGGGCTCGAGGTTCTGCAGGTGGCGCAGCGCGATGGCGAGCTCCTCGGCCTCGATCTCGAGCTCCGGCGGCAGCAGCGCGGCGATCTCCTCGAGCGGCTGCGTCAGGTAGCCGTCCTCGTCGAGCGCGTCGATCAGCAGCTCGACCAGCGCGCGGTCGCGCTCCGACAGGTTGGTGAGCGAGAGCTGCGCGCGCAGGTGGTCGCGCAGCGTCGGCGTGTCGGCGGCGCCGAAGTTGCGGTCGCCGTCCTCCTCCTCGCCCGAGTCGCCGCGCCAGTTGGAGGCGATGTCGGCCGACCAGTCGGTCTCCGCCGGCGTCGGCTCGGCGGGCGCGGTGGCGGAGCTGCTGCTGCCTGCGACCGGCGGCGGCGCCGGCGCCTCGGCGCCGCCTTCCTCGGCGGCGTCCTCGCGCTCGAGCGCCGGGTTCTCCATCAGCAGGCGGTCGATCTCCTGGTTGAGCTCGACCGTGGAGAGCTGCAGCAGCCGGATGGACTGCTGCAGCTGCGGTGTGAGAGTGAGATGCTGAGAGAGCCGGAATTGAAGCGAAGGCTTCATTTGCCTACACGCCTACATGCGGAAGTTCTCGCCCAGATATACTCG
>Ga0335084_10008124_pt1 | contig 10446 bp, 8 predicted proteins | sample Lox_Sample_44_FD_206721 | JGI IMG/M metagenome (GOLD analysis project Ga0335084, IMG submission 206721) | Soil microbial communities from Loxahatchee National Wildlife Refuge, Florida, United States - Lox_Sample_4.4 | ecosystem: Environmental > Terrestrial > Soil > Wetlands | place: USA: Florida... | reverse complement strand
ACTTCGTCTCGTAAGCATCGTCGAAGACGATGGCATCGTCTGACGGTACGGTGAGCCAGTACCCGCCTTTGATCTCTCCTTCGAGCTGCCCCGGCCCCCACCCCGCGAAGCCTACGTTGAAGTGTGCGCGGCGTGGGCCCTTGCCCGCGGCTATGGCCTGGAGAATCTCCGGCTCGGACGTGATGGCAATCCCGCCGGCGACCACGGAGGTATCCGGGCCCTTGTAGTCATCCGTGTGCAGGACGGAGACGCGCGTCGCTTCGACGGGCCCGCCCACGTGGAGCTTGACCGAGCCCTTGACCCCCGAAGCGGGCAGACCCGCCTGCTTCAGGAGTACGGCGATGGGGATGTCGCCGAGCGGACGGTTGAGGATCAGACCCACGGCGCCACGGGAATCGTGCTTCACGAGATAGATCACGGTCTTCGTGAAGCGTGGGTCCTCCAGATCGGGGAGGGCGACCAGGAGCTGGCCGGCGAGACTCGCGGCGGCGGCGGGCCCCTCGGGAGCGGCGGCTGGAGCGGCGGTCGCGAGGGGCCGACCAAGCAGGATCGCCGTGGTGAGGATTGCGTACAGCGCGAGCCGGCTCTTCATGCCTGTCCCCCGTCGCCCGAGTCGGATTCGTGGCACAGTATAGACGATGCCCTGGTCCGCTGGGCTTCGCGCCTTCCGCCACCGCGACTTCCGGCTCTTCTGGGGCGGCCAGCTCATCTCTCTCGTCGGCACGTGGAGGGGCATGGGGGCGCCCTCGGCCGCACGCTCAACGTACAAAGAGGACGCCTCGCGTGCGGGATCAACCCAGCCCTCGTCTCGCGACGGCAGGCTGTCGCTCAACTCGAACAGCGAGTGCCGCCTCGCATCTGGACCTTTTTGAGCGGCCTGCAAGCTCTTCCGCGCCCTGCTTGACGAGCGCTGTGCTAGCCTCGCTCCGACGGGTATAATCCAGCCGCCAGGAGCCACGCTCAATGACCACCGAGACCACGCTGACGTCGGACACCATTCCGGTGCGGGAAACGCACCGCTTCGATGTGGATGCGCTCGAGCGCTACCTCGCCCAGCGCATCCCGGGCTTTCACGGCCCGATCACGGTGAGCCAGTTCCAGGGCGGCCAGTCCAACCCGACGTATCGGCTCTCCGCCGCCGGCCATGAATACGTGCTGCGGCGCAAGCCGCCGGGCAAGCTCCTGCCGTCGGCGCATGCGGTGGACCGCGAATACCGCATCCTGACCGCGCTGGGCCGCACCGACGTGCCGGTGCCGAAGACCTGGGTGCTCTGCGATGATCCCGATGTCATCGGCACCATCTTCTATGTCATGGACTGGGTGGCCGGGCGCATCATGGTGGATCCGCTCCTGCCCGGATGCACGCCGGCCGAGCGGTCGGCCATCTACGATTCGATGAACGACGTGCTGTCGCGGCTGCACCGCCAGGACTGGAAGGCGCTCGGTCTCTCCGACTTCGGCAAGCCAGGCAGCTACTTCACGCGGCAAATTCACCGGTGGACGCAGCAGTACCGCGCCTCGGAGACGGAGCGCATCGAGTCGATGGAGCGGCTCATGGCGTGGCTGCCCGAGCACATTCCCGCGGGGGACGACACGACCGTCGTCCACGGTGATTTCCGTCTCGGCAACGTGATCATGCACCCGACCGAGCCGCGCGTGCTCGCCGTGCTCGATTGGGAGCTCGCCACCCTGGGCCATCCGCTGGCCGATCTCGCCTACAATGCCATGCCGTATCACCTGAGGCCTGACATCCTGGGGGGTGTTCTCGGCGAGGATCTCGAGGCCCTGGGCATACCGAGCGAGGAAGACTATCTCGCCGCGTACTGCCGCCGCACCGGGCGGGCGGGCATTCCGGACTGGAGCTTCTACGTTGCCTTCTCCATGTTCCGTCTGGCCGCCATCGCGCAGGGGATCATGGGGCGAGTGATCGCGGGCACAGCCAATGACGCGGGCGCTCGCTCCCGCGGCGAGCGGGCGCGCCCGATGGCCGAAGCGGGCTGGGCGCTCGTCGAGTCGCGACACTAGGAGAGCACCATGAAGCCATTCGTGATCAACCGCTACGACCGGATCGTCTTCCCCTTCAACTTCTTCCCCGAGCTGGACTTCTCGGCCTTCCAGACGCTCGAGCAGTTCGCCGCCGTCATCAAGCGGGATTTCGAGGAGAAGGCCCCGAACGAGACGGACATCGTCGCCCGCGTGGAGTCGCAGGCCTACAAGGGACGCTTCGAAGTCCTGCGCGACCTGGCGCTGCACCTCTTCTGGGTCAACCGCTACGCGATGACCATGTACGAGAAGCGCCCGGCGCGCTGGCGCGACGTGGCGCGGCACCGAGACGACATCTTCCTGCCCGTGTTCGAGCAGCGCGACGGCAGCGAGATCACCGCCGCCATCGAGGCCGCCTACCGGAGCGTGCCCGCGACCTGGGACGAGGGCACCGAGGACAAGATCTGCCGCGTCCTGCTCGACCTCTTCCGCCACAAGAAGGGCGCGGGCGGCGAGCTGCCCGCCATCAAGCCGACGGTGGGCGAGATCCTCGCCAACCCGAAGAACCTGACCTACCACCTGCTCGCCTACGATCCCGACTACCCGGGCTACGGGTACGACGACATCATCGAGTTCAACCATCGGGTGCCCGAGCTGGAGGCCCTGATGCGGCAGGCCATGGTGCTGCACAACCAGTACCGCTGGGACCGGTCCAAGACCCGCCTCACCGAAGTGGGCCGGCTTCACGACGACGATTTCGTGGTGGTCTTCCACCCGCGCAACGACGAGGTGCTGCACTTCATCCGCCGCGTCAAGGGCGTGCATCGCGTGCGGCCGCGCCGGCCTCTGCCCGCCGAGTCCCGCCGGCCCGTGCTGCCGTATCCGGCGCTCCAGGTGCGCTCGCGCTTCAAGATCATGCCGCGGCTCGAGGCGGTGGCCGTCTACAAGGGTGAGCGGCCGTGCACCAACGACGATCTCATTCGCAACGCCGCGTACTGCTGGTCGCCCATGACCGCGGAGGAGATCCGGCGCAAGACCGGTATCGAGGAGCGGCTCTACACGGAGCTGGACCTCGATCAGATCGCCCTGCTCGCCGCGCAGCGGGCGCTGGCGAAGTCGGGGCACCGGCCCGAGGAGATCGGTGCCGTGCTCTTCTGCTCCTGCACCAGCGTGAAGATGATGCCGTCGCTGGCAACCTGGCTCTCGGGGCAGCTCGGCATCTTCCAGACCCACGCCTCCTGCGACATCGTGGCGGCCTGTGCGGGGCTGCCCTACGGGCTGAGCGAGGCCGTGCGGCTGCTCCAGGAAGTCGAGCGCCCCATCCTCGTCGTGTGTGGGGAGAAGTTCTCCGACAAGATCGGCACGGTGCGGACGTCGAGGATGATCTTCGGCGATGGCGCCGCCGCGCTCGTGATCGGGCCAGCACCGGCGGGCGCCGCGCCGGACATCGAGGTGCTGCAGACGTACGCGAGCGGTCCCATGTCGGAGGTGGATTCCATCATCTGGCCCAATCCGGAGTTCGACAACAACATCACGGTGTACGGGCCGGAAGTCCGCGCGCTCGTGAAGCGCTATCTCGGCCAGATGCTGGGCGAGCTCCGCGCGCTGCCGCATCCGGACGGCAAGAGCGGCGCCTCGCTGCTCGACGCCGTGGATCTGGTCGTCCCGCATCAGGCCAACAAGACCATGGTCGTGAGCATCGCCGAATCGTTCGGGGTCGCCACGGACCGGCTCTACTTCAACATCGACAAGGTCGGCAACACGTCCTCGGCAAGCATTCCCATCGCGCTGCACGATGCCGTGCGGGAGGGCGTGATCGACCGCCCCATGCGCGTCTTCGCTCCCGGCTTCGGCGCCGGCGCCGTGGGCGGCTACGCCGTGCTCCGGGTCGATCCGGCCGTGGTCGCCTGATCACCTCGCAGACTACTGGAGTGCCGCGACGGGGGGCATTGCGATGAGCGTCTACCGTGAGATCCGCTACGAGGTGGACGAGCACATCGCCACCATCACCTTCAACCGCCCCGAGCAGCGCAATCCCATTTCCGTCGAGATGCTGGAGGAGGTGAGAGGCGCGGTGCGCGCGTCTCAGGAGGACGACGATGTCCGCGTGCTCGTCCTCACCGGCGCTGGACGAGCCTTCTGCTCCGGCGGCGACGTGAAGAGTATGGCCCACGTGGCGGCCTCCGGGGGTGGCGCCGTCGCTGCGCGTCAGGAGCAGGTCGGCCTGATCCAGGAGACGCAGCTCGTGCTCCGCCGCTTCCCCAAGGTGCTGATCGCCGCGGTGAACGGCGCCGCCTACGGCGCCGGGCTGGATCTGGCCTGCGCCGCCGACTTCCGTCTGGCCGCGGACACCGCCCGCTTCTGCGAAGTGTACGTGCGGCTCGGCCTGGCCCCGGGCGGGGGCGGAGCGTGGCTCCTGCCGCGCATCGTCGGACTCACGAACGCGATGGACATGATTCTGAGCGGCGAGCCCATCGACGCCGCCACGGCCCTCGCCTACGGGCTCGTGAGCCGAGTGGTGCCGGCCGACGAGCTACCCGCGGCCACCCGTGAGTTCGCGGAGCGCTTCGAGCTGTCGGCGCCGCGCGGCGTGCAGGTGGCCAAGCGTGCCGTCCTGCGGGGGCTCGAGATGTCCTTCGACGCGGCGCTCGACTTCATCCGCCCGCAGGTCGGGGTCCTGCGCCAGACCGAGGACCACAAGGAAGGCCTGCGCGCGCTCCGGGAGCGACGTCTGCCTCGTTTCGAGGGCCGCTGAGCCGCGCACGTCGGCCGCGCACGAAGACACCGAGAGGACGTGACCATGGGGCTCGATCTGGTGATCCGCAACGGGACGATCGTGGATGGCTCGGGCGCACCTCGCTATCGTGGGGATGTCGGTGTCCGGCAGGGCCGGATCGTCGAGATCGGGCGCGTGGGCTCGGTGGCCGACCGGGTCATCGACGCCGACGGCCTCATCGTCGCCCCCGGGTTCGTCGACGGCCACACTCACATGGACGCCCAGGTGGCGTGGGACCCCATCGGGAGCTGCTCCTGCTGGCACGGCGTCACCACCGTGATCATGGGCAATTGTGGCTTCGCGCTGGCGCCGTGCCGGCCCGAGGAGCGCGAGTGGTTCGCCCGCTGCCTGACCGCCGTCGAGGACATCCCCACGGAGGCGATGCTGGCCGGGATCGACTGGTCGTGGGAAACCTTCCCCGAGTACCTGGCGACGGTCGAGCGGCTGCCCAAGGCCATCAACTACGGCGCCTACATCGGTCATTCCGCGCTGCGCATGTACGTCATGGGCAAGCGCGCGCTCCACGAGACGGCCGGCGAGGAGGATCTCGACCGCATGGCCGCGGCGGTCAAGGAGGCGATCCGCGCCGGGGCCATGGGTTTCTCCTCCTCCCGGGCGCACACTCACGTCACGCCGGACAACACTCCGGTAGCGAGCCGCATCGCCGACTGGTCAGAGATTGATCGCCTCGTCGCCGCCATGGCCGAGCTCGGTGCCGGCATCTTCCAGGTGGGGCCCGACATCTCGGGCGGGTTGGCTCAGCGGACCTTCCTCGCGCGGCTCAAGCGAGTGGCCATGGAGACCGGACGACCGGTGATGTTCGGCACCATCGCGAGCCGCCAGGGCGACGACCCGAATCCGTGGACCTATCAGCTCGAGTACCTGGACGAGTGCGCCGCGGCCGGCGCGCGCGTGTGGGGTCAGACCACCACGCGCTCGATCAACGCCATCTTCTCGCTCAAGTCCTACCTGCCCTTCGACGTCCTGCCGGCCTGGCGCGAGCTGCGCAGGTTGCCTCTCGCCGAGCAGAAGCGACGCCTCGCCGAGCCGGGGACGCGCCGCCGACTGGTCGCGGAGGAGGCGACGATGAAGCCCCGCGACAACGTGTTGCAGGGTGGCGGGGCGGCCACCACCGATCCGCGGAAGCCGGATTACGACAACCTCTACGCGATGAAAGACGTCAACGAGCAACCCGATCAGGTGCTGGGCATGCTGCGGCATCCGCGCACGCTGGCGACCTTCTCGGATTCGGGCGCGCACGTCTGCCAGGAGATGGGCTCATCGCTTCAGACGCATATGCTGAGCTACTGGGTGCGCGCGAAGCAGGCCTTCACGCTCGAGGAAGCGGTGCGCAAGCTCTCCTTCGACAATGCCTCGGCGTGGGGCATCACCGACCGCGGTCTGCTGCGGGAGGGCTACCGGGCCGATCTCGCGCTGTTCGACGCCGCACGCGTCAGACCCGCGATGCCGACGGTGGAGACCGATCTGCCCGGGGGCGCCCGGCGCCTCGTCCAGAAGGCCCACGGCATCATGGCCACGATCGTCAACGGCGAGGTCACGCTGGAAAACGGCCAGCCGACGGGCCGGCTGCCTGGCCGCCTGCTTCGCGGGCCGGGCACGGAGCGATAGCGAGCGGGCCGGAAGGATCGACCTCAGCGGCAGTTCACCAGGGTGGCGTGGAGCAGGTTTATGTAGAGCTGCCGCATGACGTCGACCCGGCGGATCCTCGCGTATCATCGCGGCGAGGGAGGATGTGCGTGCTGAACGTGCTCGTGACCATGCGCTTCACGGAGGAGCAGCTGGGGCGGATCCGCCGAGTCTCGCCGGAGCTCACGGTGAGCTGCGAGGATGGCGCTCGCGCGGACTACTCGCGCACGGACATCCTCTACGCGGGGTCACCCCCGCGGGATCCTGCCCGGGCGCCCCGGCTCAAGTGGGTGCAGCTGCACATGGCCGGGGTGAACGCGCTCTACGACCATCCCCTCTACACCGACACGGCCATCCCTCTCACCACCACGAGCGGCGTGCACGCGGCTACCATCGCGGAATACGCCATCACCATGCTCCTGGCCCTGGCGCATCGCGTGCCGCGCATGGTCGAGTGGAAGGCCAAAGGCGGGTGGCCGCCGGACGAAGACCGCTGGTCGCTCTTCGTGCCGGCCGAGCTTCGCGGGTCGACGCTCGGCATCATCGGCTACGGCAGCATCGGGCGCGAGCTGGCGCGCATCGCGAAGCGCGCATTCGGCATGACGATCCTCGTGTGCAAGCGCGATCCGTCAGTCCGCGAAGACACCGGCTACGCGCTACCCGGCACGGGCGATCCGGCGGGGGTTCTGCCGGATGCGTGGTTCGCGCCTGACAAGCTGCACGAGCTGCTCGCGCGCTCGGACGCCGTGGTCAACTGCGCGCCGCTGACGCGGGAAACCGAGAAGATGATCGATGCCGGCGCGCTCCGCGCCATGAAGTCCTCGGCGTACTTCGTCAATGTCGGCCGTGGGGCCAGCGTGGACGAGACGGCGCTGGCCCGTGCGCTCCGTGAGGGGCAGATCGCCGGGGCCGCCATCGACGTGTTCGCACAGGAGCCGCCGCCGGCCGGGCATCCGTTCTACGCGCTCGGCAACGTCATCGTCTCCCCGCACGTGTCCGGCTTCCTGCCGAGCTACGACGACAAATGCGCCGAGCTCTTCGCGCAGAATCTCCGCCTTTACCTGGCCGGCGAGCCCCTGCTCAATCTCGTCGATCGCGCCAAGGGCTACTAGGCGCGCCCGTGATGCAGCGACCCGTGCGCCTCGACGCGGCCGCCGGCGGGGCAGGCGGCAGCTGGTACGTCCTCCTCGAAGGCCTGGCGCGAGTCGTGCGCGAGGTCCACCCGTGGATCGAGATGCGGGTGGTGGAGGGCGGTGGGGTGATGAATCACGCCGCCGTCGGCTCGGGCCGGATTCCCGTGGCCATTCTCAACCCGCCGATGACGGTCGCCGCACGTGCAGGCCGTCCGCCGTTCGAGCGTGCCTTCCCCGATCTGCGCGTCGGGATCACGAATCTGACCGTGAACCACCTCCAGCTCGTGGTGGACCGGGGCCTTCCGCTGGACACGCTGCGCGACTGGACGACGCGGCGTCATCCCCTGCGTGTGCCTGTGGATCGCGTGGGTACCGTTGACCGCCTCGTGTTCGAGATGGCGCTCGAGCACATCGGGCTCCCGCCGGCCGAGCTCGAGCGCTGGGGCGGGGCGCTGGTGCCCGCGGACAACTACCACCAGCAGCTTGCCCTCTACCGGCAGGGCAAGGTCGACGCGCTCTGGCAGTTCATGGGGATTCCGTCGCCGTCCATCCAGGAGGCGCACGCCGCGCGGCCCATCAAGCCCATGGCGCTGCCCCCAGACTTGATCGAGCGATTGGCGAAGCTTGGCTGGTCTGCCGCGGAGCTACCGGTGGGAGCCTACGGCGTGGTCGCGACGCCGGTGCCGACGGTGACCATGGGGACGTCGCTCGGCTTCCACGCGTCCGTCCCTGCGGAGGTCGTCTTCGGAATCACCGCCGCCATCTGCGACCACGCCGCGCGCGTGCGCGCCATCCATCCGGCGGCGGCGTCCTTCGATCCCGCCCGCGCGCACCTGGACGCGGGCGGACCCCTGCACGACGGCGCTGCCCGCTACTTCGGCATCACGCCCTGACCTGGGGCACGACGGCTGATCGCCGACTCACCAGGCCCTGATGTCGACGCGCTCCGCGGCTCGCCGGAGGCGTTCATCCGCGGTCGCGATCGAGGCGGCGTGCTCGGCGGCCAGCGCAAGGTAGACGCAGTCGTATACGGGATGACCCAGCTCGACGGCAAGACGGACAGCAGGGCGCAGAAGCGGGGCAGAAGGCTTCCAGACGATGCGGAGACCGAAGAGAAGCGTGACCGCCTGCTCGACGTCGGCAGCGTCCATCTCGCCACGGCGCGATCTCTTCCACCAGGCGTTCGTCACTTCGACCGCCATCAGATCGGGAGCGAAGAGGGGAACGCTTGTTTCGAGAAGCCGATCGGCCCGTCCACGGTTCGGTTCGTTGGCGAACCACAGGAAGGCGATCGAGGCATCGACCACGACTGGCCCGGTGGGTGCCGACGCATAACGGGCGCCCCCCTCCCTTGCCCGGCTGGGGACCCTGGCCCTGCGGCCCGGCGTCACCGCTCGCGGTCTTCCCTGATCAGGTCGACGCCGCGGGATCGGCCGGAACGCTGGCGCGCACGGATGGCGGCGGCTCGCACGGCGATCTCGGCCCGGCTCAACTGCGTGCCGTCGGACAGGACCCGTCGCGCTTCCTGCTCGACTGACACGCCGTGCAGACGGGCCTGCAACTTGAGCCGCTCGGCCACCTCGTCATCAAGATTCCGGATGATGATCGTTGCCATGGTAGCGATATCGTCTCATGCTAGCGCCGATATCGCAATGTGCTATCAGACGAATGACCTCCCCAGGGGAATTGTCTACTCCTCCGACAGTCCGCAGGGCTACTTGGCGGCGATGCCGGCGATCTCCACGAAGTATCGGGGGGCGGCGAGCCGCGCTTCCACGGTGGCGCGGGCAGGGGGATTCGCGGGGTCCATCCACGCATCCCACACGCTGTTCATGTCGTCGAAGTAACGCATGTCGGCGAGCCAGATGGTGGCGGAGAGGAGCTTGGACTTGCTGCTGCCCGCCGCGGCGAGGAGATCGTCGAACTTCTTGAGGATCTGCTGGGTCTGGCCCTTCACGTCGGTGGCGGGGTCGCCCGCGATCTGGCCCGCGATGTAGATGGTGTCGCCGTGGACGACAGCGGCGCTGAGGCGCTTGCCGGGCTGTATCCGCTGGATGCTCATCAGGATCTCCTTGGGTTGGCGTAGTGCTGCATGATGTAGCCGGCGATGCTGTGGCGTGAGGGGCGGTTGGGCAGCGCGTCGCCGGGAAACCAGCGCGCGTCCTCGAGCTCCGAGTGGTCCACGCGGAGCTCGCCCCCTGCGTAGTTCGCCACGAAGCCCAGCATGATCTGGCTCGGGAACGGCCAGTTCTGGCTGCCGACGTAGTGGATGTCCTTCACGTCGACGCCCACCTCTTCCTTGACTTCGCGAGCCACGCAGCCCTCGAGCGACTCGCCGTTGTCCACGAACCCCGCCACCAGCGCGTAGCGGCCGGGCGCCCACTCCGCCTTGCGCGCGAGCAGGACCCGGTCGCCGTCGCGGACCATGATGATGACCGCCGGGTGGAGGTGCGGGTAGTGCTCGTAGCGGCAGCGGGAGCAGCGCTTGCCCCACTCGCCCTCGATGCGCGAGGTCGGCTCGCCGCAGCGGGGGCAGAAGCCGCTGGTGCTCTGCCACCACAGCGCCTGCATCGACATGCCGCCCAAGGTCAGGAGATCGTCCGGCAGCCTGGTGCCACGCATGGGGACGATGGTCTGGCGCTCGAGGCCCGGCGGCGGCGGCATGTCCTTTGGCACCGGCGCCGTCCAGCAGGGCTCGCCGCGCCATGTGCCGAGCCAGAAGGGGTCCTTGACGGCGCTGTCGAGTCCCGCAGGGAGCGCGCCTGATGGAAGCCGGAACGCGTCACCGTCGGGTACGACGAGCAGATCCTGATCCTGGACGAGCAGCCAGTGCCCGCGCTGCTCCGGCGGTGCGCTGCCGCCCTTGCCGGGCTGGAAGTCGGCGCCCAGCAGGTCGCGGTTGAAGGG
>Ga0335084_10008123_pt1 | contig 10446 bp, 9 predicted proteins | sample Lox_Sample_44_FD_206721 | JGI IMG/M metagenome (GOLD analysis project Ga0335084, IMG submission 206721) | Soil microbial communities from Loxahatchee National Wildlife Refuge, Florida, United States - Lox_Sample_4.4 | ecosystem: Environmental > Terrestrial > Soil > Wetlands | place: USA: Florida... | reverse complement strand
GATGCGCTGGTTCTCGTCGGCGATGGCGGCGTCGTTGAGCCTTCCGCCGCTGCCTTTGATGAGGCGCCGGGCCTCGCCGTTGGAAGCCGCGAGGCCGGCGCGCCGGAAGAGATCGTAGGCGGCGACGCCCCGCTCGAGCTCGGCGCGCGGCACGTCGATGACGGGCAGCTCGTCGCCCACACCGCCCTGCTCGAAGGTGCGCCTCGCCGTCTCGGCCGCGGCCTCGGCCGCGGCGCGGCCATGCGCCAGCGCCGTCGCCTCGGTCGCGAGCAGGATCTTCGCCTGGTTGACCTCGGCGCCCTGGAGCGCTTCGAGCTTCGCGATCTCGCTCAAGGGCAGGTCGGTGAAGAGCTTGAGGAAGCGGCCGACATCGCCGTCCTCGGTGTTGCGCCAATATTGCCAGTAGTCGTAAGCCGCGAGGCGATCCTCGTTGAGCCAGACCGCGCCCGATGCGGTCTTCCCCATCTTGGTCCCCGAGGAGGTGGTGATGAGCGGCGTGGTCAGGCCGAACAGCTCGCGGTCGTCGGCGCGCCGGCCCAGCTCGACGCCATTGACGATATTGCCCCACTGGTCCGAGCCGCCCATCTGCAGCCGGCAATCGTGGCGGCGCGACAGCTCGAGGAAATCGTAGGCCTGGAGCACCATATAGTTGAACTCGATGAAGGAGAGCGGCTGCTCGCGCTCGAGCCGCAGCTTCACGGAGTCGAAACCCAACATGCGATTGACCGAGAAGAAGCGGCCATAGTCGCGCAGGAACGACATGTAGTTGAGACTGTCGAGCCAGTCGGCATTGTCGACCATGATCGCGTCGGTCGGGCCCTGGCCGAAGCGCATGAAGCTCGCGAAGCAGCGCTGGATGCTGACCTTGTTGGTCGCGATCTCGGCCTCGCTCAGCATCGGGCGGACCTCGGTGCGGAAGGAGGGGTCGCCGACCTTGGTGGTGCCGCCGCCCATCAGCACAATCGGCTTGTGGCCGGTGCGCTGCAGGAGCCGGAGCAGCATGATGCTGACCAGGCTGCCGACATGGAGGCTGGAGGCGGTCAGGTCGAAGCCGATATAGGCGGCGATGCGGCCCTTGGCTGCCAACGCGTCCAGCGCGTCCAGATCCGTGCATTGATGCATGAATCCGCGCGCGATCGCCTCCCGTAAGAAATCGGATTTGGGCTCGGCCATGAGCGGGTCCGTCGCAAGAAGCGCCCCCTAGGGGCCCGGGAAAGGCGGGCGGGGCTTGTCAGAGTGGGGCGCTCATGTAACACAGATCGCCCCGGACCGACAATTCCCGGGGCCGTTCCCTGCGGCCCCTCATCGACCCTCGAAAACGCATCCTGACCATGTCCCCGGATACAACCCTGCTGGCCCTCGGTCTCATGAGCGGCACCTCCTGCGACGGCGTCGGCGTCGCTCTAATCGAAACCGACGGCCGTCGCCGGGTTCGCGCGCTGGCGGCGCTGACCACGCCCTATCCAGACGCGTTCCGCACCCGGCTGCGCCGCGCGCTGGGCGATCCGGTGGCGGGCCAGGCGATCGCGGGCGAGCTGACCGAGCGCCATGCCGAGGCGGTCAAGGCGCTGCTGCGCCAGGCCGGCCTGTCGGCGGACGCCGTCCATGTGGTGGGCTTCCACGGCCAAACCATCCTGCATGCGCCCGAGCGCCGCTACACGCTGCAGGTTGGCGATGGCGCCCGGCTGGCGCGTGAGACCGGCATCGATGTCGTCTCGGATTTCCGCAGCCGCGATATCGCCGCCGGCGGCGAGGGCGCTCCGTTCGCGCCCTTGTATCATTGGGCGATGGCGGCCACCTTGCCCCGCCCGCTCGCCGTGCTCAATCTGGGCGGTGTCGGCAACGCCACTTGGATCGGTGAAGACATGGCCGGGGTCGACGAGCACAAAAACGCCGAGCCCAATCTGCTCGCCTTCGATACCGGGCCCGGCAACGGGCTTCTCGACGACTGGGCGTTCAAGACCACGGGCCAGCATTTCGATCGCGACGGCGCCTTGGCGCGCATGGGCAAGGTCGATCGGGGCGTCCTGGCGACCCTGATGGCCAACCCCTATTTCGACCGGCCGGCGCCGAAGTCGCTTGATCGCGAGCATTTCAACGCGACTGCCCATGCCGCCTTGGCGCCGTTATCGCCCAAGGATGGCGCGGCGACGCTGGTGGCCTTCACGGTCGAGGCGGTGGCGCGCGGCCAAAGCCAGTTCCCGGCGGCGGTCAACCGCTGGATCGTCACCGGCGGCGGGCGCCACAATCCCGTCGTGATGGAGGCCTTGCGCAGCCGCTTGGGCCTGCCGGTCGACGCGGTCGAAGCGGTGGGCTGGGATGGCGATCACTTGGAGGCCCAGGCCTTCGCCTATCTCGCGGTGCGCTCGCTCAAGGGCCTCCCCTTGAGCCTGCCCTCGACGACCGGCGTGCCGACACCCATGCCGGGCGGCAGGCTCGATCGGCATTAGCAGCCAAACGTTGCTTTCCTCTCCCTCACGCAGTGAGGGAGAGGGTTACGCAGAGTTAGTCGGAGCGAAGCGGAGACTTACTCGGAGCTGGGTGAGGGTGCGTCTTCGCCCCCTCACCCTGTTCCTCTCCCCCGCCTAGCGGGGGAGAGGAAAGCAAGATGGATGCTCACCGCGCGCCGGCGCGGCTCTTGGCCTTCGGTTTGGCGGTCGGGTAGAGCGCCTCGAGATAGTCGTCGACGCGATCGGACACCTGATCCAGGTGGTCCTGGAAGAAATGCGTGGCGCCCTTGATCAGCTTGTAGTCGATCTGGATGTCGCGCTGGTTGGAGAGCTTCTGCACCAGCTTTGCCACCGATTCATGCGGCACCAGCTCGTCCTTGTCGCCATGGATCATGAGGCCCGACGACGGGCAGGGGGCGAGGAAGCCGAAATCGTAGATGTTGGCCGGCGGCGCCACCGAGATGAAGCCGGTGATCTCCGGACGGCGCATCAGGAGCTGCATGCCGATCCAGGCGCCGAAGGAATAGCCGGCGATCCAGCAGGCGCGCGCGTTCGGATTGACCGATTGCAACCAGTCGAGCGCCGAGGCGGCATCGCTGAGCTCGCCCTCGCCGCGATCGAAAGAGCCCTGCGAGCGGCCGACGCCGCGAAAATTGAACCGGAGGACGGCGAAGCCGCGCTGCGCGAACACCTGATAGAGGGTGTAGACCAGCTTGTTGTTCATCGTCCCGCCATGCTGCGGATGGGGATGCAGCATGAGAGCGATGGGCGCATCGCTGCCTTTGCCCGGCTGGTAGCGCCCCTCGAGGCGCCCCTCCGGGCCATTCATGATCACTTCAGGCATGTCACGACTTCCTAAGCCCGCACCGCCCTCGGCGGCGCGGTTTTGTGAGCGATCTCTAAAACCTATGGCTTCACTCGGCTATGCGAGGCAAGCACCTGTGCCAGCCCGCTTTCTATACTTGACCGAGCTACTTGGTCATCCTATATCCATCAACGCAGAATGCTGCGGCGCCGAAGGGATCTGCATCGGCTGACCAACCGTGATCATACCATGACGCCGCGCGCGACTTTCAAGAATAAAGGAAAAATGTCGATGTTCCAAGTACTTAAAGATGAACTCGACAGCATTATCGCGCGCGATCCGGCGGCCCGCAGCCGGATTGAGGTGGCCCTGACCTATCCCAGCTTCCACGCCGTGATGTTTCACCGGCTGTCGCACGGAGCGTGGGTCCGGGGTTGGCGCTTGCTCGGCCGCTTCATCTCGCAGATAGGCCGTTGGCTGACCGGAATCGAGATCCACCCGGGTGCGACGGTTGGACGCCGGCTCTTCATCGACCATGGCATGGGGACGGTGGTGGGCGAGACCGCCGAGATCGGCGACGACGTCACCATGTATCACGGCGTGACGCTGGGCGGCGTTTCGCCCTCGGTCGATTCGGCGGCGCAGGTCAACCGCAAGCGCCACCCGACCATCCTCGACGGCGCCATCATCGGTTCGGGCGCACAGGTGCTGGGTCCGATCACGGTGGGCGCCCGCGCCCGCGTCGGCGCCAACGCCGTCGTGCTCAAGGATGTGCCGGCCGGTTGCGTCGTGGTTGGCATCCCGGCCCGGCCCGTGACGCGCGATTGCAGCTCCGAATTCATGGCCTACGGCACGCCCACGCAGGATCTCCCCGATCCGGTGGCGCGCGCGGTCGAGGGCCTGATGGAGCAGGTGAATGCGCTCAAGGCGCGGGTCGAAGAGTTGGAGAAGCATGAGGAGCAGCGCGACGTCATCGCTCCCCTGCCATTGTCCGGCATTGAACGAAACAGTCCTGCGGGCGAGAGCGGCGCCGAGATCCAGCCGCTGCGCCGGCGCGTGGAAAGTTAGACAAGGAGAGAGCCCGTGAAGCTCAGCACAAAAGGCCGTTATGCCGTCATGGCGCTGGTCGATCTGGCGAGCCATAGCCAGGGGCGCCCCGTCGCCCTTGCCGATATCGCAGAGCGACAGGAGATCTCGCTCTCTTACCTCGAGCAGCTTTTCGCCAAGCTGCGCCGGGGCGGGCTGGTCAAGAGCGTCCGGGGACCGGGCGGCGGCTATCTGCTCGCGCGCAGCTCGATGGAGACCCGCATTTCGGATGCGATCCTGGCGGTGGACGAGCCGATCCGGGCGACGCGCTGTACGCCGGGCTCCCCCACCGGCTGCCGCACTAACAAGAGCCGCTGCCTGACCCATGATCTGTGGGAGGAGCTTGGCAACCAGATCCATCTCTATTTGAGCTCGGTCTCGTTGGACGATGTCTGCAACCGCCGTGTGCTCGGCACCAGCCGCGTGATTCAGCACGATCAGGCGGCAGTCCAGGCGGCGAGCAATCCCGCCGCCGGCAATGGCGCCACCGAGCCGGTTGGAGCGATGCCGCCCACGCCTCATCCGGCCGCTGCGCAGTAACGCTGGCGATTCCGGCGCCCGGAAAAAGCGACCCGCAAGATGACCCGCCAAATCTACTTGGACTACAACGCGACCGCGCCGATGCGCCCCCGGGCGATCGAAGCGGTCGCGGCGAGCCTGGTCCAGGCGGGCAATCCCTCCTCGGTGCATCGCTTCGGCCGCCTGGCGCGCCGCGCCGTCGAAGGGGCGCGCGAAGCGGTGGCCCGCGCGGTCGGCGCGACGCCGGCCGAGATCCTGTTCGTCAGCGGCGGCAGCGAGGCCAACAATATGGTGCTCAAGGGTGTGGGCCGCGCCCATGTCCTGGTTTCCGCAATCGAGCATGATTCCGTGCTGGCGGCAGCGCCGGGGGAACGCATCCCGGTCGATCGCGAAGGCGCTGTCGATGTGGCGGCGCTGGAGCGGATGCTGGGCGCCGATCCGAGACCGGCTCTGGTGTCGGTAATGCTCGCCAACAACGAGACCGGGGCAATTCAGCCGATCGCCGATATCGTCCGTGTCGCACGGGCTCGTGGCGCGGTGGTCCATTGCGATGCGGTGCAGGCCCTCGGTCGGATCGAGTTCGATCTCCATGCGCTCGACGTGGACTTCGCCAGCCTCTCGGCCCATAAGCTCGGCGGCCCCATGGGTGTCGGCGCGCTTTATGTCCGCGACGGCGCTGCGCTCTCGGCCCAGATCGTCGGTGGAGGGCAGGAGCGGGGCTTGCGCGCGGGCACGCCCAATCTGCCGGGCATCGTCGGATTCGGGGTTGTGGCGCAGCAGGCGAGTGACGACTTACGAGACATGACCAGAATTCGCGGACTTCGCGATCGGCTCGAAGCCGGGATCAAGCGGCTGCAGCCCTCCGTCCGGATCTTCGCCGAGGATGTCGAGCGGCTGCCGAATACGAGCTGCTTCGCGGTCGCGGGATTCGGGGCCGAGACCCAGGTCATCGCGCTCGATCTCGCTGGCATCGCCGTCAGCGCGGGCGCCGCCTGTTCTTCGGGCCGGGTCCAGTCCTCGCATGTGCTGCGCGCCATGGGGACCGATGCGGAGCTTGCTGGCAGCGCCATCCGCGTGAGCCTGGGCTGGCAGAACGAAGAGCGGGATATCGACGAGTTTCTGACGGCCTGGGGCGCGCTCCTGGCCTGTCATGCGACGGACAGGCCGGTCGAGACGGCCGCCTGAGACAGAACCGATTGACCGGATAGGGATCGCGATGAGCCTCGAATTGAAGACCAACATTCCGGAGATGAACGGACAGGGCGGCTCGGCCCGCGGCACCAATGCGCCGAAACTGCCGATCTATCTGGACTACCAGGCGACTACGCCCTGCGATCCGCGCGTGGTCGAGGCGATGCTGCCCTATTTCACCGAGAAGTTCGGCAATCCGCATTCGCGCAACCATCCATATGGGTGGGAGGCGGAGGAAGCGGTCGAGAAGGCGCGCCGGCAGGTGGCGTCGATCATCGGTGCCGACGAGCGCGAGGTCATCTTCACCTCCGGCGCCACCGAATCGAACAATCTGGCGATCAAGGGCGTAATGCGCTTTCACAAGGACCAGCGCAACCACATGATCACGACCGTGACCGAGCATAAATGCGTGCTCGACAGCGCCCGCCATATGGAGATGGAAGGCGTCGAGGTCACCTATCTGCCGGTGCAGCAGAACGGGCTGGTCGATCTCGAGAAGCTCAAGGCGGCGATCACGCCCAAGACGGCGCTGGTCTCGATCATGGCGGTCAACAACGAGATCGGCGTGATCCAGCCCCTGGCCGAGATCGGAAAGATCTGCCGTGAACGCCACGTCTATTTCCATACCGATGCGGCCCAGGCCGTCGGCAAGATCCCGCTCGACGTCAACGCCATGAACATCGACCTCATGAGCATCTCGGGCCACAAGATCTACGGACCCAAGGGCGTCGGCGCGCTCTATGTGCGGCGCAAGCCGCGCGTGCGCCTCGAGGCGCTGATCCATGGCGGCGGCCAGGAGCGCGGCTTGCGCTCCGGTACGCTGCCGACGCCGCTCTGCGTCGGCTTGGGCGAGGCCTGCGCGATCGCGCAGCGCGAGATGGGTGCGGAGGCCGAACGGCTGCGCTTCCTGCGCAACAGACTGCTCGACGGCATCACCAAGGCGCTGCCGGAGGTCTATGTGAACGGCGACCTGGAGCAGCGCATCCCGGGCAATCTCAATCTTTCCTTCGCCTATGTCGAGGGCGAGGGGCTGATGATGGGGATCAAGAACCTTTCGGTCTCCTCGGGCTCGGCCTGCACCTCGGCCTCGCTCGAGCCCTCCTATGTGCTGCGGGCATTGGGCGTCGAAGAAGAGCTGGCTCACACCTCGATCCGGTTCGGTCTCGGCCGCTTCACCACGGAGCAGGAGGTCGACTATGCCGTCGAGCAGGTGGTGGGCGCGGTCAAGCGGCTGCGCGAGCTGAGCCCGCTCTGGGAGATGGCGCAGGAAGGCATCGACATCAAATCGATCGAATGGAGCGGCCATTGACGGGCCCGCGCCTTTTGGCGCGAAACCCGCGATGCGCGAACGAGGAGTGAAGGAAGATGAGCTATAGCGAAAAGCTGCTCGAGCATTACGAGAACCCGCGCAATGTCGGCGCGCTGGACAAGTCCGACCGCAACGTCGGCACCGGTCTGGTGGGCGCGCCCGCCTGCGGCGACGTGATGAAGCTGCAGATCAAGGTCGGCAAGGACGGCATCATCGAGGATGCGAAGTTCAAGACCTTCGGCTGCGGCTCGGCGATCGCCTCCTCCTCGCTGGCCACCGAATGGATCAAGGGCAAGAGCGTCGACGAGGCCGAAACCATCCGTAACACCGACATCGCGCAGCATCTGTCGTTGCCGCCGGTGAAGATCCATTGCTCGGTCCTGGCCGAGGATGCGATCAAGGCGGCGATCAAGGATTATCGCGAGAAGAACAGCGTGGCCGCGGCGCCCGAGGCTGCGACGGCAAAATGAACGACCAGAGTCCGATCGAGCGGCCGGCGCCCGAGGCGGCTGCGGCGCCGGCACCGGCGCCCGCGCCCAAGAGCGAGCGACGTGCCGCAAGGCCGCGGCCCAAGGCGCTGATCCTGACCGAGCGCGCCGCCGAGCGCGTGCGCGCGCTGCTGGCCGCGCGCGGCAAGCCCTCGGCTGGAATCCGCATCGGCATCCGCACCAAGGGTTGCTCGGGCCTGTCCTACACGCTCGAATATGCCGACGAGAAGGGTCCGCTCGACGAGGTGGTCGAGGAGCATGGCGTGACGCTGCTGATCGATCCCAAGGCGACGATGTTCATCCTCGGCACCGAGATGGACTATGTCGAGGAGAAGCTGCAGTCGGGTTTCGTCTTCAAGAACCCGAACGAAAAGGGCCGGTGCGGCTGCGGCGAATCGTTCCACGTCTGACGGGTCGGGGACGGTCTAGAACAGGGGCGCGGGGGCCGATATCGGTGTCCGCGCCCGTTTGATGACAGAGGGTGGCGTAAAGACAATCATGGCCGACAGGACGACAGCCCCCGAGGGAAGCGGCGCGGCGACGGGCGCTCTCACCGCCTGCTGGTCCTGCCAGGGGCCGGTGGCGGCGGCGGCCCTGTTCTGTCATGTCTGCGGCGCGGTGCAGCCGCCGCGCGACGCCGACGCCTTTACCCGCCTCGGCTTCGAGCCGCGTTTCGATATCGACATGGCCGAGCTCGACAAGCGCTATCTGGGATTCCAGCGCAATCTTCACCCCGACCGTTTCGCGCGGAAGAGCCCGCGCGAGCGCGCCATTGCCGAGAACCAGGCGATGAGCCTCAACCAGGCTTATGAGACGCTGAAGGACGCGGTGCGCCGGGCCCAGGCGCTGCTGGCGCGCGCCGGGATCGCGTCGCCGGTGGGCGAAAGCCGCACGATCGAGGATCGCGAGCTGTTGATGGAGGCGATGGAGGTTCGCGAGGCGCTGGCCGAATCTCAGGATCTCGATGCGGTCGCGCGGCTGGCCGAGCGCGCGCAGCGGGAGGATGCGGCCTGCATCAAGGCGCTGACGGCGGCCTTCGCCGAACGCGACTGGAACGACGCGGTCCGCCAGACGACGCGGCTCAGATATTGGCGCAAATTCACCGAGGACCTGCGCGGCCGCCGCGCGGCCCTCGCGGGAGCGTCGGTCTGATGCTGCTGCAGATTCACGAGCCCGGCCAGACGCCCGCACCCCATGAGCAGGAGCGGGGGCTCGCGGTCGGGATCGATCTCGGGACCACGAACTCGGTGGTGGCGGTCGCGATTGCCGGCCGGCCCGAGGTGCTGCGCGACGAGGAGGGCGGCGGTTTGCTGCCCTCGGTCGTGGCCTATGGCGCCGACGGCTCGGTCTTGGTCGGCGAGACGGCGCAGGCGCGGCTGCTGGACGAGCCCGACGGCGTCGTCAGCTCGATCAAGCGGCTGATGGGCCGCTCGGCCGGCGATCTCAAGCAGCTCGGCGGCGCGCTGCCCTACGACATCGACGAGACGACCGGCATCGGCATGGTCCGGCTCAAGATCCGCGGCCGGCGCCTGACGCCGGTCGAGATCTCGGCCGACATCCTGCGCGCGATCAAGGCCCGCGCCGAGGCGAGCTTGGGGCAGGCGGTCGACCGCGCGGTCGTCACCGTGCCGGCCTATTTCGATGACGCGGCGCGCAACGCCACCAAAGATGCGGCGCGCCTCGCCGGTCTCGAGGTGCTGCGCCTCGTCAACGAACCGACGGCGGCCGCTTTGGCCTATGGGCTCGATCACGAGGCCGAAGGCGTCTATGCGGTCTATGACCTGGGCGGGGGCACTTTCGATATCTCGCTGCTGCGGCTCGAGAAGGGCGTGTTCCAGGTGCTGGCGACGGGCGGCGACACGGCGCTCGGCGGCGACGATTTCGATCACCTGATCGCCGAGCGATTTCTCGCCGAGCGCAAGAAGGCCGGCATCGCCGAGAGCATCGACAGCGGCCACGCCAAGAATCTCCTGGTTGCGGCGCGGCGCGTGAAGGAGGCGTTGACGGCCGAGGAACAGGGCTCCTGGGAGGTCGCGATCGGCGGCAAGACCCAGCGCCATGCGCTGACGCGCGCCGAGTTCGAGCGCCTGATCGCGCCCTTGGTGGCGCGGACAGTCGCGCTGGTGCGGGGCGTGCTCGAGGATGCCAGGATCGAGCCTGAGGCCGTAAAGGGCGTGGTGCTGGTCGGGGGATCGACGCGCGTGCCGGCGGTGCGCCGCGCGGTCGCCGATCTCTTCGGCCGCGAGCCGCTGGCCGATATCGACCCCGACGAGGTGGTGGCGCTGGGGGCGGCGCTGCAGGCGGAGGCGCTGACGCAGGGCGGCGGCGCCTTGCTGCTCGACGTGACGCCGCTCTCGCTCGGCATCGAGACCGTGGGCGGCATCGTCGAGAAGGTGATCCCGCGCAACACCCCGATCCCGGTGGCGATGGCGCAGGATTTCACGACCTACCGGGACGGGCAGACCGGGATGCTGATCCATGTGCTCCAGGGCGAGCGCGAGACGGTGGATCAATGCCGCTCGCTGGGGCGCTTCGAGCTCAAGGGCATTCCGGCGATGACGGCCGGAGCGGCGCGCATCCGCGTGACCTATGCGGTCG
>Ga0335084_10008122_pt1 | contig 10447 bp, 10 predicted proteins | sample Lox_Sample_44_FD_206721 | JGI IMG/M metagenome (GOLD analysis project Ga0335084, IMG submission 206721) | Soil microbial communities from Loxahatchee National Wildlife Refuge, Florida, United States - Lox_Sample_4.4 | ecosystem: Environmental > Terrestrial > Soil > Wetlands | place: USA... | reverse complement strand
TGCGGGCGGGCTTGGTCGGGATGATCAGCGCGATGTCCTCCATCTGGGCCCGAGTCGGCAGATTCTTGTTGCTGAAATCTGTGCAGTCCGCGACCTTGAACGGTACCGCGCGGAACTTGCTGAAACAGCAGTAGACTGCCTCCTCGCTCTCACGAAATCCTTTTTGAATATGCGACCAGTAACACGCGTGGCACAGCGATCGTTCGTCACTGAGCGCCGCCTTCTTCATTACGATGGTGTTCATAACTCGTTTTTCTAACCGGCGCGATGCCGGAGTTATTGGCGTCAGTTCTTGGTCATCAGCTCTTACTGACAACTGGTAACCGACAACTGGCCACTGGATTCTTCGCCGGGGAACACGCGAGAAGAGTCGACTCGAGGCGCGATTTCTCCACGTACCTTGTGTTTCGGGACTACGCCCCCGTCCGTGAAGCTCTGATCCCCGGCAGGACCGCCGTCCTGCGCGTCGTTCGGCTTGGAGCGAAGTATCTCTCCTCTTTCGCCACCGGCGAAATGATCTGGTCACAGGCCACAAGTGACAGGTCACAACGAAGCGCGACCGTTCTGCCCTGAGACCTGACACCTGGGACCTGACACCTGCATTTTTCTGGTCGGGGTACAGGTGGACACGGAAGTGTTGCTATCGCGCGAGGGAGGAATCGAACCTCCGACATCCCCGAAGGGGTGCCCGCCACCGAAGTATCCGTGGCCTTCGCCACCGACCCTGTGAAAGTTGAAGGCTGGATATAGAAATCCGCGGTCTGCGATGGAGATCGAGAATGCGCGGGCCTAAACCGTCCAGCAATGATCGTCAGCGCTGGGGGAACATTCGGCAGCGGACAGTCGCTCTTTAGAGGTGAAGTAGCCGCGGCCTGCGCCACCCAGCAAAATTAGATTTAGGGCTGCTTTAGGAGCGTCGGGACTTAGTAACTGACGAGGTCAAACGACGCCCTTAGCCAAATTCGACCCGGTTCGGGTCGTCCTGGCTGCAGCAGCACGTTATGGGTTGTGCTCTTATCCGCCATGTGGGCGTCCTTTCGTGAAGTGATGTTAGAAGATACGATGATTTTGTTACTCGCGTCAAGAGGGAAAAGGGAAAAAAGGTCTCAGCTCTCACCTGTCAGGTCTCAGGAAATCGCGACACTGCATGCCCTCCAAGAATTCGAATCCACGCGTCTCCTCGATCCCCCGTCCCGCCTGTCACCTGAATCCCGCCACCTGTGATAGTGTTTTCAGCGACTTCCCCGAACCAAGGAGACCCAGGGTGAAATTCGCAAAGGCGCTGTTGGTAGCCGCTGTCGCTTGCTGTTCTATTTCCCTATCGGCACAGATGGATGATGCCGCAACCCGTCAGCTTGCGCACGACATCTTCAAGCAGCTTGTCGAGATCAACACAACCGATTCCGTTGGTAGCGTTACCGCCGCGGCCGAAGCGATGGCGCAACGTTTCCGCGAAGCCGGATTTGCCGACTCCGATATTCAAGTTCTCGGTCCAAACGACCGCAAGAGGAACTGCGTCGTGCGGCTGCATGGGTCTGGCAAGCACAAACCGGTGCTGCTGATCGGCCATCTCGATGTGGTCGAGGCTAAGCGTTCGGACTGGACCACCGACCCGTTCGAGTTTATCGAGAAGGACGGCCACTTCTACGGCCGCGGCACCACCGACATGAAGGATGGCGACGCCATCATGTCGGCTACGCTCATCCGCATGAAGAAAGAAGGTTACGTCCCAAGCCGCGACATCATTCTGGCGCTGACTGCGGACGAAGAAGGCGGCACCTCGAACGGCGTGGATTGGCTGATCAAGAATCACCGCGAACTGGTAGATGCTGAGTTCGTTCTGAACCACGATGGCGGCGGCGTGGAAATGGGTAAAGGCAAGCCTTTATTCATGGACGTGAACGCCACGGAAAAGCTCTATGGAGACTTCGTGCTCACCGCTACGAACCCGGGTGGACACAGTTCCATTCCCACGCCCGACAATGCAATCTACGAGCTCGCCAACGCCCTGACTCGGCTCGAGCACTACCAGTTTCCGTTCGAACTAAACAACATCACGCGCGCCTACTACGAGCGGCTGGCGAAAGTGGACACGGGAGAACGCGCGGCCGACATGCGGGCGATTCTGAAGACACCGCCCGACATGGCAGCCGTAGCGCGCCTCTCGAAAGACCGCATCGACAACTCGACCATGCACACAACCTGTGTCGCGACACGACTGAGCGGCGGGCACGCCAACAACGCCTTGCCTCAGACCGCACAGGCGAACGTGAATTGCCGCATCCTGCCCGGACATTCGCTGGAAGAAGTCCGCCTCACGATCGAAAAGGTCGTGGCCGATCCGAAGGTAAAAGTACAGTTCCGCGAAAACAACAACGAGTTAATGGATCGCGGCTCTAACCGCAGCAGCTATGTCCCCCCGGAGCCGCGCAAGGAAGTGTTCACTCCACTCGACAAGGTGGTCGCCGAAATGTGGCCCGGGATTCCGGTGTTGCCCAGCATGAGCACCGGTGCTTCCGATGGCGTTTACACGAACGCTGCCGGCATGCCGACCTACGCGATCTCAGGCGTGGAGTACGACCGCGACGACATCCGCGCCCACGGCAAGGACGAACGGGAGATCGTGAGCGGGTTCTATCGCGGCGTGGATTTCTATTACCGGTATTTAAAAGCCGTGACGGTAGAGTAGGAGCGTCGATGAGATACATCGCTCTGGCATTTGCGATGGTGTTGAGTTTTTCGGCAGTATCAGTGGCGCAGGATGCGGCCAGCGCGAAGAGTCGAGGGCAGTCTGCCGATCGCGACAAAGAGCAGGTGTTGGAGGCGATTCGTGGACGCCTTGACGCCTTAGCGAAACGAGATTTTACCGCGTGGGCTAGTTTCGTTTCCGACGAGATGATTGCGCCTCTGGGTGGAACTAAACAAGGTCTGTTGAATGACCGGCGTTCATGGCCGGCGGAGGTCAGATATTTCTACGGGCCGATGGAGGACGTCAGGATCCAGATCTTTGGCGACACGGCGGTCGTTGCCTACCATGCAAAACAATTCAACGAGATCGGCGGCCAAACCACTTACCAGCAGCGATGGCAGATGGAAACACACATCCGGAAGGGAAAGAAATGGATGCTCGTGGCTGTCGGAGACGCGGTCATCCCTCCCGAACCGGTTCCTGCGAAGGTCAATCCCAGGGTCTACGATGCTTACACCGGACAATACGAATGGTCTCCGACCTTGATCTCGACGATCACGCGTGACGGAGAGCGGTTGATCGAAGAGTTCGGCAACATGGGAAAGAGCGAACTGCTGCCGGAGAACGAGACTACATTTTTTGTGAAGGGCGAGGCCGCGAGCGGAGACTCGTCGCGGTTGATTTTTGTGAGAGACGACGCCAGACGGGTGACGCACTATATCTATCGCGAATTTGGCGGAACTGACCGGATCGTAAAGAAGATCAAGTAGATCATCGGAATTTGCCGCAGGCGGGCGCCGGCACGATCTTGGCAGCGCTAAACTGTTCGCGGCGATCCCTCGCAAAACAAACGTTCGGGATTTCGGCGCGCGGCTCAAACGCCGCGCAAACGCCTCAACTTGACATTCGCTTTACTTTCGCCCATACTTCGCCCATGGCGATTACGCGGCGTCAACGCGAACTCTACGATTTCCTCTCGCGCTTCGTCTCCGAACACGGGTATTCCCCGTCCTACGAAGAGATCAAAGAGGGCATGGGCCTGAGTTCGCTGGCGACGGTGCACAAGCACGTCACCAACCTGGAGAAGAAAGGCCTGCTGACGCGCGATTACAATCGCAGCCGTTCGATTGACCTGCTGCCGCCCAAGGGCAAACTCAAGCAGTCCATGGCCGTCAATACCGCCGTGGTGCTGCCGCTCGTGGGACGGATTGCCGCCGGACGTCCGATCGAAGCCGTACAAAACAGCGAGACGATTTCCCTCGCCGATTTCGTGCGCTCGAAGGAAGTTTTTGTCCTCGAAGTGCGCGGCGATTCGATGCAGGATGAAGCCATTCTCGACGGCGACTACGTGCTGGTCGAGAAAACGAAGACTGCGCATAACGGAGATATTGTCGTCGCGCTGGTGGATGCATCGGATGCCACGCTAAAGCGGTTCTATCGCGAGGGAGACAACATCCGGCTGCAGCCATCGAATGCGGCCATGAAGCCGTTTATCGTGCCCGCCGCAAACGTGGAAGTGCAGGGGCGAGTGATTGGAGTGCTGAGAAAGTATTGAGAATCAGAGGATAGTAAATAGTGATTGGGTGCTTAAGAGCAGTTCTTACCACGAATCACTATCCACTACAACTCCAGTTCCCACGTCTCTGACACCAGATCTTTCCGGCTCCAACTCTCATGCGGCTCCCGCTTTACCAGCTTGAAGCCCGTCTGCTCGTAGATTGCTCTCGCCGCTTTGAGTTCGCTTTGCGTCCACAGAATCGTCTTTCTGTAGCCCACCTGCCGCGCGAAGCGGATACACTCACCGACCAACCGTTTCCCGAGCCCCAGGCCTCGCGCGGCTGGTTCCACAAGCAGCAAACGTAGCTTTGAAACCGTGGCCGATTTGCGCACGAGAAAAACGGAGCCCAGCCGTTCTCCGTCGCGTTCGGCGATCCAGCAACGCTCACGCTTCGGATCGAAGTTCTGTACGAACTCGGCTACGATCTCGGCCACTAACGCTTCGAAGCGCTCGTCGTAGTGATACTCCTGCGCATACAACACTCCATGGCGATAGACGACCCAGCCCATATCTCCGGGTTGCTGAGTGCGCAGTAAGTATGGGGCTTTGGCCTGCGTCACGCTCGGAACAAGAATCCGCTCCACCGTCTGCATGGACCGGACAAGTTCGTCCTGAGCCGCAGAAGGAATCGCCTCAAGCATTTCCGTCACCTGCCGGTTCGAACGTTCTTCCAGCGGAGCAAAACCGGCCCGGCCCTTGGCCGTCAACGCCAACACGCTCTGACGCGCATCCGAGGCTGACCTTCTCCGGCTGATCCAGCCTCGCTTCTCGAAAGCACGCAGGATGCGGCTGAGATACCCGGGATCAAGTTTCAATTCATCGCACAGTACCGTGGCCGTGAGGCCCTGTCGATGTGCAATCTCATAGAACACGCGAACTTCGGTAAGCGAATACGGGCTATCCAGCAGGCCTTCCTGTAGAACTCCAATCTGGCCGGTGTAGAAGCGGTTGAAGTGACGGATAGCCCGGATTCTGGAATCGAGTTCCGGACGCGGGAGGGCTGCCGGGGACATGGCTCTATTATTCTTATTTAGTTGACAGAGTCAATTAATTTATTGCCTGGAGCACAGGAATACCGAGGCCCACATTGAGCCTCGTGATTCGGGAAAGTCACCACACTGTCCCACTTTGGAACGGCATTTCAGATTTTTCAGGTGTTTCTGATTCACGCCACTCGAAACGGTCGATAATGATCTCACTTCCCTGACAGTCCGGGCGCCCCTGGGTTCAAGCGACTTCCCCATTCACCCTGCCTGCGACCCGTTTCAAGCACGACAAAGGAGGTCCCATGAATCGTTCGTCAGTAGTCATTGGCGTAGCTCTGCTTGTGTTTGCCCTCGTGGCCCTCAGCTCGCCTCAGACTGAAATCAAGAAGGTGCCCCTGAAATACACAAATCCATCATCTGGACAGGCCATGTACGCTGCATATTGTGCCGTGTGCCACGGTGTGACAGGAAAGGGCAATGGGCCAGCCGCGCCGTCGTTGTCTTCTATGCCTTCCGATCTGACACTGCTGTCGAAGGATCACGGGGGCAAGTTTCCCTGGTATCACGTAAATACAGTCATTCGTGGGGACACGAACCTGCCGGCCGAGCATCGACAGAAAGAAATGCCAGTGTGGAGTGCTTTGTTCAGGCGATCGTGCCCTGGAACGATCGCTGACTTGGAAATTCACCAGCGGGCCAGCAACCTAACCAATTACCTAGAGTCGCTTCAGCGTAAGTAAGCGGCAACGCGAGGCGGACCCGAAGGGATCCGCCTCACTTCGAGATTGACGAGGATTTGCTTAGCTCACGTGCCGATCGAGGGCTTTCTGGATGTCTTCCTTGGAGCGGTAGCCGACCATCTGCTCGACCACCTGTCCGTTCTTGAAGACCAGCAGGGTAGGAATTCCGGTCACTTTGTAGCGCATGGGGGTCGCGCCGTTTCGGTCCACATCCAGCTTTCCGACTTTCACTTTGCCTTGATATTCGCCGGCGAGTTCGTCGACGATCGGTGCAATAGCGCGACACGGGCCGCACCAGGTCGCCCAGAAATCCACGAGCACCGGTTTATCCGACTTCAGTACATCCGAATCAAAATTCGCGTCGGTCACTTCCACGATCGCGTTACTAGCCATTGTTCCTCCAGGATTCTCAGTTCCCGGTCGCTTGTCCTCAGTGGCTGGCCAAGGAGAAGCTGGCGGGGCCGCCCCAAACTATGGGCGATCTATGGTAACACTGACAATTAGATGCGCGGCAAGAACGTTGGTCGCAAGCGCTCGTAGCCGTTGCAGACACAGGAGATCGCAACGCAGGTCGTACAATGTCGGGGCATGCGCACGGGACTCGACCACCTTCGCGTAGTGATGGTGGGCACGCGCAATCCCCTCAACCTCGGGGCCGCGGCCCGCGCCATGAGTAATTTTGGAGTGCGGCACCTGCGTGTAGTAAATCCCTGGCGGATCGCGTTCCGCGAAGCGAGATCGGCTGTCGGAGCCGCCGAACTGCTTGCGGCGGCCAAGGAATACGCCACCGTCGCCGACGCAGTCGCCGACTGCGCGCTGGTCGTAGGCACAACCGCGGTCGGACATCGAGAGTTGCAGCATCCGCTGAAGAGACTGGAAGAAGCCTCCCGGCTGATCCGGAGACACCTGTGCAACGGCCATGTGGCGCTCCTGTTCGGGTCGGAAAAAGTCGGCCTCTCGAATCGCGACCTGAGCCATTGCCACTGGCTGATGAGGATTCCCACGCGCGACGAACACGGTTCGATGAACCTTGGGCAGGCGGTGGCGATCTGCGTCTATGAACTGGCGCGAGACGGCAGATCACGCAGCGCCGCAACGAAGGACGCCCGGCCAAGTGCCGGACAATTGGAGCGCATTACAAAACTGCTGTTGGAGAATCTGCAAGCCAGTGGATACGTAGAGCCCCGGACCGCCGGCGCAACGGAAGAGAAAGTTCGCCGGCTCGTGAGGAGGCTTCAGCTCGATGCCGACGATGCTGAGACGTTGCTGGGGATGGTGCGGCAGATCGCATGGAAGTTAGAGAAGAGCAGCCCGCCGCGATAGCGGAAACGGAGATTGATATGAAGTTTGCGAAAGTGGTGTTCTGGGTGGCGTTTATCTGGGGTTTCCTGGTGCTGACGCCGTTGTTCTTCATGTTCGACTTGATCGGCCGCAATGACCCTCCGCCGATCACGCATCCCGGGTTCTACTACGGTTTTGCCACCGTCGCGCTGACATTTCAGATCGTCTTTCTCGTCATTGCCCGTGACCCCGTCCGCTTTCGCCCGATGATGATTCCCGCAGTCATCGAGAAGTTCAGCTATGCGATCGCGATGCTGGCGCTTTTCTTTCAGCACCGCATTCACGCCGGAGATCTGCTGTTCGTGGCTACAGATTCGCTGCTCGGCGTTCTGTTTCTGGTGGCGTTCTTCAGGACTCCATCCATGCCCGCGCCGTCGCCTGGCAAACACGCGGCATGATTTCGTGCTTTCGCCGGAGACAGCAAAGTGCTACAAAACGAGAACATGAGTTCGACGCCAACCGCCATTCCGCATCAGCCTTCCAAGGAAGGCGAAATTCCGAGCAAGAAGACCGCTGTCGACGTCTCGATGGTTTGTCCGAATTGTTCCGTGGCTCTCGACTTGCACCGCTGCAAGGTCGTCTGCAGGAAATGCGGGTTCTACCTGAGTTGTTCGGACTTCTACTAGGCCGCACTCGCAGCGCTGCACTGTTGACGATCCGGCCGTCGTGATGCTGAAAATTTCGATCCCTTTTACAATGGCTGGAGTCTCATAACGAATCTACAAAATTGAGGAGCTTGGAATGCAACGCAAAGCCAGCGCGGTATGGAAGGGTGGACTGAAGGATGGCAAGGGGACGGTGTCATCGACGAGCGGCGTTTTGTCGAATACGCCCTATTCCTTCACCACACGGTTTGAAGGCACACCTGGCACGAATCCGGAAGAACTGATCGCAGCTGCCCATGCGGCATGCTTTTCGATGGCCCTGTCGGCGCAACTGGGAGAGGCAAAGCTCACGGCAGAGAGCATTTCCACGTCAGCGACGCTTACGTTTGAGAAGTTGGACACAGGCTGGACCATCACAACGGTCCACCTCGACGTGACTGCCAAGATTCCCGGGGCCACGCCCGAAGCCTTCGCTACGGCCACGCAGAATGCAAAGGCGGGATGCCCTGTGTCGAAGGTGCTGAACGCGAAGATTACGATGGACGCGAAACTGGGATAGGCTACGGACTTCAGGCTCTGAATTAGCCTCTTGCCTGCCGGCTTCAGGCCCAGATTGCCGTTCCTCTTTGGGGCTGAAGCCTGGCCGCCCCGGAGCCTGAAGCATAACTAGCTTTGCGTTCGGAAAATCTCGCGCAGGCGCCGGTTGATGCTGACGGCTTCCTGCGCTGCCTGTTCCATCATTTCCAGCCAACGGCGGGAACTCTCCGGCAGGTTGGTCTGTGAGATCAGATAGTGCGCCTGGACGATGGTCTCGAGGGCGTTGCTCAGATCATGCGCCAGGTGGCGCAATTCGCGCGCGATTTCGGCGGGGATTTTGTTTTCGTTAGCCATAATCTCGTTGCAGTGGAGCGGCTGTTCCTCAGACTTCTTGGCGCCAAGCACAGCCCTCTGCTGGCAACGGGTTTGCTGAACGCTGAGAGCTTGGAGCCGGGAGTTGCTTTCGTTTGACAGCCCACTGCCGGCCAGTAGATATTAATGTAGTCCCCTTCAAAAAGGGCCCGCCGCGGTTGTTTCCTTCCTGCGGATATGGCGGAATTGGCAGACGCGCTAGGTTCAGGTCCTAGTGACCGCAAGGTCGTGGAGGTTCGAGTCCTCTTATCCGCACCAGAACCAGTGGTCAGTGGCGAGTGGTCGGTTGCCAGCAGACCCTTTCACACCAATGGAGATTTCGCGGAGACGCGGTTTCTACTCGGATGAGCAGCGCCCAGAAAACAGACTGACCACTAACCACCAGCCACTGCTTTTACGCCCCTGCTGACAGGCGGTGCGTGCTTCTGCTCTGCGCGATTCCGTACTGACGAATCTTGTAGAGCAGTGCTTTGTAGCTGATCTTCAGCAGAGCCGCGGCTTGCTTGCGGTTCCAGTTCGTCTCTTCCAGGGCGCGGGCGATGGCTTCGGCTTCAGCTTCGTCCTTGGCGCTGCGGGCAAGAGATTTCAGTCCGCCCCCGCTGTCCGCACCCGCGGCAACGGCAGCTTTGCCGGTGGCGTCGACGCGCACGCCACCGCCGCCATCCGGACGAGGCTGCAATTCGGCCACCGCCAGTGACTCATCTCCCAAAACCAGGTAGCGCTTCACGAAGTTGCTGAGTTCGCGCAGATTCCCCGGCCACGGATGCTGATGGCAGGCATCGAGCAGCGGCGGCGACAGAGGCAGCGGCGCGCGCGCATAGAGCTCCGACATGCGCGCCATGAAATGCTTGAGCAGGATCGGAATCTCTTCCTTGCGCTCACGCAGGGGAGGCAGGGAGAGGGTAAAAGCGTTGAGCCGGTAATACAGGTCCTCGCGCAGGCGCTTCGTTGCCAGCGCTTCGGGAATATTGATGTTCGTTGCAGCCAGAATGCGGACATCGACTTTGATCACCGACCGGCTGCCGAGCCGCGAGAACTGCTGATCCTGCAGCACGTGCAGCAGCTTTGCTTGCAGCAGCGGCGGCATCTCACCGATTTCGTCGAGCAGGATCGTGCCTTTGTTGCAGAGTTCGAACTTGCCCGGCTTGGGATGAGTTGCTCCAGTGAAGGCTCCCGCCTCGTAACCGAACAATTCGCTTTCGAGCAAATCGGCGGGAACGGCAGCGCAGTTGACCTTCAAAAATGTCCGGTGCGCGCGCGGAGAAAGCTTGTGAATCAGGCGCGCCAGCACTTCCTTTCCCGTGCCGCTTTCTCCCAGCAGCAGGACAGGAATATCGACGTTCGCGACCAGCGCGGCTTGCGAACGGATCTTCTTCATCTCCGGACTGGCAGCAACGAAGAACACGTCGTCGCAGAGTTCCTCGACTTCGCCGGCGTAGCTCTCGCCTTTGGCTTCCCCGATGCACTGATCGATCACGGCATCGAGTTCGGCTTTCTGGAAGGGCTTGGTCAGATAGTTGTAAGCGCCCAGTCGCATAGCCTGGACGACTTTGCGCGTATCGCTCACGCAAGAGAGCATGACGACTTTCAGGCCAGGTTTGAGGTGACGGAGCTGTTCC
>Ga0335084_10008120_pt1 | contig 10447 bp, 8 predicted proteins | sample Lox_Sample_44_FD_206721 | JGI IMG/M metagenome (GOLD analysis project Ga0335084, IMG submission 206721) | Soil microbial communities from Loxahatchee National Wildlife Refuge, Florida, United States - Lox_Sample_4.4 | ecosystem: Environmental > Terrestrial > Soil > Wetlands | place: USA: Florida... | reverse complement strand
CTGAATCCAGGTTCACCGCTGAGACGCTGAGGGAATGTTCTTATGATCCGATCGGCCACCGGCTCAGAGAGCCTATGGCTCGGAGAGGAGACGGCGATCGGATCATAAACCCTCCCCCTTCGGGGATAAATTCAAAGTTACGTTTCATCGCTATGGGGCTACGAATAATGCATGTTGTGACAGAAGAGAAGGCTTTTTATTTGGCGGCCTCTCAGCGCCAAATAGAAAATCACTCCTCTGCGACCTTCGCGCCTCTGCGGTGAAAATTCTATTTTGGAATGAGTGGATATTGTAGTTTGGTAAGGGGATGTTAATGGTCTGAGGGGGGGGTCTTCAACTTCTCGGCGAAACGGGTCAAGTCTGCCAGGGATCCGGCATTCATCTTCTCCATGATCTGGGCCCGGGGAGCCTTGACAGTCCTCTCACGGTCGAGGCCACTCATCCCCGGCATCCTCACATCGAGAATGAGGCAGCCAAGATTTTCCTGGAGGCCCAGGCTTTATAGAAGCCCCGTCCGTGGCAGCCACTGAACGTTCCTAAGAAAAGAATCATGCCTTACCCCCCGGTCGTTGGTTCCACCTGCAAGTCAACAAAAATAGAACCTGGTGAGATTTGAAGGTTACGGTTGAGCGAGATGACAGAAAGAGGATTCTTGTATCCCCCTATCCTGACACCCACACGAAGGCTAGGATTGTTGTGGTATTGCGTTAAATGTGATACATACCAACTGATGACTTTCAAAACACGCTCCTTTGTCGAGAAAGGGAGGTGACTCGTGAGCTCGCTGATCATATCCTTGATCGCTTTCGGATGTATCTTCTGTGGCGTGCTGTTTGGGATGTACCTTCGGAGGCTGTTACCTGAACATCATCTGAGTGATGAGTCAATGGGTGCCGTGAAGTTGGGGACTGGTGTGATCGCAACGATGACCGCACTGGTCATTGGCCTCTTGATTAGCTCGGCCAAGAGTAATTTTGACAGGGTAAGCAGCGGGAACATAGACCTCGGCTCACAAATCATGTCGCTCGACCGCCTCATGGCCCAGTATGGACCGGAAACGAAGGATGTCCGCGATCTGCTGCGCCGCGGCCTTGCCTCCTCCATCGAGCAAATCTGGCCGGAAGAGAGGACGGGACAAACGGGAGCGGAGTTCCTTGATCGAAGGGCCGTGGTCGAAACTGTCCAGAACAAGCTCCTCCACCTGTCCCCGCAGAACGAGGCCCAGCGCTGGTTTCAATCGCAGGCCTTAGGGGCGATCCGCGACATCGCCAAAACGCGATGGTTTCTCGTCGAACAGCAAGAGTATAGCTCTTTGCCAATGCCGTTCTTCGTGATGCTGGTATCCTGGCTCGTGATTCTCTTCTTCAGCTTCGGCTTGTGGTCTCCCCGCAATACGACGGTTATTGTCATCTTTCTTATCTGCGCGTTGTCGGCCGCAGGGGCGCTCTATCTGACCCAGGAGTTGGACCATCCCTATGGGGGGTTAATTAAGATCTCCAGTGCCACGCTGCGCAACGCGCTTGCCAATCTCGGGCAGTAGATCGGATACCGCTCTCTGCTTTTTTAAACTTTCTTGCTCAGCGACTCCCACCTGTTCCATTGCATCTGCTGGTTGGTGCGGCAAATGCACTAACGGGCTGCTGAAAAACGCCCATCTGCTTCGTTTCCGCCGGTTCCTTTCTTTAAGATGATCACAAAGCAAATTGGAAGCGCGCCTGATAGATATTGGCATGGCCGTCATCTACCTCTTGTATTTCCAGCCGAGCTCACCCAGCCAGACCTACGTATTGACTTCATAGATAACAGGATGGTTCGGCCATGGGCTCATTTCTTCACCTCACGTTCCGACTCCCCGCCGGCGAAGGCTTTACGCACGCCACCCTCGAGAAACTTCCCCGCGTCGAGCCATCCGAAGAGTTGGATCAGCTTTGCCACCACTCCGGTCCATCCCGTCTGGTGGCTCGCGCCCAGTCCCGCTCCGTTGTCTCCATGGAAGTACTCGTAGAATAGGATGTGATCGCGCCAGTTGGGATCGGCCTGGAACTTCTCGGTACCACCGTGGACGGCCCGCCGACCGCGCTCATCGCGCAGGAAGAGGCGGCTGAGCCGGTCCGAGATCTCCTTACTCACCTCGAAGAGGTTCATCAGGTGGCCCGAACCGGTCGGGCATTCGATCTTGAAGCTGTCGCCGTAGTACAGGTAGAAGCTCAGGAGCGCCCTGATGAGCACGATGTTGACCGGCATCCAGACCGGCCCCCGCCAGTTGGAGTTGCCGCCGAACATGCCGGTGTTCGACTCGGCCGGCAGATAGTCCACCCGGTACTCCTGGCCACCCGCGTGGAAGACGTACGGGTGCCGCTCGTGGAACTTGGACAGCGACCGGATACCGTAGGGGCTCAGGAACTCGTTCTCGTCGAGCATCTTCGAGAGGATCCGACGGAGCCGCCCCTCGTTGACCAGGGCAAAGATACCCCGCTCTGCTACGCCAAAGTGACCTGGACCCGTAAGATGGACCGACTCCATGAGTTCCGGCATCTGCTGCACGCGTTTCAAAAACGCGTCCGTGGCCCATTGGACGCTCTCGCGTTGCGACTTCTCGATCACCGTTGTGGCGGCGAGAGGCAGGAGCCCGACCATCGAGCGCACCTTGAGCGGGGTGGCGCTGCCGTCGGGGAGCTGCAAGAGGTCGTAGTAGAAACCGTCCTCCTCGTTCCACATGCCGTCCTGCCCGGGCCTGTTCATGGCCGCGGCGATATACAGAAAATGCTCGACGAACTTGATGACCATGTCCTCGTAGATTTTGTCGTGGCTGGCGAGCTCAACGGAGAGCTCCATCATGTTCTGGGTGAAGAGGGCCATCCACGCGGTGCCGTCCGCCTGCTCCAGGTAGCCTCCCGTGGGAAGCGGGGCGCTCCGGTCGAAGATCCCGATGTTGTCGAGGCCGAGGAACCCGCCCTCGAAGAGGTTATTGCCGGACCGGTCCTTGCGGTTCACCCACCAGGTGTAGTTCAGCATGAGCTTGTGGAACGCCAGCTTGAGGAAATCGAGATCGACCTCGCCGCGCAGGGCCTGCTCGACGCGGTGCAGGAAGAGCGTCGCCCAGGCGTGCACCGGCGGGTTCACGTCGCTGAAGTTCCACTCGTAGGCGGGAACCTGGCCGCTGGGGTGGAGGTACCTCCCGCGGAGCATCAGCTCCAGCTGCTGCTTCGCGAAGTCGGGGTCCACGATCGAGAGGGGGAGCGTGTGGAAGGCGAGGTCCCAGGCGGCGTACCAAGGGTACTCCCACTTGTCGGGCATGGAGATGATGTCGTCGTTGATCATGTGGAACCACTCTCGGTTCCGGCAGTCACGACGGCCATGGTGCAGGGGATGGGCGAAGTGCTCCTCCAGCCACGCATCCCCGTCCCAGTAGTAATACTGCTTGGACCAGAGCATGCCGGCAATAGCCTGGCGCATCACGTTGGCCGCATCCGGCGAGACCGAGGGCGGGGTTACGGATTTGTAGAACGCGTCGGCCTCCAGCAGCCGGGCGGCCAGGGTCTCGTCGAAGTCTTTTCCGAAGGGGACGGGGCTCCCCTTTGCCGGCGGGCGCGCCCCGGCCGGCGCCTGGGCGGTGAGGCGCAGCCGTACCGTCGCCGACCCGCCGGGGCCGACCGTGAGCCGGTAGTGCGCCGCGGCCTTGGTGCCCTGCCGCTCGGGGTTCACCGCCTCCCGCCGACCCTGGACCAAGTAGTCGTTGATGCCGTCCTTGAGGTACGGGCCAACGTCCGGGTAGTCGAGGTGGAGCTTGGTGTGATTGGTCGAGTTCTCGGTGAAGAGCAGCGGCGCCGTACCTTCGCAGTACAGATGGTAGGCGCCCAGCTCGGCATGGGCTGCCGCAATCGTGCTCGTGCCCGCCGGTCCGTCGATCTGATTGAGCATCGGCTTTTCCGCGGGGCGGGAGATCCACGTCGCCCAGTCGTTGCGGAACCACAGGGTCGGCAGCACGTGCAGCTCGGCCTCCTCGGGACCGCGGTTGTGGGCCGTGATCTGGATCAGGATGTCCTCGGGCGACGCCTTGGCATACTCCACGAACACGTCGAAGTAGCGGTCCTGCGCGAAGACCCCGGTGTCGAGGAGCTCATACTCCATCTCCTCTCGGCTGCGCCGCCGGTTCGTCTCCACCAGGACGGCGTAGGGGTAGGCCGCCTGCGGGTACTTGTACAGGAACTTCATGTACGAGTGGGTCGGCGTGCTGTCGAGGTAGAAGTAGTACTCCTTGACGTCCTCGCCGTGGTTGCCTTCGCTGTTCGTGAGCCCGAAGAGCCGCTCCTTCAGGATCGGGTCTTTGCCGTTCCACAGGGCTAGCGCGAAGCAGAGGTGCTGCTTGTCGTCGGAGATCCCTCCCAGACCGTCCTCGCCCCAGCGATACGCCCGGGAACGGGCGTGATCGTGGGTAAAGAAGTTCCACGCATCGCCGTTGACGCTGTAGTCCTCGCGGACCGTCCCCCACTGACGTTCACTCAGGTAGGGGCCCCATTTTCTCCAGGGTATCTTTTCGTCATAGGCTTCTTTCAGTCTTTGTTCTTCGTGGTTCATCGCTATCCTCTTTTTTTATAGTTGCGCTATGGCCATGAGCTCCATCAAATATTTTCCAGTTTCCCTTTCAATCGGTCTATTTCAAGCTTAAGATGCTTGCATCTACCTTCCATTTCCAGCATCTTTTCCCGCTCCGCACGGACGAAACGGGTGTAGGGAGCAATCGCTTCTTGGATGCGCTCAATGCTGTGATCGATCTCCCTTTCAAACTGACCATGTAACGTCTGGATAAGTTGAGTGCGTACCCCGGCAATTTTCTCCATTAATTTCGTCTTACCCTGGCGACGTTTGGCAGGAATGATGAAAAGTCCAATAGTGGCTATTACGCCAGCCATGACCACGCCGGTCACGTCGGCGGCAGCCGTCGTAGCTAACGCAGTGACAAGTGCCCCCAAACCCAGGGCACCTGCCCCCAATGCTGCTGAGGCGGCTACAGCCAAGCGAGCATGTTCGGAGATAGCCTTAGATTCTTCCTTCTTGTCGTAACCCTCGACCACCCGCCTGGCTTCCCGTGCAACCGCCTCAATGAGTCGCTCACGATCGTACTGAAAGCTGCCTGTCCCCACATCCCCCATGATTCGGTCCTTGTGCTCCCGGCGTCGTCCAGATAGATGCTCCATAACTGCCTGCCACTGGCGGAGGTCAAACTCCACCATCCAGTCGATCAGGTCATTTACCTTTCCTTCAATTCGTTGCGGTGCATCCGCGACGACCTGACGTTCAAATTCTTGCTGGACTCGTGTCTTACTCAGCAGGTCGAAGACTCGTCCCAGCCGAAATGTTTCATCAAAAAAAGCCTGACCATGTTTCTCCATTTCGAGGAGGATTTTCTCGATGTCTCCCATGCGAAAGCTGAAGTTATGGTGCATATCCTCCTTGTATACGGCCAACTGCCTTTCCACGTCAGCCAGCAGGTCGAAATCGGTTTTTAGAAATAGCGTTCGGGACTCGGCTTTCTTTAAGTACTTATCCGCGAGATGGTTTCCGACCCCCAGAGGGTTAAGGAGCTTCAGGACAAGCCGGCTGCTCTCATCCAAAGTGTTGTGAATGTATCTTTCAAAAGAAGCAAAACGGCTTTTCTCCCACAGGCCACTCTCCCCCTGCTTCGCCCGCTGTGCTGCGCGGGCACTGATGGGGAAGGCCTCTGGAAGCACCCCCAAGACGAGGTTGGCATTTTCCCGGACGTAACTCTCCACTTCTGCAACTTCTTGGTCGCTCTCGAGGATGTCGATCTTGTTGATCACGAAGACAACTTTCTTTCTCCAATCCCGAATGCGTTCCAAAAAAACTCGCTCACTCTCCGTGAAAGTGCGATCCGCCGAGGTGACAAAAAGAACAAGATCGGAGCGGGGCACGAAGTGCGCGGTAATTGTTTCGTGCTTCCGAATAACAGCATTGGTGCCAGGCGTATCGACGATCGTCATTTCGGAAAGAAACTCAATGGGATACGTAAGGACGATCTGACCGTCACCCAGTAAAGTTTTTTCAGACTCCTTGCCGTAGCGAATTTGGTGGATCTGGGTGGTGGTTGGGGTGACCCCCTCCTCTGAGACCCTCTGTCCGAGAAGTGCGTTAATGACAGCACTTTTCCCAGAGTTGAATTCGCCTACGACCACCACGAGAAAGAGCTCATCAATCTGTTGGATCGAATGTCGCAGAGACTCCTCGTCTTCAGACTCCCCGCCGAACTTGACCAGAGCCATCTGCAAATCGTTCAGTATTCTCCGCTCTTCTTTGAGCAGCGCTTGCTGCTCCTTTTTTAGTATGCCCATGGCCTTTGCTTCTCGCGGAGCGATTATAGCATCACCCCAGAATGTGGTCAACGTTCACGATTCTTTCTAAAAGGATCAAATTGAGGAAGAGGTTGTCGCCGATCCAGTAATTTGAATTTGAATAGGGGACCAAAACGAAGGCATCGTCACGCTTTTCCGAGGAACTCTGAATCTGAATCAAAGGCAGAAAGGACCACTTTATCAGTTGCAGTCCCTCAGAGGTTTTCGTTTCTCCACTTTCCTGTGTAATTTGATTGTCCTCAGAGCAATGGGAAATCATAATTCACGATTACGCGAAAGTCGTTCAATGAATTCTTAGGCGCTTCATATTGATGAACATTGGCATACCGCACCCGGAACCAGAGGCCCTTAAGAAATTTCCACCGGGGTCGCCACTGGACGTCGGCGTCGACCTCGTTCTCGTTTGGCACGGGCGCCTTGGTGGATGGATTTAGGGCGCTCCATCCATGGACGAAAAGAGCATATGCGGTCACGCCTCGGAGGCCAAGACGCGTGAAGTCATAAGAGGCTTGCACCATAAAGGCATCCTGGCCCGCCTGGTCGAAGTCCCGCACCTGCACGCTGGTATAGCCCGGGTAGCCACTCCATGGGTTCTGCATATTGGCCCCTCCGGAGGTATGCGTATAGGCGAGTGTCAGGATTGCGCCTCCATAACTGATATCGGATTTCACTCCTACCTGATTCGTTGAAAACGAACTCCCCGTCAGCAGATCTTCTCCAACACTCCGCTGGTCCGTAAACTGGGCCGAGAAGAGGAGGCCGAGACGGTCCGTCAGGGGTAACTTGTAACTGCCTTCCGTGTAGAAAATGTTAATGATGTCATTTGAAAAATAGTCGATAGCCCCGAACGTCAAGCCTTTGTAGGAGACCCTGCCACCCCCGACGAAGACTCCCCGCTTCACATCTGCCCCGGCAGCCTGGGACATCGGGATGAATCTGTCCGAGTTGCGGGGTTTGATCTTGTCGAAATAACCAAAGCCATAACTGAATCCAGGAGTGCCGTCTTTGCCTCCATAGGCTCCCGTAAATGTATATGCCTCGAAGGTATTCGGAGTCATGCGGCCGTCGTCCTCGTTTATGAAAGGGGTATTGTATTCGTACCGGTAGAGATTGACGAAGTTATCTTCGATGAGTTTCACCCTTCCATAGATCTGGCCAAAGACCGTGTAACCTTCCTGACCCGGTTTGAGAAGAAGTGTCCCGTCTTTTTCGACCGGTGCGTAAAATGGCTGGGAGGTATAGAGAACAGATCCCAGGCTGAAGTGATCGAGAAACCACCCAGACTGGTACGAGAGAGAGCCGCCATAGGTCCAGGCCTCGTTTATCTGGGGGCTGCTACCAGGATAGTTGTCCTCGTAAAAGTAGTACGTGCGGATGTTTAGATCGAGCTTTGTGTCCCTAAAGAAGGCCGGAGTATCCTTCAATTGCTCTTTCAGCCAGGGAAAGAACCTGGGAATCTTGGGCCTTTCCTTAAAGGAGAGTTCAATAGGACTCGTCACCTGATCAACCGACTCAGGAACGGGTTCCTTGTTCCGGATGTACTCCTGCGCCATCACAGGCGCGCTCCCGAAAGGCAGCATGGCCAGAAATCCCAGTGCCACCGTGAGAAACACGGCAACCATAACCGCCTGCAGTTGCCGGCCAACCAGCCAAAATGTCCACCGCATTGTGTTCTCAGAGTTCACCACCATTTTTTGTTCCTCCTTTCCTATTCTCCTCTGAGAAGATAAAGAGTTGTTTTATACCCTATACCATCATGGCTACAATCACTGGTCCCCAGGCCGTCAGCAGGATGTTGCCAATGGCATAGGGTACGGTATATCCCAGGGCCGGGAGCTTGCTCTGCGCCTCTTCCTGGACGGCACGAAGCGCTGCGGTGACCGTTCCTGCCCCGTTGCAGGCACCAAGGAGAATCCCAGGGTTCATCTTTAAGATATATCAACCGAAAAGAATGGACGTGATGTGGGGCAGCACAGCTTCCACAAAACCCAGTGCCGGTTAACGCCGACTTCAGGAGTCGATCCGGGCTTTCGTTGTCCAGCCGGCGGCCACATTCGTTGCCCCCAAGCGTAGCTCGTCGTGGAGTCAAAACCGTATGTTGAGCCGGGTTCCGAGTACCCAGGCATTGTCACTTGACTTGATCCCTGGGCTGATCCACTGCGCATCGGCGGTGAGCTGCAGCCAGGGCGTGATCGCAAAGTTGTAGAACGCCTCCACTCCCACCTCGTCTCTCAGCGCGGTCGCGATTACCGGCTGCTTCTTGAAATCGTTCGATTCCTTGACCCAATAGGAGCCGACCCCGAACCGATCATAGGGACGGCCCGGAATGACCCCACGCCCACCAACGCCCCCACTCAGATAGATGTTATAGGCGCTTCGATCCTTAGGCGTGGACGAGAATCGGTAGAAGATTCCGAGGCCCGGCCGATCCTGCACGAAGTCCTTCGTCGGCACGTGGAAGTCTTCCTTCCTTCCTCCCTCCGCCTTGGGCACCGAAGCCCCCTTCGGCTCCCAGAAGTACTGCTCGCCGCTGACTTCCACTATCCAGTTGTCGTTCTTGGTCGGCGGGTTGCCGGTGATCGCGCCCGGCACGAAGCGCGGATTATCCACGTCAACGGCATTCTTGCTGGTGTACGCGGCGATCACCTGGACCATTCCCGGACGATTGAAAGCTTTGTATTTGAACATCGGATAGATCGCAGCACCATAATCTTTCCAATCCCCGCCGTAGTCGCCGGGCGCCGTATTCGGGGTCCAGGCCCCGTAGGCCAGCGTCAGGTCATCGGTCACCTTGGTCATGAGAAGGGCGGCATAGGTCGAGTAGGTCAGGAACCGGCCGAACAGCGGGTTGGAGTTCATGCTGGCATTGAGGAACTGCGTATTCGAATTGCACGAAAATGAGTTCTGGTCCAGATACTTGGAGGGGTCGAGCCGGCCCACGAGGGCCACCGTGTTGAGGGGCAGAGCTTGAACCAGGAGATATTCCATCAGCACCGAGCTGTCTTCGTAAGCTTTCGGCCACAGGGCGGTCTGGTTGATCGGTGATAGATCGCCCGCCTGCTTCTGCAGCGGGTTGGCGAAGCTGGTCTGCTCCGTAAAAATGAACAGGCCACCCGACCACAGACCCAACTTGGCCGTGTCGAGTGTCATGTTGGCCTCAAACAGGCCGTTGTACTGCCAATGCCCATTGCCGTTCGTGCTGCCGCCCGACACCACCCCTTGGTAAACCTGCGTGAGCTGCGCATCCAGGGTGATACCATGGTCGTAGAGACGACTTCGCCAGCCGCCCGGGTCACCGAGCAGGGTGGCGCGACGCCAGAAGTCGCCCTTATAGTCCGATACCGCGGTCAATTCCGGCGCCACCTTGGTGAGCGAGATGAGCCCTTTGTCGGTCTTGAAGGCGGCCATCGGATCCGCGGCGGGCGCGCTGCTCTCCTGGCCGAGAGCGGATGAGGCCATGACGCCGATGGCTGCCAAAGCGGTCACGATAATGCGACAGCGGGTTTTGGCGTTGTTTTTGTGCTTCATGATCAAGTCCTCCTTGTCTTCCTTATGGAAGATTAGTTTATTGATTGTGATTTACCGGAGCTGCACCCGGTTCGGACCCGCCTTCGCTCGAAAGCTATGGCGGGGCAAGCGGATGCGGCCCGGTAGGTTTCTTCCGTTCCAATACCTTGGTCGCGCTGTAGTGACCGGCAGCCCGGTTCGGACTGCCGGTCCTGGGTATGTTTACTGTCGCCCCATGGCAAGGTACAACCGCTGCTCCGGCGTCAGGTACTGATCCTTGCCGTTGGCCAGTCTCGCTCGATCAGCAGGTTCAGCGAGGCGCGGACGGAGTCGTCGTCGTCCACGACATACACAATGCGTGCAGTTTTTGCCATCATCATCCCGCATCGAATCGCCATTCTTTTCTTAAAAAGATAGTCCTATTCCACCACAGGATGGGATCAGGAGTCTATTGTACTTGTGGGCAAGGTTATTGTACTTTGGTGCAATAGATATTGTACTTTGGTGCAATGGATATCGTTGCTGTCCAAGATATGCAGACGGCAAAAGTGGTTCCGTTGATTTCATTG
>Ga0335084_10008119_pt1 | contig 10448 bp, 7 predicted proteins | sample Lox_Sample_44_FD_206721 | JGI IMG/M metagenome (GOLD analysis project Ga0335084, IMG submission 206721) | Soil microbial communities from Loxahatchee National Wildlife Refuge, Florida, United States - Lox_Sample_4.4 | ecosystem: Environmental > Terrestrial > Soil > Wetlands | place: USA: Florida... | reverse complement strand
GCAGAGCGGGATCACCCGCTCGTCAGCAGCCACGAACGCAACTCCATGACGCTGTCGACGAGCGCCAGCGCTCCTTCGGCCTGAAGCTGTGCGCGCGGATGCGCCCCGTAGGTCACGCCGATCGACGGCGTGTCCGCGGACCGGGCCATCGCGAGGTCGTGCGTCGTGTCGCCGATCATCACCATGTGCTGCGAGCTCACTGCAAGCTCGGCGCCGAGTTCCCACAGCATCGCCGGGTGGGGCTTGGGTTGGGTCTCGTCGGCGCAGCGCGACGCCGAGAAGAACATCCCGAGGCCGGTCGCAACGAACGCACGGTCGAGTCCGCGCCGGCTCTTGCCGGTTGCTACTGCCAGCGTCGCCCCCGACTCGGCCAGCTCCACGAGCAGTTCGCGCATGCCGTCGAACAGCACGATCTCCGGCTCGACCGCGAAGTAGTGATGGCGGTAGCGCGCGCTGAACGCATCAATGCGGTCGGCGGTGAGATCGGGAACCGCAGTGGCAAGCGCATCGTGCAGCCCGAGGCCAATGACATGGCTCGCCTGCTCTAGGCTCGGGACCCTGAGGTCGAGGTCGGCCGCGGCCTTCTGGATCGAGCGCGCAATCATCGCCGTCGAGTCGACGACGGTGCCGTCCCAGTCGAAGACGATCACGTCAAACGGACGTGGCATGAATTCTTGCGGCCAGCGCCTTGAGCAGGCCGCTGCACTCTTCCGGCAGTGCGCTCGCCAGAGCGAGCGTTTCGCCGCTCACCGGGTGGGTGAGACGGGTCGAGCACGCATGCAGGAACATGCGGCCGAATCTGAGTCCGAATTCGCCGCGCCCCAGCCGGCGATTCAGTTCGAAGTCGCCGTACTTGTCGTCGCCGGCGATCGGAAATCCAAGATGCGCCACATGAACGCGGATCTGGTGGGTGCGGCCTGTCTTCAGTTCGGCCTCGAGCAGCGAAAAATCACCGAAGCGCTGCTTCAGCACGAAGACCGTGTGCGAGGCCATGCCTTCCGGGTCGATCGCCACGCGGCGTTCCCCGGCGCGGTTGACGAACTTCGTCAGCGCCAGCCGCACATGCTGCCGATCGTTGACCCAGTCGCCCGCCACCAGCAGCAGGTAGCGCTTCTCGATCCGGCCCTCGCGCAATTGCTGGTGCAGTGAGTTCAATGCGCGACGCGTCTTGGCCAGCATCAGGATCCCTGAGGTCTCGCGGTCGAGCCGATGGGCGAGTTCCAGGAACGCTTGCTGCGGCCGCGCGGCCCGCACGCGCTCAATGATCCCGTGCGCGACCCCGCTGCCGCCGTGGGCGGCGACGCCGGCCGGCTTGTCGATGACGATCAGGTCTTCGTCTTCGAACAGGATCGGTGGCATCAGCGGCGGCGCTGACCTCGTCGCGCCGCTCGCCGGCCGACCCGTGCGGAGCGGCGGCACGCGCACGTCATCGCCGGCCTGCAATCGATAGTCCGCCGCCACGCGCCCGCGGTTCACGCGTACTTCCCCGCTGCGAACAATCCGGTAGACGTGGCTCTTCGGCACGCCCTTGGCGATGCGGATCAGGAAGTTGTCGAGCCGCTGGCCGGCATACTCGGCCCCGACCTGCACGTGAGCCACGCGATCGGCGCCGACGCCCGAATCCGCCGCTCGCGCCGGCGCTCCGTCCGCATTCACCGGTCGTTTTGCTGTTTTACGAGCCGCACCCATCTTGCATATACTTGAGCGGTCGAGGTTTTTCGGGGCTCCCGGAGAACCCCGGAGCCCTCTGCGGCTCCGGCGGGCGCCGCAGGCGCGCCTGGGAGTTTGCGAGGCGAAGTCCAGTTCGCAGACCGGAAAACCCCGCACGCGAGGAATTGTAGACCCGGCCATTGCTGTTACCGCACTGGGCCGGGACAGCAGTTCGAAGCAATGGCGCCCGCGCCGGATCTCGAGGCACGGGTTTCGAGGCAGATGCCTCGTGGTTTTCGCAGTCGAGCCCCCCGCAAGGTGGCCGCGGCGTCGATCGCCGGACTGCGTGGACCCGCTTAAGGCGGGTCCCGTCGGAACGAACGAGTGATGTGAGGCGGCGCATTGGCGCCGCCCTGCAGCTGGATCAAGCGGGAATTCCCGAAGTGCAGGCATTCCATATCGAGTCGAGGCTTGCGGCGCCGGTGCTCCGGTTCCCGATGCCTTCGCACGCGATCGCGCCGGGAATCCGTCGGCTACGTGTCGGGGCGGTCTTCGACCGACCCGTGGTCTGCCGTCTCGCCTGACCCCGCCCTCACCCGTTCGTTCCGGCACATTGAAGCGCCTCTCAGAGGGCGCCAGGAGTGCTGAATGAAACGCATGCTTTTCAATGCCACGCATGCAGAAGAACTGCGCGTGGGCATCGTCGACGGCCAGAAGCTGATCGACATCGATATCGAGACCGCGGGGCGCGAGCAGCGGAAATCGAATATCTACAAAGGGGTCATCACCCGCGTCGAGCCGAGCCTCGAGGCGTGCTTCGTCGACTACGGCGAGGAGCGCCACGGCTTCCTGCCGTTCAAGGAGGTCTCGCGGTCGTACTTTCGCGAAGGCGTCGACGTCCGCAACGCCAGCATCAAGGAGGCGCTGCGCGAGGGTCAGGAGCTGCTGGTCCAGATCGAGAAGGAGGAGCGCGGCAACAAGGGCGCTGCGCTCACCACCTTCATCTCGCTCGCCGGGCGCTACCTGGTCCTGATGCCGAACAACCCGCGCGGCGGCGGCGTGTCGCGCCGGATCGAGGGCGAGGACCGGCAGGAGCTGCGCGAGACGATGGACCAGCTCGAGCTGCCCGCGGGCATGTCAATCATTGCGCGCACAGCCGGCATCGGCCGGTCCGCATCTGAACTGCAGTGGGACCTGAATTACCTGCTGAAACTCTGGACCGCCATCGATGGTGCCGCAAAGCCGCAGTTCGAGCTGGTGCAGGACGACGCGGAAAACCCGGGCAAGAAGCGCACGACCTACGTCGACGCCGCGACCGGCCCCGACGGTCAGCGCCTGAAACGCGCGAACCCGGCGCCGTTCCTGATCGTCGAGGAGTCCAACCTCGTCATCCGCGCAATCCGAGATTATTTCCACCCGGAAATCGGCGAGATCCTCGTCGACACCGACGACATCTACGAGCAGGCGCGCCAGTTCATGGCGCACGTGATGCCGGACAACGTCGCCCGCGTCAAGCGCTACAAGGACGACGTGCCGCTGTTCTCGCGGTTCCAGATCGAGCACCAGATCGAGACGGCGTACGCCCGCCAGGTGCCCCTGCCCTCGGGCGGATCGATCGTGGTCGACCACACCGAAGCGCTGGTGGCGGTGGACGTCAACTCGGCGCGGGCCACGCGCGGCTCCGACATCGAGGAGACCGCGACGCGTACCAACCTGGAGGCGGCGGACGAAGTCGCGCGGCAACTGCGCCTGCGCGACCTCGGCGGGCTCATCGTCATCGACTTCATCGACATGGAGGAGTCGAAGAACCAGAAGGCGGTGGAGAACCGGCTGAAAGACGCGCTGCACTACGACCGTGCGCGCGTGCAGATGGGCAGGATTTCGCGCTTCGGCCTGATGGAGCTGTCGCGCCAGCGTCTGCGGCCGGCGCTGAACGAGGGCACGCACGTCACCTGCCCGCGCTGCAACGGGGTCGGCGTGATCCGCGACACCGAGAGTTCGGCGCTCCACATCCTGCGCATCCTGCAGGAAGAGGCAATGAAGGAGAGCACTGCGGCCGTGCATGCGCAGGTGCCGGTCGAGGTCGCGACCTTCCTGCTCAACGAAAAGCGCAGCGACATCGCCAAGCTCGAGGCGCGCCTGCGTGTCTCAATCGTGCTGATCCCGAACAAGTTCCTCGATACGCCGCACTATCACGTCGAGCGCCTGCGCCACGATGACCCGCGGCTCGATGAGGTCAAGGCGAGCTTCGAGCGTGCTGCCGAGTTGGCGCCAAGCACGGATACCCCTTACACGCGCGGCAAGGTCGAGGACGAGCGCAGCCGCCCGAAGCAGGAGGCCGTGGTCAAGGGCATCGTCCCGGAGACTCCGGCGCCTGTGGTCGTACCTCCCCCGGCGGCCCCGGTCGCGGTGGCGGCAGCGTCGCCCGCCCCAGGATTCTGGAAGCGCATCGTCGCGTTCTTCGCCGGGGAACACGCGGTCACAGCGGCGCCCGCGGCCGCATTGCCGGCCCCCGCAGACAGCCGGCCGCCGCGCGAGCGCGGCGACGGTCGTGGTGAGCGGCGAGGCGGGCGCGATCGCGATCGCCGCGGAGGCCGCCGCGACGAGAAGCGCGATGACAGGCGCGAGGAGCGCCAGGGCGAGCGCAAGGAGGGCCGACGTGGCGAACGCCGCGGTGAGCGCGCCGGTGAGGCTCCAGGGCCGGAGCGCGAGCCGCGCGCGCCGCGGCAGGAAGCCGCGCCCGACCGTCCGGCTGGCCGTGAACCGAAGAAGCCTCAGGGCGAGCGTCGTGGTGAGCGCAGGGAGAAAGCACCTGCCGTCGAAGAGGTATTGAATCCGCCGGCGACCATCGAGATCGCTGCCGCCGAGGCCCAGGTCTCGCCGGCAGCAAGCCTCGTGTCGCCAGACGCCGCCACGGCAGACGCGACCACGGAAGAACGACGCGGCCGACGCCGGCGGCGTCGCCGCGGACGTGGGGCCCGCGCGGAAGGCGAATCGACGGGGGCGCCCGACGCGGCGGAACCCAACGACAGCGATGACACTGCCGAAGAGGCCGTCGCGGCGGTTGCACCCTCCGTGGCGGTCACGCCGACGCACGCGTCGCCTCCCGGCGGCAATGGCAGCGCACTTGAAGTTCCTGCGGTTCAGGTCGTGATGCCGACCGCCGAGGCCAGCGCCACCATCGTGCTGCCAGTCGCACATCCTGCGCCGATGCCGGTGGATCAGTTGAGAGGCGTGCTGGAGCTTGCGGGTCTGTCACTGGTTCAGACCGAGCCCGCCAGGCTGCAGGACGCTCAGGAGAGGATGGCGCGCGAGTCGCAGCCGATCCGCTCGCCGCGTGAGCGGCCGGTGCTGCCGCCGCTCGATACACGCCCCCTGATCCAGGTCGAGACGCGCAGGGGTCTGTAGTCCGAGGACTCTGGCGGGTCCGCGAGACCCGCCGGCGCCTTGTGATGCCGGTCCGCGCCGCTAACATGGCGACATGACCGACCGCATCATTCCGCTGCTGGATCTGCGCACAGCCCGCCTGCCGGTTCCGCTCGCGGAGTCCCGCGGCACGGACGACGGACCCGCCGTCGATCGCTTGTCGCGCCCGCTGCACGATCTGCGCATATCGGTCACCGATCGCTGCAACTTCCGCTGTACCTATTGCATGCCGAAGGAGATCTTCGATCGCGACTACCGCTTCCTGCCGCACGCCGAGCTGCTGAGCTTCGAGGAAATCACCCGTCTCGCGCGCGCCTTCGTCGCCAATGGCGTCGAGAAGATCCGGCTGACCGGGGGCGAGCCGCTGCTGCGCAAGGACCTGCACAAGCTGATTGCCATGCTGTCGGAGCTCAGCACACCCGACGGACGGCCGCTCGATCTTGCCCTGACGACGAACGGTTCGCTGCTGACGCGGAAGGCACGCGAGCTCGCGGCTGCGGGGCTGCGGCGCGTGACTGTGTCACTGGACGGCCTCGACGACACGGTCTTCAGGCGCATGAACGATGTCGACTTTCCGGTCGCCAGCGTGCTCGCCGGCATCGATGCGGCGGCCGCGGAAGGGCTTGGCCCGGTCAAGGTCAACATGGTCGTCAAGCGCGGTGTCAACGACCAGGAAATCGTCGCGATGGCCCGGCATTTCCGCGGCACCGGGCACGTCGTCCGGTTCATCGAGTTCATGGATGTGGGCAGTTCCAACGGATGGCGCATGGACGACGTTGTGCCGTCGTCCGAGGTGATCCAGCGGGTCGGCAACGAGGTCGCGCCGATCGAACCGGTGCATGCGAACTACTCCGGCGAAGTGGCGGAGCGCTGGCGCTACCGCGATGGCAGCGGCGAGATCGGCGTGATCTCGAGCGTCACGCAGGCGTTCTGCAGCAGCTGCACCCGCGCGCGCCTGTCGACCGAAGGCATGCTCTACCTCTGCCTGTTCGCCAACAGCGGCTATGACCTGCGCCGCCTGCTGCGTCCGCGCGACGGCGAAATCGCCGCCGCCGACACGGCAGTCGCGGCGGCGATCGCGCGCATCTGGGCCCAGCGCACCGATCGTTACTCCGAACTGAGAACCCAGGCGAGCGCCGCGCGCCCAAAAATCGAGATGTCCTACATCGGCGGCTGAGCCGATGCCGCTTGCCGCACGCGATTCAATAACCGGGCTCGTCCTGGCCGGCGGTCAGGGCAGCCGCATCGGCGGCGCGGACGAGGGACTGCTCGAGTTTCACGGACTGCCGCTGATCGAACACGTTCTGGGGCGGCTCGCGCGACAGGTCGACACCGTCATGATCAGTGCCAACCGCAACCAGGAGCGTTATCGCGCCCTGGTGCCGCGGGTCATCGGCGACGCGGGCGGCGGACAGCGCTACCACGGCCCCCTCGCCGGCATCCACGCCGGACTCGTGCATGCCCCGACGGCATGGGTTGTCGTGGTGCCGTGCGATGTGCCTCAGCTGTCGCGCGCGCTCGTGGCCCGGCTGGCAGAGGCAGTCAACGCGCGCGGTGTGCTGGCCGCGTGCGCCCGAAGCGAAAGTCGGCTGCAGCCGGTCTTCTGCCTCTTGGCCACCGCACTGGTCGCACCGCTCGGAGCGCACATTGAGCGCGGAGGGCGCGCGGTCCACTCGTGGCTCGCTGAAGTCGGCGCCGCACCGGTCGACTTCGACGACCCGATGGCCTTCCGCGACCTGGGCACGCTGGCGGCGCTGTCCGGCGGACCCGCATGAACGAGCCTGAGCTCGACCCTCCGGCAGCGCTGGAGAAGCTCACGGCGCGGATCGAGCCGCTGCGCGAACTCGAAAGCGTGAGGCTCGATGCTGCGCTCGGGCGAGTGCTGGGCGCCGATGTCATTGCGACGCTCGACGTGCCGCCGTTCGACAACGCCGCGATGGACGGCTATGCGTTGCGCGCAGCCGACCATGCGGCGACCCTGCGGGTCGTCGGTCGCGCACTCGCCGGACATCCGTTCGACGGTCTGCTCGGGCCGGGGCAGGCGGTCCGCATCATGACCGGCGCCGCACTGCCGTCGGGCGCGGACGCCGTCGCCTTGCAGGAAGACGTGCGCGGCGACAGCGAACGGATCACGGTCGACTCGAGCGTCGCGCCGGGGCTCAACGTACGCCCGCGCGGCGAGCAGTTTGACCGCGGCACCGCGGTGCTCAAGCGCGGGCGAAAGCTGCGAAGCTACGACCTGGGGTTGGCGGCGGCCGCTGGAGCAAGGGCGCTGACCGTCGTGCGACGGGTGCGCGTTGGCGTGCTCTCGACAGGCGACGAGTTGCTCGATCCGCCGGCGCCGCCCGCATCGTCTGAGCAGTACGACGGCAACCGACCCATGCTGTGCGCATCGCTCGCACACGATGGATTCGAGATCGTCGACCTCGGCATCGTCGGCGACCGCGACGAAGCGCTAAACGCGAGCCTTGCTGCCGCCGGGCGCCACGGACTCGACGCCGTCCTTTCGACCGGAGGGGTAGCGCAGGGCGATGCGGACATCGTGCGCAGGCAGGGAATGCTCGAGTTCATTCCCCTCGCGCTGCGACCGGGCCGCGGCATCGCGTTCGGGCGCATGGAACTGGACGGGCATGCGTTCTGGTACGTCGGCATGCCGGGCAACGCCGTTGCGGCCTACGTCGTCTACCACCTGGTGACGGCGCCGTTGCTGGCGCACCTTGCCGGTGCCCGCGAGGAGCGTCCGTTGTTCGTCGAAGTGCCGCTGTCGCGTGCGACCCGCACTCGTGCGGGTCGTGTCGATTGGCGCCGCGGGCGTTTCATCGTGCGTGACGGCCGCGTCGCGGTCGAGCTGCTGGCGCAGCAGGGCTCCTCGATGCTGCGTACGCTGAGCGAGGCCGACGCGCTGGTGGGCATCGGGCCCGAGCCGACCACCGCCGCGGGCCAGCCAGTCCCGGTGATCCCGCTGGCAGCCCTGCCCTGACCTGACGCCTAGAACCGCTTCATCCAGTCGAGCAGGCGCCGGGCGATCGGCCGGTACGGCGGAGTCAGCAGGCCCACGCCGTTCAGGCGCGCCTGCCGGAACACCGGGGTCACCTTGCTGAACGTGTCGAAGCCCCAGCGGCCGTGGTAATGGCCCATGCCCGACGCGCCGACACCGCCGAACGGTAGTTCTTCCTGCAGGATGTGCATCAGCGTTTCATTGACGCATACGCCGCCGACATGCGTCTGCTTCAGCGCCCACTCAACGCGCCGGCCGTCCTCGTCGAACCAGTACAGGGCCAGCGGACGCGCCTGGGCGTTGACGAAGGTCACGGCGTTTTCGACATCGTCGTAGCCAATGACCGGAAGCAGCGGACCGAAGATCTCGTCGCGCATCACGTCGAGCGACAGCGGCGGGTCGACCAGCAGGACCGGACCGAGACGATGCGACTCGTCGTTGCGGCCTGCGCCGTCGAACAGCGCATGCGCGGCGACTCCGGACGCGGCCGCCTGGTCGAGGTATCCGACCAGCCGGCCGTAGTGGCGCGGGTTGACGACGCTGCAGTAGTCCTTGTCGGCGATACCGCCCGGATACATCCGTCGCGCCTGGCGCTGGGCCGCGCCGACGAACTCCGCCACGCGCGCCTTCGGCACCAATACGTAGTCGGGCGCGATGCAGGTCTGCCCGGCGTTCAGGAGTTTGCCGGCAAGGATGCGCTGCGCCGCACGCTCGACCGGATACCCGGGCGCAATGACGGCCGGCGATTTGCCGCCCAGTTCCAGCGTCACGGGCGTCAGATTGCGCGCAGCAGCCGCCATCACATGTCGCCCCACCGAAGTCGACCCGGTAAAGAGCAGATGATCGAACGGCAGCGCCGTGAACTGCGCCGCGACGTCGGGACCGCCCGTGATGACCGCGACTTCTTCGGGAACAAAGCGCTTGGCCACCAGTGCGGCAAACAGTTCCGAGAACGCCGGAGTGAACTCGGACATTTTCACCATCGCGCGGTTGCCGGCGACGAGCGCGCCCGCCAGCGGGCCCACGGCAAGGAACAACGGGTAGTTCCACGGCACCACGATGCCGACCACGCCGACCGGCCGCGGCATCACATGCGCCTGCGCAGGCAGGAACCATTTGGAAACCGGTGCGCGGCGCGGCTTCATCCAGCCAGCGCCGTGACTGAGCGCTGAACGCACTTCCGACACCGAAGGCACGATGTCGCCGATCTGCGTCTCGATGCGTGGACGTCCGCCGAAGTCGCGGTCGATCGCTCCCTCGATGGCTGCCTCGTTTTCGCGGACCAGCGCGAGCAGGCGCTCGAGGCGGTCGCGGCGGATGTCCCATTCGGGAAATGGAGCGCTGTGATGCCCGGCACGCTGTCGCTCGAAGGCGTTGAGCAGTTCCGCAGGGGTTTCGGCCGGTGTCATGGGACGTCGCTGGGAATGTCGTAAGGATGCGTCGAAGCTTACTGCGGCACACCCGAGCCTGTGCTCCAATCTGCCCACCCAGGAGGGGTGGGAATGCAGACGTTGCAAAGCGCGTTCGGGCTGATTGCCCTGCTTGCGCTCGCGTGGCTGTCGTCGGAAGACCGCGCCACGATCCCGTGGCGGCTGGTGGCGAGCGGCATGGCGCTCGCGTTCGTGCTTGCCGCGGCGTTGCTGAAGCTGCCACCGCTGGCGGCGGCGCTTGCCAGCCTGAACAGCGCGCTCGACGTGTTCGAGAACGCAACCAAGGCGGGCACCGCCTTCGTCTTCGGCTATCTCGGCGGCGGCCAGCCGCCCTTCGAAGTGTCCAACGCCGCGGCGACCTTCGTGCTCGCGTTCCGGGCGCTGCCGATGGTCCTGCTGGTCGCTGCGCTTTCCGCCCTGCTGTTTCACTGGGGCGTGCTCCCGCTCATCGTGCGTGCATTCGCCTGGGTGCTGAAGCGGACGATGGGCATCGGTGGATCAGTCGGCGTGTCGGCCGCAGCCAATGTCTTCGTCGGCATGGTCGAGGCGCCTCTGGTGATCGCGCCATACCTCGCCCGCCTGTCGCGCGGCGAGCTCTTCATCGTGATGAACTGCGGCATGGCGACGATCGCAGGCACCGTGCTCGTTCTCTACGCGACGTTCCTCACGCCGGTTGTGCCGAACGCACTCGGCCACCTTCTGGTCGCCTCGATCGTCGCCACTCCGGTGGCAATCGTCGTGGCCGCATTGATCGTTCCGCCGCGTCTGACCGATGACGCCAGCATCGACTTTGTGCGGCAGGATGCGAACGCGGTCGCGGCGCTGACCCGCGGCACTCTGGAGGGCCTGCAGTTGCTGCTCAACATCGTCGCGATGCTCGTCGTCTTCGTCGCGCTCGTGGCGCTCGCCAACGCCGGGCTCGCGCTGCTGCCCGACCTGGGCGG
>Ga0335084_10008116_pt1 | contig 10449 bp, 11 predicted proteins | sample Lox_Sample_44_FD_206721 | JGI IMG/M metagenome (GOLD analysis project Ga0335084, IMG submission 206721) | Soil microbial communities from Loxahatchee National Wildlife Refuge, Florida, United States - Lox_Sample_4.4 | ecosystem: Environmental > Terrestrial > Soil > Wetlands | place: USA... | reverse complement strand
CACGTCCTGGGCCAGACCGAGATCACCTACCTCGGGTCGCTCGATCCTGCCGCGCGCCGTCGCTCGCTCGAAGCATTTTTCACGTTCGACCTGCCCTGCGTGGTGATCACGAAAGGACAGCAGCCGCCGCCGGATCTGATCGAGCTGGCCATCGCCAAGGGCGTCGCCGTGATCAGGACCAAGCTCAAGACCTCCGAGTTCTACGGCCGCCTGCGGCCGTTCATCGACGAGGCCTTCGCGCCCAATACCACGCTTCATGGATCGTTGGCCGACGTGTTCGGGGTGGGGCTCCTGTTCATGGGCCGCTCCGGCATCGGGAAGAGCGAGTGTGTGCTCGATCTCGTGGAGCGGGGGCACCGTCTCGTGGCGGATGACCTGGTCCAGATCATCCGCCGCGGCAACGACGTGCTGATCGGCCGCGGGCACGAGCTGGCGCGGCACTACATGGAGATCCGTGGCGTCGGTCTGATCGACATCCAGGCAATGTTCGGCATTCGCGCGGTCCGGCAACAGAAGCGCATCGAGGTCGTGGTCCAGCTCGCCGACTGGGACGCCTCCCGCGAGTACGACCGGACCGGTCTCGATCGCGAGACCACGGACATCCTCGACGTCTCCCTCCCGCGCGTCACCATCCCGCTCAATCCGGGCAAGAACCTCACGGTGATCTGCGAAGTGGTGGCGATGGCCCACCTCCTGCGCTATGGCGGCGTGGATTCCGCGGAGCGCCTGAACGAGCGCCTGATCAAGTACATGGCGGAGCGGCGGGAGCTGCAGGCCTACCTCGAAGAGGACTATGAGTAAGCCGCTGCGGGGCGTCATCGTTTCCCACGCCGGGGTCTCGGCGGCGCTCGTCGCCGCGGTGGAGTCGATCGCCGGGGTGTCCGACGCGCTCGTTCCCGTCAGCAACGCCGGCTGCGATCGGGACGCGCTGTTCAAGAACCTCGCCGCCGCTGTGGGCGACAGTCCCGCGGTGTTGTTCATCGACCTGCCGGGTGGGTCGTGCTTGACGAGCGCGGCGACCTACGCCCACGGACGCCCCGAGCTGGCCGTAGTCACTGGTGTGAACCTGGCCATGCTGCTGGACTTCGTGTTTCACCGCGAGCTGCCGCCGGCGGAGGCCGCGCGTCACGCGGCCGCGGCTGGCAATCGCGCCATTCGCGCTCTCGACACGTGACCATCGCGCTGTACCGGATCGACGACCGGCTGGTGCACGGGCAGGTCGTCATCGGATGGGGGCAACCTCTGAAGGCCGGGTTCATCGTCCTGGTCGACGACGCCGTGCGGGCGAGCCCGTGGGAGCAGGAGCTCTACCGGATGGGCGTCCCGCCGCACGTGGAGCTGATCTCCGCGTCGGTCGCGGAGGCGGTCGCCCGGCTGCCGGAATGGGACGCCGACCCGCGCGTCGGCATCCTGGTCGCGGGCGATGTGGCGACGGCCGCGGCCCTCACGGGGAATGGCCACGTGGTCAAGCGGATCAACGTCGGCGGCGTGCACCACCGCCCGGGTCGCACCGAGCGGCTGCGGTTCGTCTACCTGAGCGACGCCGAGGCGGCGCAGCTCAAGGCGCTCGCGGCCCGCGGCATCGAGGTCTCCGCGCAGGACGTGCCGACCGCGCGCGCGGTGCCGCTGGCGGAGTTCACGTGAGCTTCGAGCTGCAGGCGCTGCTCCTCGTGTGGGGCATGCTCGTGGGCCTCGACCTGGTGAGCGTGCCCCAGGTCATGATCGCTCGGCCGCTGGTCGCGGGAGCGGTCGCGGGCGCCATGCTGGGCGATATCCCCACCGGCCTTCAGGTGGGCGTCGTGTTCGAGCTGTTCCAGCACGACATCCTCCCCATGGGCGCGGTGCGCTACCCCGAGTACGGACCGGCGACGGTCGCGGCGGTGAGCGCGGCGCACGCGACGAGCGCCGCGGACGGGTTCGGGCTGGGCGTGATTGTGGGGCTCATCACGGCCATCCTGGGCGGTTCGAGCATCCATCTGATGCGCCGGGTCAACGCCTACGCCGTGCGGCGGGCCGCCGACGCGCTCGACGGAGGCGATGTGCGGACGCTCGTGCGGCTGCACGTGGAGAGCATTCTGCGTGACGCGGCGCGCGCCGCGATCGTTACGGCCATTGGCCTCGGGTTCGCGGCGGGCGTGAGCAAGGTCATGACGTTGACCAGCGTGCTGCGTGGTGGCAGCGGCCTCTTCCTGGCCGTCTCGGCCACGGCGGCGGCCCTCGCCGTCGCGGCCGCCGGCACGCTCCGGCTCGTGCGCGGCCCCACGCTCGCCTGGTTCGCGGCCGGGTTGCTGGGCGGCGCGGCGGGAGTGTGGCTGCGATGAAGCCCCCCACCCGCCCCCCGCTGCTGCGCGTGCTGCTGCGCCTCTTCACGGTGCAGGGCTCGTGGAACTACGAACGCATGCTGGGCGTGGGATTCGGCGTCGCCGAGGAGCCGCTGCTCCGCGATCTCGCCGGCGCCGGGACGCGGGCGCGGGAGACGCCCTACCGGGAGGCCGTGGCGCGCGGCTCGCGGTTCTTCAACGCGCATCCGTATCTGTGCGGCCTGGCGGTCGGCGCCGCCGCACGCGCCGAGAATGACGGCGCTCCCCCGGCGCAGATCGAACGGTTGCGTACCGCGCTGTGCGGGCCGCTCGGGTCGCTCGGGGACACGCTGGTCTGGGCCGGCTGGCTGCCGTTCACGTCGGCGGTCGCGCTCGCGGCCGTCGCCCTCGGCCTCGGATGGTGGGCCGTGCTCGGCTTCCTCGTGATCTACAACGTCGGCCACGTCACGTTGCGCTCCTGGGCCCTCGCGGCTGGGTGGGCGCACGGGCTCAACGTGGCCACGGCGCTCCGCCATCCGGGACTGCAGCGGTCCGGCGCTGTGCTCGGGCCGGCGATGGCGCTGGGCATGGGAGCGGCGCTCCCGCTCGTTGCCTCGTACCTTGGAGGAGCCTTCGCCGCGCCCCTGCGCCTGGCGATCGCGGTGGGGGTGGGCGGCGGCGTGCTGTTGCTGCGGTGGTCGTGGCTGCGGTTGACCGGCGTGCGGCTCGGTCTCGTCTTCCTCACGGTGGGGCTAATCGTGGGGTTGCTGTGGCGGTAGTCGAGCGCCAGGCGCGGATCGTCAATCCGCTGGGCATGCACGCCCGGCCGGCGGCGGAGTTCGTCAAGGTGGCGAGCCGGTTCGCCGCGCACGTCGAGGTGCGCAAGGACTCGCTCACGGTGAACGGGAAGAGCATCATGGGGGTGATGATGCTCGCGGCCGAGTGCGGGTCGTCGCTGTTCATCAAGACCGAGGGCGCGGACGCCGCGGAGGCGATGGAGGCGCTCCTCGCGCTCGTGCGGGACGGGTTTCACGAAATGCATCTGACCGGGGGCGAGATGGACGAGTCGGCCGAGGCCGAGGACGGCGGCGCGTGACCGAACGATTGCTCAAGGGCATCGGGGTGTCGCCGGGGATCGCCATCGGGCCGGCGCGCGTGGTGCGCGCGACCATGCCCGAGGTGCCGACCCGCGTCGTGCCCCGCTCCCAGGTCAACAAGGAAGTGCGGCGGCTCCGCGCTGCCGTGAGCGATGTGAAGCGTCACCTGCTCGACCTCAAGGCGAAAGCCGAGGACCGGGCCGGCGTCGACGAGGCTCGCATCTTCGACGCCCAGATCATGATGCTCGAAGACAAAGACTTCCTCGCCGGCGCGGAGGCGCTGATCCGCGAGAACCATCTCGCGGCCGAAAAGGCCTACGAGTTCAAGGCCCTGGAGGTCCGGGACCTGTGGAGCGGGACCGGCAGTGCCCGCCTCAAAGAGAAGCTGGTTGACTTGAACGGCGTCACGGCACGAGTCCTGCACCACCTGCTGCACCGTGGCGTGGACGAGCTGTGGGACGGGGTTACGGAGCCGTGTGTGATCGTGGCGCGGGAGATTGCGCCGGCACTCACAGTGCAGCTGCCTCGGGATCGCATCGCGGGCCTCATCAGTGAAGAGGGCACGCGCACCTCGCACGCGGCCATCCTGGCGCACTCGCTCGGGATTCCCGCGGTGATGGGGCTGGCCGGGGCGGTCGAGCGGATCGGGGCGGGGTCGATGCTCGTCCTCGACGGCACGCGTGGGACGGTGCTGCTCGATCCGACGCCCGTCGAGATCGCCGAGGGGCGGCAACGCGAGACACGCCGGCGCGAGCTGTCGGCCCAGCTCGAGGAGGTCGTCGATCAGCCGTCCATCACGACCGACGGCGTGCGGGTGGTGCTGCGCGGCAACGTGGATCTGCCCGAAGAGGTGCGGGCGGCGCAGGCGCACCGGGCCGAAGGAGTGGGCCTGCTGCGGACGGAGTTCCTGATCACCGGTCGGAGCACCATGCCGACCGAGAACGAGCAGGCCACGTACTTCCGCCGCGTCGGCGAGGCATTCCCGGGACACCCGATCGTCGTGCGCACCTACGATCTGGGCGGTGACAAGTTCCCGCAGCCGTTCCAGGGCGCGGAGGAAGCGAACCCGTTCCTGGGCTGGCGGGCGATCCGAGTCTGCCTGGATCAGCCCGAGCTGCTGCGGATCCAAACGCGGGCCGTGCTCCGCGCGGCCGCGCACGCCGACATACGGATGATGTTGCCGCTCGTCACCACGCTCGACGAGGTGGAACGCGCTCGTGAGATCGTCATGCAGGAAGGTGAGCAGCTGGCCGCGCGCGGCATCGACGCCGCACGCACCGTGCCGGTGGGCGTGATGATCGAGACGCCGGCGGCTGCGATCATGGCCGATCGCCTGACGGCGATTAGCGACTTCGTGAGCGTCGGCACGAACGATCTCACGCAGTACACGCTCGTCGTCGACCGCGGCAACGCGCGGCTCGCCGACCGTTTCACGCCGCACGATCCGAGCGTGCTGCGGTTGCTGAAGATGGTCGCCGACGCCGCGCGCGCCGCCGGCAAACCTGCCAGCGTGTGTGGCGAGATGGCGTCCGAGCCGATGTCGGCTTTCCTCTTGATGGGTATGGGATACGAAACGCTGTCCGTGTCGCCGCCGGCGCTGCCGCTGGTCAAGTGGACGGTGCGCCAGGTGAGCGCCGCGCAGGCGCGCACCGCGGCGCGAGCCTCCCTCGAGGCCAGGCGTGCCGAAGACGTGCTCGACACGCTGCGCCTCGCGCTCGCACAGGCCATCGATGTGAAGCTCCTCGACCCCGACTCCCGGTTGCCTGCCAGCAGGCGCGCCGCTAGTTTGAACGCTTAGTCAACCTTCATCCTTCTCTCCGGTCGCTTCCATGCCCCCATCGCGCCACGTCTTTACGTCCGAATCGGTTACCGAAGGTCATCCCGACAAGATCGCTGACCAGATTTCCGACGCGATCCTCGACGCCATCCTGGGCCAGGATCCCACCGCCCGGGTCGCGTGTGAGACGCTGGTCACGACGGGGATGGCGGTGATCGCGGGCGAGATCACGACCTCGACCTACGTGCACATTCCCGACATCGTACGCGGGACGATCAGTGCGATCGGCTACACGGACGCGAACTTTGGCTTCGACGCGCAGACGAGCGCGATCCTGACGAGCATCGACCGGCAATCGGCCGACATCGCGCTGGGTGTCGACACGGGGGGCGCCGGTGATCAGGGGATGATGTTCGGCTACGCGAGCGATGAGACCCCGTCGCTCATGCCGTTGCCGATCGTGCTGGCGCACCGTCTGGCCGAGCGGCTGGCCGCCGTCCGCAAGAGCGGCGACCTCCCCTGGCTCCGTCCCGACGGCAAGACGCAGGTCAGCGTGGTGTACGAGGGCAATCGTCCCGTGGCCATCGGGAAGGTCGTCGTCTCCGCGCAGCATTCCGACCTGATCGACAACAAGGAGCTGCGCGCCGGGGTGACCACGCTCGTCGTCCGGCCCGTGCTGGGCGAGGCGGGGTACGAGGTAGCGGATGCCGATATCCTCATCAATCCCACCGGCCGCTTCGTCGTGGGCGGGCCGCAGGGTGACGCGGGCCTCACGGGGCGCAAGATCATCGTCGACACCTACGGCGGTATGGCCCGGCACGGCGGCGGGGCGTTCAGCGGGAAGGACCCGTCCAAGGTCGACCGCTCGGCCGCGTACGCCATGCGCTGGGTGGCGAAGAACATCGTTGCCGCCAAGCTGGCCAGCCGCTGCGAGGCGCAGGTCGCCTACGCGATCGGCGTCGCCGAGCCGGTATCCATCATGATCGAGACGTTCGGAACGAATACCGTTCCCGAGGCCGCGATCGAGCAGGCGGTGCGTGAGGTGTTCGATCTCCGGCCGCTCAAGATCATCGAAGCCCTGAACCTCCGGAATCCGATCTACCGTCCCACCGCCGCATACGGCCACTTCGGCCGCGCGCCGGAGCGCCGCCGCTACGTCGGCGCGGGCGTGGACCGTGAGGTCGAGCTGTTCACGTGGGAGCACATGAACCGGGTTGAAGAGCTGCGGTTTGCCGCCCAGCGCTCCCGGTCATCCGAGTCTCGAGCGGGGGCACGATGACCACCACGGCACGCGAAACGACGCACGACATCAAGGACCTCGCCCTCGCGGACGGCGGACGCCGGCGGACCGAGTGGGCGGAACGGTCCATGCCGGTCCTGCGCCAGCTGCGTGAGCGTTTCACCCGCGAGCGGCCGCTGGCGGGCACGCGCCTGTCGGCCTGCCTCCACGTCACGGCCGAGACTGCGAACCTCGCGGTGACGCTCCAGGCGGGCGGGGCCGACGTCGCGCTCTGCGCCTCGAATCCGCTCTCCACGCAGGACGATGTCGCCGCGCATCTGGTGCGCGACCATCGGATCAAGGTGTTCGCCATCAAGGGCGAAGATCACGCGTCGTACTACGAGCACATCCGGGCGGCGCTCGCGCATCGTCCCGACGTCACCATGGACGACGGCGCTGATCTGGTAAGTGCGCTGCACATGATCGCTCTCAACCGGCTCGACGACCTCGCGCCGCCGGTGCGCCGCTGGGTCGAGACGCTGTCCGCGGCTGATCGCCGCGGCGTCGTGGCGGGCGTCAAGGGTTCGACCGAGGAAACCACGACCGGAGTGATCCGGCTCAAAGCCATGGCGCGCGACGGCGTGCTGCAGTTCCCGGTGATCGCGGTGAACGACTCGGACACGAAGCACCTGTTCGACAACCGCTATGGCACCGGGCAGTCCACGCTCGACGGCATTCTGCGCGCCACGAACCTCCTCCTCGCGGGGAGCACGGTGGTGGTGGCGGGGTACGGCTGGTGCGGCCGCGGGTTCGCCATGCGGGCGCGCGGCATCGGCGCCAACGTGATCGTCACCGAGATCGATCCGCTCAAAGCCCTCGAAGCACAGATGGACGGGTACCGCGTGGCGACCATGGCCGACGCCGCCCCCCTCGGGGACGTGTTCGTCACCCTCACGGGCAACGTCAACGTGATCCGGCTCGAGCACATGAAGGCCATGAAGGACGGCGCCGTGCTCGCGAACTCGGGCCACTTCAACGTCGAGATCGACCTGGATGCCTTGAAGAAGACGGCCAAGGGACCCCGGGTCGCGCGGGACTTCGTCGAGGAGTGGCAGCTCGGCGGCAAGCGGGTGTTCGTCCTCGGCGACGGGCGGCTCATCAATCTCGCCGCGGCGGAAGGGCACCCGGCGAGCGTGATGGACATGAGCTTCGCCAATCAGGCGCTCGCGGCGGAGTACGTCGTCCAGCAGGCGTCCACGCTCTCGAAGGACGTGCACCGGATTCCCGCGGACTTGGACCGCGAAATCGCGCGTCTCAAGCTGCAGGCGATGGGCGTCACCATCGACACGCTGACACCCGAGCAGCAGAAGTACCTGGCATCGTGGGACCTCGGGACGTGACGCGACGACCGTGATCGAAGTTCGGGTGGCTCACCTCGGCCTGGATCGGACAACCAATACGCCGGTCGTGATCCTGCAGGAACGCGAAGGCGAGCGGGTCCTCCCGATCTGGATCGGCCCAGCGGAGGCGAGCGCCATCGCGATGGAGCTCGCCGGGGTCAAGTTCGCCCGCCCGCTCACGCACGACCTGCTGAAGCAGGTGATCGTCGGGCTGGGGGCGGACCTCCGCAAAGTCATCATCACCCAGGTCAAGGACAACACCTACTACGCCGAGCTGCACATCTATCGCGGTGACGCCGTGATCCAGGTGGACGCGCGTCCGTCGGATTCGATCGCGGTGGCCCTGCGCCTCAAGGCTCCGATTTTCACGAGCGACAGCCTGCTGGCTCTGACGTCGGTGGACACCAGCGATCCGGGCGGCGAGCCCGGCAGAGGGGCCCCGACCATGCTCGATACGGACCAGCTCAAGACCTACCTGCAGAATCTCGATCCTGAAGATTTCGGCAAGTTCACTCCGTAACGCTGTCCTGCTCGGCTTCGCCCTCGCGGCGGCCGGAGGCGGAACGGCGCTGCGCGCGCAGAGCGCGACGATCAGCGGGGCCGTGTTCTACGGGCTCGCGCGGCGGCCCCTGCCGAGGGCGTGGGTCATTCTCCACCGCGTGCAGCGGTCGGGCCCGAGCGGGCCGATCGATTCGGCGCGCACCAGCGCCGACGGGCGCTACGCCTTCAGGCTGGCCCGCACGGACACCAACGCCGTGTACGTCACGAGCAGCTGGTACGACGGGATCGCCTACTTCTCCGAGCCCGCCCCGATCTCGGGGCGGGCCGTCGTCACGCTCCAGCCCATTGCAGTCTACGACACCACCACCACGGGTCCCCCCATCCGGGTCCAGCACCGGCTCGTGACCGTGGCCCGCCCGAAACAGGATGGCACGCGGGCGGTGCTCGAGCTGCTGGCGCTCGAGAACCCCGGCACGGCCACGAGGGTGGCGCCCGACTCGACGCACCCGAACTGGGCGGGCGTCGTCCCGCACGAGGGAATCCAGTTCGAGGTGGGGCAGGGCGACCTGTCTCCGGAAGCGATCGCCCTGAGCGGCGACAGCGTGCTCGTGTTCGGACCGATCCCGCCGGGCGGTCCCAAGCAGCTGAACTTCTCCTACGTGCTGCCCGCCACCACGCAACAGCTCGCGATCCCGATCGATCAACGTCTCGGCCAGCTGCTGTTGCTGCTCGAGGACACGACCACCGGCGTCACGGCGCCCGGCCTCGAGGCGCTCGGGGTCGAGGAAATCGAGCACCGGCGCTTCGCGAGCTACCGGGCGCTGAACCTGGCGCCCGGGGCCGACGTCGTGCTCACATTTCCGTCCCGCGGGTTCCGCGTGCAGTCGCTGCTCCCCTACGTCGTCGGGCTTCTGGCGCTGGCGCTCGCCGCGGGCCTCGCGGTCGTGCTGAAGCGCGCGCGCCTTGCGCCGGAGCAGGGCTCCTCATAGACTAGCCGGCAGTCGTTCCAGCGAATGGGGATTCACGGAAGCCGGTGCGAATCCGGCGCGGCCCCGCCACTGTAACGGGCAGAGCAATGCGGCTCAGCGCCACTGGGTGATCCCGGGAAGGCGAGCCGCACGCCCGAAGCCAGGAGACGTCTCCGTTCGCGCCACCTGCAGTTCCCTCGCGGGAGGGATGGTGGCGCTGCGCACTCCGGCGCAGGCGCTTGCCCATCTCCCCTCCGACGGGGGTGGGCATTTTTGCTATGCGCCGCTGGGCACATCGCACCCACCTCGCGGGCCTCCTCGTCTTCGCCGCTTCGGCGTGCGGCACCGAGGGGAAACGGCCCGCGCCCGCGGGTGCCGTCACGGTCACCGATGACCTGGGCCGCGTGGTCACGCTCGCCACCCCCGCGCACCGCATCGTCTCGCTCTCCCCCGCGGCGACCGAGCTGGTGTTCGCGCTCGGCGCGGGGGCGCGCCTGGTGGGCCGCACGACGTGGTGCGACTACCCCCCCGCGGCGCTCGCCGTGCCGAGCGTCGGGGACGGCCTGAGTCCCAACATCGAGGCCGTCGTGGCGCGCCGGCCCGACCTCGTGCTCGTCTACCGCTCCCCACTCGACCAGGCCGCCACCGCCCAGCTTGCGGGTCTCGGCATACCGGCCGTCGTACTCGAGCAGGATCGCCTGGAGCAGGTGGGGCGTGCGGCGCGCGTGGTGGGCGTGCTCGCGGGGCGCGAGCGCGCCGGCGACTCGCTGGCGGCCGCGCTCGCCGCCCTGGTTGCGCGCCCGCTGCCCCCAGCGCGCGTGCGGGTCGCGTTCGTCGTGTGGGACACGCCGCCGGTCGTAATCGGCGGCGGCAGCTACCTGGACCAGCTGGCGACGCTCGCGGGTGCCACCAACGTGTTCCACGACGTGGGCGCCGCGTCGGCGTCGGTTGGCCTCGAGACCATCGCCACCCGCGATCCCGACGTCATCGCCGTGCCGCGCGACACGGCGAGAGGAGAGGTGATCCCGCCCGCCTTCATCCGGCGTCCCGAATGGCAGGCGATCCGCGCGATCCGCGCGCGCCGCCTGGTGTACCTCCGGGGCTCGATTTTCAGCTGGCCCGGCCCGCGGGCGGAGCAGGCGGCCGACCAGCTGCGGCAGCTCCTTGCGGAGGCCGGGCGGTGAAGG
>Ga0335084_10008115_pt1 | contig 10450 bp, 9 predicted proteins | sample Lox_Sample_44_FD_206721 | JGI IMG/M metagenome (GOLD analysis project Ga0335084, IMG submission 206721) | Soil microbial communities from Loxahatchee National Wildlife Refuge, Florida, United States - Lox_Sample_4.4 | ecosystem: Environmental > Terrestrial > Soil > Wetlands | place: USA: Florida... | reverse complement strand
GGTACCGCGGGATCAGGAGATACTCGAATGCCTTGTTCCCCGAGATCCTGTCCCCCGTCCGGTTGATGTTGTCGGTCACTTTGGGCGTGTACTGTTCGAAATCACTCGGGAGATCCACCGCGGGAGATTCGATAAGCTTGATGTTCCCGGTCCCGGAGACGTTCACCTTCAGATCGATCGGCTCGTTTGTCCTCGTGGTCTTCTTGTCCACGGTCGTGCTCATCGCGAATTGCCCGACCGCGCCCTTGAAGTCGGCGGGCGGATCCGGGGGGAGCGGATCAACTTTGATCTTTATCGCCTCGCTGCTGACCATGTAGTTGACCTGGCGGCCGAACGGATCGCGGAAGAATGACTCGAAGGGATCCGTGGAACGGCGGTCCTGCACCTGCACAGATGTCTGCACTTCCATGGAACCGATCTCGAGTGTCCCCGGCTGGGTCGGAAACAGGGCCATGCGCTTGATGATGCCGACCCGGAACTGCTTGCCGTTTATCGTCTCCGGATTCGTCTGTATGTTCTTGGGCGTCTCGACGTCCTCTCCCCAGAACCCGGTCATGGTGGGGTTCTTCTGCACCGCATAATTGGCGATCGAGACCCTCGTGTAGATCTTGAAGACAAGATTGACCTGCTCCCCCTGCGCGACGTGGGTCCTGTCCACGGTTGCCTTCAGGAACAAATTGTCACCGATCTGCGCCGCCGCGTCGTCCTGCCCCCCGGGTTGCTTCGCCCGCGTGGAGCCTTTAATGACCTCAACGGTGAGGGGCGCGCTCTTCAGGGTCTTTCCCCCCGCCTCGATCGAAGCGGCGCCGATCGTGAATTTTCCGGTCTCTTTCGGCTGGAGCACGTAGCTGTACGTGACGGATGAGGACACGGCGCCGTTGACGATCTGCATGCTGGAGGATTCGTTCGGTCCCGACATGATATGGAATTTACCCAGGTCGGGGAGCTGCAGGTTCTTCCCGCCGCCGGTGCCGGCATTGATGAGCGTGAATTGAAGCGTGAACTGTTCACCGCTTCCCACCTGAGCCCGGTCAACTGCAGCCTGGAACTCAGCGTTCTGTGCCCTCGCGCCCCCGGCGAGCAGCGCGAGTGCGCAGAGCGCGATCCATGTCCGTTTCACGTTGTGCACCTCGGTTCTCACCAGTCTTTGTCCGTTTTCGGCCTCACCGCCTGCCGTGCATGCAGCTTCTTCTGAACATCCTTCTCGCTGTTTTTCAGGACGTCGAGAATTCTCTGCGCGTCGGCCCTGGACATCTGCTTCTGCTGCTGCTGGGGAGATTGTTGTTGTTTTTGCCTGTCCTGCCGGTCCTTCTGCTGCTGGTTCTGCTTGTCCTGGTCCTTTTTCTGCTGGTCTTTCTTGTCCTGGTCCTTCTTGTCCTGATTCTTGTTCTGCGGCTTTGGCGGAGGCGCCTTGAGCTTCTCCAGCGCATAGGAGAGGTTATACCTGGCGTCGTCGTCCTTCGGGTCGAGCTTGAGGGAATTAATGTACGACTGGACGGCGTCCTGGTAACGCTGCTGCTTCATCATGGAATTGCCGATGTTGTAATGCGCATAGGCCTTCGTGTCCTTTCCTTCCGCTTTCGACAGCGCGGTTTCGTACTCCTTGACCGCCTCGTCATATTTTCCCTGTTTGGTCAGGGCATCACCGAGGTTGAAGTGCCCCTGGATCAGAGCCTTCTCCTTCTCGAGCGCCTTGCGGTAATTGACTTCGGCGTCGCTGTATTTCTGCTCCCTGTACATGTCGTTCCCGCCGTTGACGAGCGACCGGGTCGACTGTGCCGGCAGGGCGACCGGGGCGAGCGGAAGGAGCAGCCCGGCGAGAAGGAGAGGCGCCAGCGAATATCGTGCCGGTGATCCTGTCCGGGTCATGCGTCTGCCTCCCCCGGCTTCCTGAGCGGATTCCATTTTGCAAGCCACCGGAGCCTGTTTTCGGTCATCAGAACTTCCGCCAGGAGCAGGAGGATGGCGGGGACCAGGAAGAACTGGAACCGGTCCTCGTAGTCTGTGAACTGCTTCACGCCGAACTCCTTCTTCTGAAGCGCGTTGATGTTTTTATAGATTTCGTCCAGCTCGTCCTGAGCGTTCGTCCCCCGGAAGTACTTCCCGCCGCCGACGGAGGCGAGCTTCTGGAGGGACGCTTCATCGAGCTTGCTTATGACGACCGCCCCTCCCCTGTCCCGCTTGAAATCCACCTGCTGCCCGGCGGCATTGTAGACGGGAATGGGCGAACCCGTCGGTGATCCCAGACCGATCGTGTAGATCAGCACGCCCTTTTTCGCCGCTTCCTCCGCGGCATCAAAGGCCTCCCCCTCGGTGCTCTCACCGTCCGTAATGATGATGAGAACCTTCGTCGTCGTCTCTTCGAAGTCAAACGACTCCACGGCGCGTTCGATCGCGGACCCGATGTCCGTCCCGGGGACCGGGACGGCGTCCACATCGACGATATCGAGAAACATGCTTGCCGCGCTGTAGTCGGTCGTGAGGGGAAACTGCGTGAACGCCTCGCCTGCAAAAATGATCAGGCCGATCCTGTCGCCGCTGAGTCTGGCCACGAGATTGCGGATTTCGAATTTCGCCTTTTCGAGCCGGTTGGGCTTGATGTCCTCCGACTTCATGCTGAGCGAGACATCCAGGGCGATGAATATGTCGACTCCCTCCTGCTTCACTTCCTCCAGACGCGTCCCGATCCGGGGGTTGGCGAGCGCGACGAGCAGGCAGGCCATGGCGGCCAGGAGGACGACGAATTTCGCGAGCCGCTTGCTCCTGCTCGCATCCCCGGCCAGGCGCTCCAGCATCAGCGGACTGCCGAACCGGGCGCCGGCACTCGCCCTGAACCGGGAAAACAGCCAGTACACGAGGACCATCACCGGGATGACCGCGAGCGCGTACAGATATTCGATATGGGCGAACCGAATCATGTCACGGGAGCTTTCGAAGCACCGTGCCGTTCAGCGCGAACTCCAGCAGGAGCGCCAGGCAACCGGCGAGCGCCCAGCCGTAAAACAATTCCGTATACGAGCGGTAGGCCCTGACCTCGATGCGGGTCTTCTCGAGCCTGTCGATCTCCACGTACACCTGCTTGAGCGTCCTGTTGTTCGTCGCGCGGAAGTACTGCCCGTTCGTGATCTCCGCAATTTGCTGCAGGGCCTTCTCATCGACATCGGCGGGGATGTTCTGGTACCTCTTGCCGAAGGGGGTCATGACGGGATAGGGGGCCTCTCCCTGCGTGCCGACGCCGATCGTATATATCCTGATGCCGAATGTCTGGGCGATCTGCGCGGCGGTGATTGGATCGATCTCGCCCCTGTTGTTCACGCCGTCGGTAAGAAGGATCATGACTTTGCTCTTCGCCTTGCTGTCCTTGAGGCGGTTCACCCCCTGCGCAATCGCCATGCCGATGGCCGTGCCGTCCTCGACCATCCCGGGCTTCACCTGGCGGAGCAGGTTCTTCAGGACCCGGTAGTCCAGCGTCATCGGGCATTGCGTGAAGCTCTGCCCGGAGAATATGACGAGGCCGATCCTGTCGTTCTTTCTCCCGTCGATGAAATTCTGCGCGACTTCCTTTGCAGCCTCGACCCGGTTGGGCTGCAGATCCTCGGCGAGCATGCTGCCGGAAATGTCCAGGAGGAGCGCGATGTCGATCCCCTCGGAGTACACGTTCTCCCCCGAAGACGTGGTCTGCGGGCGGGCAAGCGCCACGACAAGAACGCAGAGCACGATCATCCGTGACACGAACGGGAGGTGACGCAGGCGCTCTCTCAGTGTCGGCCTCAGCCCGGCAAACGGCAGGAGAGATGAATAGCGGTAATGACTGGTCGCCTCCCGCCCCCGGCGCATGTACCAGACGATGAGGACGGGGACAAGCGCCAGGCCTCCCAGGTACGCCGGATCTGCAAATGTCACGTTATTCCACGGCATACGCGGCCAGCTTTCCTTCCCCCGGAGAGACCGGAGTCATCCCGGCGATCTTGGTCCGGTCGACGAAATCGTGAATCACCGTGATCATTTCTTCGTGATCCGCCATCGCCGGTTCGTACTTTGCGAATTTCACGAGATCCGCCCGGCGCAATATCCGTTCCGCCGTCCCGAGCATCGCATCGGGAAACCGGAGCTTCCTGAGTCCCGCGAGAATCTCGTCGGTGGTCTCTTCCATCGCCTGGAGCGTGTAACGGTTCTCCAGGTACCGGCGGAATATTTCCGTCGCCTCGGAGTAATACTGCTTGATGAGTCCCTGCTGCCAGAGTTTCTTTTCTTTCAGGAGCGCGAGCTGCTCGAACGCTATCTCGTGCGCCGGGCGGGGCGGGGGAACATACGCGGGCTCGCCGCCCGTGCGGGCTTTCCGCCTCTTCCAGAAACGCCAGAGGGCGTACAGAAGGGCCGCAACGAGCAGCCCCGCCCCCGCGTCCATCAGAATTTCCTCGAGAGAGACCGGGATCGACATGGGGGGTTTGAGATCCCGTATGTCTTTGCTCGTGTCGACGGAGACGGTCCGGACCGTGAGCGCGACCGGGTTTGTCGACACGGTGCGTGAGGCCGTGTCGCCGGGGAGCGAGACGGCAAAGTCAATGGGCGGAAAACTCGCCCGGCCTGAATCGTACTTTGCCACCACAAAAGCCGCGGAACTGGAGGTGTCCGACGTCGGAACCACCGGACGCCGTTCGAGGACGAGGAACCCTCCGGCGGAGTCTCCCAGGACAGGCCGGAGCGACGCCCCCCTGGGATGAATGATGCTGACATGAAGGGTGATCCAGTCGCCCACAAGATACGCGGTGGAGTCGGCACGGGCATACGCGGACAGACGCGTCGCCTGGGCGGCCGCCATGGAACAGGACACGAAGGCCAGAAGGAGCGTGAGAGAAGCCCTGGGGTTCCGGTTCACCACCTGCGCGCCCTCAGCTGAAAGAAATCGACGATCGGTTTGATGTACGGCCTGTCGATCCGTATCGGGATGGCATCGACCTTGCTCCGGAGAAACAACCCCCTGCGCGCCGCACGGCGCGCCTGCCAGAACTTCTCGAACTCCTTCCGGACGCCCGCCACCCCCGTGTCGATCCAGCGCTCCGCGCCCGTCTCGGCATCCCGGAGCTTGATGATCCCGGCGTCCGGCAGCTGTTCCTCGCGCGGATCGGAGAGCTCCACGGCGATCACATCGTGACGCCGGCTGATGACGCGGAGAATGCTGTCATACCCTTCGTCGATGAAATCGGAGACAAGGAACGCGATCGACCGCTTTTTTGTCACGTGGTTGAAGTACTCGAGGGCCTGACGGATGTTCGTCCCCGTCCCTTCCGGGTCGAACGACACGAGCTCGCGGATGATGCGCAGTATGTGGGCGCGCCCCTTTTTCGGCGGGACGAACGCCTCAATGCGGTCGGTGAAGAGTATCAGTCCGACCTTGTCGTTGTTCTTGATTGCGGAGAAGGCGAGCACCGCGCAAATTTCCGCCGCGATCTCGTTCTTGGTCTGTGCGACGGAGCCGAAGTTCCCCGAGCGGCTGAAATCAACGACGAGCATGACCGTCAGCTCCCTCTCTTCCTCGAAGACCTTTACGAAAGGGCGGTTGAACCGGGCGGAGACGTTCCAGTCAATTGTGCGGATATCGTCGCCGAACTGGTATTCACGCACCTCGGAGAACTCCATGCCGCGTCCCTTGAAGACGCTATGGTATTCGCCGGAAAAGACCTGGTTGACGATCCCGCGGGTCTTGATTTCGATCCGGCGGACTTTCCGAAGAAGTTCCCTTGTATCCATGGCTTTAGTCGGCTTTCCGGCGGCGGTCCGGGCGTACGGTCAGGGGACCTCGATCTTGTTCAGGACTTCCTGGACCACCTGTTCGGGAGTGACTTCCTCCGCCTCCGCCTCGTACGTCACCGCGACGCGGTGGCGCAGGACATCGAGGCTCACGGCGCGGACGTCCTCCGGAATCACGTATCCCCGCCGCTTGATGAACGCAAAGGCCTTCGCCCCCAGCGCGAGGTTGATCGATGCGCGGGGGGAGGCGCCGTAGGAAATAAGCTGTGCCAGGTTCCCCAGGTTGTACTGTTTCGGGTTCCTCGTGGCAAAAACGATATCGAGGATGTATTTCTCGATCTTCTCGTCCATGTAAATTTCCCCGATCACGCCGCGCGCCTTTATGATGTCGTCCGGCGCAATAACGTTGTTCAGCTCGGGGATCTTCCCGCTGACATTCGCGCGCATGATCAGGAGTTCCTCCTCCTTGCTCGGGTAGCCGATCTTCACTTTCAGCATAAACCGGTCGACCTGTGCTTCCGGCAGCGGGTAGGTCCCTTCCTGTTCGATCGGGTTCTGCGTGGCCAGGACCAGAAAGGGCTCGGGGAGCTTGAATGTCTGTTCGCCAATCGTCACCTGGCGTTCCTGCATGGCTTCGAGAAGCGCGCTCTGCACTTTGGCGGGGGACCGGTTGATTTCGTCGGCGAGTATGAAGTTGGCGAACACCGGGCCTTTCTTTGTCTGGAACGACCCTTCCTTCTGGTTGTAGATCATCGTCCCGATAAGGTCCGCCGGGAGGAGGTCGGGGGTGAACTGTATCCGCTGGAATTTCGCCTTGATCGCCGCGGCCAGCGTCTTCACGGCAAGCGTCTTCGCGAGTCCCGGCACCCCCTCGAGAAGTATGTGCCCGTTCCCCAGGAGGCCGATCATCAGGCGCTCGACCATGTTCTTCTGTCCGACGATCACCTTGCTCATCTCCAGCTGCAGGATATCGATGAACGCGCTCTCACGGTGGATTTTCTCGTTAATCGCCTTTATGTCATACGCCATGGAACTTCCTCCGGTTGCAGAAATGGTCTCGGGGTCCGCAAAATTGGACGATTATCAATTTATGAAAGTTTAAGCGAAAAATCAACGCACGGCGGGGATCACGGAGACAGACGGGCGAGCTGTGACGGGGTGAGAAGCCACTCGAGCGATGCAGACCTGGCGTAGCGCAGACGCGGTACGTCCAGTTTACAGAGTCCCCCCTTCTTCATCGTTACCGACAGTCCGGAATTGCCGGAGAGCAGGTACGAAATCAGTTTGCTCAGTTGCGGTTCGTGCCCCACGAGGAGAACATCGTTCATACCCTTGCTCCGCGCCGCAACTTCGGCGACAAGCGCCGCGGGATCTCCTCCGACTTCCAGCAGCGACAAAAATTCCAGCGCAGGTTCGATGCCGAACTCATGGGCGACGATTTCCGCCGTCTCTTTCGCGCGCGCATACGGGCTCGAGAGAATCAGATCGAAAGACAGGTCGAGCGCTTTCATACCGCGCGCGATATTGCGCATTTTCTTTCTTCCCTCCGGGGACAGGGGACGCCCGGCGTCGGAGGCGCCTGTAAGGGAACCGGGATCAACGGCGATGGCGTGCCTGAGAAGAAAGAGGTTCACGGTCTGTTCCCTGCGCGAGGAGGGGCCGCCGGAGGCGCGGGAAAGGCGCCGGAGGGCCAGAACTGCTTCACGGCTTCCGCTCCATTCATGAATGAGTTCACGAGCGAGAGCCGGCGCCGGGCGAGATGACGCTGCAGATTCAGCACCGAAACAGGGAACGCCGCACCCCTGGTCACCGCAAATCTGCCGACCGTTCCTATCAGCACTTCGATATCCTGTATCTCCCCCATCCTGTCCTGGAACGCATTCATCGCCTTGAGCCGGGCCTTCCCCACGCCGCGGGACAGGGGGACGAGGGCTTCCATGGTGTACCGGAATTCCTTGAATGCCACGCGGAGGCGATGAATCGTTCTCGTGTCCCCCGCGTTCACCTTTACTCCCCTGGCCGCCACCCGGAGGTATTTTTTCGCCGCGATTCCCGCCAGGACGCTGGCGGCCGCCGATGCCCGGGCGGGTGTGTCTTCCAGCGAAGCGAGCGCAAGTGCGATTGCGGACATATCCCGTTCAAATGCAGCGGTGTCGAAACGGGCGATGACGCGTCCCGCACCGGCGACGAGTTCCTTCTCCAGAATTCTGGCTTCGCGAAGCATGGGGCGGGCAACGGTGAAACGGCGCATGAGCCCCCGGAGCGTCAGTATGCGGACATGGCAATCCCGCAGCGGGGAAAAGGATTTGAGGTTCCTGCGCAGAATCCGCCGGCTGCGGGGACTGACTTCTCCCGGCAGAACAGCGTCCGCCAGGTCCAGGACGGCGAGCAGGCGCCGCGTCGCCACACGCAGGTCATGTATCCCGCCTTCGGTACACCGCCGGCGGTTTCTGACGAGCTCGGCGGACACCCGGTGCCAGCGGCCCTCTACCGCCCGCATCAGGAATCGTGCAATGCCCGCAGAAAAAACCAGGGACGACGTGTGGGTCCTAGTCTTCAACTGCCACTTTCACGCTGAAGGTTTCTTCAAACATCTGGGCCTTTTTCAGCAGCGCCCATTTCTCCAGCAGCAGGTCCCCTTCCCCCTTGAGCCTGATGATGAATTTCGGCTTCCGGAACTCGACCGTAAACTCGCTCACTTTCGCGGCGTGCTCGTTGTCCATAGCGTCGGCAACGCGGAGAAGTGCTGCGAGTTTTGAGACCACCACCCTGTCTTTTGACGGCAGGACCCGGAATGCGTCATGCTGCATCTTGGGCTCTGATTTCCGGTGGTACCGCGCCGTGTTGGCCACGATCGCCAGCTGCTCCTTTGTCAGACCGATCACCGGCGTCGCCGTCAGCAGGTAGAGCGTGTGCTTGTGGTGCTCCGCCATGTTGATAAATCCCCCGATGTCGTGAAGCAGGGCAGCGACCTCGAGAAGCAAACGGTATTCGAGCGTCAGGTTGTGCAGCGTGCGCGTCTCGTCGAACAGCCGGACGGCGAACCGGGAGACCGTTGTCCCGTGCTGTTCGTCAAAAAGGTATTTTTTCCCGACCTGGTGCGCGGATGCCATCACCTGATCGCGCAGGGGATGGCGCTTTTCGCCGTACAGCTCCTGCGCCATGTCGATGAGGAGCCCGTCCTTCAAACCGACTTTGGGGATCACGATCTCCTCGACGCCCGCGAGCTTGAGGATCTTGTGGAGAACGATCGACGCGGGCACGATGACGTCGGCCCTGTCGGGGCGGAGGCGGAGCTGGGAGACCCGTTCTTCATATGACGTGCCGAGGAGCTTCCGTACCAGCTGGTCAAGCTCCCCTTCTTCCAGGAGCGTGTCCTTTTCCTTCCCGAGCACCTCGCGGCGGAGATCCCCGAGCGTCTCGATATTTCCCCCCGTTCCCACGCACAGATCGATCTTCTGGCTTCCGATTTCCTTCTTCAACCGGCGCTGGGTCGCATCCACGTACTCGCGGACGAGCTGGTTGAAGTGCTTTTCGCCGTGCTTCTTTTCTTCAAGAACCTGCAGGAGACGCACCGCCCCCATGCGGAAGCTTTCCGTTGAAAGAATGTTTCCGTCGGCAACCAGCGTGATCTCGGTGCTCCCGCCCCCGATATCAATGAGCATGGCAAGCTTGTTCCGGAGGTTCACTTTCTCTTCCACCGCCAGGTGGATGAGCCGGGCTTCCTCCTCCGCTCCGATCACTGCGATCTCGATCCCGCTCGCCTGCGAAATGCGGTCGATGAAGAGGTCCCTGTTTGTCGCCTCGCGCGTGGCACTTGTCGCCACGGCTTTCGTCCATTTCGCCCCCCGCGCGTCGACGGCATTACGGAACCTCCCGAAGGCATCCACCGCGCTCTCGATCGTCTGTTCTGCGATCGCCCCGGTCGTGAAAACATCCTGCCCGAGACGCACGGGCTCCCGCAGGTTGTCGACGACGGTGAGCTTCCTCTCCCCGTCGACCGTCCCGATCGTGAGCCTCATCGCATTGGAACCTACATCTATTGCTGCAAATGTTGGCATGGGGAGAGTCGCTATCCGCCGATACTGCTCATTGTCCTTTCCGGCCGGAGGAACCCCGGCCGGTTGATAAGATGACCTTCCTCTTTCCCCCTGACCGCGCGCTGGATGACGGCGGCGATTTCCTCATCCGGCGTGTTGCCGCGCAGCAGCGTCCGCAGATCGGTTTCCTTCAGCGAGAAGAGACATGTCCTGAATTTTCCGTCGGAGGTGATACGGATCCGGTTGCAGTCGGCGCAAAAGGGCTGTGTGACGGAGCTGATGACGCCGATCTCCCCCATCCCGTCGGCAAACCGGTAGCGTTCGGCGGGGGCACCGGCTGTCTCCCGGGGAACGGGAACAATGGGAGACACCGCGTCGATCCGTTCCACGACCTCCTGCGTCGGGACGACGCTGTCAATCCTCCAGCCGTCCTCGCGGCCGATCGGCATAAATTCAATGAACCGGACGATGATCGGGCGCGACCGTGCAAGCCGGGCAAACGACTCGATCTCGCCGTCGTTCACCCCCCTGATAAGGACGACGTTGACCTTGACGGGGGAAAGCCCGCACCGGAGCGCCTCTTCTATCCCCTCCCACGTCCTGTCGAAATACTCCCGTCGGGCCATGGCGGAAAATGTCGCCGGGTCAAGCGAGTCGAG
>Ga0335084_10008114_pt1 | contig 10451 bp, 15 predicted proteins | sample Lox_Sample_44_FD_206721 | JGI IMG/M metagenome (GOLD analysis project Ga0335084, IMG submission 206721) | Soil microbial communities from Loxahatchee National Wildlife Refuge, Florida, United States - Lox_Sample_4.4 | ecosystem: Environmental > Terrestrial > Soil > Wetlands | place: USA... | reverse complement strand
GCTGGCGCTGGCCAAGGACGTGTCGCCGGAGAAGATGACGGTCGAGGTAATGCGCGAGCTCGACATGATCGCCGCCACCGGCGAGCAGGTGTCGGTGGGGCTGCTGTCGCTGGCGCTGCAGGCCGAAGGCCTCGACGCCGTGAGCTACACCGGCTGGCAGGTGCCGATCCGCACCGACAGCGCCTACACCAAGGCGCGCATCGAGAGCATCGACGACGCCCGCGTGCGCGCCGACCTCGGCGCCGGCAAGGTGGTGATCATCACCGGCTTCCAGGGCATCGATGGCGACGGCCACATCACCACGCTCGGCCGCGGCGGCTCCGACACCTCGGCGGTGGCGGTGGCGGCGGCGATGAGGGCCGCCGAGTGCCTGATCTACACCGACGTCGACGGCGTCTACACCACCGACCCGCGCGTCGTGCCCGAGGCGCGCCGCCTGCCGGTCGTCAGCTTCGAAGAGATGCTCGAGATGGCGAGCCTGGGCAGCAAGGTGCTGCAGATCCGCTCGGTGGAGTTCGCCGGCAAGTACCGCGTACCGCTGCGCGTGCTGTCGAGCTTCACGCCATGGGACATCCCGATCGCCGAAGAGGCCGCGTCGGGTACGCTGATCACGTTCGAGGAAGACGAGAAAATGGAACAGGCCGTCGTTTCAGGCATCGCGTTCAACCGCGACGAAGCCAAGGTCACGATCATGCGCGTGCCCGACAAGCCCGGCATCGCCTACCAGATCCTGAGCGCGGTGGCCGACGCCAACATCGATGTCGACGTCATCGTGCAGAACGTCAGCCACGACGGCAAGACCGACTTCTCGTTCACAGTGCACCGCAACGACTACGCGCGCGCGATCGACCTGCTCAGAGCCAAGGTCGGCCCGGCGCTCGGCGCCGGCGAGGTGAGCGGCGACGCGCGCATCTGCAAGGTGTCGATCGTCGGCATCGGCATGAAGAGCCACGTCGGCGTGGCGGCCAAGATGTTCCGCACGCTGGCCGAGGAGGGCATCAACATCCAGATGATCACCACCAGCGAGATCAAGACCTCGGTGGTGATCGACGAGAAGTACATGGAGCTCGCGGTGCGCGCGCTGCACAAGGCGTTCGAGCTCGAGCAGCCGCAGGCTGCGTGAGCCCTGCGCCGCAGCGCCGGGGCGTAGAATCCGCGCACCTGGCCAGGAGACGTGACCGAGAGGCCGAAGGTGCTCCCCTGCTAAGGGAGTATGCGGGCAAAACCTGCATCGTGGGTTCGAATCCCACCGTCTCCGCCAACGAGCGCCCCGACCGGGGCGTTTTCGTTTGGGGCCGCTGCGCTACGACTGCGCGCTGTTGCCTTCGTCTTCGTCGAGCCCGCCCACGCCGAGCAGCTCGCGCTCGGCCGCGGACTCCGGGCACATGCGCACTTCGCGCGTGCCTTCGATGCAGGTGGCACCGGGGAAGGCGATCGCCTGCCACGGGGTGAGCTTGAAGCGCGAGGGTTGTGGCTGGCCGCCGGCGCGCTCGCTCGGCAGCAGGTAGGTGTAGAACTCGACAGAGCGCATGGTGGATCCTGCTTCAGCGCCTGATTGGAAGCGCAGTTTCGTCCGGGCTGCGGCCGATTGCAACCGGCAAGGCCGATCGGCCCCAGCCGCAAGAATGCGCGCACGGACGTTGCAGCAGCGTGACGGCGCGGCCCCTTGGGGCCGCGCCGCCCGAGCGAGTTCAGGCCGGGTTCAGGCCGCCAGCTTTTCCCGCTGCGCCTGCGCTGCGGTCTTGCGACGACGGTCCGCGCCCACGAACGGCAGCGACTGCCTGCGGCGATCCTCGGCATCCGCCAGGCTGAAGCGGGGGCGGCTTTCTGCCCACACGGGCCTGCGCGACACGGCGAGCACGGCTTCGGCGAGCGCACCGATGACGGCGGTGCAGACGGCGGCGAGGGCGACGAGGTAGGCGACGGACAAGTTCTTCTCCGGTGGTTCGTGTTGGCGGTCGATCTGCCCCCTGAGGGCAGGCCGGTCGGGCACCGGCACAGCTACATTCGGTTGCAGGCGCCGGAACTTGATACCAGTTCGCGCGATCGCGGGCTCGGGCGTGCGCCAGTTCACGCTCCGGATGCGAGCTTGGCGCTCAGGTCGCCGCGAGCGGCTGCTCAGGCCGGCTCGGGGACGCTGGCGCACAATGCGCGCCGGCAGCGCGCGACCGGTGGCGGCCGCTGGGCGCGGCCACCATCGATCGGCTCGTCGCCGGGCGGGTCGCGAACGGGAGAACGAACTTGAAGGCATGCGCGGCGCGGTGCATCGCAACGTTCGGGCCGGCGCCACGGTGCGCCGGCAGCGCGGTGCGCGCGTGGCCCTGTTGCCGCGGCGCCGGCGTGCGGGCAGGCTGAAGCCGCGCATCGCCAGCGAGCCGCGATGTTTGCCGGTCATGTCGGAGCAGGCCTGGCGCTGGCCAGCGTCGAGCGTCGCGTCAATGCCGGCGCCTTCGTCGGCGCTGCGCTGCTGCTCGATCTGGTGTTGTGGCCGCTGGTGCTGCTGGGCTGGGAAACGGTCAGCGTCCCTCAGGACTTCGCCGCCAGCCATCAGCTGCATTTCGTGTTTCCGTATTCGCATGGGCTGTTCGCGGCGCTCGCGTGGTCCGCGCTCGCCGCGGCGCTCGCCTGGCTGGGGTTGCGCAGGTTGACGAGCGCGGCGCGGTCGCGCGCCGCGCTCGCCGTCGCGGCCGCCGTGTTCTCGCACTGGCTGCTCGACGCGCTCGTGCATCGCCCGCAGCTGCCGCTCGCCGGCGCAGGGTCACCGGCGGTCGGTCTCGGCCTGTGGGACCGCATGGAGCTGGCGCTGTGGATCGAGGCGGCCATCGCGGTGGGCGGCCTGGGGTGGTTCGTCGCGGGCAGCGGCTGGGCACGCCGCCGCGCCGTGGCGTTGGTCGCACTCGGCCTGCTCGTGCTGGCCTTCACCGTGGTCGGCATGACGCTCGCGCCGCCGCCGCCTTCGGCGCAGGCGCTGGCGCTCAGCTCGTGGTTGACGCTGATCGTGGTGACCGCGCTGGTCTGGTGGGCTGGCCGCGCGGGCCGATGATCGGCGCGCGAGCCTCTGCCACACTGCGCGCTTCGCAACCCGCAGCGCAAGCCATGGCAGCGATCTGGAAGCGCCCCGTCTCGGTCGAGCTGCTGAACTCGATCCACGTCGGCACGACGGTGGCCCACCTCGGCATCGAGTTCCTCGAGGTCGGCGACGATTTCATCAGCGCGCGCGCGCCGGTCGATGATCGCACGCGCCAGCCGATGGGCATCCTGCACGGCGGTATCTCGGTGCTGCTGGCCGAGTCGCTGGGCTCGTGCGGCGCGGCGTTCTCGTCGCCCGACGGCGTGCGCGCGGTCGGGCTCGAGATCAACGCCAATCACCTGCGCAGCGTCAGCGCAGGCTGGGTGGTCGGCGTCGGCCGCCCGCTGCACGCGGGCCGCTCGACGCAGGTGTGGCAGATCGAGCTGAGCAACGACAAGGGCCAGCCGACCTGCGTCTCGCGCATCACGATCGCGCTGCTGCCGCCGCAGGCGTGAGCGAGCAGAACGCCGGCGCGGCTTGCTCGACAATCGCTGGCATGGCGACGCAACAGCCCGAAGCTCCCGGGTTCGCGCCGGAGCACGACGTGCCGGTGAGCTACATGCAGCGCACGCGCGAGTACTACCAGGCGCTCGGCTATGGCGAGCCGTATCGGTGGGCGCACCATGCCGACGTGCCGTTCCACCGGTTGGCCAAGCCGCTGGCCTCGTGCCGCGTGGCGATCGTGACCACCGCGGCGCCCTACCGGCCCGACCGCGGCGAGCAGGGGCCCGGTGCGCCCTACAACGCAGCGGCCAAGTTCTACAGCGTCTATTCCGGCGACGCCGCCGGCAACCCCGACCTGCGCATCTCGCACGTCGCGATCGATCGCGCGCACACGACGGGCGAGGACATCGGCAGCTACTTTCCGCTCGCGCAGTTGCGCCGCAGTGCCGCGGCGGGCCGCGTCGGCGCGCTGGCGCCGCGCTTTCACGGCCTGCCGACCCACCGCAGCCAGCGCGCGACGCTCGAAGTCGACTGCCCCGACCTGGTGACCCGTTGCCGCGCCGACGGCGTCGACGCGGTGATCCTGGTGCCCAACTGCCCGGTGTGCCATCAAAGCACCAGCCTGGCCGCGCGTGCACTCGAGAGCGCCGGCGTCGCCACCGTCGTCATGGGCTGCGCCAAGGACATCGTCGAGCTGTGCGGCGTGCCGCGACTGCTGTTCTCGGACTTCCCGCTCGGCAATGCCGCAGGCCGACCGCGCGACGAAGGCTCGCAGGCGTTCACGCTCGAGCTGGCGCTGCGCGTGCTCGAGTCTGCGCCGGCGGCGCGCACGACGGTGCAGTCGCCGCTGCGCTGGAGCGCCAGCGCCGACTGGAAGCTCGACTACTGCAACGTGCAGCGCCTGTCAGCCGACGAGCTGCGCCGCCGCCGCGCCGAGTTCGACGCCGGCAAGGCGCTGGCACGGCCGTTGCGCGACGCGGCCGCTCGCTCGGCCGACAATGGCGCCGGATGAGCGATCATCTCGGGCACGGAGGTCCGCACGCAGATGTCGCAGCAAGAGCTTCAAGTGAGCCTGGTCTTCGGCGCCGATGACCAGGCGTGGATCCGCCGCGAGGGCATCGCGGTGCCGCGCTTCGGCGACGGCCACACGGCCACGCCGATGGTGGGCGACGTGGTGCGCTTCGGCGGCCGGCAATTCGTGGTCGAGGCGCGCGTGTGGGAGAGCGACGGCGCGGCCACCGTGCTGCGCCTGTTCGTCGGCGATGCGCGCGCGCCGAGCGACACCTCGTTGGGCAACCTGTGAGCCCGTGCGGCGCAGGTCGCGCTGCGAGCGGAGTGCGCACGCATGCTTGATCTGAGCGGCAAGGTCGCCATCGTCACCGGCGGCAACGGCGGCATCGGCCTCGGCATGGCCAGGGGCCTCGCCCGCGCCGGCGCGCGCGTCGTGGTGGCGGCGCGCAACCGTGACAAGTCGGCCACGGCGGTGCGCGAGCTGAAGGCGCTCGGCTCCGACGCGCTCGCGCTCGCGGTCGACGTGACCGACGAAAGGTCGGTCGACGCACTGGTGGCCGACACGCTGCGGCAGTGCGGGCGCATCGACATCCTGGTGAACAACGCCGGCATCAACATCCGCAAGCCGGCGCACGAACTGCCTCTGGCGGAGTGGCAACAGGTGATCGACACCAACCTCACGAGCGCGTTCGTGTGCTCGCGCGCGGTGCATCCGCACATGGTGCGCGCCGGCGGCGGCAAGATCATCAACATCGGTTCGATGCTGTCGATCTTCGGTGCATCGTTCGCACCCGCGTACGGTGCGAGCAAGGGCGGCATCGTGCAGCTGACCAAGTCGCTGGCGGTCGCGTGGGCACCCGACAACATCCAGGTCAACGCGGTGCTGCCGGGCTGGATCGACACCGAGCTGACGCGCCAGGCCCGCCAACAGCTGCCGGGGCTCAACGAGCGCGTGCTCGCGCGCTCGCCGGCCGGGCGCTGGGGCACGATCGACGACTTCGAAGGCATCGCGGCCTTCCTGGCGAGCCCGGGGTCGGCGTTCATCACCGGCGTCGCGATCCCCGTCGACGGTGGGTACTCGACGCAGGTCTAGCCTGCCCGAGCGCCGCCGCGCGGCGCGGCGCGAGTTTGGCTAGACTCGGCCTGCCCCAGGCGATCGGGCGATCGCTTGAACTGCAGGAGCGCCGAGGCATCGTTATGGCAACCGTTCGATATCTGGTGCGCGACGTCGATGCCGCGCTGCCCTTCTACGAGGCATTGGGCTTCACCCGCGGCGAGCGCTGGAGCGCGCCGTTCGTGATGATGGCCAGACGCGACCTCGTGCTGTGGCTCAGCGGCCCCGGTACGTCGGCGGCACGGCCGCTGGCCGATGGCTCCCGGCCGGAGCCCGGCGGCTGGAACCGGCTGGTGATCGAGGTCGACAACCTCGATGTCGCGATGGAGCCGCTGGGCGCCCCCGGCGCGCATTTTCGCGGCCCGCCGGTGCAAGGGCCGGGCGGGCGCCAGTTGCTGGTCGACGATCCGTCGGGCAACCCGGTCGAGCTGTTCGAGCCGAAGCTCGGGTGAGCGCCGTGCCCGAGGCGTCGTGGCTGCTGTTCGTCGTGGCATCGCTGCTGCTGATCGCCACACCGGGGCAGGACATGATCCTCGTGATGTCGCGCTCGATCGCGCACGGTGCGGGCGCGGGCGTGGCCACTGCGGCCGGCGTCGGGCTGGTCGGCCACACGCTGCTGGCCACGCTCGGCCTGGGCGCGCTGCTGCTCGGGCTCGGCGTCAGACTGGCATTCGAGCGGCGCGCCGCATGACGCGCGCCGAAGTGCCGCTGCAGGTGCAACCGCTCGCGCCGCAGCGGCTGGACGACTTCTTGGCATTCTTCGACGGCGACGCGTTCGCCGACAACCCGCGCTGGAGCTCGTGCTATTGCCAGTACCTGCACGTCGATCATCGCGCGGTGACGTGGGCGCAGCGCACGGGTCAGCAGAATCGAGCGGCCGCCTGCGAGCGCATCGCCGCTGCGCAGATGCAGGGTTGGCTCGCCTACCGCGACGGCCGCGTCGTCGGCTGGTGCAACGCGGCGCCGCGCGCGACGATGCAGGCTTTCGCCGACGACCCCGACACCGACGATGCGGCGATCGGCCAGGTCGGCTGCTTCGTGGTCGCCAAGGCGCAGCGGCGCGGCGGCGTGGCCCGCGCGCTGCTCGATGCGGCGTTGGTCGGCTTCCGGGAGCAGGGCCTGCGCATCGCGCAGGGCCTGCCGCAACGCGACGCGCTGAGCGACGCGCAGCAGCATCTTGGCCCGCTGTCGATGTACCTCGCGGCGGGCTTTCGCGTGCATCGCGAACTCGACGGCGGCACGATCGTGGTGCGCCGCGACCTCGCCTGACCCACCGACATTCGCAACCACCGTGGCCACCATCGAAGCGAAGATCTCCGCGCTGGGCCTGCAGCTGCCCGCACCGATCAAACTGCCCGCGGGCGTGACGTTCCCGTTCCAGTTCGTTCGCGTCGCCGGCACGCGGGCGTTCATCTCCGGCCACGGGCCTCAGAACCCCGACGGCTCGATCGCCGCGCCGCTGGGCAAGGTCGGGCGGGATCTGACCGTCGAGCAGGGCTATCAGCAGGCGCGCATCGTTGCCTTGGCCGTGCTCGCCAGCCTGCAGCGTGCACTGGGCGATCTCGATCGCGTGCGGCAGTGGAACCGCGTGTTCGGCATGGTCAATTCGGCGCCCGGCTTCAATCGCCAGCCGGCGGTGATCAACGGATTCTCCGACCTGATCCTCGAGCTGTACGGGCCCGCCGCCGGCGGCCACGCGCGCAGCGCGGTGGGCATGGCCGAGCTACCGTTCGACATTCCGGTGGAGGTCGAGGCCGAGGTCGACCTGAAGGGGTAGGTCATGTGCAGGAACATCAGGACGCTGTTCAACTTCGAGCCGCCCGCCACCGAGCTCGAGATCCGCGACGCGTCGCTGCAGTTCGTGCGCAAGCTGAGCGGCTTCACGGTGCCGTCGAAGGCCAACGAGCAGGCGTTCGACGCGGCGGTCGAGAAGGTCGCCGCGGCCGCGCGCGAATTGATCCGCGGCATGGTTACGCACGCACCGCCGCGCAACCGCGACGACGAGGCCGCCAAGGCTCGAGCGCGCGCGGCGCTGCGCTTCGGCCCGCGCGGTGACGAACTGCCGAGCGACGCCGACGTGCAGGCCTAGGGGGCGGCGATGCTGTTCATGGTGATCGAGCACTTCCGCGACCACGACATGGTGCCGGTGTACCAGCGCGTGCGCGACGGCGGGCGCATGCTGCCCGACGGGCTGCGCTACATCGACAGCTGGGTCGAGCCGAATTTCGCACGCTGCTTCCAACTGATGGAGTGCGACGACGCGCGACTGCTGCAGCAGTGGGTGCTGCAGTGGCGAGGCACCGGCGTCACGTTCGAGATCGTTGCGGTGGTGCCGAGCGCGCAGACCCGCGAGGTGGTCGCGCCGCATCTGAAGTGAACGTCGGCACGCCGATCGCCGCGCGAGCAGCGCGGCCGCGGTGGGAACGGGTCCGCAAACGGCTGGCGATGCTGTCCCTGCGTGCCTACGATGGCGCCGGTCAATGCGAAGAGGTCAACCGATGAGCGCGTGGATCCTGCATCACTACCGGCTGTCGCCGTACGCCGAGAAGGCGCGGCTGATGCTCGGCTTCAAGGGGGCGAGCTGGTGCTCGGTCGAGGTGCCGGTGGTGCCGCCGCGGCCGGGGCTGCAGCCGGTGCTCGGTGCGTTCAGGCGCATCCCGGTGCTGCAGCGGGGCGCCGACTTCTTCTGCGACACGCGGCTGATCGCCGAGGTGCTCGACGCGGCGACGCCGGCGCCGCCGCTGTTCGCACCCGAGTCGCGCGCGCTGTCGCTGCTGATCGCCCACTGGGCCGAGCCGCGTGTGTTCCTGATGATGGGGCCGGTGCGCTTCGAGGGCCGCGAAGACCTGCAGCCGCTGCACGAGTCCGGCATCGAGCCGGGCGACTTCCTGCGCGACCGCGCGCCGTTCATGGCACCGGCCGTCGACACCCGGCGCTCGGCCAGCGTGCGCGCCAGCGCGCGCGACCACGTTGTCGTCTATCTCTCGGTGATCGAGGATCTGCTGCGCGGCGCCGGCGGTGCCTACCTGTGCGGCAGCCGGCCGTGCGCGGCCGACTTCAGTGCCTACCACACGCTGTGGTGGCTGCGCCAGCCGCCGCAGCGCGATGCCGTGCTGCAGCGCTTCGCGTCGCTGCGCGACTGGGCCGATCGCATGGCCGCCATCGGGCACGGCCGCTTCGAGCCGATGACCGCCGAGCAGGCGCTGCGCGTGGCGGCGGCCGCGCAGGTGGCGCCGGCGTGGCAGTCACAGTGGCCCGCGGTCGACGATGCGCGCGTCGGCCGTGCGATGACGCTGAACGCCGACGACTATGGCCGCGACCCGATCAGCGGCACGCTGAGCGCGGTGTCGGACCGCCACGTCACGCTGACGCGCGAGGCCCCTGGGTTGGGCGCCGTGCGCGTGCACTTTCCGAAGGTCGGCTACGAGCTGAGCGCTGCCGATGACTGAAGGCGCCGCCGACGCGCCGTCGCGGGGGCCGCGGATCGCGCGCCTGGACGCGATGCGCCAGTGGTTCGTGCGCCGGCAGGGTCGGGTGCGCCTTCACAGCGGCGCGGCAGCGTGTGCCGTCGCCATCGCGGCGGGCGCCGGCGCTGCACCGGCGCCAGCAGACGACGCGGCCGCCGCGACCAGCGGGCACACCATCGCGGTGGGCGCTCAGGCGCGAACGTATCGGCTGCACGTGCCCAAGGGCCTCGACGCGGCTTTGCCGGCGCCGCTGGTGCTGGTGTTCCACGGCGGCGGCGGCACGCCGGAGCAGATCGAGCGCGAGAGTCGCTTCAGCGAGCTGGCCGACCGCGAAGGCTTCGTCGTCGCGTATCCGGCGGGCTACCGGCGCAGCTGGAACGATGGCCGCGGCGCCGACGCGGTGGCCGCGCAGCGCGACGGCATCGACGACGTCGCGTTCGTCGCGGCTCTGATCGACGAGGTATCCGCCGGCCGGCGCATCGACGCCAAGCGCATCTACGCCACCGGCATCAGCAACGGCGCGATGTTCTCGCACCGGCTCGCGCTGGCGCTGTCGCCGCGCATCGCGGCGATCGCGCCGGTGGCCGGCGGCCTGCCGCAGGCGCTGCTGGCGGGGTTCGCGCCGCAGGATCCGGTGTCGGTGCTGGTCGTTCACGGCACCCTCGATCCGCTGGTGCCGTACGGCGGCGGCGACGTCAAGGTGCTGGCGAGCAGCCGCGGCCGCGTCGCCGGCGCCGAAGAGAGCGCGCGCCGATGGGCCGCGCGCGACGGTTGCGGCGCCACTCCGGCCCGCGACGAAGTCGCCGCAGATCGCGACGGCTGCGCGGTCACTCGCCTCGGCTACGCGGGCTGCACGCGCGGCACGGGCGTGGTGCTGCTGCGGCTCGACGACGGCGGCCACACCTGGCCCGGCGGCTCGCAATATCTGCCGCAGCGGCTGGTGGGCAAGGTGTGCCGCAACCTCGACGGCGCGGCGCTGATCTGGGACTTCTTCAAGCAGCACCCGAAGCCCTGAAGCCGCGCGAGCGGCCCGTGGGTGGCGGCATTCACCGCTACCATCGCCGGACACTCGCCCGCCATCATGAACCCGTCGCGTCCGCGCCCGTTGCCGATCGGCATCGTCGCCTGCTCGGCCGAGGGCGCATCGCTGTGCTACCGCACGGTCTGCGTCGAGGCGCAGCAGTGGCTCGGCCCGCACGCGCACCCCGAGCTGGCGATGCACTCGCATTCGCTGGCCGACTACGTGGCCTGCCTCGAGCGCGACGACTGGGCCGGCGTGGCCGAGCTGATGCTCGACTCGGCGCGCAAGCTGGCGAGCGTCGGCGCGCGGCTGCTGATCTGTCCG
>Ga0335084_10008113_pt1 | contig 10451 bp, 10 predicted proteins | sample Lox_Sample_44_FD_206721 | JGI IMG/M metagenome (GOLD analysis project Ga0335084, IMG submission 206721) | Soil microbial communities from Loxahatchee National Wildlife Refuge, Florida, United States - Lox_Sample_4.4 | ecosystem: Environmental > Terrestrial > Soil > Wetlands | place: USA... | reverse complement strand
CCGACCCGATCCTGCGCAAGGCCCCCCACCTGATTATAGCCCATGGGGGGATCAACGATATGGTGGCCAGATATTCGTCGATTATCGCGCTCACGACCCTCGAGCTTGCTTCGGTATCGTTCGGGCTTGGCGCCTGCTGGGCGGGTTTCCTTTTCCAGGCGGCGAACAGCTATGCCGATGTCTATGATTTCCTCGGGCTCCCCCCCGGCCACCAGATGTATGGGGGATTGACCATCGGCTATCCCGAATTCGAATACGCCCGCATACCGCTACGCAACCAGGCAAATGTAATATGGAGATGATCTGAATAAAATCACTTGGAGGAGTTGTCATGGGAAATTTGTTTGAAAAGACTCGAATAAACGGGATGTCCTTAGCGAACCGCTTCGTCCGTTCGGCGACCTGGGAAGGAATGGCCGCTGGAGACGGCTCCTGCACGCCTAAGCTTATCGAGCTTATCAGGCGCCTGGCTGAAGGCGGAGTGGGCCTCATCATAACCGGCCTTGCTTTTGTCACCAGGGAAGGCCAAGCGGCTCCATGGCAGATGGGTGCGGCCGGTGATGAATATCTTGCCGGGCTCAAGGAGATGGCCGACGCTGTTCACAACGCAGGCGGGAAAATTGCCCTACAGATCGCCCACGGAGGGTGTTACAGCGCCACCCAGTTGACCGGAAGGGAGGCCATCGCACCTTCGGCAAACGATTCCGAAGCTTTTCCAAGCTGCCGGGAGATGACGGTGGCCGAGATCGCCACTATTGTGGCAGCTTTCGCTGATAGTGCGCTCCTTGCGAAAAGAGCCGGTTTTGATGCCGTACAGATACATGGAGCCCACGGCTATCTGTTGAGCCAGTTTCTCTCACCATTTTTCAATAAACGAAAGGATTCTTACGGCGGGAGCATTGAAAACCGGTCACGTATCGTGCTCGAAACAGTGAAGTCGGTCAGGAAAGCGGTGGGAGTGGATTATCCGGTAATGATAAAGATAAATTCAGAGGATTTCGTCGATAATGGCCTTTCCGTCGACGAGATGCTGTATGTTGCGGAGCAACTGGAGAGAGAGGGAATAGACGCCATAGAAATGAGCGGAGGGACGGTCTATGCCTCGGGTGCATTTTCCGCAATCAGGATGGGCGCCATCAATACCCCGGAAAAGGAGGTATATTACCGCCAGGCCGCGGCTCGCTACAAGGAACGCATCAACGTTCCTCTCATGCTGGTCGGCGGAATCCGCTCCTTCGAGGTGGCGGAAAAACTGGCAAGAGAAGGATTGTCTGACTATGTCTCCCTCAGTCGACCCCTGATCAGGGAACCAGCCCTGATAAATAGATGGAAGTCCGGTGACTTAAGAAAGGCAACCTGCATATCCGACAATGCCTGTTTCGGTCCGGCTATCAAGGGAGAGGGGCTGTACTGCGTCCGCGAGCAGGATAAGGGCAATTCCACCTAGCCGATATAACACTTCGCTTCCGGGAGGCGTGCGGGTGGCTCTCCCCGGAGAAAAGAGCATGCAAATCTGAGGTGACGGGGTTCGAGTGAAAACCGCGGGTATCTATGGCAACTCTCGAATCGGGCGGTTGGCATTGGTGCTGGCGATTTTCTCCGGGAGAGTCCCCCGCCCACCTCTTGACAATCTTCAGTTGCTACCATGTGATCAAGAATATTAAACGTATAATTCCGGGAGTTAATGCAATATGACAGAAAATAATTTTCACCAATTCAGCGGCGCAAGCAGGTATGTACTGGACGAGGAGCTTGCCAAGATCGTCAACGTATCAATGGCCCTGGAGTTGCCCCTTCTTCTCAAGGGGGAGCCGGGCACCGGCAAGACCATGCTGGCCTACGCCATTGCCGAGAGCCTGGGTATGCCTCTCCTCGTGCTCAACGTGAAGTCGAGCATGAAGCTGGTTGAGGCCCTTTACCAGTACGACACCCTGACCCGCCTTAACGACAGCCGTTTCGGCGACTCAACCCGGGACGTGAGCAATATCTCCGAGTATATCCGGATGGGGAAGATCGGCCAGGCATTCGTAGCCGATAAGCGTGTGGTGCTGCTGATCGACGAGATCGACAAGGCTGATACCGACTTCCAGGACGACATGCTCGACGTTCTCGACCAGATGCAGTTCGACATCATCGAGATCGATCGCACCATAAAGGCCCGTTACCGGCCTGTTGTTATCATCACCTCCAACGCCAAGAAGGATCTTTCCGACCCCTTTTTGGGGCGATGCAACTTCCACCACATCGCCTTCCCCGATCGGGAGATGATGAGGAGCATCGTAAGCGTTCATTTCCCTGATCTTTCCGATGAGTTGGCCCAGGCCTGTATCAACGCCTTTTACAGGCTGCGCAAGATCGAGGGAATTGAGAAAAAGCCGGCCACCCGGGAGTTGATCAACTGGATCCGGGCACTGCAGGCCGACCCGGACTTCCGCCAGGAAGCGCTGACTGACAGAGGGACACCTTTCCTGGGGGTGCTGTTCAAGAAGACGAGCGACCTGGAGAAGGCGCTTTCAGAGAGAAGTCTCTGATTCCGGAGTAACGATATGTTCGTCTCTTTCTTTTACGGGCTGAGGGATAACGGCATTGCAGTGACTCCCACCGCCTTCCTGAGGCTCCAGAAGGCCCTTGCCCTCGGGCTCATCACATCGTGGGAAGATTTCTATTCCGTGGCCAGGTCCATCCTGATAAAGAGCGAACGGGATTTCGACGCCTACGACCAGGTGTTCGTCCGCTTCTTTACCGGGGTCGAGATGCCGTCACCCGAAGGGGTCAAACTGGATGACGCGGCCCGCTCCCTTCTGGAAGAGTGGCTCAAGGTCCCTGAAGATCTGGCAAGGGCGCTGGGAATGACGGAGAAGGAGCTCCGCCGACTCTCAGCCGAAGAGCTTGTGCAGTATCTGCTTGAACGGCTTAAGGACCAGAAGGGGGTTCATTACGGCGGACGCAAGTGGATCGGATCCGGAGGGGTATCTCCCGTCGGTCACTCGGGGCGACGCCCCGGCGGGATGAGGATCGGAGGCGTTTCCGGAAATCGTTCCGCCATCAAGACCGCCATGGAGCGCCGCTACAGGGACTATACCCTTACCGCGCCGCTCACCCGGAGCCAGATCGGCGAGGCGCTGAAGAGGCTGCGAAGAATGGTTCCCTCCGGTCCAAGGGATGTGGTGAACGTAGGGAAGACCATCGACCGGACCATGGAGAATGCCGGTGAGATCGACATCGTCTTCGACCGGAGACTTACCGACAAGCTGAAGATCCTGCTCCTGATTGACAACGGCGGCTGGTCCATGGAGCCTTACGTGGAGACGGTCCAGACCCTCTTCCACTATGCCCAAGACCAGTTCAGGGAGCTTTCCATCCGCTATTTCCATAACACCGTCGGCGATCGGGTCTGGATCGATCCCCAGAGGCAAAACCGTCCCGAGACGGTGGAGACGCTTCTACGACGCGATCCGGAGACCCGGCTCATCTTTGTGGGGGATGCCAGCATGGCACCGGAAGAGCTTCTGGCCGTGAACGGGTCCATTGCCATCGAATACCGGCAACAGCAGCCGAGCATTGAGCGGCTGAAACAGCTTTCCAAGACGTTTCGCCATGCCACATGGTTAAACCCGCTCTCCGTTTCATTCTGGGACGGGAGCGTCACAGTCAGCCAGATCAGGCAGATTTTTCCCATGTTCCCCCTGAACCTGGCCGGTCTGGAAAAGGCAGTCCTCCACCTGAAGGCCCGCTGACCCGCAAGGAGTGACCACCATGAAAGAACGCATTCGCAGATTCACCATGTCCCATGGGGTAGATGATGTTGGTTTCGCATCGGTGAAAGACTACCGGAGCCCCAACTCGCCTGCCATAGATTCACTGTTCCCCGGGGCAAGGTCCATGATTGTCCTGGCCTTCCGGGAACTGTCGTCATGCGAAAGCCCCAGCCCGCAACTGGCCATGAACGGCAGGCTGGACCTGATGGAGTTCTCTCGTTCAACCTGTTACCGGCTGGCCCGCTACGTGGAAGGGGAACTGGGTAGCCCGGCCATGACGGTACCCCTCTCCTATCCCATGGATTTCAGCACTCCGGCCAAGACCGGTATTGGCGAGGTGTCGCTCAGGCATGCGGCTGTTGCGGCCGGTCTGGGTGCATTCGGGCTCAACAACCTGGTGGTCCACCCCCGCTTCGGAACCCGCGTAATCTTCGCTGCTGTCCTCACGAAACTGGAATTGGCCTCTGATCCTCCGCTAATGGATAATCCCTGCACTGCCTGCCGAATCTGCGTACAGTCCTGTCCTGCCGGCGCACTGAACGAAGAGGGAAAGACCGACTTCATGAAGTGTATCCGGAACAGCCAACCCTATGGAATCAGGTCCAGCATCATCTTCTGGAACCGTTTTGGAAATGCCTCCGCCGAGGAACGGAAGAGCATGCTACAGAGCCCGGAGTATCTTGGCCTCTACCAGGCCGGCTTCATCGGCTTCCAATACGTCTGTTTCTCCTGCATAGCCTCTTGTCCTGTTGGGAAGAAGCTTGGATAAAGATGTTAAATTTAATTGATAAATTATGATGTTACCTGGTGGGTTGAGCAGATTTATCCGGAACCTCCGGCGAGCATTCCAGTCTATGTCCGTTAACAACGGCCATTGCAATCCACAGAAGTGAAACGATCCCCCATATCAGACCGATTACAACCCCGGCATCAATGATCCCCCGCCAAGGCTGGGATATATGGCGGACCGCCATCACGAGTGCAATTATCCCGGCGGTCAGGGAGTAGGAAATTGTTTTCCGTCTGCGAGTCGCATGAAAATACCCCATGCAGAACAGCGGGGCGAACACAATGTGGACGACCCTTGGGTGATCCCGCAGATACAATGCCCGGGCAATCACACGGGGGGAAAACTGCAGTTGAAATCCTTTATACCCCTCCGAATATGCCATGAAAAGGATACAACCTGCCAAAGCCAGCCAGTGAAACCATGAAAAGTTGGTCGAAAATGCGGAGATCGCAAGGGGCGTAAGCCTGCATACGGCACTTCCTAGCAAAATAACAACACCGATAATTCCCCATACGACGCCGAGATTTTTCGCCATCTTCCAATTCTCCGAAAGCTGTTGGTCAAAAGTTCTTTTAATGGCAATCTGATTCTAAAAGAGTTTGCGGACGACAATGCTCTGATCCATTCGGTTTCACCCCCCGTAAACAAGCGCCGCCCACCAGGCAAAAACGACCATCACGAGGCACAGCCCCGCCATAATAGCATTGATCCACCTGTCTGGGCGTCCGAACCTTTCCATAAGGAATTCGGCCAGAAGACCCAGCAGGATTCCAAAAACGAAGCCAAAGAGATGAGCACCCAGATCGGTCTGCTTCCCCTCTGTCCCGAGCAGGGCTAACAGCGCCATCGCCGCGGCAACAGGCAACGGCCACCGTTTCTGTAACTGCTTCCTGTAACGAACCATGCTGATCGCGGCAAGTATGCCGACAGCGCCGAATATCAGCGTGGAAGCCCCCACCGATCTGTGGTCCGGCATCTGCAGAGAGGCATTGACCAGGTTGCCGAGCACTCCGGAAGTGAGGAGGAGGCTCCATGCCAGACCGGAGCCCAACTCGCGACAGAGGAAGACTATGAAGAGCCCCCCAATCGTCAGATTGCTGATAAGATGGAGCCAGTCCGCATGCAGGGTAAGCGCGGTGATGAGTCTCCACCACTGACCATGCAAAATTTTTGCTGCGTCAGCATTGCCGATAGCGACCCAGTCTACCGGATAATGCCCGAACAGATGAAGGTCAAGCCGGGTAAGATTATGGAAGGTAGCAAGGAGAATCAGGACCGACAGGGTCGCAAGGGTGTTTTCCGCAAATGGTGTGGGGAGATGCTGGAAAGGTGGCCAGCCCCTGTTTTCTTTTTCGTAGAGACGAAGTTCTTCAAGGGATATGGCAAAAGAGCGTGTGGGAACGACAAGACGTAAACCTGCGTAATGCTCCTCGATGCGGCAGGGAAGATAGCGTGCCTCCAGAACCAGCGCCCAGAGTTTCGCCCGCCGTTCCGAGATGATGAATGACGTTCCATTAGCGACGAGTTCGGAAGGGATTGGAAGCCAATCCTCGTCGCGCTGCCAGATATCATCCGTCTCCCTTTCCATGTACTATAGTATCGCAGATAGTTCTTCCCTAGTCACTATGGAAAAAGATTATTTTTTATCCAAGGGAGCCGAATCTGCACAAGTTTTAATCATGGCTCCGTCAAAAGAATCGCTTCGGCAATCTGCCGCATGCTCTTGCGTTTGTCCATTGCCAGTTTCTGCATCCTGCGAAAAGCCTCGGGCTCGGACAACCCCTGGCTCTGCATGAGCACTCCCTTTGCCTTTTCTATGATCTTCCGGTTCTCAATGGTTTCTTTCAGGTCCTCCACCTGTTCCTTGAGCTGCTCCATCTCCTCCGCATGGGCGAAGGCCAGTTCAATGGCCGGCCACAGGTCCTGCTCGCGCAACGGTTTGGTCAAAAAGGCCGCTATTCCTGCTTCTTTGGCTTTTTGCACGGTTTCCGCATCAAAGGCGGCAGTAAGGAAAATAATGGGGATCTTCAATTTTTTCCTGATCTCACGGGTAGCGGATATGCCGTCCATCTTCGGCATGGAGATATCGAGGATGGCGATGTCGGGTAAACTGGAGAGCGCCATGGCTACTGCGGCTTCGCCGTCACCGCATTCAATGATCTCGTCGAAGCCGACCTCTTTCAGCATATTTTTTAGGCTCATCCTGATGATTGGCTCATCATCGCATATAAGTACAGTTCTCAATATAATCACCGCCTTGCTGTTCTAAAAAACAAAACTCCAACTCCCAGATATTTTAAAGCATAAACCGTTCCACCGCAAAACCAGTTGAAGGGGGGGACCATTGACAAAATATCTTCGCTTTATCGGCAAGTCATGTTAATTATATTTTATCCGGATCCTGGCAATTCCGCCACCGTTTCTTGATCAAGGAAGAAAGTTCCGCCCGGCGGATAGCACATCAGAGGCTGAACAAATATCCAATCCTTGCAGTCATTAACGGAAACAATCCAATCCTCCGGAGCGCCTTAATGAAAAAACCTTTTGTTGCCGTACTAGTCGCCATACTGTTAATTGGCTCCGTTATTGCCTACAACTTCTACCAACGCTCCGGAAATGGCAAGGGACAAATCCGTGTCTCGGGGAATATCGAGGTCACTACCGTGGAGGTGAGCTTCAAGATACCAGGCAGGGTTTCAGAACGTATGGTGGATGAAGGGGAAGCGGTTAAGCCCGGCCAGCCAATTGCCCGCCTCGATAGCGAGGACTTGGCCCATGAGGTGGCGCTGCGTCAGGCAGAGTTGCAGGCTGTTCAGGCCACCCTCAATGAACTGATTGCGGGGTCAAGGAAAGAGGAGATTGCCCAGGCCGAGGCAGAACATGCCGCGGTACAGGCCGAGGCGAAAAATTATGCGGATGACTATCGTCGTCAGGAGGCGCTCTTTCAGCGGGAGGTGATATCCAGACAGAAACTCGATTCCTCCAGGGCCGCATATGAAAACTCCAAGGCGCGGGAGCGTCAGGCGGCGGAATCGCTTGCGCTGGTGCGCAAAGGGCCGCGCCAAGAAAGAATAGACCAGGCGCGGGCCAAGGTGAGGGAAGCCCAGGCGGCACTCTCCATTGCAACGACAAGGCTCGGCTATGCCAACCTGGCATCTCCTGCCTCCGGAGTGGTAATGGCGAAAAATATCGAGCCGGGGGAGCAGGTGGCGGCAGGAACTCCGGTCGTGACCATAGGGGAGCTTGACAGTGTCTGGGTCCGCGCCTATATAAACGAAAGCGATCTGGGAAGGGTCAAGGTGGGGCAGAAGGCTCGAGTTACCGTCGACACCTGGCCGGGAAAGAGCTATGAAGGCATCGTGACCTTCATTGCCTCGGAGGCGGAGTTTACCCCCAAGAACGTCCAGACCCAGAAGGAGCGGGTAAAGCTGGTCTATCGGGTCAAGGTCACCATCCCCAACCCTAACATGGAACTTAAGCCGGGAATGCCCGCGGACGCGGAGATAAAACAGGATTGACAAGAATATACAGGATTGGCAGGTTTAAAATCTCGTATAATTAGCAATATACGGCTTTAACTTATTCAATTTTCAGGTTTCACCCCGATCCTGATCAATGCTATTTTGTTGGCCCTAACCTGCCCATCCTGTTTATCCCCGTGATTACTACCTTTATGGATGCAATAAAAGCCGAAAATCTTTCCAAGACCTTTAAAGGAGTGACCGCTGTAGACGGTCTGAACCTGACTGTTGCAAAGGGTGAGCTGTTCGGACTTATCGGCCCTGACGGGGCCGGTAAAACCACTACCATGCGGATGCTGGCCGCCGTAATGGACCCGAGCAACGGCGATGCATGGATTTTGCAGAGGCACACTGTTAAAGACGCCGAAGCGATCAAGGAAGAGATCGGCTACATGAGCCAACGCTTCGGCCTCTATCCCGATCTTACGGTGCTGGAAAACATTCACTTTTACGCGGACATCTACGGTGTTCCGCTAAAGGGGAGAGATGATAAGATAGAGCGGCTCCTCACCTTCAGTGGCCTCACTCCATTCAAGAAACGCCATGCGGAAAAACTCTCTGGCGGGATGAAGCAGAAACTCGGGCTTGCCTGCGCCCTTATCCACACCCCCAGAGTCCTCTTTCTCGACGAACCGACCAATGGCGTAGATCCGGTGTCGCGCCGCGACTTCTGGCGTATCCTTTATCAGCTTCTGAAAGACAACGTAACCATCTTCGTCACCACCGCCTATCTCGACGAGGCGGACCGTTGCCACAGGGTTGGACTGATCCACAGGGGAAAGCTTCTCGCCTGCGACACACCTGACAACCTGCGCAGCCTCATGAAAGGGACAATCCTGGAGATCCGCACCGACGAGCCGCGCAGAAGCGCTCAGTTACTGCGGGAGGGGGTGCCCGGCGTAACCGTGGGACTATTCGGCGATCGGGTGCATATGGTTACCCATGACACGGGGAAAAACCGGGAACTAGCGGAGGCCATATTACACAGGGAAAGAGTGGAGCACTTCGAATTCAGAGAGATCGAACCATCTCTGGAAGACGTGTTCATTTCGGTTCTGAGCGAGACTGACAGCCATGCAAGCTGACAACTTAAAGCTGCCTGCCGGGCCGACAAGATAATATGACTCAACAAGACCCTATCATTATAGGAGACGAATTTGCCGTCTCCCTGCGCGACCTGGAAAAACGCTTCGGCGATTTTGTAGCGGTGAACAGGGTGAGTCTCGACGTGAGGCGGGGGGAAGTCTTTGGTTTTCTCGGCCCCAACGGGGCGGGCAAATCGACCACCATCCGCATGCTCTGCGGCATCCTTCAACCCAGCGGTGGGAAAGGGACGGTTGCGGGTTTCGACATATTCCGCGAGACGGAGGAGATCAAGAAAAACATCGGCTATATGAGTCAGCGTTTCTCCCTCTATGAGGACCTGACCGTGGAGGAGAATATCGACTTTTTCAGCGGCATCTACAGGATCCCGGCCGGTAAGAAGAGGGAGCGCAAGGAGTGGGTAATCGGCATGGCAGGGCTCGAAGAGCACCGCAACTCCATGACCTCAACCCTCTCCGGTGGCTGGAAGCAGCGCCTGGCACTGGGCTGCGCCATACTCCACGAGCCCCCGATAATCTTCCTCGATGAGCCGACCTCGGGGGTCGACCCGGTCAGCCGGAGGAACTTCTGGGACCTGATCTACCACATGGCAGAGGGGGGGGTCACGGTCTTTGTCACAACCCATTACATGGACGAGGCGGAATACTGCGACCGGCTCGGGCTCATCTACCGGGGGGAGTTGATCGCCCTGGGCACACCGGCAGAGCTGAAGAGCTTTCACATGGCGGAGGAGATTGTCGAGGTCCTTTGCGACCGTCCCCAGGATGTCATGGGGCTCATTGAGGAACTGCCGGTGGTTCTCCACGCGGCCCTGTTCGGCCGGGGGCTGCATGTGGTGGTGGAGTCGGCAAACGAAGCGATCCCCGCTATCGCCGGGAAACTAGCGGGAGCGGAGCATAAGGCATCCTATCCGGAACAAATAACCCCGTCCCTCGAGGATGTGTTCGTCTCTCTCATCGAGGCGCGCGACCGCCAGGAAGGTGAGCAGAGGGAATACACTAGATAAGTGCCGTATAAACGAGGATAATCAGTATACTGTAAAGGATCTGTGAATTCACAGGATGGACAGGAAGTAAAGGATATGGCCAAATTCTAAAATTTCCGATTTCCCATTTTTACTTCAGTTTATATCCTTTTTATCCTGTTCATCCCTGAACTTACTGTTTTCCCTGAAGGCTTGCATGAAACTCCAACGTATAAAAGCCGTTGCAAAAAAAGAGTTCCTCCACGTCTTCCGCGACCCTCGCAGTCTCGGGCTGGGGATCGCAATCCCGATGC
>Ga0335084_10008112_pt1 | contig 10453 bp, 10 predicted proteins | sample Lox_Sample_44_FD_206721 | JGI IMG/M metagenome (GOLD analysis project Ga0335084, IMG submission 206721) | Soil microbial communities from Loxahatchee National Wildlife Refuge, Florida, United States - Lox_Sample_4.4 | ecosystem: Environmental > Terrestrial > Soil > Wetlands | place: USA... | reverse complement strand
TCGAAGTGGGCCCACGAAGTGCCCTCGGGGATGAAGTGCTCGAGGAACAGCGCCGCGACGATGGCGCCGGCGTAGCCGGAGCGGCCCGAGTTGTTGAAGTCCGCGACGTCGCTGTCGAAGAGGCGCCGGTAGCCGCGCCACAATGGCAGGCGCCAGATGGGATCCTGCACCTGCTGCGCGGACGCCGCGAGCTTCGCGGCGAGCTTCTCGTCGTTGCAGAAGAGCACCGGCAGCTCCGGGCCGAGCGCCACGCGAGCGGCGCCCGTGAGCGTGGCGAAGTCGATGATCGTGCGCGGCCTGGCTTCCGCGGCGTAGGCAAGCGCGTCGCAGAGGATCACGCGGCCCTCGGCGTCCGTGTTGCCGACCTCCACGTTGAGCCCCTTGCGCGTGCGCACCACGTCGCCCGGCCGGTAGGCATTGCCGCTGATCGCGTTCTCCACGGTGGGGATCACGAGGTGCAGCCGCACGGGCAGCTCGCGCTGCATGATGAGCCGGGCGAGCGCCAGCGCGTGCGCGGCGCCGCCCATGTCCTTCTTCATGAGCCGCATGCCCTCGGCCGTCTTGATGTCGAGGCCGCCCGAGTCGAAGCACACGCCCTTGCCGACGATCGCGACGCGCGGATGGCGCGGATTGCCCCAGTGCACGTCGAGGAGGCGCGGCGCGCGCGCGGCAGCGCGGCCCACGGCATGGATCGCCGGAAAGTTGTGGTGCAGCAGCTCCTCGCCCACCCACTCGTCGAAGGTGGCGCCGAAGAGCTCGGCCTGCTCGTGCACGCGGTCCGAGAGCTGGTCGGGGCCCATGTCCTCCGCGGGCGTGTTGACCAGGTCGCGCACGAGGCGCACCGCCTGCGCCATGCCGAGGGCCTGCCTCACGCGCACGCCCGGCTCGACCTGCAGCTGCGCGGGCTTGCGCTTCGCCTTGCGATAGCGCGCGAACTGGTAAGAGCCCAGGTCCCAGGCGAACGCCGCGTCCGCGGGCGTGATCGGCGTCGGTCCCTTGCCGAGCGCGTAGCGGCCCGGCGGAAGCTTCAGGGGCAACGCGGCGAGCCCCCACGGATCGGCGCCGTCGCGAACGCCGGCGAGCACGCGCGCGACGGCGCCCTGGGCGTCGGGCACCAGCGTGAACGAGCCGGGCGCCGCATCGAAACCCGCGGCCTGCGCCCAGCGCCGCTCGACGGGCTTGAGCGAGGCGAGAAGTTTCCCGAGGCGCTTCGCATCGCTACAGAGGATCGGGATGGCAGGGGTGAAGAGCTTGCGGTCGGTGATGACGTTCATGCCGACATTATGCCTTCGACGTCGCGCGCCTCCCGGCCACGGCGTGCCGGCGAGCGCGCACGCGACGAGCGTCCAGACGATCACGGCCCCGCTGGGCAGCGCGAGCGGGTCCCTTCGGGCGCCGGCCCGCCGCGGGACCTCTGCGCACGCGCGGTCAGTGCAGGAAGTAAACCACGGCGAACGCGAAGGCGGCGCCCGCGCACGTGAGCGCGATGAGCGCAAGCGACTCCGAAGGCCCCGCGCCCGAATGCGCCTCGGGCAACACGTCCGCGGCGCCGATGTAAAGCAGGAAACCTGCGAAGAATCCGAGGTAGAGCATCAGCCACGCGGGCGGCAAGTGGAAGAGGAGCGAGGCCGCCGCGCCCGCCACCGGCGCCGCTGCGTCCAGCGCCAGCATGGCGAACGCGCGCGGGCGCGTATTCCGGTGCACGAGCATGAGGCTCACGGTGTTCAAGCCATCGCAGAAGTCGTGCGCGATGACCGCCACCGCCACCGCGACGCCCACCGCCGGCGAGGCCTGGAAGCCCAACCCGATGCCGATGCCATCCATGAAGCTGTGCCCGATGAGCGCGGCGGCCGCGAGTAAGCCGCGCTGGGGATGGCGGTGCTGCGCGTAGTGTCCCTCGTGCCCGTGGTGGACGGGGAGGAACTTCTCGAGCGCATGGAAGACGACGAACCCCGCGACGAGCGCGGCCATGGCCGCGCGGGCCTCGAGGCCGTGATGCGCCGCGAGATCGAAGATCTCCGGAAGCAGGTCGAAGCTCACCACGCCGAGCAGCACGCCGGCGGTGAACCCGAGGATGAGCTGCAGGCGCGAGGCGTGGCGCAGCGCGAAGAGCCCGCCGGCGAATGTCGAGGCGAGCGCCGCGAGCGACAGCCCGACCGCCGTCAAGCCGCGCTCATTTCTGCTTGTACGGCTCGATCGACTGGGCCTCGAGGCGATAGCCGGCCGACGCCATCCCCATGCCGGCACGCGTCTGCGACCGGATCGTGCGCAGCGTCCCGTTCACCCACACGGCGTCCATCATGTGGTGCCCGGCGACCGGCTTGTCCGGCACGACATGGATGATCTGGTTGGCCGGCGGAGGCGGGACATGGATGCATGCCCCGAAGTATGGAACGAGCAGGAATTCGCTCACCTTTCCCTTGGCCTCGTCGAGCGGCACCATGAAGCCCGGGATGCGGATGCGCTTGCCGTCGAGCGACGCCTCCACCGGCGCCTTCTCCCACAGCTCCTGCATCTTGAGGAGTAGCGCGTTCGCGCGCGGATCGCCGTCGCGCATCATGCCGAGGTCGGTCGCCTTCAGCTCCTTGATCGGGTCCCAGTCCTTCGGCATGAGCGCGTCCCAATCGATCTCCTGGTAGGCGCCGTGCGCGGAGGGCTTCGCGGGCTTGGCGAGATGGTCGCCGACCTGGTAGTCCGCGCGCGCGAATCCCGCGCAGCACGCGAGCAGGGCGGCAATGAAGACGAGGGCTTTCATGGAATTCTCCTAGAGCCGCGGCGTGAGGCCATCGGCGAGGGCAAGGCGGCAGGCGCGATAAGCCGGCAGCACGCCGGCCGCGAAGCCCGCGGCCACGACCGCCGCGAGCAACAGCGATTCGTCGACGGACCATCCCAGGGCGTTTATGGGCAGGCCATAGTTCGATTCGAGCCACGGGCCGGTCAATGCCGACAGCGCGACCAGCAGCGCCACGCCCAGTGCGGCGCCCGACCCCGTGACGAGGAGCGCCTCGATCCCGAGGAGCGCCACGATGTGCCGCGGGCCCGCGCCCACCGAACGAAGGATGGACAGCTCGCGGCGCCGCTCGTTCAGGCTCGCGAGCACCGCCGCCGCCATTCCCGCGATGCCCACCACGACCACCAGCGCGGAAACCGCGAGCAGGCTCTTCTCGACCACGCCGACCACCTGCCAGAGCTGGTCGAGCGCCACGCCGGGCAGCACGGCCATCAGCGGCTCGCCGGCGAATTCGTTGATCGCGCGCTGCACGTGGAAGACGGCCGCGCGGTTCCTGAGCCCCACCAGCATCGCCGTGATGGTCTTCGGCGTGAGGTCGAACTTGCGCACGAACTGCTCGGGAATCGAGAACCCGCCGGGCGGCGGCGCGCCGCCCTGCCAACCGAGGTGGATCGCCTCGATCGCTTCCAGGCTCACGAACACCGAGCGATCCACGGGCGTGCCGGTGCGCGCGAGGATGCCCACCACGGTGAAGGGCTTGTCCGCGTGCTCGACCGATCCGATGCCGCCGCTGCCGTGCGTGAGCGTGATGGCGTCGCCCAGGCGATAGCCGAGATGGCTCGCGACGTCCGCGCCGAGGACCGTGTCGAACAAGCCCGAGAACGGGCGGCCGGCGCTGAACGCGAGCGGGGCGCCCAGGCTGTACTTGAAGTGCTCGAAAAAGGCCGGGGTCGTCCCCACCGTGGGGAAGCCGCGGTGCGAATCCCCGAGCGAGATCGGGATTGCCCAGGCGACCGCGGGGTCGCCGGCGATCTGCTGCTCGCTCTTCCAGAGCATGTTGTTGGTGGCTTCGCCCAGGTGGAACACCGCGTAGAGCACGAGCTGGATCGGGCTGGTGCGCGCGCCCACCACGAGGTCGGTGCCCGAGACCGCCTGCGAGAAACCCTCGCGCGCGGCAATGCGGGCACGCTCGACGCCCAACAGCATGGTGACGCTGAGCGCGATGGCGCACACGATGAGCGCCAGCGTGACGCGCCGGTTCCAAGCGCTGCGCAGCGCGAGCCGCAGCAGGTTCATGCGGCCTCGCCAAGCGCGGGCGCCGCGCGGCTCACCTCGTCCATCGCGACCTGGCGCGTGAAATGGGCGGCGAGGCGCCGGTCGTGGCTCACGAAGAGGAGCGCCGCGCCCGACGAGGCGCACTCGGCGAGCAGCAGCTCGAGGAACCCCTCCTGGCGCCCGGCGTCCAGCGACGACGTGGGCTCGTCGGCGATGATGAGCTCCGGCCGTCCGATGAGCGCGCGCGCGGCCGCCACGCGCTGCTGCTGCCCGACGGAGAGCTGCGTCACGCTGCGCGCATGGAGCGCCCGGCCGAGGTCGAGCTGGGCGAGCAGGCGCAGCGCCTGCGCCTCGAGATTGCCGCCCGCTTGCATGGCCCGCTCGCGCCGGCGCCGCGAGAAGCGACAAGGCAGCAGCACGTTCTCCACCACCGACAGGTACGGGATCAGGTTGAACTGCTGGAAGATGAAGCCGATGTGGTCGACGCGGAAAGCATCGCGGCGCGAGGCGCCGAGCGAGCCGAGGTCGGTGCCGAGGATGCGCACGTGACCCTGCTGCGGCACCAGCACGCCGCCGAAGATGCCGAGCAGCGTGCTCTTGCCGCTGCCGCTCGGCCCGTAGAGGAAGACGCGCTCCTGGGCGGCGATCGTGAAGCGATCGAGCTCCACGGTCGGCGCGAGGCGCGGCGCCCAGCGGAACGAGACGTTTTCGGCCTGCAGGAGAGGGCTGGGGCTGGGGTCCATCAGCTTCAGAACACGATCGTCCGCGAGTCGGCCGTGAGCTTCGCCCCGAACTGGCGTTGCGGCGTCACGGCCTGCACATTGATCCCGTGCAGCCTCGGAAACACGCCGCCGAGGATCTTCGCTTCGAGGCTCCTCAGTTCGCCCGGGCGTTCGCAGCGGAACTCGATCTGCGCGTCGAGGTCCGCGTGCCCCGGCTCCTCGTGGGACGCGCCGGGCGGCAGGGGCGCCACGCCCGGCGCCGCGAGCAGCTTCGCATCGATCACTGGAGATCCGAGCTGCACGGACTTCACCACGCAGCCTGCCGCGGGAGACGGCGCGAAGAGCTCCTGCGCCTTCGAGAAGCGCTGCGCCATCGCGCGGATCGCCTGCGTTTCCTTGTCGTTCGCGGGCGCGTGCTCGAAGCCCACGAAGTTGTCGAGCGGGCTGTCGATGGAGAGCTGGAGCGAATGGCCGTCGAGCGCCACGTCGAGCGCGGCGACACCATGCACGTGGGGCGGCGCGGCGCGCGCGCTCGCCGCAAGCAGCATCGCGCCGCACAGCGCGGCGCAAGAGGAGCGAAGGTTCATCGCGCGCTCCTTAGAAGGTCTTCGTGAGGCCGCCGTATACCCCGCGCCGCGGCCCGAACTGCGGCGCGCCCACGCCGATGCCGGTGCCGTCGCGCAGCTCGTAGGTCTTGTCGAACAGGTTCACCACCGCGATGCGCCCCTCGAGCTTGCCCAAGCCGAGGAAATCGAGCGCCTGCACGAGCGCGAGGTTCACCGTCGTGTAGCTGGGCAGGTGCTCGCTGTTGGCGAACCCGCGGCGCAGGCCGCTTCCGTAGATCACGTCGCCGGTCACCGTCGTGCCATGCCATTTGTACGACGCTCCCGCGGAGGCCGCGACCAGCTGGTCGTGGTCGAGGTGCACCCAGTTGTTGGCGATGTAGTCCAGCTCGTCGGGATCGAAGTTGAACTGGCCCGTTTCCACGCCCTTCGCCGTCGCCTTCGAGACGGAGACGTTGCCGTACGCGGAGAAGCCGCCCTGCTTGTAGGTGCCCGAGAACTCGACGCCGTAGATCTTGCCCTTGTCGTAGTTGAACGCGGAGAAGATCAGCGCGTTGCCGAACTGGCCTTCGTCCTGCAGGTGGCGCACGTCCCGATAGTAGGCGTCCACGCCCAGCGTGATCGACGGCGTGAGCTGGTGCGAGACGCCCGCGTCGAAGTAGTTCGAGCGCTCCGATTTCACGGCCGTATTCGCGTCCGAGGGAAGCGCGTTGGTGGTTCCCTGGAACAGGGCCACCGAGGTGGTATCGATCTTCTCGGTGGGTGGCGGCGTGAAGTACCTTGCATAGCCCGCATGGATGCGCGTGGCTTTCGACAGGTCGTACGTGAACCCGATGCGCGGACTCAGCTGGCCCTCCTTCACGACCGTGTCGACCCGGTCCCCGCGCACCCCGTAGTTCAGCGTGAAGTCGGGATTGGGCGCCCACTCGTCCTGCAGGTAGGCGCCATAGAGCGTGCCGACGATCCGGCTGTCGTCCTGGATCGTGAATGGCACGTCGCTCGTCTGGTTGCCGTCCTCGTCGGCAGGGAATACGGTGGAAGCATTGTTCACGGTGAAGTGCTCGCGCTGGGCGAAGAGCCCGGCGCGCAGCGTGTGGCTCGCCCCGAGCCGGTAGCTCGAATCGGCCTGCACGCCGGTGACGTCGTTCTTGCGCAGGATCTGCGCGGCCACGCCGTTGAAGACCAGGTCGCCGACGGGGTCGGGATGGTAGGAGACGTCCGTGAAGCGGTGGAAGAGGGAGAGCTGGTAGTCGAGGCTCGCCCCGGAGGAATACTGGTACGAGAGCACCTGGAAGATGTTCTTCTCGTTCTGCTTCGCGTCGAGCTGGCTCGAGTCGATCGGCGGCGCGCCGGCGAGCGAATACGACGGATCCTGGCCGGGATTGTTGGGGATCTCGAACTTGTTGTCGGCGCTGCCATAGGTGAAGCTCAAGCGGCTCTGGGGGTCGATCACGTACGAGAACTGTCCGAAGCCGTGGCTCTGCCGCGTCGTGTCGTGGATGGCGTCTTTTTCGGGCGTGGGGTTCTCGATGCCGAGGTCGTTGCGAAGGAAGGAGCCCGTCATGTAGTAGCTGAAGGCGCCGCTCGATCCGTAGAGCTCGCCGTTACCCTCGGCGTGCGAGTGGCTGCCCCCCAGGAAGCCCAGGGTGCCGCCGTTTTCGGTGATGACGCCCTTCGAGTGGATGTCCACGATGCCCGCGGTGCGGTAGCCGTACTGGGCGGGCAGCGCGCCCGTCAGGACGTTGATGCGGTTGGCGAAGCGCGCGTCGAATGCCTGGCCGAATCCCGAGATCGCCTCCGGGATCACCACGCCGTCGATGCGGTACTGGAGGTTGGCGTGGTCGCCGCGCACGTGCAGCTGCCCGTAGGAGTCCTGGACCACGCCGGGCGCATGCAGGATCACCTCGTTCAACGGCGTGGAATCCCCGAGCGGGAGCGTCTGGATGTCCGTCTGGTCGAAGCGATAGATCGTGCTCCCGGTGTCGGGCGAAAGCGCGTTGCGGGCGGCGTCCAGGCGCTTGGCGACGACGTCGATGTTCTCCAGCTTCTTGACGTCGGCGTCCGCAGGGGCGGGAGCCGACTGCGCGAGTGCGATTGGCGGTGTGGCGCAAGCGGCGATGGCTATTGCCGCGAGATGCTTCTCGATCATGAATCCTCCGAAGTGCGGATGCGAATGTGCGGCGGCGCACACGCGCGCCGGCCGTGGACTACTGCACGGATCGGGACTTCAGAGGAGTGCGGGAGGGGCCCTGCTGCGGCATGTGAGGAACGTGCGGGAAGCCGCCGGCAGGTTCGCGGCGAGAGCTGCCACGATCGTGCCGGCCACCAGCGGCACCGCGGCCACGAAGCTCGCAGCCGCCCCCGAGAACGGGGCATACAGCGAACACTTTTCGCAGGTGTCCGAGCCCGGGTGCTGGTCCTGCGGGCCCGACTGGACGCTTGCGATGGCGTGCGAAAGATCGTGAAGCTGCGCCGCCATCTGGCCCGCGAAAAGCGCGAGGGCCAGGGCGAGCCAGAGGACCGGAACTAGGCGGCGCAGCGTTGGCATGGAAGCGCAATCATACGTGTTATCGTCGAACGGTTCCTTTCAACGCGTTACGCCGCCCCTTGGAATACGTCGTTCGTGGCATCGCCCTTCTGGCGCTGGCCTGCGCGCTTCCCTGCACGGCCATGCACATCGCCGAGGACAAGCCCGCCCCCGCCCTGGAAGCCCCGTTGCTCGACGGCTCGCATTTCTCGCTTGAGGCCGCGAAGGGCAAGGTGGTCATCGTCAATTTCTGGGCGACATGGTGCGCCCCATGCCGCGCGGAGATGCCCGCGCTGGACGCCTACTTCCGGCGCCATCGCGATGCGGGCCTCGTCGTCCTCGCGGTCAGCATGGACGATCCCGGGGACGAAGCGAAGGTTCGCGAGGTCATGAAGCCCTTCGCCTTCGCCGCGGCACTCGGTCCGCAGAGCGACTTCAAGGGCTACCAGCGCATCTGGCGCCTGCCGCTCACCTTCGTCGTCGACCGTTCGGGAACGCTGCGCAAGTCCGACTGGTACGGCGACCCGGGCCTTGACGAAGCGACGCTCGAGAAGCTCGTCACCCCGCTCCTCGATGCGCGCTGATCACAACGCCATGCGCAGCCCGATCGAAACGGAGTAGCGCGGCTCGAGTTGCAGCCCGTTCACGCGCTGGTAGATGGGCAGCTGCACATAGGCGTACGCCGCGGTCGTGGGCGTGATGCGCCAGTTTACCCCGGGGCTGAAGTACACCAGCGTCGCGCCGCTGTTCTCGACGTCGGCGTTGGCGCCCGACTCGCGCCCCTCGCTTCGGACGTTCACCTGGAACTGCGGCCGGACGTTCTCGAAGCTCATGTAGCGCGCCCCGAAGCTCACGTTCACGCCAGTGCCCGGCTTGAAGTCGTCGCGCGAGTTGAGCGGCTGCTGGAGGATCGCCTCGGCGAAATAATCCCAGTCGCGGTTCACGGCGCCGAAGTTGTAGATGCCCAGGAGCAGGTCGGTCGTTCCGGTGCCGGGCTGCAGCCCGCGATCGAGCAGCTCGCCCTCCTGCGGTCCGTCGATGAACTTGTTGTCGATGCTCCCCGTGGGCAGCTTCAGCCCGAACTGGACGCCGGTGCTGTGGTCGGCCGCGAGTCCGTGGTAGCGGCCGAGGATGCGCATGTCGCCGATGCTCTTCGTGTGCGACGTCGAGACCTCGGTGTCGCCCTCGGCGATCGTCGTGTGGTAGCGGTCGAAGTAGGGAAGCTGCGCGGAAACGCCCCAGTCGCCCATGCCCGCGTAGTCGAGGAAGAGCGTGTAGTTGCGGTTGAGGGTCTCCTGCTGGATCTCCTGGTCGGCGGGAAACTCGATCGAGCCGCGATCCACGCTCTTCGTGCCCGAGCGCAGGTCGTCCTGGTTGAAGTAGTCGAAGCGCAGGTCGGCGTGGAAGCCGCCATGCTCGGTGCCCTGGATGAGCCAATCGGAAGAAAGGGTGCAGCCGCAGCTGGAGCAGGCGAGCGCCGCCCCGGGAGACGCCACGATGGCCGAAATCAGGGCCGACTTGAATACTGGACGCATTCGATCACCTCCTGGAATCCGAAAACGAAGAGAGCGCGCGCGGCTCGCCGCGCAGCGCGTGCGGACGATCAGGAGAGGCGGGGCGGGGCGCGGCTGGGAGGCGGACGGGCGAAGAATGAAGGCCGCGGTGCCGAGACGAAACCCTCGGGAACGGCGAGGAAACCGGCGCGCACCGGGATCGCGGCAAGCACCGCCACCGGCGGCGGCGATTCCATGCCCACCACGCACAGCGGGCAGTGGAACCCGTCGTCGTGCCGGGCGGGATCGCCCGGATGCTGGAAGCCCGATTGCGTGCAGATGAAGCTCGGGATCTCGACCGAGCGCGGCCGCGCTGCGGACACGAGCGGCCACAGCGCGCCAAAGGCGACGGCGAACAGGGCGAGCAGCGCGACGAGGCGGCGTCTCGAGGTCATCGCACGCATTCTAGCCCAGCGTCAGCCGCCGGAGCCGGGACGCCACAGGTTCGCGTCGGGCAAGCCGCGCGCGACGTTCACCTGCGACCAGTTGCCGGTGAGGATCGCGTCGCGCAGCACTTCGCGGTACCGGGCCATGAGCTGCGAGTCGTTGGGCGAGGCGGCGTAGTAGTAGATGAAGTCGGGCAGGCTCTGCGCGTCGCAGTAGCCCTGGTAGGCGCAGCCCGCCTGCACGCGCGCATTCCCCGCGTCGCACGGGTGGCCGTATTCGCACGCGAGGAGCTGCCACGCCTCGTTGAAGGCCGCGCGCTGCACCGGCTGGTCGTCCACCTGCACCTGGAAGTCGTGCCAGGCGCTCGACATCACGCGCCCGGCGATCACCATCGCCTCGGGATCGCCCGAAGCGGCGAGGCTGCGCAGCGTGGCGACCTGGGCGTCGGTCACGGTGACGCTGCCGGGGCCCCACCGGGTGTCCGGGCCGCCCGCGCGACGTTCCGCCCACAGCGCCTGCTCGAGCGAGTAGGCCTGCGCCTTCGGATCGCCGAGCGCCGCGGAGTCCGCGAGCAGCTTGTCGAGGTCGGCCTGGCGGATCGAGATCCCCTCCATGCCCGCGCAGCGATTGGCGGCGATGTCCTCGAAGGCGGCGATGCGTTTTCCACGCTGGGGATCGTTGGCGGGGATGCCCGC
>Ga0335084_10008111_pt1 | contig 10454 bp, 6 predicted proteins | sample Lox_Sample_44_FD_206721 | JGI IMG/M metagenome (GOLD analysis project Ga0335084, IMG submission 206721) | Soil microbial communities from Loxahatchee National Wildlife Refuge, Florida, United States - Lox_Sample_4.4 | ecosystem: Environmental > Terrestrial > Soil > Wetlands | place: USA: Florida... | reverse complement strand
CAGCCCGGCACCAGTGTCGTCAGCGACGCCTCACCAGCGCCACCACCGGTGCAGGTCGAATCATCGTCGGTGAGAACGAAGCCCGACGTGCCGGCCGAGCAGCACGTGTACTTGGCGGAGCGGTACTGTCGCAGGTCGATCAGGAAGAACTCCGCCGCCGCGCCCCACTTGAAGCTGCGGTAGAGCCGGTTCGGGTCCCCGCCGTCGTCGCGGATCGGGTTGTACTGCCGGAAGGCGAGGTCCCCGTTTGCGATCTTGCTCGCGTAGACCGGCACCGCTCCGGAGACGTCGTTGCGCGATTCGTGGTCGTCCCACTGCACGTAGGTTCCGGCGGCCGCCATGATGTCGCGCAGGCCACGATCGGCACGGTTGTCGATGTACTTGCTCTGGTAGTCACCAACCGTCGACGAGACCAGTCCATCGGAGCGCGGGTCGTCGCCGTAAATCGTGTCGCCGATGAAGAACCAGCCATCGACGTTGGCGAAGCGGAGCGGGTCGACGACGGTGTACGGGCGGAAGAATGCGTTGGCGTCACCGCTCCACCCGAGGTGAACGGCGGCAGCGGTGGCGGGCGACGGCGCGGTCTTCACCTTGCCGACCCGGCTGTGCACCGACGCCTGCGTCCAGCGATAGAAGTAGGTGGTGCTCGGGGTGAGACCCGTCACGTCCTTCTTGATGGCGCCGTCGGCGCCACCCACGCTCGGGACTGGACCGCTGAACACCGTCGTCGCGAAGGTCGCGCTGGTGGAGACGTCGAGGACCGCGCCCGACGCCGTGTCGGCCGTCCGCGTCCAGAAGACGACGGCGGTATCGGTCGCGTCGCCAGCGGCCACCCCCTGCGGGAAGGTCGTCGCGGCAGCGCCGCTCTCGAGTCCCGGGAACGCGATCTCGACCATCCGGTCGCCGACGCCGGCCGTGGAGTCGGCCAGACAGGAGATGGCGCGATCGAGCACCGGAACGGTGTTGCTGTTCGAGGGTCCACGCTTGAAGTTGACGAGCTTGTAGCTCTCGCAGGGCAGGCCGAACGTGAGCTGCGGCGCCACGTTGGCGGCCAGCTGTGCCTCGGTGCAGAATTTCCGGATCCCGGCGTCCAGCTTGACGCGCGCCTTGTCGAAGCTGATCTTGGCCTTCGCGCCGGGACAGGCGGCCAGCGGGTCCTTCGCCGTGGTGAACTTGCTCTCGCACGCCATGGCCGCCTTGATGCGGGCCTTCAGATACTTGCCCGCCTCCTTGCCGATCGTCGCCTCGCACTTCTGGAGCGTGGGGTCGACGGGTGCGGCGCTGTCGTAGACCGTGTTGATCAGGCTGTCGGCGTTCAGCTGCTCGGTGTCCGCGTCCTGGGCCGGGGCCGTGATGCAGGCCGCGAGCGCCGCCACCGTGGGGCTGCTGTCGCACGCCGTGCCGATCGCCGGGACGCTCGTGCACCCGGTGGTGATCGTCGTGGTCGCCTTGGCCGCGGCCTTCACGAGCTTGGCGTCGGTCTTGGGGTCGGTCACCGGACCGGCCGCCGGCCGGCAGTTGACGGTCGGCGCGAGCTTGCCGTTCGACCGCTTGTCCTCGCAGGTCTCGATCGCCTTGTACTTCGCAGGGATGTAGGTGGAGATCGCCTTGCTGACCGCCTTGACGCAGGGGTCCAGGGCGGCACCGGCCGGAGCGGCACTCGTGAGGCCGGCGGTGACGATCGCGAGGGCAATGGTGGCTCGGTACATCGGGGTCCTCCTTGGGGGCGGGCTCAGGTGGACCGGTCGGCCCACGAACGCCGACTTACACCACAGGCGTCCGAGAATCGGCAAGGAGAATCGCCCTCGTGACGCGACGCGCCCATGCCCTAACAAACAGTTGACACGAAGACGATGTTGCGCCTATTCGTTCTGTTAGTGGCACCCTTTACCTTATGACATTCAGCCAAGACCAGCACGTCGACCTCGACGACACGGACCTGGGCATCCTCGGGCTACTCCAGGACGACTGCCGGATCCCGTTGACGCGGATCGGCGAAGCCGTCGGCCTGTCCGCACCCGCCGTGCTGGAGCGCATCAAGAAGCTCGAGGCCGCGGGCGTGATCACGGGCTACCGCGCGCTCCTCGACGGCCGGCGGCTCGGCCTCGACATCACGGCGTTCATCGGCGTGATCGTGAGCCACCCGAAGCTGATCGACGCCTTCGAGGCGCAGGTGAAGGAGCTCGACGACGTGCTGGAGTGCCACCACGTCACCGGCGGCTACACGCTGCTGCTGAAGGTCAAGACCGAGAACACCTCGTCGCTCGAGCAGCTGATCAGCGAGATCCGCGCGCTCGACGGCGTCGCGCGCACCGAGACCATGGTGGTCCTCTCCACGCACACCGAGCGCGTGCAGCTTCATCTGCACCGCGGCGGGCACGCCGCGCCCGCCGGCAAGCGCTCGCGGCGCAACGGAGACCGGTCCACGCAGCTCAAGAGGGCATGAGGATGTCGGCAGCACGGAAGTCGGAGCGGTGGCTCCTGGATCCCCGCCTCGAGCGGGATGCTTGCGGCGTGGGGTTCGTCGTCGACGTGCAGGGGAACAAGTCGCACGCGATCGTCGAGAAGGGGCTGACGGTGCTCGCGCACCTGACGCACCGGGGCGCATGCGGGTGCGATCCGCTGACCGGCGACGGCGCCGGCATTCTGGTCCAGATCCCCGACGACTTCCTCCGCCGCGAGTGCAAGAGCGCGCGCATCGCGCTGCCCGCACCGGGCACCTACGGCGTCGGCATGGTCTTCCTGCCGCCCGAGGTGCGGCAGAAGAACGAGTGCGAGCGCATCGTCGAGAAGACCGTCCGCGAGGAAGGGCAGACGCTGCTCGGCTGGCGCGCGGTTCCGGTCGACGAGAGCGCCCCGGGCCCGCTCGCGCAGTCCATCATGCCGGACGTTCGTCAAGTGTTCATCGGTGCTGGGCGCGACGCCGGCGATCCCGAGGCGCTCGAGCGGAAGCTCTACGTGATCCGCAAGCGCGTCGAGCAGAAGGTCCGGACCTCGGGCATGCCCGAGTCCGAGCGCTTCTACATGCCGAGCCTGTCGTCGCGGACGATCAACTACAAGGGGCTGCTCCAGCCCGAGCAGATTCCCGCCTTCTACCACGACCTGCGCGACTCGGCGTTCGTCTCATCGCTCGCGCTCGTACACCAGCGCTTCTCCACCAATACCTTCCCCTCGTGGGATCGCGCGCATCCGTACCGCTTCATCGCGCACAACGGCGAGATCAACACGCTGCGCGGCAACATCACCTGGATGCACGCCCGCCAGGCGATGTTCTCGTCGCCCCAGTTCGACGACGTGAAGAAGCTGTTCCCGATCATCGATCCGGCGGGTAGCGACTCCGCGATGTTCGACAACGCGCTCGAGCTGCTGATCCGGACGGGTCGGTCGCTGCCGCACGCGGTCATGATGATGATCCCGGAGGCATGGCAGAACCACGAGAGCATGAGCCCGGCCAAGAAGGCCTTCTACGAGTACCATGCCTGCCTCCAGGAGCCGTGGGACGGCCCGGCGTCGATCGCGTTCACCGACGGCCGCGTGATCGGAGCGGTGCTCGACCGCAACGGGCTGCGCCCGTCGCGCTACATCGTCACCAAGGACGGGTTCGTGGTGATGGCGTCCGAGGTCGGCGTGCTCGAGATCGCGCCCGAGAACGTGCTCCACAAGGACCGGCTCCAGCCGGGACGCATGTTCCTGATCGACACCGAGCAGGGGCGCATCGTCGGCGACGAGGAGCTGAAGGAGAGCATGGCGGCGCGGAAGCCGTACCGGCAGTGGCTCGACAAGAACCTGAAGCGTCTCGCCGACCTGCCGCCGCCGACCGACGTGCCGCCGGCCTTCGCGCCCGACACGCTCCTCGCCCGCCAGCAGGCCTTCGGGTACACGATCGAGGACCTCCGCATCCTGATGACGCCGATGGCGCTCAACGGACAGGAGGCAGTCGGCTCGATGGGAACCGACACGCCGCTCGCGGTCCTGTCGGAGCGCCCGCAGCTCCTCTTCAACTACTTCAAGCAGCTCTTCGCGCAGGTGACGAACCCGCCCATCGACCCCATCCGCGAGGAGCTGGTCATGTCGCTCCAAACCACGATCGGCGCGGAGCGGAATCTCTTCGAAGAGACCCCCGAGCACGCCCGCCAGCTGCATCTCAAGAGCCCGACGCTCTCCAACGAACAGCTCGCGCAGATCAAGGCACTGCACGGCGAGGGCCTGCGCGCGACGACACTGCCCATCCTGTTCCCTGCCGGCTCGGGCGGCGCCGGCCTGGCCGCCGCCCTCCAGACGCTGTGCGAGCGCGCGTCTCGCGCGGTCGCCGACGGCTCGACGATCCTCGTCCTCTCCGACCGGGGCGTGGGCACCCGCGAGGTCCCGATCCCGAGCCTCCTCGCGACCGCCGCGGTCCACCACCACCTGATCCGAGAGGGCTCCCGCATGCGGTGCGGGATCGTCGTCGAATCCGGAGAGCCGCGGGAGGTGCAGCACTTCTGCCTGCTCCTGGGCTTCGGGGCCGGCGCCGTGAACCCGTACCTCGCCTACGAGACGCTGCGCGGCATGGAAGCGGAGGGCGTCATCCGCGACGTCGACGCGGACGAGGCGGTCAAGAACTTCCAGAAGGCCGTCGACAAGGGCGTGCTCAAGGTCATGACCAAGATGGGGATCTCGACGCTCCACAGCTACCGTGGCGCGCAGATCTTCGAGGCCATCGGTCTCTCCTCCGAGGTCATCGAGCGCTACTTCACCTGGACGGCCTCCCGCATCGAAGGCGTCGGCCTCGACGTCCTCGCCCAGGAAGCCCAGCTCCGCCACGACCACGCGTTCAAGGTGTCCCCCGCGCTCGACGGCGACCTCGAGGTCGGCGGGCAGTACCAGTGGCGCCGCCGCGGCGAGCACCACATGTACAATCCCAACACGGTCTCGAAGCTCCAGCACGCCGTGCGGGCGAACAGCTACGCCAAGTTCAAGGAGTACACCGCGGTCGCGAACGACGAGAGCCGTCGGCTCTGCACCATCCGCGGGCTCCTCAAGTTCAAGAAGGGCACGCCGATCCCGATCGACGAGGTCGAGCCTGCGAAGCAGATCGTCAAGCGCTTCAAGACCGGCGCGATGTCCTTCGGCTCGATCTCGAAGGAGGCGCACGAGAACCTCGCGATCGCGATGAACCGGCTCGGCGGCAAGTCGAACACCGGGGAAGGCGGCGAGGATCCCGAGCGCTACAAGCCGCTCCCGAACGGCGACTCCAAGCGCAGCGCCATCAAGCAGGTGGCGTCGGGCCGCTTCGGCGTCACCAGCTACTACCTCGTCAACGCCGACGAGCTCCAGATCAAGATGGCCCAGGGCGCCAAGCCCGGCGAGGGCGGCCAGCTCCCCGGCCACAAGGTCGACGATTTCATCGCGAAGATCCGCTACTCGACCCCGGGCGTCGGGCTGATCTCGCCGCCGCCGCACCACGACATCTACTCGATCGAGGACCTCGCCCAGCTCATCCACGACTTGAAGAACTCGAACGACCGCGCGCGCGTCAGCGTGAAGCTGGTGGCCGAGGTCGGCGTCGGCACCGTCGCGGCCGGCGTGTCGAAGGCCAAGGCCGACGTCGTCCTCATCAGCGGCGACTCGGGCGGCACCGGCGCCTCGCCGCTCACGTCCATCAAGCACGCCGGCATTCCGTGGGAGCTGGGGCTGGCCGAGACGCAGCAGATCCTGGTCGCCAACGACCTGCGCGGCCGGATCCGCGTCGAGACCGACGGCCAGCTCAAGACCGGACGCGACGTCGCGGTGGCCGTGCTGCTGGGCGCCGAGGAGTACGGGTTCGCGTCGGCAGCGCTGGTCGCCAGCGGCTGCATCATGATGCGGGTCTGCCACCTCAACACCTGCCCGGTGGGGATCGCGACCCAGGACCCGCGGCTCCGCGCCAAGTTCGAAGGGAAGCCCGAGCACGTCGTCAGCTTCATGCTGTTCATCGCGGAGGAGCTGCGCGAGATCATGGCCGAGCTGGGGTTCCGCACCATCGACGAGATGGTCGGTCGCGTCGACATGCTCGACGTGCGGGACGTGTCCGAGCACTGGAAGGCCAGGGGCGTCGACCTCTCCGCGATCCTCCACAAGCCCGACGTCGATCCGAACGTCCCGATCCGCTGCGTGACGACGCAGGACCACGGCATCGAGAAGGCGCTCGACAACGAGATCATCCGGCGCTGCCTGCCCGCGCTCGAGCGGCGCGAGCCGTTGCGCGTCGAGATGCCGATCCGCAACGTCAACCGGACGGTCTGCACGATGCTGTCGGCGGAGGTGTCGCGCCGCCACGGGCAGGAAGGGCTGCCCCCCGACACGATCCACCTCAAGTTCACGGGCTCGGCGGGACAGAGCGCCTGCGCGTGGCTCGCCCCGGGCATCACGGTCGAGATCGAGGGGGACGCCAACGACTACTTCGGGAAGGGCATCTCGGGCGGGCGGGTCATCGTCTACCCGCCGAAATCCGCCACCTTCGTCGCCGAGGACAACATCATCGTCGGCAACGTCTCGATGTACGGCGCCACCGGCGGCGAGGTGTTCCTGCGCGGGCAGGCCGGCGAGCGGTTCTGCGTCCGCAACAGCGGCGTGACGGCGGTCGTCGAGGGCGTCGGCGACCACGGCTGCGAGTACATGACCAAGGGCATGGTCCTCGTTCTCGGCGGCACCGGCCGCAACTTCGCGGCCGGCATGAGCGGCGGCACGGCCTTCGTCCTCGACGAGGACGGCACGTTCAAGAGCCGCTGCAACCTGGGGATGGTGGAGCTGGATCCGCTCGATGAGCGCGACCTCGCCACCGTCCGGACTCTCATCGAGCGCCATCGCGAGTACACCCAGTCGGCGGTGGCCGAGCGCATCCTCTCGGGGTGGAAGGAGATGGCGGGGCGTTTCGTCAAGGTGATGCCGGTCGAGTACCGGCAGGTGCTCGCCAAGCTGCACCTCGCCTCCGACGCTGCGCGCCTGGCCGCGGTCTGACCATGGGCAAGATCACCGGATTCCTGGAGTACGAGCGCGAGACGCCTCACAAGGAGGCGGTCCCGTCGCGGCTCAAGCACTGGCACGAGTTCGAGGAGAAGACTCCCGAAGAGCAGCTCCGTCTCCAAGGCGCGCGCTGCATGGATTGCGGGATCCCCTTCTGTCACAAGGGCTGCCCGCTCGGGAACATCATCCCCGACTGGAACGATCTCGTGTACCGCAACCGCTGGCGCGAGGCGATCGACCGGCTGCACGCCACCAACAACTTCCCCGAGTTCACGGGACGCATCTGTCCGGCACCGTGCGAGGAGGCGTGCGTCCTCAACATCAACAACGACCCGGTCACGATCAAGAACATCGAGAAGAACATCATCGAGCACGCGTTCCGCGAGGGCTGGGTCGGCCCGCGCGTGCCGCCGCGGCGGAGCGGGAAGAAGGTGGCGGTCGTCGGCTCGGGCCCGGCCGGGCTGGCGTGCGCTCAGCAGCTCGCGCGCGCGGGACACCTCGTCACGCTCTACGAGCGCGCCGATCGGATCGGCGGGCTCCTGCGTTACGGCATCCCCGACTTCAAGATGGAGAAGCACCTGATCGACCGTCGCATGGAGCACATGGCGGCCGAGGGGGTGACGTTCGTCACGAATGCGAACGTCGGCGTGAACGTGCCGGTCGAGCAGCTCCGCCGCGAGTTCGACGCGATCGTGCTGTCGGGCGGCGCCACCAAGCCACGCGATCTCCCGGTGCCGGGACGCGAGTTGAAGGGCATCCACTTCGCGATGGAGTTCCTACCGGCGCAGAACAAGGTCGTCGCCGGCGACACCGTGCCGAACCAGATCCTCGCCACCGGGAAGCGCGTCGTCATCCTGGGCGGCGGCGACACCGGCTCCGACTGCCTCGGCACCTCGAACCGGCACGGCGCGGTGTCAGTGCATCAGTTCGAGCTGCTCCCCGAGCCGCCGAAGGACCGCCCGCCTCTGGTCTGGCCGAACTGGCCGATGATCCTCCGGACGTCGTCGTCGCACGAGGAAGGCGTGACCCGCGACTTCAGCATCAATACCAAGCGGTTCTCCGGCGACGCCGCCGGCAACGTGAAGCAGCTCCACGGCGTCCGACTCGACTGGATCCAGGAGAACGGCCGCCCCGTGATGAAGGAGATCCCGGGCAGCGAGTTCACGATCGACTGCGAGCTGGTGCTGCTGGCGCTCGGCTTCCTCGGCCCCGAGCCCGACGGGATGCTCGCGCAGCTCGGCGTGAAGCTCACCGACCGCGGCAACGTCCAGGTCGACGGCACGTACCAGACCACCGTCCCGGGCGTGTTCGCGTGCGGCGACATGCGGCGGGGGCAGTCCCTGGTCGTGTGGGCGATCTGGGAAGGGCGCGAATGCGCGCTCGGCGTCGACCGGTTCCTGATGGGTGAGACCGCGCTGCCGAGCAGCCCCGAGCTGTAGGAGACCGACCCGAGACTTCGTCTCGGGTCGGTCTCCTAACGCCGTCGCACGTTGACTCCCGAAACAAACTCCGCCATCCCCCGGGGCCAACGTGGTGCCTTCTCGTCCTGAGCGGTCGTCCCGGTGAGCGTTCTCGCACTGACGCTCCTCTGCGTCGGCGTCGCGGCCGCGGGCAACGTGCTCGGCGGGGCCGTCGTCACGCTCCGCCGGCGCTGGGACGACCGGTTCCTGATGGGTGAGACCGCGCTGCCGAGCAGCCCCGAGCTGTAGCCCGCGACCGCTCGGCAGCCCCGCCCCCGTCATTCCACGCCGCGGACGACGACCCGACTCCATCACGCGGTGGGCGTCGCGGATCCGGGATGTGACCGCCCCTCGGCGGCCGGGTGGATGCGACCGAGGAACTCGCGGATCGCGGCCGCGATCTCCTCGGCGTGCGTCTCGAGCGCGAAGTGACCGGTATCGAGGAAGCGAACGTCGGCGTTGGGGACGTCGCGCCGGAACGCGGCGGCGCCGGCCGGGAGGAAGAACGGGTCGTTCCGTCCCCAGATCGCGAGCAGCGGCGGCTTCGCGGTGCGAAGGTAAGCCTGAAACGTCGGGTAGAGCGCCACGTTGCTCGCATAGTCGAGGAAGAGGTCGAGCTGGATCTCGTCGTTCCCGGGGCGCGCCAGGAGCGCCGAGTCGAGAGCGTAGGACTCCGGCGCCACGCGGGCCTCGTCGGTCACGCCGTGGACGTATTGCCAGCGCGTGGTTGCCGGCTCGAGGAAGTCGCGCAGGGCGGCGCGGTTCGCGTCGGTCGGCTCCCGCCAGTACCTCGCGATCGGGTTCCAGCCGTCGCTCAGGCCTTCTTCATAGGCATTGCCGTTCTGGGAGATCAGGGCCGTGACGCGCTCGGGATGCGCGGTGGCGAGCCGGAAGCCGACCGGCGCCCCGTAGTCGAAGACGTAGATCGCGTAGCGCCGGAGCCGGACCACGTCGACGAAGCGGCCGATGATGCTCGCCAGGTGGTCGAAGGTGTAACGGAAGCCGGCGCGGTCCGGCGCGTCCGAGAAGCCGAAGCCCGGCAGATCGGGCGCGATCACGTGGTAGCGATCGGCGAGCCGGGGGATCAGGTCGCGGAACATGTGCGACGAGGTCGGGAATCCGTGCAGCAGGAGCACGGCCGGGGCATCGGGGTGTCCGGCCTCCCGATAGAAGACCTTCAGGCCGTCGACGGTCGCGTGTCGGTAGGTGGTCATCGCGTTCCTCCGCGTGAGGCGGCGCCGCGCCGGCGGGCCGCGTGTGGTTGCTTCTCTGATGTAACCTGATAAATTTTGTTTCAGAGGTTACACCACGTCAGCGAGCGCCCCACGAGCTGGCTCCCCCTCTCGGCGACGCCGAGGATGCGCGCGCACGTGAGGTCGCCCGCGCCGATCGCCGTCGGAGGTCACCCGGCCCTCGACTTCCTGAACACGATCGCCTCGCCGCACGGGGAGCCGATCGAGTTCCTGCCGGACGGCCACGCCCTGCTCTCCTGGCTCGCCCTCATGGGCGGCGTCCATGTCGGCACGATCCCCCGACGGTTCTCGGAGACCGACCTCGACGCGACGGCGCGTCAGGCGGTGGCGCTGCGGGAATGGCTGCGCCCCATCGTCCGGCGCTCGGCGGCGGCCGGCCGCCTGAAGGTCTCGACCGCCGAGCTGGAGCATCTCAACGCCCTCCTCGCCCGCGGCTCGCACTTCCTCGAGACGGCGCGATGCGGCCCGGGGTGCGTGGTGCGATCGGTGCGGCGGCGGTGGACGTCGGCGGGCCAGATGCTCGTGCCGATCGCCGAAGCGATCGCCGATCTCCTGTCCACGGCAGACTTCGCCCTGGTACGGTGCTGCGGCAGCCCGAGCTGTACCCTCTGGTTCCTGGATCGCACCAAGGGGCACCGACGACAGTGGTGCAGCATGCAGCTGTGCGGAAACCGGGCGAAGGTGACGTCCCATCGTCGCCGGGCGAAGCTGGCCCCGAATCGGGGCCGGCGAGCGCGACCTGCGTCTCGTTGACTCC
>Ga0335084_10008110_pt1 | contig 10454 bp, 12 predicted proteins | sample Lox_Sample_44_FD_206721 | JGI IMG/M metagenome (GOLD analysis project Ga0335084, IMG submission 206721) | Soil microbial communities from Loxahatchee National Wildlife Refuge, Florida, United States - Lox_Sample_4.4 | ecosystem: Environmental > Terrestrial > Soil > Wetlands | place: USA... | reverse complement strand
CGTCCTGCGCGATCATCAGGCAGGCGCGCGCGAGGTCGATGTTCTCGTCCTTCTCGGCGAGCACCTTCTCGAAGAGCTGCAGCGCCGCGGTCACGCCGCCCCCTTGCGCGAGAGCTCGCGCGGCCGGAAGCCGAGGGCGAGCAGGCACAGCGCATAGCTCACCGCGCCGAGCACGACGAGTCCGCTCATGGCGGCCACTTTACGCTGCCAGCCGCTGTGCAGCCACCACGACGCCTCGCCCATCGTGCTGAACAGCACGACCGCCATGAAGCCGACCGCCGCCGCCACCTTGAGCAGGAACAGCGGCCAGCCGGGTTGCGGAACATAGATTTTTTGTTTTTCTAATACAAAAAACAAAATAGAAGCATTCAGGCAGGCCCCCAGCCCGATCGCGAGCGCGAGGCCGGCATGGCGCAGCGGCCCGATGAAGGCGAAGTTCATCGCCTGCGTGGCGAGGAGCGTCGCGATGCCGACCTTGACCGGCGTGACGACGTCCTGCCGCGCGTAGAAGCCGGGCGCCAGGATCTTCACCAGGATCATGCCGACCAGGCCGATGCTGTAGGCGACCAGCGCATCCTGCGTCATCCAGACGTCGGCGGCGGTGAAGCGCCCGTACTTGAAGAGCGTGGCGGCGAGCGGCAGCGCGAGCACGGCGAGCGCCGCGGCGGCCGGCACCGCGAGCAGCACCGTGATGCGCAGGCCCCAGTCGAGCAGCTTGGCGTACTCGGCGTGGTCGGCGTCGGCGTGGTACTTCGACAGGCTCGGCAGCAGGACGGTCCCCACCGCGACGCCGAGCACGCCGGCCGGAAACTCCATCAGCCGGTCGGCGTAGTAGAGCCACGACACGCTGCCGGAGGGCAGGAACGAGGCGAAGATGGTGTTGATGAGCAGCGAGATCTGGCTCACCGAGACGCCGAACGCCGCCGGCAGCATGAGCGCGAGGATGCGCCGCACGCCCGGGTGCGAGAAATCGAGCCGCCAGCGCGGAAACAGGCCCAGCCTGACGAGGAACGGCACCTGGAAGGCGAGCTGCAGCGCGCCGCCGAAGAACACCGCCCAGGCGAGCACCATCGCCGGCGGGTCGAAGTCGCGCGCGAAGAACGCGGCGCCGACGATGAACGACACGTTGAGGAACGCCGGCGTGAGCGCGGGCACCGAGAAGCGGTTCCAGGTGTTGAGCACGCCCGAGGCAAGAGCGACGAGCGAGATGAAGGCGATGTAGGGAAACGTGATGCGCAGCATCCGCTCGGTGACCGCCAGCTTGCCGGGGTCGGCGGCGAAGCCCGGCGCCGAGAGCCAGGCGATCAGCGGAGCGAGCGCCACGCCGAGCGCCGCGGTGGCGACCAGCGCGAGGAACAGCAGCGTCGCGACGCGGTCGATCAGCGCCCGCGTGGCGTCGATCCCCTCGCGGTTCTTGTGCTCGGCGAGGATCGGCACGAAGGCCTGCGAGAAGGCCCCCTCGGCGAACAGGCGCCGCAGCAGGTTCGGGATGCGGAAGGCGACGAAGAAGGCGTCGGTATAGAGGCCCGCCCCGAAGGCACGCGCGATGAAGAAATCTCTCGCATAACCCAGAATGCGGCTCACGGTGGTCAAACTGCTCACCGTCAGGAGGGCTCGAAGGAGGTTCATGATAAAATTCGCGCCCTCTTTTAAGGGCTTACCGGCAAATGGCCAACATCAAATCGGCGCGCAAGCGCGCCATCCAGGCGATCCGCCTGCGCGACCACAACATGAGCCTGCGTACCGCCGTGCGCACCGCGATCAAGAACGTCGACAAGGCTGTCGCCGCCGGCAAGAAGGACGATGCCGCCAAGGCGCTGCAGACCTCGCAGCGCGTCATCGACCGCGTGGTCGCCAAAGGCGTGCTCCACCGCAACGCGGGCAACCGTCACAAGAGCCGCCTCGCACACGCCGTAAAAGGGCTCAAGTAAGGCAATCTCAGGCGGTATCCCCGACCCGCTGCATCTCGGCGAGCTTGGTCCGTTCCGCGATGCGTCCCTGCCGGGTCTGCAGCTCGTTGTCCTTCGCGAAGTTGAGCAGGAACCGGTAGGCCATCGGCTCGATGTCCCGCAGCCGCGCGTCGACCACCACGCAGCGCACGCCGTTCGCGGTGACCGGGTGGACGAACGGCGAATAGGCCATGCGATGGTCGCCGCCGAAGGCCGCCATCACCCCGCACAGGCGCTCGGCCCAGTCGCTCGGCCGGAACGGCTTGCCGTCGAGCGTGGCGCCGACGATGACGAACTCGACGACCTCCGCGGCCGCTTCTTCGGGCATCCGGCGATTATAGTGGGGCGCTAATGGCCAAGCCCGTCAGCCGCATCCTGGTCATCAACGACGAGCACCTCGTGCTGCGCGAGTTCGTCAAGGGACTCAACGCCGCGGCGCGCGCGCTCGACAACCCCCTCGGCATCGCGTTCAGCGGCGTCACCACGGCGAAGGAGGCGCTCGCCGCGATCGAGTCCGACGGCGACCTGCAGGCCGTGCTGGTGGACGACACGCTCTACACCCTCGCCAAGAACGGCGCCAACTCGAAGAGCAAGAAGCTGCAGATGTCGGCGCTGGAGCTCGTGCGGCGCATCACCCGGCTGCGGCCCGAGCTCGACGTCTACATTCTGATCGCGCAAGAGAAGGAGGACGACGTCGTCGACGCGCTGTTCGCCGAGGCCGTCGACGGCTATTTCTACCGCGAGGAGCGCGACTATCGCGGCATCTACCGCATCCTCAACGCGCAGATCCAGGAGCGCGCGCGCACGCCCTTCTACGACGCGCTGAAGAGCTACGTCTGGATGGCGAAGGACCAGTGGCACACCCCGGGCCATTCCTCGGGCGAATCGCTGCGCGGCAGCCCGTGGGTGAACGATTTCTACGAGTTCATGGGCGAGCACGTGTTCGATGCCGACCTGTCGGTGTCGGTGCCGATGCTCGACTCGCTGATGGAGCCGAAGGGCGTCATCGCCGAGGCCCAGGCGATGGCGGCCAAGGCCTTCGGCGCGAAGCGCACCTTCTTCGCCACCAACGGCACCTCGACCGCGAACAAGGTCATCTTCCAGACGCTGCTCGCCCCGGGCGAGAAGCTGCTGCTCGACCGCAACTGCCACAAGAGCGTGCACCACGGCGTGGTCCTCTCCGGCGCGCATCCGATCTACCTCGACTCGGCGCTGAACAAGAAATACGGGCTCTACGGTCCGGTGCCCAAGAAGACGCTCTTCAAGGCGATCGAGAAGCATCCCGACGCGCAGGCGCTGATCCTCACCTCCTGCACCTACGACGGCCTGCGCTACGACCTCGCGCCGATCGTCGAGGCGGCGCACAAGCGCGGCATCAAGGTGATCGTCGACGAGGCCTGGTACGGCTTCGCCCGCTTCCACCCGGAGTTCCGCCCCACCGCGCTCGACGCCGGCGCCGACTACGCCACGCAGTCGACGCACAAGGTGCTGTCGGCGTTCTCGCAGGCGTCGATGATCCACGTCAACGACCCGACGTTCCGCGAGCACCTGTTCCGCGAGAACTTCAACATGCACACCTCCACCAGCCCGCAGTACGGCCTGATCGCGAGCCTCGACGTGGCGCGCAAGCAGGCGGTGATGGAGGGCTTCAAGCTGCTGTCGCGCACGCTCGAGCTGGCGGCCGAGGTGGAGAAGCTGGTGAACTCGACCAAGGTGTTCCGCGTGCTCGAGCTCGAGGACCTGCTGCCCGAGGAGGTGCGCGACGACGGCATCCGGCTCGACCCGACCAAGGTGACGATCGACGTCTCGGGCTGCGGCTACACGGTCGACGATCTGCAGAAGGTGCTGTTCGAGCGCTACAACATCCAGACCGAGAAATCGACCTTCAACACGCTCACCCTGCTGCTCACCATCGGCACCACGCGCTCGAAGGTCTCGCGGCTGTACGACGCGCTGATGCGCATCGCGCGCGAGGGGCGCCCGCCGCGGCGCCTGGTGCGGACTCCGGAAATCCCGGCTTTTACGAAACTGAAATTCCTGCCAAGAGATGCCTATTACTGCGGTGGCGAGCTGCTGCCGGTACTGGACGAGAACGAGCGCGTGAACCGCAGGCTGGCCGGCCGTATCTGCGCCGACCAGATCGTGCCGTATCCGCCCGGCATCCCGGTGCTGGTCCCCGGCCAGCTGATCACCCTCGACGTCGCCCATTACGTCGCCAACCTGCTGCGCTCGCAGAAGCGCATGGAGATGCACGGCATCGTGCACGAGGGCTACGTGCCGTGCATCCGCGTGCTGAAGCCGCAAGAAGAGAAGAGCCTGAAACGCCTCGCCTAGGACGAACCAGGCGCCGCGCTAGGGCGCGACCGGCGAGTCTTTCAGTCCGACCGCGTCGAGCGCACGGCGCACGGTTCCGTCTTTCTTGGCCTTTTCAACGAAGCTGCTCACGTAGGCCAGCGCAGCGGGCCGACCTTTCGGCACTGCTACCGCCGTTCCGGTCGCCTGGAAATGCCCGTCCAGAATCCTGGATCCGGGCAGCTTGGCCTGCATTCCGGCGAGCGACTCGCGACCGAGCGCGATCGCGTCGGCCTTGCCGTCGCGCACCGATTCGAAGAGCTCGTCGGCGGTGCGGTAGGTCTTCACGCTGTTCTGCTTCAGCGAGCGCTGCGCCGCGCGGGCGGTGGTCGTACCCTCCACGCCCGCCACGCGCACGCCGGGGCGGTCGACGTCGGCGAGCGTGCGGATCGAGGAGCCCGCCGGCACGAGATAGGTGCTTTCCGTGAGGTAATAGGCCGGGCCGAAATCGACCATGCGCGCGCGCACCTCGTCGACCGGCATGAAGGCGACGTCCCACTCGCCCTTCGGCCCTGCGGCGGTGACCTCGCCGGAGTTGGCGTAGGCGACCAGGCGCAGCGGCACGCCGAGGTCCTTCGCCATGGCGCGCGCGAGGTCGACGGTGACGCCGCGCGGCTCGCCGCTCGCCGGGTCGCGCGTGGCCCAGAACGCCGAGGGAACCGGGCCGACGCCGATGCCCACGCGCAGCGTGCCGCCGGGCGCGACATCCGCCGCCGGCGGGTTGCCGGCGCAGCCGGCGAGAATGACGCTTAGCAATCCGGCAACAAGCCGCATTGCCGCATCGTACACAAGACTGATAGGATTCCCGGAACGGCGGCCCGTGCCGCCGTTTTGCATTCAGGGAGAGCGCCATGAGCCACGTCATGAACACCTACGTCCGCCAGCCGGTGGCGTTCGTGCGCGGCGAAGGCGTCTGGCTGTGGGACGAGGCCGGCAGGAAGTACCTCGATGGGCTCGCCGGTATCGCCGTGAATACGTTGGGCTATGCGCATCCCCGGTTGACCGCTGCTTTGATGAAGAGAATCCAGAGCGGCGTCATCCACACCTCCAACCTGTTCCGCATCCCGGAACAGGAAGCCGCCGCCGATCGCGTCGCCGAGATCACCGGCCTGGACGAGGTGTTCTTCTGCAACTCGGGCCTGGAGGCGACCGAGGCGGCGATCAAGGTGGCGCGCAAGTACGGCCACGACAAGGGCATCGCCGAGCCGGCGATCATCGTCATGGAGAAGGCGTTCCACGGCCGCTCGCTCGCCACGCTGTCGGCGACCGGCAGCCGCAAGGTGCAGGCGGGCTTCGAGCCGCTCGTGCAGGGCTTCGTGCGCGTGCCGCTGAACGACCTCGAGGCGGTGCGCCAGATCGCCGAGCGCAACCGCAACATCGCCGCGGTGATGATCGAGCCGATCCAGGGCGAGGGCGGCATCAACGTCTCGCGCATGGAGTACCTGCGCGGCCTGAAGCAGATCTGCGACGAGAGCGGATGGCTGTTCATCTCCGACGAGGTGCAGTGCGGCCTCGGCCGCACCGGCAAGTGGTTCGTCTACCAGCACGCCGGCTTCCAGCCCGACGTGGTCGCGCTCGCCAAGGGCCTCGCCTCCGGCGTGCCGGTCGGCGCCTGCGTCACCGGCAACAAGGCGAAGGGCGTGTTCAAGCCAGGCAACCACGGCTCGACCTTCGGCGGCAATCCGCTCGCCATGACGGCGCTCGTCACCACCATCGACACGGTGAAGGAAGAGGGCCTGCTTGCGAACGCTGCGAGGGTGGGCGATCTGATCCTGTCTTCCTTGAAAGATCAGATCGGAAACCTGGCTTCCGACGTCCGTGGCATGGGTCTCATGATCGGCGTGGAGCTCAAGGAGCCCTGCGGCGAGCTGGTCAAGCAGGCGCTCGACGCGGGCCTGGTGATGAACGTCACCGCCGACAACGTGGTGCGCCTGCTGCCGCCGCTGGTCGTGAGCGAGGCGGAAGCGCGCCAGGTGGTCGAGCGGCTGGTGCCGCTCGTCAAGGCGTTCGTCGACAAGCGCGCCGCGGCGTAGTCGGAAAACGCCGGCCCCGCCGATGAAGCTAAGGCATTTCCTGCAGTTCAAGGATTTCTCGCGCGCCGAGCTGGAGTACGTGTTCGCGCGCACCCGGTGGATAAAAGCGAAGTTCAAGAAATACGAAAGATATTGGCCGCTCGAAGACCGCACGCTGGCGATGATCTTCGAGAAGCCCTCGACGCGCACCCGCATGTCGTTCGAGGCCGGCATGCACCAGCTCGGCGGCGCGGCAATCTACCTCTTCACGCGCGACTCGCAGCTCGGCCGCGGCGAGCCGGTGGAGGACGCGGCGCAGGTCATCTCGCGCATGTGCGACATCATCATGATCCGCACCTTCGAGCAGGACATCCTCTCCAGGTTTGCAAAGAACTCGCGCGTGCCGGTGATCAACGGATTGACGAATGAGTACCACCCCTGCCAGATCCTGGCCGACATCTATACCTTCATCGAGCACCGCGGCTCGATCAAGGGCAAGACGGTGGCCTGGATCGGCGACTCGAACAACGTCTGCAACACCTGGCTGCAGGCGGCGGAGATCTTCGATTTCAAGGTCAATGTGTCGACGCCGCCCGGCTATGAAGTGGAAGTTGAAAGAAAATCGAAATACTGGGAATCATTTGGCGATCCGATGGCGGCGGCGAAAGGCGCCCACCTTGTCACCACCGACGTGTGGACCTCGATGGGCTTCGAGGCGGAGAACGAGGCGCGCAAGCGCGACTTCCAGGACTGGATGGTCGACGCCGGGATGATGAAGGCGGCGAAGAAGGACGCGCTCTTCATGCACTGCCTGCCGGCGCACCGCGGCGAGGAGGTCGCCGCCGAGGTGATCGACGGCAAGCAGAGCGTGGTCTGGGACGAGGCCGAGAACCGGCTGCATACCCAGAAGGCGCTGCTCGAGTTCCTCCTGCTGGGAAAGAAGTGAGACGGGCGATCGCCTGGTTTTTCATTCTCGCGGCCTTCCCCGCCGGCGCGCAGGAGACCAGGCACTGCGTGGTCGACCTGCGGGGCAACCAGGTCTGCGGCACGCACGCAGGCCAGTGCATGCTCGACCGCTACCGGGCCGCCTGGTGCGCCCCAGCGAGCGGCACGGCGATGAAGGACCGCTATGACGAGGTCGTCTGCGGGGCCGGCGCCTGCGTCCGGGACCTGCACGGCGACATCGTCTGCGCCGCCGAGCCGGGCGGCGCAACTTCGACCGACGTTGCGGGGGAGACGGCTTGCGCGGGCGGCTGCGTCAAGGCATCGCATTCCGCCTGCCGGCTGATGACGAACTGACGCAATGTTCGGCGTCGCCGACTATTGGGCCTTCGTCGTCGCCGTGATCGTGTTCCTCGCGATCCCGGGCGTCGGCAACCTGGCGATCATCACCTCGACCGGCAAGGGCGGCATCGCCGGCGGGCTGGCGGCGACGCTGGGCGTGATCGTCGCCGACCAGATGCTGATGTGGCTCGCCGTCGCCGGCGTGGCGGCGGTGCTCACCGCGAACCCGGCGCTCTTCGGCGTGGTGCAGTACGCCGGCGCGATCTACCTCGCCTGGCTCGGCGTGCGCATGATCCTCGCGAAGCCCGGCGACGCGCCGGTCCTGCGCATGCAGCCGCGGCACTTCTTCCGGCAGGCGATGGTGATCACCCTCCTCAACCCGAAGGCGATCGTGTTCTACATGGCCTTCTTCCCGCTGTTCGTCGACCCGGCGCACCACCAGGGCCTCGCCACCTTCGGCGCGATGGCGGCGACGATCGCGACCCTCACCTTCCTCTACTGCGTGACCGTCATCACCATCGTCCGCTTCGCCGCCGACCGCATGCGCGCGAGTCCGCGCATCGCGGTGTGGCTCAACCGCGTCGCCGGGACGATGCTGGTCGGCTTCGGCGTCAAGTTGGCCCTCGGAAAATAGCGCTCAGCCATGAACGAGTGGATGCGGCATGGATTGGTCTAGAGAGCCGATACGTGATTTCTTCAAGCACCACTTCTTTCGGTCGACCGCTGGCCTGGTCTGGGTCCTCGGGTCTGCCTTATGCCTCTTAGGCAGCGCGTGCTGGTGGTGGTTCGGTTCCCAGCTTCCTGGCAAACCGGTGTTCTATCTGATCTGGCCGCTGATCTCATTGCTCGCCGTACTTATGCTGGATACGTCTTTTCAGCGGCGCCGGCTTCGCATCGTCCACGTGCTCATCGTCGCAATAGTATCGACGTACCCGATTCTCAGTGATCTGTGGAGTTTGGCGGTGAGCTGGTGGTGATTCCTCTCGACCCAAAGCGGACGTTGTAAAGTCGATTGGCGAAACGATGAGACGAACCGTAGGTGGTCGATCCGTCGGGCTTGCTGTCCTGTTAGTCAGTGCATGCGCCCAGCAGGGCCCTCCGATGGCCGAGCGCGAGTGCACGGATGCGAGGATGACCGCGGCCATTGCGCTCGCCGAGAAGACCGGCGCGCCGGCGAATCAACGCATGGATGTGACCCTCAACAATCTTTCGCTAGGTTTCCGAAGGACGGCCGAGCCTGAAAAAGCGGAGCTCCTGCTGCAATGCGCCGTGGCGATCCGCGTCAAGGCCGTTGGCCCGGAAGATCCGTCCCTTGCTTCCAGCCTGGCCAACCTTGCGGGTGTGTATAGAGAGCGCGGCGACTATTCGCGAGCCGAGGCGCTCTATAAACGGTCGCTTGAGGTAAGCGGGCGCGCGGCCAAGCCGGATCCGATCGAGACCGTCTTCATTTTGAACGCGCTTGCTATGGTGTATGAAGCAGACGGTCGCGCGACGGCGGCCGAACCGCTTTACGCCAAAGCTCTGGACGTTTCAGAACATGCATTCGGCCGGGACAGCCAGTTCGTATCAGCTCGGTTACAGAGTTTCGCGGCGTTCTATCAGCGGCAAGGCCAGCACGGGCAGGCAGAAGAGCTCTATCGACGCTCGCTCGCGATTGAAGAAAAGACTTACGGCTTGAACCATCCCTCTCTGAGCGAGACTTTGAATAGTCTCGGAATGGTCTATCGCGTTCAGGGCAAGACGGCACTCGCCGAGGAGGCCTTCAAGCGGTCGCTAGCAAATCTAGGAAGCAGTCCCTATCCGAATCGCTTCGTGTTAGCCAAGACCTTGGACGGCCTGGCCGCGACCTACCGGGCCGAAGGCCGCGACACAGAGGCTGAGAAATTGGAATCGCAGGCAGCCAATATCCGGGCGACCATCCAGCGAAGGTAGCGGATGTTTGCTTCCGAGATCAGACACAATGACCGCTAAAGACCCCAAGCGGGCATTCGACTAACAGGCAGGCCAGCGCGTAGTCAGACTTATGCCATTGTTCTGCCCGAAGCTCGGCCGAAAATGCTCTGGATGAGCTTCCTCATAAGAACAAGTAATGCCGGCCTTATGCGTTGGCTAATTTGCGCAGCGTTCGCGCTCCGTCCCATGGTAGGTCTGAGTGCGAATATCGATCCAGCGCCAGGCGAATACCTTGCGAAAGGCGGTGGGGGCAATTTGATTGTCACCCGCTCTGCTGAGGGAAAGCTGACCTTCTCCATATTTACTACGGGAGCAAATCAGCACACATGCGGCTTGGAAGGAACCATTCAGGCTGGCTCGGCCATAGTGAGGCTCGGCGATACCGACGATATACGTCCTTGCCTGGTGACGTTTTCTAAGCAGCCTGGAGGAATCTACGTCGAATCTGAAGCTCACGAGGGCTGCCGCGCGTTCTGTGGCGCTCGAGCGGGTTTTGACGGCCTCTACCTGAAGCCAGCGCCGGGGTGCGACTCTCGCTCGGTATCCCGTTCTCGAGCAAGGTTCAAGCAGCTCTATGGCCGTAAGGAGTTCGCCAAAGCGCACACGATCCTGGCCTCGCTCATGGGTACTTGCTCGCAAACCCTTGACGGCCTCCAGACTTACTGGATACGAAACGACCTTGCAGTCACCGAATATCACTTAGGGCAGTTCAGCGAATGTCTGAGAACACTTGAGCCGTTTCAGATCGATCTAGCTAGTACGGCTGAAGAACACGTCAAAGACTTGCCGCCGGCAGATCGAGATAGCATGCTGCCGATTATCCAGGCAGCCCGATTCAACACTCTACGATGTCGCGACGCGCAGGAGAAACGATGAAGCGTGCATGTCCGCTTCTGGCCGAAAG
>Ga0335084_10008109_pt1 | contig 10455 bp, 9 predicted proteins | sample Lox_Sample_44_FD_206721 | JGI IMG/M metagenome (GOLD analysis project Ga0335084, IMG submission 206721) | Soil microbial communities from Loxahatchee National Wildlife Refuge, Florida, United States - Lox_Sample_4.4 | ecosystem: Environmental > Terrestrial > Soil > Wetlands | place: USA: Florida... | reverse complement strand
TCGCTATGCCTGACGCGCCGACTTTGGCAGAATCGGTCCAGTTCACCCATTCGCAGACGGGGTTCGAGGTGCGGCAGTTCGCGTGGCATTGTCTATGGGCGCTGGGCTGCCTGGCCGCCGCGTCGGTCGGCGCTGAGGAAGCGACGCCGCCGGCTGCGAACCAGCCCCCGGCGCCGCCAGCGGCAGAGGCTGTCGCGCCACCGTCTGCAACACCCGCAGCAGCACCCGCGACCACATCACCGCCAATGGCTGCCGGCGGCGACAAGACGATCGTCGTGTTGCCACCTGAATTCGTCGTCTATCTGGCGGGCGTCGGCGCGACCGAGCCGCTGCCGGAGCCGACCAAGGCCGCGAAGGAGAACCTGCAGGCTTCCGCGGCCAGCGCCCTGCAGGGGCGAAGTGGCTTCAGGCTGGTGGAGCTGCCACAACTGGACGAATCCGCGCAGGCGACGCTGCGCGAGCACGTCGAGCTGTTCAAGATCATCGCCATGACCCTGGATTTCACCGTGAAGACGGGCGGCAAGCCCTGGCAGGACGTGCGCGATCGCACGGATTACAGCATCGGTGACGGCCTCGAGTTCCTGCGCGAGCGTTCGGGCGCCGACTATGCCTTCGTGATGGCGGGGCTGGAACAGCGCCAGACGGGCGGCAGCATTTTCCTGCAGATCATGGTGGCGGCTGCGGGCGGGGTCGTCGCCGCCGGCGGCGGCAGCTACGTCTACTGCGGCGTGATCGACCTGCGCACCGGACAGCTGATCTGGTACGGTTCCAGGCAGGGCGTGAAGGTTCTGGGCATGGGCAGCAGCGCCAACGCCGCGAACAAGGCGGGCGCCGAGAACACCGTCGCGGCGATCTTCAAGACCTATCCGGAATCACCGGGTCTGAACTTCAAGGCCGTGCAGACAGCGCCCTGAATGCGCCACGCCGTCCACAGACTGCTGTTCGCGACGCTGTCGCTGCTGGCCGCCGGTACCGCCAGTGCGCTGACCGAACAGGAACAGCGCGCGCGGCTCAAGCTGGAGGTCGATCAGGCCGAGGAGCTGATCCGCCATTCCGGCAATCTGTATGGCGACCCGGAACTCGACGCCTATCTGCAGTCGGTACTGGACCGGCTGTTCCCGGACCAGCCAGGCAAGCTGCACGTGCGCGTGATCAGCGACTCGGAATTCAACGCCTTCTGCATGCCGAGCGGCGACATCTACTTCAATACCGGCGCATTGCTGCGCATCCAGGACGAGGCGCAGCTGGCGTCGGTGCTCGGCCACGAGGGCACGCATTACACCGGCGACCACGGCTACCTGTCGGTGGTGCGCGGCAAGAACACATCGCGCTGGATGGTGCTGGGCACCGTCATCGATCCGCTGCTCGCGTCGGTGGCGGCGGTGTCGTCGATGGCGGGCTATTCGCGCGAACACGAGCGCGACGCCGATCGCGGCGGCTTCGAGCGCATGACCAGGACCGGTTACGCCGCGGCCGCGGGCGCCGAGATCTTCCAGCGACTGGACCGCGAACTGCTGGCCCGCAAGCTGCCGCGTGCCGCATTTTTCTACGCCGATCACCCGGCAGTGGCGGAGCGCATTGCAAGCTTCCAGTCGCTCGCACGGGAACAACCCGGCGGCACGCTGCGCAACGCCGAGGACTACCTCGCGCGCACCGAGCGGGCGCGCATGGCGGCGCTGGCCAAGATCCACCAGCGCAGCGATGGTGCGCTGCTGGTGTTCCTGCTGGACAACGAGGGCACGCTGGCGCAACTGCCGCCCAGCGCGCGCTACTACCTGGCGGAGGGATTTCGCATGCGCGACGCGGCCGGCGACCAGGCCCGCGCCGTCGACGAATACCAGCAGACCGCGAGCGCGGCTCCCGATTTCGCGCCGTCCTATCAGGCGCTGGGCCTGGTGCATCTGCGCGCCGGCCGCAAGGCCGAGGCGCTGGCGATGTTCCAGAAATACCTGGCGCTCGATCCGGACGGCAGGCAGGCGGGCTACGCCCGCGGCTATGTGCAGCAGCTGCAGAAGGAACTGTCGAAGCATGAATGAAGGTCCGGATTCGATGCGCGGCTTCCGGCGCCTGCGCGCCGCGCTGCTGCTCTTGCTGCTGGCGCCGGCGCTGGCACTGGCCTGGAAGCTGTCCGAGGCCGGCAAGCCGTTCACGCATGCCGGCAGTGGCTACTCGGTGCAGTTTCCGGTGGGCTGGAAGTACAACAAGCTGGCGTTCAGCGACGAGAGCGGCGCGACGCGCGACGGACCGTTCCTGCAGGCCATCTACGTGGATTTCCGCGCCCACAAGACCGCGTTCAAGTCGCTGAAGCAGGCATCCAGCGCCACGATGCTGCCGCAGGACCTGGCCGAGAAGCTGGTGGCGGACATGACCAAGGAGCGCGGGCTCGAGAACGTCACGACGCTCGGCAGCGAGCCGGCTGAACTGGCCGGCCAGCCGGCATTCCGGCTCAGTTTCGAGTATCGCGCGCCGGTGGAACGCGGCGCCGTGCGCTTTCGCGAAGTGGTGGTGGGCACGGTCAATGCCAGGGGACTGTACCTGCTCGGCTATCGTGCGCCGGTGATCCGCTATTTCGAACGCGATCTCGCCGCTTTCGATGCGACGCTGACATCGTTCGCCATCAACCTGCCGTCCACGGGCAAGTGAGGGCGCGCCGCGCGCCGTGACATGACCTCCGCCACCGTCACCATCGACGACATCCGCGCCGCCGCGGTGCGCATCGCCGGGGGCGTCAGCCGCACGCCGTGCCTGCGCGCGCAGACGCTGTCGGAGCTGCTCGGCTGCGAGGTCTGGCTCAAGTTCGAGAACCTGCAGTTCACCGCCTCGTTCAAGGAGCGCGGCGCGCTCAACCGGCTGCTGCAGCTGTCGGCGGAGGAGCGCGCGCGCGGCGTGATCGCGATGTCGGCCGGCAACCACGCGCAGGGCGTCGCCTACCACGCGCGCCGGCTGGGCATCCCGGCCACCATCGTGATGCCGCGCGCCACGCCGTTCGTGAAGGTGCGCAACACCGAAGCGCACGGCGCGCGCGTGATCCTGTGCGGCGAGACGCTGGCCGACGCGGCCGCGCACGCCGAGCAGCTGCGGCGCGAGCAGCAACTGGTGTTCGTGCACCCCTATGACGACGCCGCGATCATCGCGGGCCAGGGCACGATCGCGCTCGAGATGCTCGCGGACGTGCCGCAGCTCGATACGTTGTGCGTGCCGGTGGGCGGCGGCGGCATGATCGCGGGCATGGCGGTCGCCGCCCGGGCGCTGCGGCCGGAGCTGCGTGTGATCGGCGTCGAATCCGAGCTCTATGCCGCCATGCAGCAGCGACTCGCGAACCAGCCGGTGCACGTGGGCGGCGAGACCATCGCCGAGGGCATAGCCGTGCGCGACGTCGGTGTGCTGCCGGTCGAGATCGCGCGCCGCACGGTCGATCGCGTGCTGACCGTGAGCGAGGAGTCCATCGAGCGCGCGATCGTGATGCTGCTCGAGATCGAAAAGACCGTGGCCGAGGGCGCCGGCGCCGCCGGGCTCGCCGCGCTGATCCAGCACCGCGCGGTGTTCGCCGGCCGGCGCGTGGGCGTGGTGCTGTGTGGCGGCAACATCGACACGCGCATTCTCGCTTCGATCCTGTTGCGCGGCCTGCGGCGCGACCAGCGGCTGATCCGGCTGCGCGTGGGCATCCCGGACACCGCCGGGAGCCTGGCGCGGTTGCTCACGGTCGTGGGCGAGGTCGGCGCCAACCTGATCGACGTGTTCCACCAGCGCATCTTTGCCCACGTGTCGGCCAGGCGCACCGAGGTCGAGTTGACATTAGAGACCCGCGACCGCGAGCACGTGCAGTTATTGTTACGTACGCTGGCCGCGCACGGCTTCAACGCCGAATACCTGCCCGACGACGCGACCGAATAGCGCCAAAACCGGCAGCCGCATCACATCGGTCGCCGGCCCCGGCTGCTAGCGTGCAGTCTCCACCAGCCAAGGCGGAGACGTGACATGCGCAGTCTCATGCGGGGAGCGGCATCCGGTGCCGCCCTGTTCACACTCCTCAGCCTGTCCGCTGCCGCCGTCGGCACCGCCGAATACGCCGGCGACGCCCAGCGCGCCGCGCCCCTGCCGGCAGCCGCAGCGACAGCCACCGCTCCGGCGCCGATCAGCCTCACCGTGCAGTCGCTGGCGTGGGGCAACGTTCCGGCGGCGCGCACCACCGAGGATGCGCAGACGCGCAAGCTCATCGCGGTGATCCGCACCGCGCTAGGCGAGTCTCCCGACCGGCTGGCGCGCGCCTGCGCCTCCGGCCGGCACATTCACAGCGCCACGCTGCGCGGTCCGCGCCAGACGGTTTCGATGGACGACATCGCGGTGACCGGCTGCTCCAGCAATGGCGAGCTGCATCGCTATCAGCTGACCGGCCGGGTCACCGCGATCCAGTAGCCGCCCCGACGCGCGTCCCAGGGGCCGGGACACCGGCCCCCCAGGCGCCGTTCGCGCCATTTTCACACCAGCATTTTCACAGGGCCGGAAATTCGCCGATATAATGCCGCGATTTTTTCCGAGGATCCCCATGAGCGCCAAGATCATCTACACGCTGACCGATGAAGCCCCTGCCCTGGCCACGTATTCGCTGCTGCCCATCGTGCAGGCCTTCACCAAGGCCGCCGCGCTCACGGTCGAGACCCGCGACATCTCCCTTGCCGGCCGCATCCTCGCCAGCTTTCCCGAGCGCCTTCAGCCCGGTCAGCGCCAGAACGACGACCTGGCGGAACTTGGCGAACTGGCCAAGCAGCCCGAGGCGAACATCATCAAGCTGCCGAACATCAGTGCCTCTGTACCGCAGCTCAAGGCGGCGATCAAGGAGCTGCAGTCGCAGGGCTATGCGGTGCCCGACTATCCGGAGAACCCGGCGAGCGACGCCGACCGGCAGGTCAAGGCACGCTACGCGAAGGTGCTGGGCAGCGCGGTGAACCCAGTGCTGCGCGAGGGCAATTCGGACCGCCGCGTGGCGAACGCCGTGAAGCAGTACGCGAAGAGCCATCCGCACTCGATGGGCGCCTGGCGCAAGGACTCGCCGACCCATGTCGCGCACATGACCGACGGCGACTTCTACGCCAACGAGCAGTCGGCGGTGATCCCCAGGGCCGGCACCGTGCGCATCGAGTACACCGACGCCGCCGGCAGGACCGCGGTGCTGAAGGACGGCATCAAGGTGGCCGACGGCGAGGCGATCAGCGCCACCTTCATGAGCGCGGCGAAGCTGCGCGCGTTCTACGCGGCCGAGATCGCGGACGCGAAGGCCAGGGGCCTGCTGCTGTCGCTGCACCTCAAGGCCACGATGATGAAGGTGTCCGACCCGATCCTGTTCGGCCATGCGGTCAGCGTCTATTACCAGGACGTGTTCGCGAAGCATGCGGACACGTTCAAGCAGCTCGGCGTCAATCCGCGCAATGGCATCGGCGACGTCTATGCGCGCATCGCGGCGCTGCCAGCCGCGCAGAAGGCGACGATCGAGGCGGATCTCAAGGCCGTGTATGCCACGCGCCCGCCGCTCGCGATGGTCGATTCCGACAAGGGCATCACCAACCTGCACGTGCCCAGCGACGTGATCATCGACGCCTCGATGCCGGCGGCGATCCGCAATTCGGGCTGCATGTGGGGCCCGGACGGCAAGTTGCACGACATGAAGGCGATGATCCCCGACCGCTGCTACGCCGGCGTCTATCAGGCGGTGATCGACGACTGCAGGCAGCACGGCGCGTACGACGTGCGCACCATGGGCGACGTGAGCAATGTCGGCCTGATGGCGCAGGCGGCGGAGGAATACGGTTCGCACGACAAGACCTTCGAGATCGCCGGCGACGGCATGATCAGGGTGGTCGGCACCGACGGCGCCGCGCTCACCACGCACCAGGTGGCAGCCGGCGACATCTGGCGCATGTGCCAGACCAAGGACGTGGCGATCCGCGACTGGGTGAAGCTGGCGGTGAACCGCGCACGCGCCACCGGCTCGACCACGATCTTCTGGCTCGACCCGCAGCGCGCCTACGACCGCAACCTGATCGCGCGGGTGAACGCCTGCCTCAGGGAACACGACACCCGCGGCCTGGACATCCGCGTGCTCTCACCGGTGGAGGCCACGCGGCTCTCGCTCGAACGCATCCGCCAGGGCAAGGACAGCATCTCCGTCACCGGCAACGTGTTGCGCGACTATCTCACCGACCTGTTCCCGATCCTCGAACTCGGCACCAGCGCCAAGATGCTGTCGATCGTGCCGCTGCTCGCGGGTGGCGGCATGTACGAGACCGGCGCGGGCGGCTCGGCGCCCAAGCACGTGCAGCAGTTCCTCGAGGAGAACTACCTGCGCTGGGACTCGCTCGGCGAATTCCTGGCGCTGCAGGTGTCGATCGAGGACCAGGCCGCCAAGACCGGCAATCGGCGCGCCGCGGTGCTGGCCGAGGCACTGGACGCCGCCAACGGCAAGTTCCTCGAGAACGACAAGTCACCGGCGCGCAAGGTCGGCGAGATCGACAACCGCGGCAGCCATTTCTACCTGGCGCTGTACTGGGCGCAGGCGCTGGCGGCGCAGAGCAAGGATCGCGAGCTGCAGGCGCTGTTCAGGCCGGTGGCCGAGGCGCTGACGGCGCAGGAGCAGACCATCGCCGGTGAATTGATCGGCGCGCAGGGCCGCAAGGTGGACATCGGCGGCTACTATCACCCGTCGCCGGAAAAGTGCGCGGCGGCGATGCGCCCCAGCGCCACGCTCAACGCGGTGCTGGCACGGCTTGGCTGAGCGGCGCGGGCGGCGCCAGCCATCCCGGCCGCGCGCCGCCGCCCCGCCCCCCGCTCTCTCCCCCGCTCAGGCGCCCTGGGCAGCCGCGGCCGCAGCCGCGAGCTCGTCGAAATAATGCTCGCCACCGCGATCGGCGGTCAGCTGCACGAACTGCCGGCGCGCCTCCAGCCAGAACCCCACCTGCCGCAATTCGCGCCCGTGCTCCGCCGCGAGATCGCGCAACGTGCAGGCCATCTCGTGCGAGCGCCATTCGCGCGCATCCGCCTCGGTGTGCCCCGCCGGGAGGCTGCCGTCCTGCGAGCGTTCGAGCCGGCGGCGCGCCTGCGCGCCGAGCTGCGCATCGATGGCGAGCCAGCCTGCGGCGACGCGTTGCGCGCATTGCGCGGCACGCATCCGCACCTCATAGGCGAGCGCCGCGGCTGGCTGCGATTCCAGCAAGAGCATGTCGGTGACTGCATTCATGGCGATTTCCCCTGTCTGGCGTGCAATGGTCGTGGCGGCCGCTCAGTGCGCGGACTGCCGGAACTGCTGCTCTTCGGTGCTGCCGGTCAGCGCGGTGGTGCTGGACGCGCCGGCCATGACCGTCTGCGTCACGTCGTCGAAGTAGCCGGCGCCCACCTCGCGCTGGTGGCGCGTGGCGGTGTAGCCGTCCCGTTCCGCGCCGAACTCCGCCTGCTGCAACTTCACGTAGGCGCTCATCTGGTGTTCGCGATAGCCGCGCGCCAGCTCGAACATCGAGTAGTTGAGCGCGTGGAAGCCGGCCAGCGTGATGAACTGGAACTTGTAGCCCATGGCGCCCAGCTCGCGCTGGAAGCGCGCGATGGTCACGTCGTCGAGCTTGCGCTTCCAGTTGAACGAGGGCGAACAGTTGTACGCGAGCAGTTTGCCCGGGTACTGCCTGTGGATCGCCGCGGCGAAATGCCGCGCCTCCTCGACGTCGGGCGTGCCGGTCTCGCACCACACCAGGTCGGCATAGGGCGCGTAGGCGAGGCCACGCGCGATGGCCTGGTCGAGCCCGTTGCGCACCTGGTAGAAGCCTTCGGGCGTGCGCTCGCCGGACTTGATGAACGGCCGGTCGCGCTCGTCGACGTCGGACGTGAGCAGGTTGGCGGCTTCGGCATCGGTGCGCGCCACCAGCAGCGTCGGCACGCCGCACACGTCGGCGGCGAGGCGCGCCGCCACCAGCTTGCTGACCGCTTCCTTGGTGGGCACCAGCACCTTGCCGCCCATGTGGCCGCACTTCTTGGCCGAGGACAGCTGGTCCTCGAAGTGCACGCCCGCGGCACCGGCCTCGATCATCTGCTTCATCAGCTCGAATGCGTTCAGCACGCCGCCGAAGCCGGCCTCGGCGTCGGCCACGATCGGCTTGAACCAGTCGATCGTGTCGTCGCCCTCGGCGCAGTGGATCTCGTCCGCGCGCTTCAGGCAGCTGTTGATGCGGCGGACCACCGCCGGCACCGAATCGGCCGGATACAACGACTGGTCCGGGTACATCTGGCCCGACAGATTGGCGTCGCCCGCGACCTGCCAGCCGGAGAGATAGATCGCGTCGAGCCCGGCCTTCACCTGCTGCATCGCCTGGTTGCCGGTCAATGCACCCAGCGCGTTCACGAACGGCTTGTCGTGCAGGTATTGCCATAACTTGGTGGCGGTCAGGCGCGCGATGCTGTGTTCGATCGGCACCGAGCCGCGCAGCCGCACCACGTCCTCGGCGGCATACGGCCGGGTGATGCCGGCCCAGCGCGGGTCGGTGGCCCACTCGCGGCGCAGTGCCTCGGCGGCGGCTTGACGGTCGATCTTGCTCATGGTCCTGGGCTCCCGGAACGGTCGTTGCTCGCGTGGGAGCCAGTATAGGAAGGAAAGTTGTGATAACTTGACTGCCGAATTTTCACAATGTGAACTTTACATCAGCACGGTCAACCGCCATGGCCAACCTGAACCGCAAGAGCCACTTCCTCGGCGCCAAGCTGCGCTCGCTGCGCAAGCGCAACGGCCTCACGCTGGACGAGCTGTCGGCGCGCTGCATCCAGCTGGACGCCGAGTCCGCGCCTTCGGTGCCCTACCTCAGCATGATCGAGAGCGGCAAGCGCGTGCCCTCCGGGGAGGTGCTGGCGCTGCTGGCGCAGATCTTCCAGCGCGAGCCCGCCTGGTTCCTCGACGACAATCCGGACCTGGACGAGGCCGACGGCGCCTCGGCCCGCGACCGCAAGCCGCGCGCCGGCGGCGCGGCCAGCGTGCCGCTCGAGCCGGCCTTCCTGTTCTCGCGCCAGCTGCTGCAGGCGGCCATCCCCGAGCTGCTGCAGCAGACCGGCACCACCGGCCGCCAGTTCGCGCACCTGCTGATCCGCTCGCACCAGGAGCTCTCGCGCAACGACTTCCCCGACCTGGAACGCGCTGCCGAGGAGATCGGCGAGCGGCGCTTTCCGCTCTCCGCCGACGAGATGCAGAAGCTGTGCCGCAGGCATGGCCTGCAGCTGCGCTGGTTCGAGCGGCCGCCGGTGCTGGCGCGCGACTCGAACGACGAAGTGCGCAGCATGGTGCGCTCGTTCTACGAGGCGCCGCGCACCATCTATCTCAACAAGGCGCTGCAGTCCGAGCCGGCGCGCCTGAAGTTCGACCTGGCCTCGCACCTCGGCCACAGGGTGCTGCACGGCGGCGACGGCGTGAAGACCGTGCACGCCACCGGCGGCGAGATGGGCGGCAGTCCCGAAGGCGGCGCCAGCACGCAGGCCGGCCTCAATGCGCACGACGTGCTGCACGCGTGGCGCGACTTCGAATGCAGTTTCTTCGCCGGCGCCCTGCTCGCGCCCAAGGCACCGTTCCGGCGCTTCCTGGCGCGTGAGCGCTACCGCGTCGAGGCCGGGCTCAAGATGCAGCTCACGCCCGCGGTGGTCATGCGGCGCATGACCAAGGTATCGCCCTACCCGTACTGGCACTTCTTCGACGCCTATCCGCCCGGCTTCCTGCGCGCGGTGTACCGCGGCAACGGCATCCCGCTGCCGTGGGGCAACATGGCCCACGTCAGCGACCCGTGCCCGCACTGGGCCGTGTTCCGCATGCTCACCGGCCGGCGCGAGCGCAGCGCGCAGATCTCGCTGCTGCGCGAGGGTGCGCGCTGGCTCATGTACTGCTGCCACACGCTGCGCACGCACGACATGGCCAGCAACGCGCATGTGCTTTCGGTGGGCATCGACCTGGCGCCGGCGCTGCGCGCCAACAGTCTCGACAGCGACAACGTGATCGAGTCCGTCGCGGCCGCCTGCCAGCGTGGCCGTGGCGAGGCGGCCATCCCCGCCGAGGCGCGCGCGGCGCTGGCGGCGGTGGCCAACGTGCTCAACATCGCCTGGCTCGAGGAAGCGCTGGACAGCCCGGCGCGCATCATCTGCCCGCGCAGCTCGAACTGCCCGCGCACCGACCGCTGCGCCGGCAGCCAGACCTCGCGCGCGCGTGAGATCGCCGACGTGCGGCGCGAGATCATCGCGGGGCATGCGGGCTGAGCCGCCGCGGCCGGACCGGACTCAGCGGCGCAGGCGAATCATCGCGGCCGGCTGTCCGGCCAGTCGCGCGCCATCTCGAGGAAGGTGAACGAGGCGGACCAGGTGATCATCACGATGCCGGTCAGCGCCTCCATGCCGGCCATGAAGCGCAGCGCGCCGGAGGGAATGACGTCGCCGAATCCGAGCGTG
>Ga0335084_10008108_pt1 | contig 10455 bp, 12 predicted proteins | sample Lox_Sample_44_FD_206721 | JGI IMG/M metagenome (GOLD analysis project Ga0335084, IMG submission 206721) | Soil microbial communities from Loxahatchee National Wildlife Refuge, Florida, United States - Lox_Sample_4.4 | ecosystem: Environmental > Terrestrial > Soil > Wetlands | place: USA... | reverse complement strand
CCTGCTCGAGCAGCCGCTCGCCGAGCGCGGCCGACTCGTCGTACTGCATGGTCTTGAGGAAGTGTCGGATGTTCGCGCGCGCCTTGCCCGTGCGCACGTACTGCAGCCACGCCGGATTGGGCTTGGCGTGGCTGGCGGTGATGATCTCCACGCGGTCGCCGTTGCGCAGCTCGGAACGCAGCGGCACGAGCTCGCCGTTGACCTTCGCGGCGACGCAGCGGTTGCCGATGTCGGTGTGCACGAGATAGGCGAAGTCCACCGCCGTGGCGCCCCGCGGCAGCGACAGGATCCTGCCTTTCGGCGTGAACACGTAGACCTCGTCCGGGAACAGATCCACCTTCACGTTCTCGAGGAATTCGTGCGGGTTGCCGGTCTGGTCCTGGATCTCGAGCAGCGACTGCAGCCACTGGTGCGTTTTCTTCTGCAACTCGGAGAGCGAGGCCTCGTCGTCCTTGTACATCCAGTGCGAGGCGACGCCGGCCTCGGCGAGATGGTGCATCTGCTCGGTGCGGATCTGCGCCTCCACCGGCACGCCGTAGGGGCCGATGAGCGCCGTGTGCAGCGACTGGTAGCCGTTCGCCTTGCGGATGGCGATGTAGTCCTTGAACTTGCCCGGCACCGGCTTGTACAGGCCGTGCAGCACGCCGAGCGCGAGGTAGCAGGTCGGCACGTCCTTGACGATGATGCGAAAGCCGTAGATGTCGTGCACCTCCGAGAAGGACAGGCGCTTCTCGGTCATCTTGCGGTAGATGGAATACAGGTGCTTCTCGCGGCCGAACACGGTGGCCGCGATGCCGGCTTCGGCGAGCTTCGCCTTGATCGCCGCTTCGATCTTGCCGACCACCTCGCGCCGGTTGCCGCGCGCTGCCTTGGTCGCCTTGGACAGCACGCGGTAGCGCAGGGGGTAGAGATGCGAGAACGCGAGCTCCTGCAGCTCGTGAAACAGGGTGTTCAGCCCCAGGCGGTTGGCGATCGGCGCGTAGATCTCCATCGTCTCGCGCGCCACGCGCCGGCGCTTGGCCGGCGGCACGGCATCGAGGGTGCGCATGTTGTGCAGCCGGTCGGCGAGCTTGATCAGGATCACGCGCACGTCGCGCGCCATCGCCAGGAGCATCTTGCGGAAGTTCTCGGCCTGCGCGTCCTCGGCGGACTGGAACTCGATCTTGTCCAGCTTCGAGAGGCCGTCCACCAGCTCCGCCACCGGCTTGCCGAAGGTGTCGGAGATCTCGGCCTTGGTGACGGAGGTGTCCTCCATCACGTCGTGCAGCAGCGCCGCGACCAGCGCCTGCCCGTCGAGATGCCAGTCGGCGAGGATCTCCGCGACCGCGAGCGGATGCGAGATGTAGGGGTCGCCCGATTGGCGCTTCTGGCCCTTGTGCGCTGCTTCGGAGAACCGGTAGGCGTCCGCGAGGCGCGCGACGTCGGCCTGCTTCAGGTAGCCGAAGCGGCTCTCATCCAGCGTGTGGACGGCGGCCATGCGGGGAGATTACCGCATGGCTGTCGCGATCAGGGACTCGGGGGAGTCGGCGGAGTGGCGTTGCGCTTGAGCACTTCGGCGCCAACCTTGCCGCTGGCGATCTCGCGCAGGGCGATCACGGTCGGCTTGTCGCGGTTGGGCTCCACCAGCGCCGAGGCGCCGGCGCCGAGCTGGCGTGCGCGATAGGTCGCGGCGAGCGTCAGCAGGAAGCGGTTGGGGATTCTTTGCAGGCAGTCGTCTACGGTGATGCGGGCCATGGTCAACGTTCCGTTCTGAAGACTTCGGGGTGGCGCTCGAGCTGCCGGCCGGTGGCCAGACGCTCCGCCCGCACGATGGCCCGCAGGTCGAGCCGGGCATCGCCGAAGTTGTTGTTAATTATAGCGTATTTGAACTCCGCGGCGTGGCTCATTTCCTCCACGGCGTTCTTGAGGCGTCGGCGGATGACCTCGTCGGAATCCTGTGCGCGCTTGCGCAGGCGGCGCTCGAGCTCCGCCATCGAAGGCGGCAGGATGAAGATGCCGATGCTCTCCGGGTACAGGCGCCGCACCTGCGCCGCCCCTTGCCAGTCGATCTCCAGCAGCAGGTCGCGGCCGCTGGCGCGCACCTCTTCGATCACTTTCTGCGATGTGCCGTAGCGGTGCCCGTGGACTTCGGCGCTCTCGAGGAACTCGCCGCGCTCGAGCATCGCTTCGAAGGCGGGCAGGTCGACGAAGTGGTACTCGCGGCCGTCCTGCTCGCCGGGGCGCGGCGCGCGCGTGGTGTAGGAGACCGAGAGCGCGAGGCCGTGCTCGTCCTCGAGGAGCTTCGCGATCAGCGAGCTCTTGCCCGCGCCGGAGGGCGCCGTGATGACAAAGAGCAATCCGCGCGTCATTCGATGTTCTGCACTTGCTCGCGGATCTGCTCGATCAGCAGCTTCAGCTCCAGTGCGCAGTCGGCGATCCTCTGCGTCGCCGCCTTGGAGGCGAGCGTGTTGGCCTCGCGATTGAGCTCCTGCGCGAGGAAATCCAGCCGCTTGCCTGCGGCACCGCCCTTGGCGAGCGTGCGCTCGACTTCCTCGACGTGCGCCACGAGGCGCTGCAGCTCTTCCTCGACGTCGGTTTTCACCGCGAACACGGCGAGCTCGGCGCGGATGCGATCGTCGTCGGCCGCGCCGATCGCCTCGCGCAGGCGCTCGGCGAGCCGCGCCTGGTATGCGGCGTTGGCTTCCGGCACGAGGGGCCGCACTTCGGCGAGACGCGCGCGCATCTGCGCCACCCGCTCGCCGATGAGCGCGGAGAGCTTCGCGCCCTCGCGCTCGCGCGCTGCGCACAGCTCGTCCACCGCGCGCCGCGCGAGTGCCGCCACCGCGGGCTTCATCTCCTCCGCATCGGGCGCACTGCCGGCGAGCACGCCCGGCCAGCGCAGCACGTCGCCCAGGCGCAGCGGCCCCGCCTGCGGGAACGCGCCTCTCGCCGCCTCGGCCAGGCGGCGCAGCGCCTCGAGCGCCGCGGGATCGAGCGCTTGCGCGCCCGCGGCGGCGGCGGTGAAGCTGAGACGGCAATCCACCTTGCCGCGCGCGACGCGCGCGGCGATCGCCTCGCGCAGCAGCGGCTCGTGCGCGCGCAGCTCGTCGGCGATGCGGAACTGCAGGTCGAGAAAGCGCGAGTTCACCGATTTCAGCTCGAGGCCGAGCGTGCCGCGCGGATGCTCGGCGGCGGCAAGCGCATATCCGGTCATGCTGCGGATCAAGGGGGCGTAACGCGGGAAGGCGAGCGATTCGAAGCGGGTATCATAGGGGAGATGCCGGCCCAAGCCAACCAGCCGCTGCCGCAAGGGCATCAGCTGCAGAACTACCGCATCCTGCGCGTACTGGCCTCCGGCGGTTTCTCCTTTGTTTACCTGGCGCACGACGAGAACGATACGCCGGTCGCGATCAAGGAGTACTTGCCCGCATCGCTCGCGCTGCGCACCGGCGAGGCGATCGAGCCGAAGGTGCCCGAAGATCAGGCCGCCGCGTTCCGCTACGGCATGAAGTGCTTCTTCGAGGAAGGCAAGGCGCTGGCGAGCCTCGGGCATCCCAACGTGGTGCGCGTGCTCAATTTCTTTCGCGCCAACGAGACCGTGTACCTGGTGATGCGCTACGAACGCGGCCGCACGCTGCAGGAGCACATCCAGGCGCGGCGCGGCGCGCTGCGCGAGAGCTGGATCCGCAGTACGTTCGCGGCGCTTCTCATGGGCCTGCGCGAAGTGCATACCAACAAGCTGCTGCACCTGGACATCAAGCCCGGCAACGTCTATCTGAGGAGCGACGGCACGCCGCTCCTGATCGACTTCGGCGCGGCCCGCCAGATGCTGCAGGGGGAGGCGCCTACCTTGCCGCCGATGTTCACGCCGGGGTTCGCCTCGCCCGAGCACCACATGGACCGCGCCAGCCTCGGACCATGGAGCGACATCTACTCGGTGGGCGCGACCATGTATGCCTGCGTCACGGCCTCCGCGCCGCCCTCGGCCGAGGAGCGGCTGGAGAAGGACCGCATGGTGCCCGCGCGCAAGATCGGCGCCGGCAAGTACACGAGCGAGCTGCTCGACACCATCGACTGGTGCATGCGCCTGGAGCATCTCGAGCGGCCGCAGAGCGGTTTCGCGCTGCAAAAGGTGCTGCTCGGCGAGAAGGAGCCGGAGTACCGCGGCCCGGCGCCGATTCTCGAGCAGCTGAGGGGAATGCTGAGGAGGCTGGCTGGCCGATGAAATTCACCATCGTCCAGGAAACGCGGCCCGGCAGGCGGCCCTACAACCAGGATCGGCTCGGTTACTGGAGCACGCCTGAGTCGCTGCTGATGGTGCTGGCTGACGGCATGGGCGGGCATGCGCACGGCGAGGTGGCGGCCGAGCTCACGATGCGCCACATCGCGGCCGCTTTCAGGCGCGACGCGCGGCCGCGCCTCGCCAATCCGGACCTGTTCCTGTTCCGCGCCATCGGGCGCTCGCACGGCATGCTGCTGCGCGAGGCGATGCACCTGGGCCTTGCGGACACACCGCGCACCACCGTGGTCGCCTGCGTGGTGCAGGACGGGCACGCCTACTGGTCGCACATCGGCGATTCGCGCTTCTACCTCCTGCGCAAGGGCAAATTGCACGCGCGCACGCGCGACCACACAGTGGTGCAGGAGCTAGTGGACGCCGGAAAGCTGGACGAGGATGCGGTGCGCTCGCACCCCGAGCGCAACCGGTTGCTGCAATGCCTTGGCGGCGTGCAAATGCCGCGCGTGGAGCCGACTTCTCGCGAGCGCCTGGAACGCGACGACGTGCTGCTCCTATGTTCCGATGGCCTCTGGGGGCCGCTCACCCGGCACCAGTTGCTCGAGGGCCTGTGCGCTGCGCCGCTCGCCGACGCGGTGCCGCGCCTCGCTGCGCTGGCCGAAGCGCATGGCGGACCGGGTTGCGACAACATCTCCGCGCTCGCGCTCGCCTGGGGCGAGGATGCCGTGCCGCTCGGCGAAGCGCCGCGCGCCGCGCCGCTTGCCGAGATGACCACCGCGGTGCAGGACTTCGGAGCCACCGACCCGGATTTCCTGCGCATGACCGACGAGGACATCGAGCGCGCCATTGCCGAGATCAAGGCGGCGCTCAAGCGCCACCGCCCGCCGCGATGAGGCAGCTCGTCCTGGCGAGCAACAACCCGGGCAAGCTGCGCGAGATCGTGGAGCTCCTCGCGCCACTAGGCATCGAGGTGATCCCGCAGGCGCGCCTGGGCATCGGCGAAGCGGAGGAGCCGCACGACACGTTCGTCGAGAATGCGCTCGCCAAGGCGCGGCACGCGAGCCGCGCGAGCGGGCTGCCGGCGCTCGCGGACGACTCGGGCCTGTGCGTGGACGCGCTCTCCGGCGAGCCTGGCGTGCACTCCGCCTACTACGCGGGGCGCGAGGGCACCCGCGAGGAGCGCGATGCGCGCAACAACGCCAAGCTCCTCGCGAGCCTCGGCGGCGAGCGCAAGGCGCACTACCGGTGCGTGATGGTCCTCGTGCGCAGCGCCGACGATCCCGAGCCGCTCGTTGCCGAAGGCGCCTGGCACGGCGAGATCGCGCGCGCGCCCCGCGGCGCGAACGGCTTCGGCTACGACCCCCTGTTCCTGCTGCCCGCGCGGGGACTGACCGCGGCGGAGCTCGCGCCGGAAGAAAAGAACCGTCTGAGCCACCGCGGCCGCGCAGCGGCGCGCCTGCTGGAATTGCTGCGATGAGTGCGCTGCTGCGTGCGCCCGGCGAAGTGCGCTTCGCATCGCTGCCGCCGCTCGCGCTGTACGCGCACCTGCCGTGGTGCGTGCGCAAGTGCCCCTATTGCGACTTCAACTCGCACGAGCGGGGCGACGCGCTGCCCGAGCGCGAATACGTGGACGCGCTCATCGCCGACCTCGAGGCGATGCTGCCCTCGTTATGGGGACGCAGGCTGCGTTCGATCTTCATCGGCGGCGGAACGCCGAGCCTGTTTTCACCCGAGGCGATCGACCGGATGCTCGCCGCGGTGCGCGCGCGCCTCCCTGTCGAGCCCGATGCCGAGGTGACGCTCGAAGCCAATCCGGGCACGGCCGAGGCGGGACGCTTTCGCGGCTATCGCGCAGCGGGCGTCAACCGGCTCTCGCTCGGCATCCAGAGCTTCGACGATGCGAAGCTCGCCGTGCTCGGCCGCATCCACTCGGCGCACGAGGCGCGGCGCGCGATCGAGATGGCGCAGGCGAGCTTCGAGAACATCAACCTCGACCTCATGTACGGTCTGCCGCAGCAGACGCTGGAGGAAGCGCGCAAGGATTTGCGCGAGGCGCTGCGCTTTGGCACGCCGCACCTATCTGCCTACCAGCTGACGCTCGAGCCCAATACCGTCTTCTATCGCAAGCCGCCGCCGTTGCCAGAGCACGACGCCTGCGCCGACATGCAGCTCGCGGCGGAAGAGATGACGGCTGCGGCGGGCTTCGAGCACTACGAGACTTCCGCGTTTGCGCGTCCGGGCATGCGCTGCCGGCACAACCTGAACTACTGGGAATTCGGCGACTATCTCGGCATCGGCGCAGGCGCGCACGGCAAGATCAGCTTCGCCGACCGCGTAACGCGGCACGAGCGCGCCAAGCAGCCGCGCGAGTACATGGCCACAGCCGGCACGGCGCAGGAGAAAGTGATCGCGCCGCGCGAGCTGCCGTTCGAGTTCATGCTGAACGCCCTGCGTCTGGTGGAAGGCGTGCCGGCGGAACTGTTCGAGGCGCGCACCGGGCTGCCGACCACCGCGATTCTGCGAAAGGTGCAGTCGGCGCAGGAGCGGGGGCTGCTGGAGGAAGATCCGCGACGCCTCCGCCCTACGCGCCGCGGGCGGCTCTTCCTCAACGAACTGCTGCAGCTGTTCCTGGACTAGCCCATCTTGCAAGCAGGGGCCGGTACGTCTCCGGCCAGCGCGCGAGCGCGTCATCCTTGCCCTCGAAGACGCGCCGCAGGAAGGCGAGCGCGAGTTCCTTGGTCGCCGCCTTGACCTTGGGATTGAGCTCTGCGCCGCCCGTGCCGGCGCGGTTGGTGAAGATGCTGTGCGAGCCGCCTTCGAACACGGCCAGCGCCTTCAGCGGGCTGCCGACTGCGTCGAACACCGCGATGCGGTCGCTCGCGGGAGAGTAGTAGCCGGGAATGCGGATGATGTCCTCCGTCGCTGTGACATGCAGCGTCGGCAGCGTGATCGACTGCAGAATCGCCTTCGGGTCGGCCTCGCCGTAAAAGGGCGGCGCCGAGAGGAGCACCGCCGCGCGCACGCGCGCATCGCGCAGCTCGAGCGGGCGGCCCGCACGCTGGACGCGCGCGCCCGAGGCGAGCATCACCGTGTTCGCGCCATAGGAATGCCCCGCGGCGGCAATGCGCGCGCGGTCGATGTGCGCGCCGAAGCGCTCATCCGCAAGCAGCCTGTCGAGCGCGAAGCTCAGGTCCTTCACCCGCTCGAGCGCTTCGCGTTCCTGCACCGCGTCCTGCAGGCGCCCCACGAGCGAGACGGGGTTGCCCGCCCAGAGCGACCGGTCGCTGCCCACGTGCTGCAGGTGCAGGCTCGCCATGCCGTTGGCCGCGAAGTGCTCGCCCAGGTAGCTGTAACCCTGGCGCGAACCGCCGATGCCGTGGGAGACCACCACCAGCGGCACGGGGCCCGCGCCCTCCGGCCAGTACAGGCGTACCGGCACGGCGCGCTGGCGCGCCTCGTCGAACCAATCGAGGTCGTGGGTGGAGGGCTCGGCGCGGGCGAGGCCCGCGAGCAGGAGCGAAAGAGATAGCAGCAACCAGCGCATCACGTCCAGGATCTCCTGCGAAAGACGAAATCGTGCACCTTATGACCCAGCCTCAGCCCCCGGAGTTCGAACTTGGTAGCGGGCCGCGCTGCCCCGCCCGCAACGCGCTCAAAGCCGGGCGCGCCCGACAGCACCTCGCCGATCTGGGCCGCGTAATCCTCCCAGTCCGTAGCGGCATGCAGATACCCGCCGGGTGCCAGCTTGCGTGCTGCGAGGGCGGCGAACGCTGGCTGCACCAGGCGCCGCTTGTGATGGCGTTTCTTGGGCCAGGGGTCGGGAAAGAAGAGGTGGATGCCGGCAAGCGCAGCGTCCGGGATCATGTGCTCGAGCACCTCGAGCGCGTCGTGGCGGATGACGCGGAGGTTCCTGAGCCGTTCCTTCTCGATGAGCTTGAGCAGGCTGCCGACCCCGGGCGCGTGGACTTCCACGGCGATGAAATCGGTATCCGGGCGCTGCTTCGCGATACTCGCGGTGGTCTCGCCCATCCCCGAGCCGATCTCGAGCACGAGCGGCGCGGCGCGGCCGAAAATTTCTCGGGGATCGAGTCGCGCCTCGCGGTATTCAATGGCGTAGTGCGGCGCCAGCTCGGCGAGGGCGCGTTCCTGCGCGGCGGTCACGCGCCCCTGGCGGAGCACGTAACTGCGGACCGCGCGCCTCACGCCGCCTTGCTGCGGGAAGGCGCGATCCGGCCTTCGGTGGGGGAGGAGGGCGCGGCGCTGTAGAGCTTCTTGGGCATGCGGCCCGCGAGGTAGGCCTCGCGGCCGGCCTCGACCGCCTTCTTCATGGCGCGCGCCATCAGCACTGGATCCTTCGCCGCCGCAACGGCGGTATTCATCAGCACGCCGTCGCAGCCCAGCTCCATGGCGATTGCCGCATCCGAGGCGGTGCCCACCCCCGCGTCCACGATGACCGGCAGCTGCACCGCGTCGATCACGAGCTGCACGTTCCAGGGATTGAGGATGCCCATGCCCGAGCCGATGAGCGAGGCGAGCGGCATGATGGCGACGCAGCCCGCGTCCTCCAGCATTCTTGCCTGGATCGGGTCGTCGGAGCAGTACACCATCACCTTGAAGCCTTCCTGCACCAGCACACCTGCGGCCTTGAGCGTCTCCGGCATGTTCGGATACAGCGTGTGCGGATCGCCCAGCACCTCCAGCTTCACGAGATCGTGGCCATCCAGCAGTTCGCGCGCGAGGCGCAGCGTGCGCACTGCATCCTCCGCGCTATAGCAGCCGGCGGTATTCGGCAGGTAGGTGAACTTCGACGGCGACAGGGCGTCCAGCAAGCTTGGTTCGCCGGCGTTCTGGCCGATGTTGGTGCGGCGGATCGCCACGGTGACGATTTGCGCGCCGGAGGCTTCCACGGCGGCGCGCGTCTGCGCGAAGTCCTTGTACTTGCCGGTGCCGATCAGCAGGCGCGAGCCGTAGGACTTGCCAGCGATGATCAGTGGGTCGCTCATCCGCCCCCCACCGCCGCCACGATCTCCAGGCGATCGCCGTCGGCAACCATGGTCGCGCCGAGCGCGCTTTTCGGCACGATCTCGCCGTTCTTCTCCACGGCGATGCGCTTGCCGGCGAGCTGCATGCGCGCGATCAGCGCGGCGACGTCGAGCGGCTGCTCGAAGCGCTGCGGCGAACCGTTCACAATGACTTGAATCATAGGGCAAATGATACACTTCGACGCACTCCGCGGGTGTCGTCTAATGGCAAGACAACAGCTTCCCAAGCTGTGAACGTGGGTTCGATTCCCATCACCCGCTCCATCACGGGGGTGTGAGATGTCTCGCTGGGCCGCCTGGATCGACGAAGTCTTCGAGGCGATCGACGCCAAGGACGCGGAGCGCTTCGCGTCTTTTGTCGCGGAGGACGGCGCCTTCATATTTGGCAATGCGCCCGCCGTGACCGGGCGCAAGGCGATCGGCGAGGCCGTGGCGGGATTCTTCGCGAGCATCCGCAGCCTCTCGCACAAGGTTCTTGGCGTCACTACGGAGGGCGAGCGGGTCTGGTCGCGCGGCATCGTGACCTACGTGCGCCACGACGGCTCCTCGCTCAGCGCCCCGTTCTGCAACTACTTCGAGACGCGCGGGGGCCGCGTGCGGCACTATCAGATCTATGTCGACGCGTCGGCGCTATACCGGTAGCGCGGCGCCGAGGCCCGCGGATCCCCAGTTCCACGATCAGGTTGCCTAACGTGACGCCCGCCGAACCGACGCTCGCAGCGCTGCCCAATCCGTTCCTGCGCTACCTCCTGGCGACGCGGCCGGCGTTCCTCAGCGTGTCCGTCTTTGCGGCGGCGATCGGCATCGCGGCGGCGTACTACGGCGGCGTCGCAGTCTCGCCGGTGACGGCGATGGTCTCGCTCCTGTTCGCGCTCGTGGTGCACGCCGCCGTCAACGTGCTCAACGACTACTACGACGATCTGAACGGCACCGATCGCGTGAACACGGAGCGGCTGTTCCCGTTCACCGGGGGCAGCCGCTTCATCCAGAATGGCGTCATGTCCTCGCGCGCCATGCTGCAATTCGGCCTTGCGCTGCTCGGCGCCACGGTCCTCGCCGGCCTCTGGCTGGTGTCGGTGTCCGGAGCGGGGCTGCTCTGGATCGGCGCCGCGGGCTGCTTCATCGGCTGGGCCTACTCGGGAACGCCGTTCATGCTGAATAGCCGCGGCCTGGGCGAACCCTGCGTTGCGCTCGGTT
>Ga0335084_10008107_pt1 | contig 10457 bp, 7 predicted proteins | sample Lox_Sample_44_FD_206721 | JGI IMG/M metagenome (GOLD analysis project Ga0335084, IMG submission 206721) | Soil microbial communities from Loxahatchee National Wildlife Refuge, Florida, United States - Lox_Sample_4.4 | ecosystem: Environmental > Terrestrial > Soil > Wetlands | place: USA: Florida... | reverse complement strand
GCTCGACCTCCTCGACCGCGGGTCCGCTGCCCCAGCTCGCCTCGCACAGCAGGCTGTCGCCCGGCAGTACCAGGGGCAGGAGATCTTCCGGGCGCCCGCAGTCGCCCGAGTAGACGAGTCCCGGGCCCTCCCGACCGGCGCGGGCGACGCGGAAGCCGAAGCTCGAGGCCGTGTGCGTGACGCGCTCGATCGTGAGCTCGAACGGGCCCACCCGGCGCCGCCCCGGCGCGAGGTCGGGGCGAACGGCGAGCACGTCCAGGAAGCCTGGCTCGCCGTTGAGCGCGTCGTAACGCTCGCGCAGTCCGGCCGGCGCATGCAGCTCGAGCTGCCCCACGGGATGCGGCGCGTACATCAGGTAGTGGCGCAGCGGCACGAGGTCGATGTGGTGATCGGGGTGCAGATGGCTGATGGCCACCGCGGCGACGCTGGCCGGCTCGCGCCGGCGCGCCAGCGCCTGGAAGCTGCCGTGCCCCAGGTCGAGGACGAGCGCGGCGTCGTCGGCCTCCACGAGGTAGCAGGACGAGGCCGCGGCGCGGCGCGTGTAGGCCGGTCCGGGACCGATCACGGTCAGTTGAAGGCCGCTGACCCCCAGCGGTCGTGCCGCGCGCTCGCGCGTCACGCCGCGGAGCCCTGCAGGACCGCCGCCATGGCCCCTTCCGCCAGCTCGACGGCCACGCCCGCCTCGCCGCGTCGGAAGGTGAGGGCGCGGAAGCCGGCTGCCCCGATGGCGACGTAGGCAGCACGCAAGCCCGCCGCGAAGCTGGCGATGCGGTGCGCGTCGGAGCCGGGTACGACGCGCTGCCCGCCCAGGGCACGGAAGCGGGCCACGATTTCGGCCGGCGGGTAGAGCTCGCCTGGGTGCGGGAAGGGGCCGCCCTGGCCGGTGCGCAGGCCCGAGCTGTTGACCTCGAGCGCAGCCCCGGCCTCCACGATCGCCACCAGGAGTCGCTCGTAGATGTCCGCGTGGTCCTCGATCTCGATCGGGCCCAGGTAGGGAGTGGTCCAGCGCTTGATCACGTCCAGGTGTCCGATGGTGTCGAAGAGGTTGCTGCGGATCGAGGCCTCGACCTCGTCCCAGTACCAGGCCGTGGCCTCTCGGAGGCTGCGCGCCCTGCACCATGCAGCTGCCGTGGCCGGGCTGGCCAGGGGGTGGTCGCGGGCCAGGTGCACCGAGCCGATGACGTAGTCGTAGGGGTGACTTGCAAGGTGCTCCCGGATCGCGGTCTCGTGGCGACGCTCGTAGGTCACCTCCACGCCGAAGCGGATGGCCGGCCGGCCGGCCCAGCGCTCGGCCGCCTCACGCACTGAGCGCAGGCGGCGGTCGTAGTCGGCGAAGGCGAAGGCCGGTGCCTCGGGCGAGAAGTCCAGGTGGTCGGTGATGGCGACCTCGGCCACTCCGCGGGCGCGGGCCAGCGCCGCGTACGCGTCGATGGGCACATCGGCGTCAGGCGACAGGTCGCTGTGGAGATGGGCGTCGAGGGGCAGATCGAGGAGCTCCTCCGGCCCCGGCTGAGCGGCCTCGGCGGCCTCGGGATCGTTCGGCACGGGTGAGCTGGCGGACATCGCGCCACAGGCTACAGGATGGGCTGCACCGCCGGCACAGCCGGGCGGCTCCGGCCCGGCCCGGCTAGAGTGACCTCGATGACGGACCAGCGCGGCCGCCTCGCTGCGATCCGCGATCCAGCGGCACGCGACCATGCCCTGCCGCGCTACGACGACCTCGCCTACCGCGACGTGTTCTGGCGCGAGCGGGCCTATGAGGACCTCGCCGATCGGATCGCGCTCCGCGCGCTGCTGCCGCCCACGGGCAAGCGGCTCCTGGAGGTCGGGGCCGGGTTCGGCCGGCTGGTGCCCGAGTACCGGGGTTGGCGCGAGATCACGCTCGTCGATGCCTCCGAGGCGCACGTGGCGGCAGCCGGCGAGGCGTTCGCCGCCGACCGACGCGTCCACGTCGAGCTCGCCGACGCCTACGAGCTGCCCTTCGCGGCTGCCGCGTTCGAGGCCCTGGTCTGCGTGCGGGTCCTGCACCACGTCGAGCGTCCCGAAGCGGTCTTCGCGGAGTTCGCACGTGTCCTGGTCCCGGGCGGGCTGCTCGTGCTGGAATTCGCCAACAAGCGGAACCTCAAGGCCGTGATCCGGTGGTATCTCCGGCGCCAGGCGTGGTCGCCGTTCGACGCGTCCGCCCACGAGTACCGGCCGCTCCACCTGAGCCGCCACCCGGCCGCCGTGCGCCGGCAGCTGCGCGCGGCGGGGTTCCGGGTGGAGGCGAGCCTGACCGCCTCCCTCTTCCGTTGGCCGCTCGCCAGCCGGCACGTGCCCGAAGCCTGGCTGGGTGCCCTCGAGCGGCCGCTGCAGCGCCCGCTGGCCGGACTGGCGCCCGGGCCGTCGGTCTGGCTCGCGGCGCGATGGGCGCCGGGAGCGATGGCCGCCTAGATCAGGTGCAGCTCGCGACCCGCGCTGGCGAACGCATCGAGGCACGCCTGCAGGTCATCGCGGCTGTGCTCCGACGACACGATCGTGCGGATGCGGGCCCGGTCGAGGGCCACCGTGGGGTAGACCACGGCCTGCGCGAAGACGCCCAGCTCGAGCAGGCGCTCGCTGAGGCGGCCGGCGTTCTCCGAGGAGCCGACGATGACCGGCGTGATCGGCGTCTCGCTGATGCCGGTGTCGTACCCGAGCCTCTCCAGGCCGGACTTGAAGAAGCGCGTGTTTTCCCACAGCCGGGCGATCCGCTCCGGCTCCTGCTCGAGCACGTCGAGCGCGGCCAGGCAGGCCGCCACGACGGCGGGCGGGTGGGAGGTCGAGAAGAGGAAGGGCCGTGCGCGCTGGATGAGGTAGTCCCGCAGCGACTGCGTCCCGGCCACGTAGCCGCCCAGCACGCCGACCGCCTTCGAGAGGGTTCCCACCTGGATGTCCACGCGGCCGTGCAGCCCGAAGTGGTCCACGCTCCCGCGGCCGTTGCGCCCCAGGACCCCGGAGGCATGGGCATCGTCGACCATCACCGCGGCGCCATAGCGTTCCGCGACCTCGCAGATGCCCGGCAACGGCGCGATGTCGCCGTCCATGCTGAAGACGCCGTCGGTGATCACCAGCAGGTGCTCGTAGGGGCCGCTCGCGCCCCCCCTGGCGCGAGCATCGCGCAGCACCGTCTCGAGGCCATCGACGTCCTTGTGCGGGAAGACGGCCCGCGCGGCCTTGGAGAGTCGCACGCCGTCGATGATCGAGGCGTGGTTGAGCTCGTCGCTGACGATCAGGTCACGCTCGGAGGTGATGGTCGGGATGACCCCGCTGTTGGCGGTGAAGCCCGACTGGAAGGTGAGCACGGCCTCGGTGTGCTTGAAGGCGGCCAGGCGCCGCTCCAGTTCCTCGTGCAGCTCCATGGTCCCGGCGATGGTGCGCACCGCGCCGCTCCCCACGCCCAGTGACCGGGTAGCCGCCAGGGCGGCGTCCACGAGGTGGGGATGGGTGGCCAGGCCCAGGTAGTTGTTGGAGGAGAGGCTGATCACCCGCCGCCCGTCCATCACCGCATGCGGCAGCTGTGGTCCGCTCAGCACGCGCAGGGGGCGGTACAGGGACTGGCGGCGCAGGTCGTCGATGGCCTCGCCGAGGTAGGCGAGGGGGTCGGTGCGGGTCGGGCCCGTCGTCGGGGCGGCCCGTGGTGCGGTGGTCTCGGTCATCGGCCTGCTCCCAGGAGCTACGGGTGCGCCGACAGGCTACTCCTCCTGCGGCAGCAGCACGACCTTGCCGGCGTGGCCGGCGGCGACGAGCTCGAAGGCCTCCGCGTACCGTCCCAGCGGCAGGCGGTGGGTGATGATGGGCGTGAGATCGAGGCCTTCCTCGAGCAGCGCGGTCGTGCGATACCAGGTCTCCCACATGCGCCGCCCCGTGATGCCGTAGACCCGCAGGCCCTTGAAGATCACCTCGGCCGAGAGATCCACCGTGGCCGGCCGGGCGTGCGTGCCGAGGAGCGAGATGCGGCCGCCGTTGGTGAGGGCCGCGGTCCCCTGGTGGAAGGCCGCTTCGGCGCCCGACATCTCCAACACCACGTCGACCCCGTCCCCGTCGGTCAGCGCGCGCAGGCGGCCGACCACGTCGTCCCGTGCATCGATGGTCTGGTCGGCGCCCATCCGCAGCGCGACCGCCAGTCGCTCCGGGTTGATGTCCGTGGCGATGACGCGCCGGGCGCCGGCCTTGCGGGCGATGGCCACCGCCATGAGGCCGATGGGCCCGCAGCCGAGGACCGCAACGCTCTCGCCGGCGATCTCCTCCACGAAGGCGGCGTGCACCGCGTTGCCCATCGGTTCCTGCAGCGCGGCGACCTCGGGTGCGAGGCCCTCGCTGACCCAGGCGTTGGTCTCGGGGATCACGGCGTACTGGGCGAAGGAGCCCGGGGCGTGCACGCCCAGGATGCGCAGGTGCTGACACACGTGCGCGCGCCCCGTGCGGCACTGGTAGCAGCTCCAATCCACGAGGTGCGTCTCGGCGGCCACCAGCTCGCCGAGCGGCACCCGCTCGACGCCCGGTCCGCGGGCGACGACCAGACCGGCCATCTCGTGGCCGAAGATCATCGGCGGGCGGAAGTTCTCCTGTGCCCAGGGATCCCAGCGTTCGATGTGGATGTCGGTGCCGCAGACGCTGGCGGCGAGGACCTTGACGAGGATCTGCCCCGGTCCCGGCTGGGGCACCTCGACCTCCGCCACGACCGCGCCGGGGACGGCCGCCTCCTTGACCAGGGCACGCATGGTGCGCGGGATGGGCGGAGCTCCGGTGGCGTCCATGTGGACCTCAGCGATCGCAGGCCTGCTGTTCCGGGTTGGCCTGATCCTGCCACTGCTGCATGAAGGTCGTGGCGGCCTGGGCGTCGAACGTGTTGGTCAGCTCGACGCGGTCCCAGGCGATGTAGGCGAAGCGCGTGGTCATGCTGTCGAAGCGGACCACGAACATGCGGTTCGGCTCGCCGCAGGCCTTGGCGTTGGCGGACTCTGGCGCGTTGTCCATGGCCTGCTTCATCGCGTCCAGCTCGGCCTGGCTGGGGCAGCCGTTGGCGCAACTGTAGGCCACCACCACGTAGCCATGTTCGAGGTCGTGCACCCACCCGCCGGGGTTCTGCTCGCCCAGCTCGGGCCCGTAGAAGAGCCGCGCGATGGGACCACTGCCGCTCACGTTGTAGTGCGATCCCGAGGCCGGTGGGCAATAGGCGTAGGTGATCTTCGTGCCGACGTCGACGATGTGCAGGCGCCCGAGATCTGCGGCGGGGAAGCCGACCAGCTGGGTCGGCTGAGGGACCGGTGTCGGGCTGGCCGACGGCGAGGCACTCTCGCTCGGCGCCGCGCTCTCGCTCGGCGAGGCGGATGCGTCTGCCGTCGCCGAAGGCGAGGTGCCCGTCGACGGCGAGGCACTCTCGCTCGGCGAGGTCGAGGTCGTGGGAGATGCAGAAGCCGTGGGCGAGGCCGACGCAGTCGGTGTAGCCGAGAGTGCCGGCGACGGCGACGGGGTGGAGGTCGGGACGGGAGCGCTCGGCCCGGGCGTCAGGATCGAGGTGCAGGCGTAGGCCTTGCCCGTCGCGTTCTGGAGGACGAGGAAGCCGATGACCAGGACGCCGGCCAGCGTGAAGAGCGCCAGCAGCAGGCCGCCGTAGCGATCCATCAACGATCGGCGCGGCGCGCGCGCTTCGCGCTGCCGTCGTCCGGCGCGCCGTGCGCCGCTGGGCCCGCTCGAGTGGCCCCTGGAGTGCTCACTCGCGGAGGCGCCTCGCGCGATATCCGCTTCGGCGCCGTCGTCGGCGGAGCCATCACGGCTCGCGGATGCGGCCTGGCCGGGATCGGAAGCCTGGCTGGCCGAGCTGGAGCGGATCCGGGAGCGGCGACGCGATCGATCAGGCACGGTCGGTCAATCCTTGGCGCTGGACACGGAAGTGGCCGGCGAACCCGGCCGGCGCACAGGGTACTCGGAGCGGCCACTTCGCGCCTGCGGTCGCGGCGCGTCGCGTGCGATCGGTTCCGGGTCAGGTCTCGTTGAACCAGGCCCTCACCGAGCGAGGCCAAAGGGCGCGGAACAGGATCACCGCCAGCACGAGCGCGAAGATCAGGCCGGGCAGCCCCGCCGCGACGGCCAGCAGCGGCACCAGGGGCAGGGTCAGGCTGCACAGGCCAAGCGCCAGCATCCAGGCCGCCTGCTTGCGCTGCAGCACGAGCGTGATGGTGAAGATGGCGTAGGCCAGCAGGACCATCCAGACCAGGCCCACGAAGGAGATCGGCGCTTCGACCGCCTCGTTGACCACCACCGGCAGGGTCAGGCCCAGCAGGGACAGCAGGACCAGCGCGTAGGCCAGGAAGACGCGCACGCCGTTGGGCATGCCGCGGAGCGTGTCCAGCATGGGCGAGGATTCTGCCACCATAGGTGTGGTGAGCATCGAGACGCCCGGCTGGGTCCGCGACGCCGTCTTCTACCAGGTCTTCCCCGATCGATTCGCCCGCAGCGGACGCGTGCCCGCCCCCGGACCCCTCGAACCGTGGGATGCTGCGCCGACGAGCCACGGCCTGAAGGGCGGCGACCTGCCGGGCCTGACCGACCGCCTCGACGAGGTCGCCGAGCTGGGCGTCAACGCGCTGTACCTCAACCCGGTCACGACCTCCGCCTCCAACCACCGCTACCACCCGGACGACTACTTCGCGGTGGATCCCCTGCTGGGTGGCGACGCAGCGCTGCGCGACCTGCTCGACGCCGCACACGCGCGGGGGATGCACGTGATCCTCGACGGGGTCTTCAATCACACGGGGCGAGGGTTCCAGGCCTTTCACCACGTGCTGGAGAACGGGGCCGCGTCGCCGTTTCGCGATTGGTACCACTTCGACCAGGCCCGCCTCGAAGCGGGCCGCTCGCTGGCGCCCTACCCGCCCGAGCTGCCCGGCGGGGACGGCGAGCATCGCAGCAGCTTCGAGCGGCTTGGATACGAGGCCTGGTGGGGGCTCCCCGCCCTGCCCAAGCTCAATCACGCCGATCCGCACGTGCGCGAGCATCTGATGCTGGCAGCCGAGCACTGGATCCGCTTCGGCGCCGACGGCTGGCGCCTCGACGTGCCCGAGGAGATCGCCGCCGAGGGGTTCTGGCAGGAGTTCCGGCGGCGCGTCAAGGCCGTCGACCCGGAGGCCTACATCGTGGCCGAGATCTGGGTGGAACGGCCGGAGCGCCTGCAGGGGGACCAGTTCGACGCCTTGATGAACTACCCCCTGACGGAGGCCCTGCTGGGTTTCTGCGGCGGGCGGTACCTGGACATGTCGCTCGTCAACGGCCACGGTGAGTACCGTGCCCACGTGCGCCCGCTCGATGCCCCGGCCTTCGCCGCCGAGCTGGAGCGGCAGCTGCGCCTGTACGACCCGGCCGTCACGGCCGTGCAGCTCAACCTGCTCGGCAGCCACGACACGCCACGCTTCGTGAGCGCGTGCGGCGGCGACCGGGCGGCGCTGCGGCTGGCGACGCTGGTCCAGATGACGCTGCCCGGTGCGCCCTGCATCTACTACGGCGACGAGATCGGGATGGAGGGCGGGCTCGACCCCGACAACCGGCGAGCGTTCCCCGCCGATCGCGCGGCCTGGGACGCAGGTCTGCGGGCTTTCGTCGGCGGCGCGGCGGCACTGCGGCGGTCGACCGCCACGCTGCGGGACCGCGGCGTCACGAGGACGGTCGTGGCCGACGGCGAGCTCCACGCGCACGTGCGCCACGAACCATCGAACGGCGAGCTCTACCTCGTCGCCGTCAACGCCGGAGACGCGCCTGCTCGAACCGAGCTCGTCCTGCCCGAGCTCGGCGAGCGCGACCTCGAGCTCGTCCGCTGGTCCGGCTGGCCGGATCCCGGTGCGGCGCCTCCTCGACGCGACGGCGAAGGCCGCCTCTGGCTCGAGGTCCCCGCGCGCGACGGCCGCGTACTGCGCGCAGCTGGCGGCAGTACGGGCTAGGCCGCCGCCTCGCGGCTGAGCGCGACGACGAGCCGGTCGACGGCATCAGGCGCGAGGCGCGTGCCGGCCTCGCCGCGCAGCGTCGCCAGGGCCACGGCCGGTGAGCAGGGCGCCAGCGCGGCGTCGGCAGGCGCGACGAGCTCGATGTAGCGTGACGCGGTCGCCAGGCCACACATGGCGGGCGACAGCTCGGCCCCCTTCAGCCCGTCGGGGAAGCCGCTGCCGTCCCACGCCTCGTGGTGGTGGCGAACCAGGTCGGCCACGACGCGCAGCTCCGGGTACGGCTCGAGGAGCCGTGCCGCGATCACGGGATGGGCGTGCGCCAGCGCGCCCAGGGTCTCGTCGGGCGACTGGTCGGCGGCCAGCCTCCCGATGTTGGCCACCAGCGCCGCAGCCTCGACGGCCCGGAGGACCTCGCCGCGCAGCCCCAGCCGAGGCCCGACCCGGCGGCAGAGGGCCGCGATGCTGGCGTCGCGCCGGGCGAGTCGCGGCGCGAGGGCAGCCAGCAGATCGTGCAGCGGTCTCATCAGCCGAACGAGGTCGGGCGCGCCGCCGCGTCGAGGCAGGGGGCCGCGCAGCGACAGCTCGAGCACCTCGCGCATCTGGTTGAGGTTCTGCGGCAGGTCGCCGGCTGAGACGATCCGGCCCTTGCCCGTCTCCTTGGCCACGTAGAGGGCCGTGTCGGCGCTGGCGATGAGATCACGGATGTCGCGCGCGTCCGCAGGGTGTGAGGCGCACCCGATGCTGGCGCGCACGCGTCGCGATCGGCTGCTCGCGGGCAGCGTTTCCAGGCCAGCCAGGATCTTCTCCGCGACGACCTGGGCGCCGATGGGGTCCGTGGCCGGCAGCAGGACGGCGAACTCGTCCCCGCCGTAGCGGAAGACGCGGTCGCTGGCGCGCACGCTGGCCTGCAGGCGCTCCGCGAGCTGCTGCAGCAGCCGGTCGCCTGCCTGGTGGCCGTGACGATCGTTGAAGGCCTTGAAGTCATCGAGGTCCGCCATCAGCACGCTGAACGGCTCGGCCCCGCCAAGCGCGCTCGCGAGCGTGTCCTGGAATGCGCCGTGGTGACCGAGGCCGGTGAGCGGATCCGTGCGCGAGGCGACCAGCAGGCGCTGATGCACCTGCGCGTTCTCGAGGGCGATGGCAGCGTGGTTGGCGAAGAGCTTGACCAGGTCGAGCTCCTCGGGCGCGAAGTCGGCCTTCAGGCGGTAGAGGTTGAGCGAGCCGATGACGCCGCCGGGACTGTGCAGCGGTGCCACGATGATCGATTCATCCTCGTCCTCGGGCGTGCCCGGGACATGGGCCACGCGCGGGTCGCGGTCGGCGTCGTTGATGAGCTCCGCTTCGCCGCGCGCCACCACGTCGCCGGTGATGCCCTGGCCGAGCCCGAGACGGGCCTGCAGCACCTGCTCGGCGTACTCGTCGCGGGCGAAGACCGGCACGAGCTGGTCGTGGACCTCGTCCACGAGGTAGATGGTGAGCGTGTCGTGCGGCACGACCTCGGCCAGCGTGTCGGCGATCGCCTCGAGCGTCCCTTCGTGGTCGCGCGTCTTCAGCAGCCGCTCCGTGATGGCCAGCAGCTGGTGCTGGTGGGCGAGCTGGCGTTCCAGGCGCTCGCTGCGCCGCTCGAGCTCTTCGACCTGGTGCGCGTTGACCAGCGCGACGGCCGCCTGGCGCCCGAGGATCTGCGCCAGGCGCAGCTCGCTGGGCTCGAAGGCGTCGAGCCCGAGGCGCGAGATCTCGAGCACGCCGTAGATCGCGTCCTCGAAGTCGAGCGGCACCACGATCATCGACTCGTCGACGTCGGGCGTGCCCGGGATGTCCTGCATGCGCGGGTCGATCGACACGTCGGGGATGATCTCCGCCCGGCGCGTGATGGCGATCGTGCCCCCCAGGCCCTCGCCCAGGACCAGGCGCGTGTTGTCCGGCGTCTCGTCGATGTACTCCTCGACGTGGGCCCGCAGCGTCACGGCCTCGAGGGTCTGTCCGTCGGGTTGCAGCACGTAGAAGCGGAGCCCGTCGTAGTGCAGCAGGCTGTCGAACTCGCGGGCGACCGCCTCGCCCACCCCGGCGACGTCCCGCGACCGGTTGAGCTGGCGGGACAGCGCCTCGATCCCCTCCAGCTGCTGCGCCCAGCGCTGCGCCTCGGCCATCAGACGGGCATTGGTGATGGCGGTGCCGGTCTGCGCCGCGACGGCCATGATGCGTTCGGTCTCGAGGGGCGTGAAGTGGCGCGGCTGCTGGGTCACCAGCACGAGCAGTCCCCATACCTCGGCCGCGTCGAGGACCGGCGCGATGATGCCCGAGTGGACGCCCATGCTGGCGATGAGGTCGCGGGCCACGGTGATCTGGGCAGGCAGGTCGTCGAGCACCACCGGCAGGCGCTCCTCCACCACGTGGCGCAAGAGGGCCGACTCCCGGATGGGAATGCGGAAGCCGGCCGGCACGGGCAGGCTTCCGGCCGCGGCCCCTGGGGTGAGGAGTCCTCCCTCCGGACTCGCG
>Ga0335084_10008106_pt1 | contig 10457 bp, 13 predicted proteins | sample Lox_Sample_44_FD_206721 | JGI IMG/M metagenome (GOLD analysis project Ga0335084, IMG submission 206721) | Soil microbial communities from Loxahatchee National Wildlife Refuge, Florida, United States - Lox_Sample_4.4 | ecosystem: Environmental > Terrestrial > Soil > Wetlands | place: USA... | reverse complement strand
CTCGACGGCTGCGCAGCCGCTACGGCGTCCGCGCTGTCTCGTAGAAGGACGGCGTCACGCCGCCGCGCGCGAGATATTCGCGCAACTGCTTGACCGCCTGTGCATTCAGCACATTGCTGTGGTGGGGTCGGTGGAGTACACCCTCGGCGCGGTTGAGCAGCACGCGGATGCGCGCGCCCGATATCGGCTCGATTACCGCGCCTAGGTGGCGCAGCAGCGATTCCACTTCCCGCCAGTGGATGTTCCCGCTGATCGGGTCGTGGAAGATCGTGCGCAGCAGGGTCTCGTGCTTGTGACTCATGCTCAGCCCAACGTGCCCAACGGCTCGCCGCAAACTATATAACAAATTCCAAGCGCCAAACCATTGACCTATCGCAAGCAGACAACTGGTCCATCGCGCGAGCGGAGCCTTGGGAGCGTGCTCCCTACTGTTTCGGTCCTTTCTCCTTCCGCCACTCCCACGGCGGTATCGGCTTCGCGTCCTTCCACAGCCCGACCCGTCGCGCCCTGGCGTTCTCTTCCTCGTCGCGATAGACGAGCCGCTCCTGCGTCGGCTGCTCGTGCTGGTATGCCTTGTAGTGCCAGGCCATCCCGGCGCGGAGCTGCTCGAGTCCAACGTCGCGCAGGTTGACATACACCGCGCACACCTCCCGCCCGTAGCGGTCCTTCTTATAGCAACGGGCCTCGACTCGCTTCTGGAACACGAGCGCCGACAAGCTCTGCTTCGATCGCTCGCCGTAGGGCTGGCCCTTCTCCGGAGCGTCGATCCCGGCAAAGCGGATCCTGTGCTGGGCCTTCGCGTCGTCCAGTACGGTGATCGTGTCGCCGTCTGAAACGCGAACGGCGCGACCCTCAACGACCCATTCGGCGGCCTGAGCGGCCCCTAGAGCGAGGGCCAGAATCGCTGCAAGGAGGGATTTCCGCATGATCGACGGAACAGGCGTCGCCATCATGAAAATATTGTGCTGGCTGGTGCGGCGACGGCGTTGACCTTCCGCAAACACGCTCGGCGATTTCTAGGAAGACGATTGCTATACGAATGTTGAGCGGCGGGGGGAGGAGGCAATTGTTAGCTACGCGAGTTGGCGTGTTGTTGACGCCGAGAACGGCTTGATCTCGGGCGGCGGTCGGGATCCCTGTGATCCATTGGCCGGTGACACATTCAGACCTCTTCAGATGAGGCAGTTCGGCAACTCGTATTTTTTGGAGGACCGTCGACAAGACAGCCTATACGGGACGGCCCCAGGTGTGGTTGCGTAGTGGAAATACTTTCATTGGTCACGTGCCGGCGAGGTTCTCGCGATCGGCACGGGCTGGCCCCGGTATATCGTGGAGATTCGGAGGTGGATGGCGAGTGATGCGCTAGGCTCGACTGCGCGCGCGCTTGGGGGGAAGGGAACATGGCCGAGGCGATCGGCTGCCGGCGGCGGCTCGAGCTCACGGGGTAGGATCGGCCCATGTCCAGGCCGGAAGAATCCCCGCTCGGGAAGCCCGCCGCATACGGCGAGCGTTACGACCCGGGACTGCTCTTTTCGATCGAGCGGGCGCCGCAGCGGGCGACGCTTGGCCTCGGCGACTCGCTGCCTTTCTCGGGCGCGGACCTGTGGACCGCGTACGAGCTCTCGTGGCTCGACCCGCGAGGCAAGCCCGACATCGCGATCGGGCGCTTCAGCGTCTCGGCGGACTCACCGCGCATCGTCGAGTCCAAGTCGCTGAAGCTCTATCTCAACTCGTTCAGCCAGACGCCGTTCGACTCCGCCGCGGCCGTCGGGCAGGCAATCGCGGCCGATCTCGGCACTGCGTTCGGGGCCGCAGTCGCGATCGAGCTGGTCGGCCCACGGGAGTTCGCGCGGCTCCGTCCGGGCGAACTCGAGGGCGAGTCGATCGACGACCTCCCGATCGAGGTGCGCGGCTACACACCGCGCGCCGACCTGCTCGCGGCAGGCGGCCCCGCGATCGAGGAGACGCTCGTTTCGCAGCTCTTCAAGTCGAACTGCCCGGTCACCGGGCAGCCCGACTGGGGCAGCGTGCAGGTCCGCTACCGCGGTCCGCGGGTCGACCGCGCCGGGTTGCTGCGCTACCTCGTCTCCTACCGCCGGCATGCGGCGTTTCACGAGCACTGCGTCGAGCGGATCTTCGTCGACTTCCGCGAACGCTGCCGCCCGGAGAAGCTCACCGTCTACGCCCGCTTCACCCGTCGCGGGGGCATCGACATCAACCCGTTCCGGAGCGACTGGGAAGCGGCGCCTCGGGCCGGCACCCGGACGGCGAGACAGTAAATCGCGCGATACGCGTCGGTTAAACTGGACGCGCGATGGCCACGTACGCGATCGGCGACGTCCAGGGCTGCCTAGAGCCGCTGGAACGCCTGCTCGGCGAGATCGGGTTCTCCCGCTCGCGCGACCGCCTCTGGTTCGTCGGCGACCTCGTGAACCGGGGCCCCGACTCAGCAGCGGTGGTGCGGTTCGTGCGCGATCTCGGCGAGCGCGCCATCGTCGTGCAGGGCAATCACGACCTGCACCTCCTCGCGCTCGCCGCCGGCCATGCGAAGCGCCGCGCCGACGACACCTTCGATGACCTCCTCGACGCGCCGGACCGCGACGGGCTGCTCGACTGGCTGCGCTTCCGGCCGATGCTGCACGTCGATGACGAATACGTGATGGTGCACGCCGGCCTGTTGCCCTCGTGGTCGGTCGGCAAGGCCGAGGACCTCGCGGCCGAGGTCGAAGCGGAGCTTCGTGCGAAGCGTTACCGGCTTTTTCTCGCCGAACTATACGGCTCGAAGCCCGACGCCTGGCACGACGGTCTCCGCGGCATGGATCGCCTGCGGGTCATCGTGAACGCGATGACGCGCATGCGCTTTTGCACCGCCGACGGCGTGATGGACTTCCGGGTCAAAGGCGAGATCGAGAAGGCCCCGCCCGGGTTCATGCCTTGGTTCGAGGTCCCGGCGCGAAAACACCGCGGCGCCACCGTGGTCTGCGGCCACTGGTCGGCGCTCGGCCTGCGCCTCACCCCCAATCTGCTGGCGCTCGATACGGGGTGTGTGTGGGGCGGGGCGCTGACTGCGATCCGTCTTGAAGACCGTCGCCTATTCCAGGCGGCGTGTCCTGCACGACCGGGTGCGCAGCCGGCAGATCCAGCCCGCGTGCGATGATCTCGCGCGCACCTGCGCGCGAGTGCACGCCGGCCCGCGCGAGGCGAAAGAGGCTCTCGGCGAGGGTGGCACGGCGCGGCGCGGCATCGGCCCGCCATTTTTAGCGAGGGAACGATGGCTGCTTGCGTGTTCTGCAGGATCGTCGCCGGCGAGATCCCGGCGAGCGTCGTGTACCAGGACGAGCACACGATCGCGTTCATGGACATCGGCTCGGTGAACCCGGGCCACATGCTGGTCGCGGTCAAGCCGCACGTCGAGAACGTGTTCGGACTCGACGACACCCTCGCGGCGGCGGCGTTGCGCACCACCGCACGCGTCGCGCGCGCGCTCAAGGCGTCAATTGCACCGGAAGGGGTGAACCTCTTTCAGGCGAACGGCGCAGCCGCCGAGCAGACGGTGTTCCACTTCCACATTCACGTCCTGCCGCGCCGCGTGGGCGACGGCATGAAGCTCGTGTGGCCGGTGAAGAACCCGCCGCGGGAGGAGCTCGAAGCGACCGCCGCGCGGATCCGCGCGGCGGTGTGACCTCCCCGCCGCGATCGCGGCGAGGATGAACTTCGCGCCGCCCCCTAGAAAATGTCCGAACCGAAGTTCGCGCGGTACTGCGCCGCAATCTCCTCGCGGCTCGGGTGGTGGTTCTGGCCGCCCCGGTGCGCGATCTTGATCGCGCCCATCAGCGAGGCGAGCCGCCCGGTGGCCGGCCAGTCGCGCCCCGCTGCGATGCCGTAGAGGAGGCCCGCGCGATATGCGTCGCCGCACCCGGTCGGATCGACCACCGCCGCCGGCTTGACGCTGGGGATGTCGTGACGTCGACCCCCCGCGTAAATGGTGGACCCGACGGCGCCCATTGTCACGATGAGCGCATCCACCATGCGGGCGAGTTCCTCGACCGGACGTCCGGTCTTCTCGATCAGGAGGCGTCCCTCGTAGTCGTTCACCGCGACGTAGCTCGCGGCGTCGATCATCGCGAGGAGGTCCGGGCCGGAAAACGTCGGCAGCTGCTGGCCGGGGTCGAACATGAACGGGATGCGCGCCGAGGCGAGCTCGTTCACGTGCCCCACCATGCCGTCGCGACCGTCGGGCGCGACGATCGCGAGCCCGACGTCGAGCGCGTCGCTGACGTGGTTCTCCGCCGAATGGTTCATCGCGCCAGGATGGAACGCGGTGATCTGGTTGTCGTCGAGGTCGGTGGTGATGAAGGCCTGCGCGGTGAACGTCCCGGGGATCACGCGCACGTGCTCGCGCGCGAGCCCGAGCGCGTCGAGCCGCTCGAGGTACGGTCCGGCGTCCTCGCCGACGGTGCCCATCACCAGCGGGGTGCCGCCGAGAAGCTTCAGACCGTAGGCGATGTTGCCGGCGCAGCCGCCGAACTCGCGCCGCAGGTCGGGCACCAGGAACGCGACGTTCAGGATGTGGATCTGGTCGGGGAGGATGTGGTCCTTGAACCGCCCCCGGAACACCATGATGTTGTCGTAGGCGATCGACCCGCAGACGAGCGTGCGCTTCACGTGCCGAGCACCCTGATCGCCGCGTCGTAGTCGGGCTCGTTCCTGATTTCCGACACGCGCTCGGCGTGCAGGACCCTGTCGTTCTCGTCGAGCACGACGACCGCGCGCGCGGCCACGCCGGCGAGCGGGCCGGTTGTGATGTCGACGCCGTAGTTACGCAGGAACTCGCGGCCGCGCATCACCGAGAGCGGCACCACGTTCGCGAGGCCCTCCGTGGTGCAGAAGCGGCCCATGGCGAACGGCAGGTCGGCCGAGATCACGAGGACGACCGCGTTCTTCATGCTGCTCGCGCGCTCGTTGAACTTGCGCGTCGAGGTCGCGCACACCGCCGTATCGAGGCTCGGCACGATGTTGAGCACCTTGCGCTTGCCGGCGAAGTCCTTCAGCGACACGTCCTTGAGATCCTTGCCGACGAGCGTGAACGCGGGCGCGGTCTGTCCGCGCTGCGGGAACTGGCCGGCGACCTCGATCGGGTTGCCGGCGAGCGTGACGGTGGCCATCGGATACTGCTCCTCGACTGAAGCGCAAAACGGGGCCGCAAGGATAGCCGAAGACCGGGCCGGTCGCGGAATCAGAGATAGAAGACGAAGAGGCGATAGCCGGTCGCGTTCAGCGCCTGCGCGTCGATGTGCAGTCGGAACGCGGCTTCCCCGCCCGGCGGGAGGGTCGGCTCGCCGCCGGCACGCTCGCCGAGGTAGTCCTTCGGGTACAGCACCCGGCGCGCGAGCGGCCGCTCGGCGCCGTCGGTCAGCGTGAGCTCGAGCGCGGGGAGCGCCTGCGCAAACCCGGCGCGGTTGCGCAGCACCGCGGACAGCGTGAGCACCCCGCTCGCGCCGCGTTCCACCGCGAGCTCGGACGACTCGATGCTGATCAGCTCGGCGTGCTGCGGCAGCGGGATCGCGCAGCGGAGCTCGCGGCACGCGGCCGCGAGCCACGGCCGCGATTCGGGCCACATGACCGCGATCTCGCCGCGATAGGCATAGATCACCTGGCCGGCGAGCGCGAGCAGGGCCGCGAGAGCGGCCAGCCCCCACAGCGCGGTGCGGAGACGCGCGCTGCCGCGCACCGCGGGGCCGAACTCGAACTCGGCGTCGGCGTCGGAGAAGGACGGCTCCGACACCGGCGGCAGCGACCGGCCGAGCGGCTGCGAGACCGCGGCCTCGACGAGGGCGAGCGCCTCGTTCCGTTTCGCCGCTGGCCGCTGGGACTGGGGCGCGGCGACGACCGGGTCCGGCTCCGGCTCGGTGACCAGCGTGGCCTGCGCGTCGAAGACCGTCGAGCACTGCCCGCAACGCACCTGACCCTCGCGCGCCGCGAGCTGGTCCGCCTGCACCCGGAACGCCGTCCCGCAGGCGGGGCAACGGGTGATCATCTTCATCGGTGCTTGCCCTCGAGAGCGACCCAGCCCTCGTCTTCGTCGAATGTGCACATGTCGAACCACGCGGCGTACGCCTGCGCCACGGCCTGCGCCTGCGGGGCGAGGATGCCGGCGAGCGCGATCCGCCCGCCGGGGCGGCAGTGCGCCGCGAGCACCGGCGCCAGCACCCGTAACGGGTTGGCGAGGATATTGGCCACGACGAGATCGGCCTGGGAATCGAGCGCTGCGTGCGAGTCGCTGAATCGCGCTGCGGCGTCGTTGCGCGCGGCATTGGCCCGCGCCGCCGCGACCGCCTCCGGATCGATGTCCACGCCGAGCGCCTCGAGCGCACCGAGCTTCATGGCGGCGATGGCCAATATACCCGAACCGCAGCCGTAATCGAGCACGCGCGCCCCGGGCGCGACGCACCGCTCGAGCCAGCGGAGACAGGCCCTGGTCGTCGGATGGCTGCCGGTACCGAACGCGAGGCCCGGATCGAGCCGAATGTTGATCGCTTGCGGATCGGGCGCCGTGTGCCACGACGGCACGATCCAGAGCCGCGCCGACACCCGGATCGGCTCGAACTGCGCCTGCGTGCGGCGTACCCAATCGGCATCGCCCACCACCTCGACCGTGTAGTCGGGCGCCGCGGCGAGCCCGGCGGCGTCTGCCGCTGCGGCGAGGAGCGCCGCGACCTCGCGATCCGCCGGAACGAGCGCGCGGATCCGCATGCGCCTCCAGCCACCGCCGTCGGTGCCCGGTTCGTCGAACAGCGGCCGTTCCGCCGGCGTGCCGGCGAACGCGTCCTGAAGATCGGCCGCCATCGCACCGTGCGCGAGCAGGGCGTCCGACAGCGCGTCCGCGTCGCCGGCATCGACCTCGACGATCAATGCGAGCGAGGACAGCCGGCGGTTTCCTTCGAGTTGCTGCAAGCCGACGGGCCACCGCCCCTCGGGCACCCCAAGGCCGGGAACGACGCTGCCTCAGGCACCGTGTTTCTCGCTTAGGCCTTCGCCTCGCGCTTCGCCGCCTGCGCGAGCTTCTGCTCGAGGTAGTGGATGGTCGTCCCGCCGCGAAGGAAGCGCGTGTCCACGAGCAATTCCTGATGCAAGGGGATGTTCGTCTGGATCCCCTCGACCACCATCTCCGAGAGCGCGATGCGCATCCGGCGGATCGCCTGCTCGCGGGTCGCGCCGTAGGCGATCACCTTGCCGATCATCGAGTCGTAGTTCGGCGGGACGACGTAGCCGTGATAGGCGTGCGAATCCACCCTGATCCCCGGGCCGCCGGGGGGGTGGTAGGAGGTAATCCGACCGGGGGAGGGCGTGAACTTGAACGGGTCTTCCGCGTTGATGCGGCACTCGATCGCGTGACCCTTCAGCTCGATGTCGCGCTGCCGGATCCCGAGCTTCTCGCCGGCGGCGATCCGGATCTGCGCCTGCACGAGGTCGATGCCGGTCACCATTTCGGTGACCGGATGCTCGACCTGGATCCGCGTGTTCATCTCGATGAAGTAGAACTCCTCGTCCTGGTACAGGAACTCGAAGGTCCCGGCGCCGCGATAGCGGATCTTGCGGCATGCCTCCACGCAACGCTCGCCGATACGTGCGCGTTGCCGCGGCGTGATGTCGGGCGCCGGCGCCTCCTCGAGCACCTTCTGGTGACGCCGCTGCATCGAGCAGTCGCGCTCGCCCAGGTAGACTACGTTGCGGTGCTCGTCGGCGAGCACCTGGACTTCGATGTGGCGCGGGTTCTCGAGGTACTTCTCCAGGTAAACGGTGGGATTCCCGAACGCGGCCAGAGCTTCGGTGCGGGTCAGGGTGACCGCCGCGGCGAGCGCGGCCTCGGTGTGGACGACACGCATGCCGCGCCCGCCACCGCCACCGGCCGCCTTGATGATGATCGGGTACTTGAGCGCGCGCGCGGCCTTGATCATTTCCGCCGGCTCCTCCGGCAGCGCGCCCTCGGACCCAGGGACGCACGGCACCCCCGCCTTGAGCATCGCCTGCTTCGCGCTGACCTTGTCGCCCATCTGCCGGATGTTCTCCGGGCGCGGGCCGATGAACACGAAGCCGCTCTTCTCGACTTTCTCGGCGAAGTCGGCGTTCTCGGCGAGGAAGCCGTAGCCGGGGTGGATCGCCTCGGCGTCGGTCACCTCGGCGGCGCTGATGATCGCCGGCACGTTGAGGTACGAGGCGGGGGAGGGCGGCGGCCCGATGCAGACCGACTCGTCGGCGAGCTTCACGTACTTCGCCTCGCGGTCGGCCTCGGAGTGGACTACAACCGTGCGGATGCCCATCTCGCGGCAGGCGCGCTGAATGCGCAGCGCGATCTCACCCCGGTTGGCGATTAGGATCTTCTCGAACACCCGCGCTCACTCGATGACGAAGAGCGGCTCGCCGTACTCGACCGGCTGCCCGTTCTCGACCAGGATCGCCTTGACGACGCCGTCCTTGTCGGACTCGATCTCGTTCATCAGTTTCATCGCCTCGATGATGCAGATCGTCTGGCCGGCCTTGACCGTGTCGCCGACTTCGGCGAAGGGCTTGGCGTCGGGCGCGGAGGCGCGGTAGAACGTCCCGACCATCGGCGACTTCACCACGTGGCCTTCGGGCGGCGGAGGGACCAGCGCCGCGCCCCCCGGCAGGGCAGGCGGCGCGGCCACGCCTGCGGGTGCCGCGACGTGCGCCGGAACAGTCACCAGCGTCTCGGGCGCCGCGCGGCCACTGCGGACGATCTTGACCCGCTCTTCGCCCTCGGTGACCTCGAGTTCGGCTATGCCGGACTCCTGTACGAGGTCGATCAGCTTCTTCAGCTTCCGCAGGTCCATCTCGATTCCCCCTTCCCCGGCGACGCCGGGCGTGCCGCCGCGTGCGCGGACTAGGCGCCGGGCGCGTTGTCGCGCGCCGGGCCGCAGCCGGTCGGAGCCGGGCCGGCGCGCATTGTTCTGGTCGGTGCAGAGCCGGCGCGGTGGCCGGCGGTGGGGCGCGATGCCAAGATCCGGGGCATTCGGCGAGTTTGCCGCAGATACCCCCCCGATGTCCAACCGTTCGCCGCAGAATCGGCGAAGTTCCCGACCGTTCAGCCCAGCAAGGGTGCGACTAGGCGCTCCAGCTCGCCTTCGCTGAGCAACCCGAGATGGGTCGTGACGAGCCGTCCGTCCCGGTCCAGAACGATCGTGAACGGCAGGCCGCCAGCCCGATTTCCCAGCCGGCGGGTGACGTCGATGATCTGCACCTCGGCGACGAGGACCGGGTAGCTGATCGACATCTCGGTCGCAGCTTGGCGGCTTTTGTCCGCCGAATCGACGGCGATCCCCACAACTTGCAGGCCGTTCGCTGCAAGTTTCTGCTGGATTCTGATCAAACCGGGGATCTCTTCCCGGCAGGGTGGGCACCAGCTCGCCCAGAAGTTCACCACGACCACTTTGCCGCGCCATCGCTCGAGCGTGGCTCGACCCCCAGCAAGATCGGGCAAATCAGTGCGAGTAAGCGTTAACACTGCAGCGCGATCAGGCGTCCCGGCCCCATGCTCGATACCGAAGTAGAGCCCGGCCGCCAGCGCGAAGGCGGCAACGGCGGCGGTCGCCGCTACGGTGAAGCGCCTAGCCATCCGCTGCGAGCAGCGCGGACACTGCGCTCGGGCCTGCCCGTTCGATCGTGCGGCCTGCCAGGGTCGCTTTCAGCGCGGCGCGCTCGTCCTTGGCGGCGTAGACCGCCAGGTTCACCGGTATCCCGTCCCAGTCGAGGCGCAGCACCGGCACCGCGCGCGGCTCGTCGCCGCAGTAGTGGCGCTGTTCGCTGACCGCGTAGACGACGTTCCGGTTGAGAAGGAAGAGCTCCACCGCCTTGAGATCGTCGGTGAAGAGCTGCAGGTCGATGTCCGCATAGCGGCCGGCGGTGCCCTTCAGCACCGGTCCGGCGAGGTAGGGGTTGAAGTCGGCGAGCGAGCGCATCGCCTCCAGCGCGACCGACCGGAGCTCGTGGATCCGCTCGCGCTGCTCCTCGCCCTGGTAGAGCGACTGGTAGGCGCGGAGCTCGGCTTCGATCTCGTCGTTCGCCGGCAGCGACTGGGTGTCCGCGGCGCCGAGTTGGCGCGCTGCCTTGCGCTTGGCGAGGGCGAAATCATCGATGCCGTCCTCGGCCATCAGGCGCGCCGCGGCGGCGGCGATCCTGGCGCGCATCTGCGACTGTCTGCGATTGCCGTCCCGGGGCATTTCTTTGCTTCCGCGCCTCGTCGACGCTGCTGCCGGGCGATATTACCGCACAGGTCGGTGCCGCACGACCACGTACAATTTCCGCCCCATGCACGTCCACGTTCTCGGTATCTGCGGCACTTTCATGGGCGGGCTCGCCGCCCTCGCGCGCGCCGCGGGCCACCGCGTCACCGGCTGCGACGCGGGCGTCTACCCGCCGATGAGCACGCAGCTCTCGGC